>JAESGP010000041.1_pt1 | contig 168773 bp, 133 predicted proteins | sample 9269741 | NCBI WGS metagenome assembly JAESGP01 (sample SAMN15720684, study PRJNA650882) | algae metagenome | isolation source: Desmonostoc vinosum HA7617-LM4 and co-occurring heterotrophs from cave wall | place: USA: Waikapalae cave, Hawaii | collected 2011-05-27 | reverse complement strand
CGACACCGCGAAATTCGGCCAGCCCGAAATCACGCTCGGCACCATCCCCGGCATCGGCGGCACCCAGCGGCTGACGCGCGCGATCGGCAAGTCCAAGGCGATGGATCTCTGCCTCACCGGACGCATGATGGACGCCGCCGAAGCGGAACGTTCCGGCCTCGTCAGCCGCGTCGTGCCGGCGGACAAACTGATGGAAGAGGCGCTGTCGGCCGCGGAAAAGATCGCGTCGATGTCGCGCCCCGCGGCCGCGATGGCCAAGGAAGCCATCAACCGCGCGTTTGAAACGCCGCTGTCGGAAGGCATGAACGTCGAGCGCAATCTGTTCCACTCGACCTTCGCGCTGGAAGACCGCTCCGAGGGCATGGCCGCGTTCATCGAGAAGCGCAAGCCGGTGAACAAGAACAGGTAGACGGGCACACATTCAGCGTCGTCCCCGCGAAGGCGGGGACCCATAATCGCGGTCGTCTGTTGTTGAAGGAAGCTGGCGACCGTAGTGCTCAACTGCAGCCGGCACGGCGTATGGGTCTCCCCGCCTTCGCGGGGACGACGAGACACTATTTCGCCCCACTCCGCGCCAGGGCCGCATTGACCAGCGCGCGGTAGCCGCGCTCGGCAAACGTCGTCGGACGATCGAGCCCGAGCCGCGCCAGGCATTCGCGCTTCGCGGCGTCCGGCGGTTGGGTCATGCCTTGCCACAGCAATCCGGGCAGACGCAATGGAGCCCGCTGCGCGTCGCGCAACAGCTGCAGCGCCGGGATCAGCCGCTGCTCGACCTCGGTAAAATCAGTGCCGAACGGGAATGACGGCAACAGCCCGGCTTCGCGCGCGGGTTTCAGGGCCTCTGTGACCCGCTCCGGAAAATTCTCGCGATAGATGCGCGGGAGCTCGAAACTCTTCGGCAGTTTGCCGGCATCCTTGGCGGTCTTTGCGAGTTCGTCCTGGAAACGCGAGTCGGTGATCTCCAGCATCGCCGCGATGGTCTCGGCGTCCGATTTACCCCTTACATCGGCGACGCCGTATTCGGTGACGAAGACGTCGCGGAGGTGCCGCGGGATGGTCTGGTGGCCATAGCTCCAGCGGATGTTGGAGAGCGTCTTCGCGCCCGCCTGCCGCGTTGCTTCCAGCGCGAGGATCGAGCGCGCGCCATGAAGCGCAAACGCCTGCGCCACGAAATTGTACTGGCCGCCGACGCCGCTCACGACCTGGCCGTTTTCGAGGCCGTCCGAAATCGCGGCGCCCATCAGCGTCGCCATCATCGCGGTATTGACGAAGCGCGCATCCACGCGAGCGCGGCGCTTGGCATCCTCGTCGCCGTAAAGCTGGTTGGTGTAGGACACCGGCATCATCTGGATTCGCGCGAGTTGCTCCGCCGGCATCTCGCGCAGCGCGCGATAGAGCGACTTCGGCCCCAGGAAGAATGCGCCGTGCAGCGTCACGCCATCGACTTCACGCTTGAGAATGCCGGCATCGATCAGGCCGAGAAACGCCTCGATCAGCATTTCGCTGACGCCGTAGATTCCCTTCTCGAACGGTCCGGTTTGCAGCGGCGATCCCTGTACGACTGAAGGCGCGAGCCGCTTCATGATGGCGTTGAATTGCCCGTTGTCGCGATGACGGACGATCAGCCCCTGCGCCAGCGCGTCGCCGACCTGACCGATGCCGATCTGCAGCGTGCCGCCGTCGGGCACGAGGCTCGCGGCATAAAGCCCGATCGCATATCTGCTGTCGCTGACAGGCTCGGCCGGCGGCGCGAACAAGGGAAAATTGGTTTGCGGACTGTCCAGCACCGCGGAAAATTCATCCGCTGCAAGATCGCCGGGGCCGGGCATGAACGGCAGTTCGGAGTTCACCTGCCCGATCAACCTGAACGACGCACGGCCTTCGCGCCGGGCGCGCAGGATATCGAGCGTGGTGTCGGTGTTGCAGCTCAGGCTGTAGCGCGGGACGCCGTCGACAACGCGTTTTGCCACGAGCTGCGTGACGACGTTCAGTCCGCGCGTCAGCAGATAATCGGCCGCGTGGGTATAGTTTGCCGAAATGTAGTGCTGCTGCGCGTAAGGCACCTGCAGCCATTTGCCGGCCAGGAAGAAGAACTCGATCACGCTGATGTTCGGCGGCAGTTCGCCCTTATGCAACGCGGTGGCGTAGGTCAGATCGGGATAGCCGCCGATCAGCCGGTCGATCACCGGACCGATGAAGCGCCGTTCGAGCAGGCTCGAGGGCCTGGGCTTTTCCAGCGTCAGCGCGGAAAAGAACGTCAGGTTGATCGCGCGGTCGGCCGCAGCGCGGGCGTAGAGCGCGTTGATGACGTGGTTGGCCTTGCCGAGCCCGAGCGGCAGCCCGACCACGAGCCTGGTTCCGACATCGCGGATGATATCCTCCGCGATCGCTTCGGGATCGGAAAACAACTTCGGCATCGCGCAACGGACCCGGGCAAAGCTGAACAGCCTACTGCCCTGGAATCGGACGGCAGCCACGCGACAGCTATAGCGCATTTACCGCCAACATTCGTCTGTGACGAACCGGCAACAGCCAAGCACCGAGTTCACCGAATCGCGGTAACTGTTGTCGCGCGGCGGTTTGCCTGTGGCGGCGACGCCCCCTAAACAGTAGACGTGTGGGATCGTCGGCGGGGGCGGACGGGTGACGCATGATCTGGAAATGAAGCACTGATCGCTTCGCAAGGATCATGCCCAAACAAAAGGATTGAGCGTGATGGCTCGAGTTGGAGTTATCACGTTCGCGTGTTCGACTACGGGATCAAATGACTGAGCGTGCCATCAGGGTTGGCGACGTCAAATTGCGCGTGCTTCGATCGGGCATTTGCCTCGCGCTAGCAGGTTGCGTCACGTTTGCCGCGGCGGCGGCGCATGGGGAAAGCCTTCCCGAAGCGCTGGTCAAAGCCTATCAGACCAATCCGCAACTCAACGCGGAGCGGGCGCGTCAGCGCGCCACCGACGAGAACGTGCCGCAGGCGCTTTCGGGGTATCGGCCGCAGATCATTGCCGGTATCTCCGCGGGCCTGCAGTCGGTGCGGAACCTGCTGCCTGACAACACGATCCAATCCGCAAACCTGAAGCCATGGACCGTCGGCGTCACCGTGACGCAGACGCTGTTCAACGGTTTCAAGACTGCCAACAGCGTGCGCGCAGCGGAACTGCAGGTGCAGGCCGGCCGCGAGGCCCTGCGCAATGTCGGCCAGGGCGTGCTGCTCGACGCAGTCACTGTCTACACCAATGTTCTCGCCAACCAGTCGCTGGTCGAGGCGCAGCGCGCCAACGTCGCGTTCCTGCAGGAAACGCTCGGCATCACCCAGAAGCGCCTGAACGCCGGCGACGTCACCCCGACCGACGCCGCACAGGCCGAGGCCCGTCTCAGCCGCGGCCGCGCCGACCTCAATGCCGCCGAGGTAAACCTCGCTGTCAGCCAGGCGACCTATACCCAGGTGATCGGCAACGCGCCCAACGCGCTGCGCCCCGCCGACAGCGTGGACCGGATGCTGCCGCGCAGCCGCGATGACGCCACCGGCCTTGCCTTCCGTCAGCACCCCGCGGTGATGGCGGCAAGCTACGACTTCGACGTCGCCACGACTTCGATCCGCGTCGCCGAAAGCAGCCTGATGCCGACGATCACGCTGCAAGGCAACGCCAGCCGCAGCAGGCAGTCCGATCCCACCCTCGGCAGTTCAGGGACCGACCAGGCGTCGGTGACCGGCCAGCTTACGCAACCGATCTACGACGGCGGCATGGCCGCATCGCAGACCCGGCAGGCGAAGCAAATCGCGGCCCAGAGCCGGCTGGTGCTCGATCAATTCCGTAACCAGGCGCGGACAGCGGCGGTCGGCGCATGGGTCGCCAACGAGGGTGCCAAGATCGCGGTGACCGCCTCCGAGGCGGAAGTGCGCGCCGCCACCGTTGCCCTCGAAGGCGTGCAGCGCGAGGCTACCGGGGGCCAGCGCACCACGGTCGACGTGCTGAACGCGCAGCAGGACCTGATCCTGGCGAAGGCGCGCCTGATCGGCGCGCAGCGCGACCGCGTCATCGCCTCCTACACCCTGCTCAGTGCGATCGGCCGGCTCGACGTCAAGACGCTCGGCCTCAACACGCCGGACTATCTGCCTGAGGTGCACTACCACCAGGTGCGCGATGCCTGGCACGGCCTGCGCACGCCGTCGGGACAGTAGTCACCGGATTACCTCGCGCGGCGCGAGAATACCGAGATCAGCACCGGCAGCGTCACCAGGATGACAATCGGCGCCAGCATCATGCCGGTGACCACCACGATCGCCAGCGGCTTCTGCACCTGCGAGCCGATCCCCTCCGAGAGCGCGGCTGGCAGCAGCCCGACGCCAGCCACCACGCAGGTCATCAGCACCGGCCGCAACTGCAATTCGCCGGCGCGAATCACCGCGCGCATCCGCTCATAGCCTTCGTCGATCAGCTGGTTGTACTGCGACAGGATGATGATGCCGTCCATCACGGCGATGCCGAAGAGAGCGATGAAGCCGATCGCCGCCGACACGCTGAAGGGAATGCCGGTGATCAACAGCCCGAGCACACCGCCGAAAATCGCCATCGGGATCACGCTCATGGCAAGCAATGTGTCGACGATGGAGCCGAAATTGAAGAACAGCAGCACGCCGATCAAGGCGAGGCTGATCGGCACCACGATCGACAGCCGCTTGATGGCGTCCTGCAGATTGCCGAACTCGCCGACCCATTCGATCCGCGAGCCCGGCGGCAGTTGCACTTGGGCTGCGACCTTCTCCTGCGCTTCCTGGATCGCGCTGCCGAGATCGCGGTTGCGGACCGAGAACTTGATCGGCAGATAGCGCTCCTGCTGCTCGCGGTAGATATAGGCGGCGCCCGAGATCAGGTTGATCGAGGCGACCTCGCTGAGCGGGATCTGGGTGATGGCGCCGCCCTGCCCCGCCACGCCGATCCGCAGATTGTGGATGGCCTCGGCGCTCTTGCGGTACTCCGGCGCCAGCCGGACGATGATCGGGAAATGCCGGTCGCTGCCGGGTTCATACAGGTCGCCGGCGCTGTCGCCGCCGACCGCGACCTTGATGGTGGCGTTGATATCGCCCGGCGACAGCCCGTAGCGCGCGGCGCGCGCACGGTCGATGTCGATCTGGATGGTCGGCTGGCCGAGCGAGGTAAACACCGCAAGGTCGGTGACGCCCTGCACCGTGGAGAGCACCGACTTGATCTTGTTGGCGGTGTCGGTCAGCGCCTGCAGGTCGTTGCCGAACAGCTTGATCGAGTTCTCGCCCTTGACGCCGGAGACCGCCTCCGAGACGTTGTCCTGCAGATATTGCGAGAAGTTGAACTCGACGCCCGGGAATTTGTCCTGCAACTGGCCGAGCAGTTCCGCGGTCAGATCGTCCTTGTCGCGGCTGCCGGGCCATTCGCTGTTCGGCTTCAGCGGCGCGAAGAATTCGGCGTTGAAGAGTCCGGCGGCATCGGTGCCGTCGTCCGGACGGCCGTGCTGCGAGACCACCGATTCCACTTCGGGGCGCGCGCGGATCATCTTGCGCATCTCGTTGACGTAGGAATTTCCCTCCTGCAGCGAGATGGTCGGCGGCAGCGTGGCGCGAATCCACAGATTGCCCTCTTCCAGCTTGGGCAGGAATTCCAGCCCCAGCATCCGCGCGAACACGATGGTCAGCACCACTAGGCCCGCCGCGGCGGTCAGAACGATTCGGCGGTTGGCCACCGCCCAATGCAGCACGGGCACATAGATCCGGTCGAGCTTCTTTACGATCCAGGTTTCGGCCTCTTCCAGGTGCGACGGCAGGATGATCGCGCTCAGCGCCGGCGTCACGGTGAAGGTCGCGATCAACCCGCCGGCCAGCGCGTAGGCATAGGTCCGCGCCATCGGCCCGAAGATGTTGCCCTCGACGCCGCTCAGCGTGAACAGCGGCAGGAAGGCTGCGATGATGATGGCAGCGGCAAAGAAGATCGAGCGCGACACGTCGGCCGACGCCGACATGATGGCGTGGCTCTTCATCCCCATCGTGGTGTCGAACGAGATGTGGCTGCGCTCGGCCTCCGACAGCGCGGTGGTCTGGGTGAGCCGTCTGAAGATCGCCTCCACCATGATCACGGTGGCATCGACGATCAGGCCGAAATCGATCGCGCCGACCGACAGCAGGTTGGCGGATTCGCCGCGCAGGACGAGGATGATGACGGCAAAAAACAGCGCGAACGGAATCGTGGCGCCGACGATCAGCGCGCTGCGGAGGTCGCCGAGGAATATCCACTGCAGCAGCACGATCAGGATGATCCCGACCACCATGTTGTGCAGCACCGTGTGGGTGGTGATGTCGATCAGGTCCTTGCGGTCGTAGATCCGCTCGATCTTCACGCCGGGCGGCAGGATCGAGGAATTGTTGATCTCGCGAACCAGCTTTTCGACCCGGGCAATCGTCGGCGAACTCTGCTCGCCGCGCCGCATCAGCACGATGCCCTGCACGATGTCGTCGTCCTGGTCGAGGCCAGCGATGCCGAGCCGCGGCTTCTCGCCGATCGTGACATGGGCGACGTCGCGCACCAGTACCGGATTGCCACCCGACTGCGACAGCATGGTGTTGTTCAGGTCGTCGATCGAGCGGATCAGGCCGACGCCGCGCACCACGGCGGATTGCGCGCCGATATTGACGGTGTTGCCGCCGACATTGATGTTGGCGTTGGCGACGGCCTGCAGCACCTGCGGCAGCGTCAGCCCGTTGGCAACCAGCTTGTTGAAGTCGACTTGCAGCTCGTAGGTCTTGGTCTTGCCGCCCCAGCCGGTGACGTCGATGACACCGGGCACGGCGCGAAAGCGGCGCTGCAGCACCCAGTCCTGCAGCGTCTTGAGGTCGAGCACGCTGTAGTTCGGCGGTCCCTTCAGGCGGTAGCGGAAGATCTCGCCGGTCGGGCTCAGCGGCGAAATGCCCGGCTGAACGTTGCCCGGCAGCGGCCCAAGCTGCGACAGCCGGTTCAGCACCTGCTGCAGCGCCTCTTCATAAGTGTAGTCGAAGGAGAATTGCAGTTTGACGTCGGACAATCCGTACAGCGAGATGGTGCGGATGGTGCGCAGGTTCTTGATGCCGGCGACCTGGGCCTCGATCGGGATCGTGATGTAGCGTTCGATCTCCTCCGAGGACAGCCCCGGGCTTTGCGTCACGATGTCGACCATCGGCGGGGTCGGATCGGGATAGGCCTCGATGTTGAGCTGCCTGAAGGCAAGCAGGCCGCCGATGATCACGGCGACGAACATGCCAACCATCAAATAGCGGCGGCTGACTGCTAGGGCTACCAGGCGATCCATTCAGGCCGGCGCTTTCAAATGAAGGTCAGCTGCCGGAGGCGGCGCGATCGATGAACAGGCTACCCTTGGTGACGATCTGCTCGCCGGGCTTGAGATTACCGACCACCTCGACCAGGTCGCCGTTGGTGAGGCCGGGCTTGATCTGGCGCAGTTCGATCGACTTGTCCTCGCGCGCGACCCAGATGCGGACCTGGTCGCCCTCGTAGATCAGCGCCTGTTTCGGCACGCCGACCGCCGGATGATCGCTGGCCGAATAGATGGTGACGTTGGCGAACATCTCGGGCTTCAGGAGGCCCTTCCTGTTGTCGATGGTGGCGCGCACCATCAGCCGGCGCGTCGTCGGATCGATGGCGGTTGCGACGTAGTTGATCCGCGCCGGGATCGTCTTGCCCGGCAGCGCCAGCACGTTGAACGTCACTTCCTGCCCGACCGCGATATTGGCGCAATCGGTCTCGCGGACGAAGGCGGTCAGCCACACCGTGGAGAGATCGCCGATCACATAGACGGGGTCGCTGGCGCCGGCGGTGACGTACTGGCCGGGGCCGATCTTGCGCTGGACCACGGTGCCGGCGATCGGCGCGAAGATGGTGGTCTCGGGATTGATGCTGCGCTTTTCCTGGAAGGTCGCGATGTCCTCGTCGGTGAGGCCGAGAATGCGCAGTTTGTTGCGCGCCGCCTCCATCGCCGTCTGCGACGAGCGCATGTCGTTTTCCGCCTGGATCAGCGTCGCCTGGCTCTGCTGGTAGTCCTTCAGCGGAACGGCCTTGCCTTCGAACAGATCCTTGGCGCGCGTGCCCTGCAGTTGCGCGAGATCGAGCGCGGACTTCGCCTTGTTCATCGCGGCCATCGCGGCGATGAAATCGTTTTGGGCCTGAACAGTGTCGGGCGCCTCGATCACGAAAAGCGGCTGACCCTTGACGACCGTGTCGCCCGGCCGCGCCAGAACCTTGGTGACCCGGCCGGCATAGGGCGAGAACACCGGCGTCGAGCGGTCCTCATCGATCGCAATCTTGCCTTCGGTGACGTGCTCGGCGCGGAATGCCAGTTCGGTGACCGGCTGAATGGTGAGGCTCGCCCATTCCGCCGGGCTCGGCGTATAGCGGCTCAAGCCCTTGCGCGACTGGCTGGAGACTTCCGAATGCCCGCGCTTGGCGCCCGCAAACGGCACGAAGCCGTAGACAGCCACGCCGGCGAGCACCAACAGCGCTGCCGCCACGGCCCACTTCACTCGTCTAACCATTTGCAATCGTTGGAGCATTCTGTTGGACACGCAGGTTACAGAGCGACAATTTGTCTCACCCTGCGCTAATAGGGCTCATTTGAGGTTTCGCACAACAGAAAAAACGCGAATGGCGTAAGGCCGAGGTTAAAAGTTTGGACAGGCCGCCTCGAAGCCCGTGGAAATACGTATTAGAGCTCCGTTCCGATTGAATCGGAACGGAGCTCTAGATTCTTGTTTTGACGCGTTTTCTTCACGCGAACCGGTGTCCACTTCGCTCGAAAACGCTTTAGTCCCGCGGCGGCCATTGCGGCGGATGGCTGCCGAGCGGCATCGCCGGGCGGGCCCAGAATGCCGGCGTTTTCGACAGCAGCGCCGAGTGCCTGACTGACCGCAGCGCACCAAAGCCCGAAGCAACCTCCTCGACGAACGGCGTCACCGCTTCGCCTTTCAGATCCTCTTGCGCAAGCCCGTCGGCGAGCCGGCCGAGATTCCACAGCCATTGTCCGGTCCGCGCCAGCGATACCTGGACGTGCCAACTGCCGCCCTCGCGCGCCTGACGCGCCTTCGCCATCATGGCGCCGAACGCCATGAAGTAACCGGTGGCGTGATCGAGCATCTGCGCCGGCAATTCCTTTGGACCGTCGACGCCCGCCGCCTGCCCTTCGGCATGATTGAAGCCGGTGGCGGTCTGCACCAGCGAATCGAAACCGCGCCGCTCCGACCACGGCCCGGCATGGCCATACGCCGACAAGGTGACATAAATGATACCGGGGTTGATGCGGGCCGCATCGTCAGGCGCGAAGCCGCGGCCTGCAATCGCGTGGGGACGATAGCCCTGTGAAAAAATATCGGCGCCCGCCAGCAGCTCGCGCAATACGCCGCGCCCCTGCTCGCGCTTGAGATCGACAAAGCTCGTCAGCTTGCCGCGACCGGTGTCGATGGTGAGCCAGGGAATCGCCGGCAGGTCCGGCCCTGAGATCAGCAGCACGTCGGCGCCGTGAGCGGCAAGCGTTCGTCCTGCCACGGGACCTGCGATCACGCGCGACAGATCGAGCACGCGGATTCCTGCGAGCGGACGATCGCCAGTCGGCCACGGCTTTGGCGCAGCCTCGCCGATTTGCGTGATCGATATCAGCGGCAATCCGGCGAGCGCCTGGGCGTGCGGCATCGCCGACCATTCGTCGTGCGAGCGCATCAGCGCGACGACGCCGCCCTCGGCATAGGCCGCGGTCTCGAACGCCTCGCCGTCCCATTGCAGCAGCGCGGCCTGAACGTCATCGCGTTCCGGCTTGCAGTTCAACACGTTGCAGACGGCATCGCGGTGATGCGGGAAATTGGTGTGCAGCCGCACGAATTTGGCATCGCGGGTCCTGTAGATGCCGGCGATCGCATCCCAGGCCGGTGGCGGCGGCTTGCCGTCGACACGCAGGTAGCGTTCGCTCCGGCATTCGACGACGGCGTGGCGCATATCGACGGTCACGTCCTGCGCCTGCCCGCTGCGCATTTTCAAGATTTCTGCGGCCGCCAGTCCGGTGGCGGCAACGCTCACCTGCGCGGCGGCGGCGACGCGAAACGAGGACGGCAATTGCGGCTCGTCGCCGGTCACCGTCAGCGCGTCGAGCGCGGCAGCCTCCCCACCGGCGGAAGTCCAGATGTCACGAAGGATTTCGTGGGGGCTTCTTCCCGGGCTTTGCATTCGCGCGCCTCTTGCCTAGCTTTCGAGGATTTCTGCCCGACCATGGAAGGAGTTGCAATGGCTGCCCTCGATCCTCTCACGGCGGGAGCCGTATTCCTTGCGACTGCCGCTACCGATGCGGTCTACGTCATGTTCACCTCGGCCGTGGTGGCACGTAAGCGCGTGCCGGCCGCGACCTGGAGCAGCGTGTGGTACGTGCTCTCGTCCTACGCGGTCATCAGCTACACCGAGAACTGGATGTACGTCGCCTTCGCCGCGATCGGCTCGTGGGTCGGCGCCTATCTGACGATCACCTTCCTGCACCGCCCGCCCGGCGGCCCGCCGGTCGGCGCGGCGCCGGAGTAGGCGCCATCACTCCCAAGCACGGGCCGTCATCCCCGCGCAGGCGGGATCCAGTACGCCGAGGCTTCTCGATTCAATCATGGTCGTCTCTGGAATACTGGATCCCCGCCTGCGCGGGGATGACAACTGGATGTGAGGCTACGTTTTCGCGGCGCAACGCACCCGAGGTTTGCATCCTTCGTTGCCCTTGCATCAGGCCAACCGCTACAATGCGCAAGGGATCAAAAAAGGAAGAACAGTATGGATCTGGGTTTGAAGGGACGAAACGCCGTGGTGCTCGGCGGCACGCGTGGCATCGGACGGGCGATTGCCGGCACGCTGGCCGGCGAAGGCGCCGGTGTCGCGGTCTGCGCGCGCAACGCCGATCAGGTCAGCGCAACGGTTGCCGAACTGAAGGCGATGGGCGTGAAGGCTGTCGGAGCACCCGTCGACATCACAGATGCTGCCGCGCTGAAATCATGGATATCCGATGTAGCGAAAGAACTGGGCAGCATCGACATGCTGTTCTCCAATGCCGGCGCCATGGCGCAAGGCGGCGATGCCGCGTCGTGGGAGCAGAATTTCCGGCTCGACGTGCTCGGCGCGGTGAATGCGTTCGAAGCCGCGCGGCCGTTTCTCGAAACCAGCGGCGAGAAAAACGGCGACGCCGCCTGCGTCATCATTTCATCGATATCGGCGGCGCAGGCCGACACCGCCAGTTCTTACGGACCGATCAAGGCGGCCCTGATTCACATGGCCAAGGGTCTCGCGCGGCAATACGCGCCCAGGAAGATCCGCGTCAACGTGGTGTCGCCGGGCACAGTCTATTTCAAGGGTGGCATCTGGAACATGGTGGAGCAGAACATGCCCAAGCGTTTCGAGGATGCGATGGCACGCAACCCGACCGGCCGCATGGCGACGCCGCAGGAGATCGCGAGCGCAGCCGTGTTTCTCGCGAGCCCGGTATCGTCGTTCACGACAGGATCGAATCTCGTCGTCGACGGCGCGATTTCGAACCGGGTGAATTTCTAGCGAACGACAGGGAATTAGGGTTGGCAAAGCGCAGCATGCCCACCCTTCCCGATGTGCCGTTGATGGTGGGCACGCTGCGCCCACCCTACGATTGTGCGATCCCTGTCTTGCTTCAATGTGTCAGACCTCATCCTGAGGAGCGCGTAGCGCGTCTCGAAGGATGAATGGCACCAGCGGGGCCTCATGGTTCGAGACGGCGCTGCGCGCCTCCTCACCATGAGAGACCAACGGCTGAATTCGTCGGCTGCGCGTTGTCATAAATCTTTCATATAACTCTTGTCGAGACCGCCAGCGATTCGTGACAGTATTTCTTCAGACACATGACAGTTTGATGAAATGCGGAGCGGCGAATGAGCTTGGAAGTCGAGGCGCGATCGGGTTCGCTGGCCTGGTCGAATCCCGTCGGGCGCTGGTGGGTTTTCCTCACCGTGGTCAGCGGCGCAAACATTGCTGCCTGGTTCGTGCTGTATCGCGAACTCCCTGCACAGGCGACAGCGAGTGCCGGCAGCACGTCGATTGGGGCCATGCTGCTGCTCAGCGCGGCCTATGTGTTCGGCTGCGCGTTCAGATCGCTGCTGCCGCGCGCGGACGTCCAGCGCATCTGCCTGTTCGACACCTGGCTGTCCAGCGTTGTGGTCGGCCGCTCGGTGGCAACGGTGGCCGAGATCGCCTTCGTGGCGCAGTGGGCGGTCATCCTGCATCTCCTGGGCACGATGACGGGCTCCGAGATCGTCCTGATCGCTGCCTGGGTGATCGTGCCGCTGATCCTGATCGCGGAGTGCTTCTCCTGGTATGCGGTGCTGACCACCCACTATCTCTACAACGCCATCGAGAATTCATTGTGGGCGGTCGCCTTCTTCATCATCGGGATCGGCCTTTGCCGGTTGCTGCCGGAGTTCGACGGGCTGGTTCGCATGGCCTTCGCAATCTCGATTGTCGGGATCGTGGGCTACCTCGCGTTTCTGATGACCGTCGATGTCCCGATGTATCTGAGCCGCTGGCGGACCGAGGTTGGCGACGGCTCCAGCCTCCTGAGCCCACGCGAGGGACTGCGTGACGTGTGCACGCGCTGGGTCGTGACGCACGATCATGCCGAGTGGAAGGACGAGATCCCCTGGATGTCGCTGTATTTCAGCGCCGCGGTCTGGGCCAGCCTTGCGTTGTGCGTTGCCCACGCGTTCGAAAGCCATCTCCCGCGCTATCGCACCGAAGTGACCACAGCCAACGCGGCGGCGGTATCCAAAGACAGGCAACACCTGTCAGGCCTGCCGGTGGAGATGACATCCTCCATAAAACGATAAATTTTAACGAAACCACTCAAGGGAACCTTACGAAGTCACCGCCAGACTGATCGCATGCTTCGACGATCGGATGGCCGATCGCGCCCAACGACGGATGGTCAGGATGATCGTTGACGAACAACGGACGAAGGTGCCGCGCGAGCCGCGGCGCGACCTGCAAAAGCGGCGGACCTGGATGTCGGTCGACGACGGGGTGACGAAGATCGAATGCTTCGTGCTCGACGCCTCGCCGAACGGCGCCAAGATCGTTACCGATGCCGCCATCGATGTCAGGGACACCTTCGTGCTTGCGCTGGTGCCGCAACATCCCAAGCAGCAGGGCTGCGAAGTGGTCTGGCGCCGCGGCCGGACCTACGGCGTGAAATTCCTGCCCTGACAAAATTCTTGCCCTGATCGGGACATACCAAGCGCCGACAGATAACACCTGCTCGCCCGACTGGTTCCATGACCGCCAGGCGCTGAAGCCTAACGTCGCATTGTCGCGCGACGCGCATGTCGCGTATCACGCTCTCTGTGACATTTGGTTTTTGCGGGGACGAGCTTGGACAAATTTCAGATCGGTACTCATGTTCTTACCTTGGCCCTCGCCTTTGCGCTAGCAGTTCCGATCGGGTGGGACCGCGAGAAACGGGCACGCAGCGCGGGCCTTCGGACCTTCCCGCTGGTTGCGATGGCAAGCTGCGGGTTCATCCAGGCCAGCGAGAGCTTCCTCGTAAATTCACCTGACGGCTTGTCCAAAGTTATTGAAGGTCTGATCACGGGCATCGGCTTCATCGGCGGCGGCGCGATCCTCAAGCAGGGTAACACCGTGCAGGGTACGGCGACGGCCGCGAGCCTGTGGGCCACCGGCGCGATCGGCGTCTCGGTCGGGCTCGGCAGCTACGATGTCGCGGTTACGGTGGCCGTGTTCACATTCCTGACGCTGACGCTGCTCACGCTGGTGAAGGAAGAGGCCGACATCGCGAAGGACGATGGCGGCGGCAAGTCGGACTGAGCCTGATGGATCGTCCGCCATGGATTATCTGGCTTGATTTAGCGCCCTGTCACCATCGCTGCAGTGCAACCGCGAGAGGCTGCATTCAGAACTATATTGCCGAACGCGCCACCAAATCGTCACGTTGGCGGCGGATTGCGGGCGAAGTGCTGGCGTTCCATCCGCTCCGCCCGACCTCGCCCCCCTCCGCTACCTCGCATCCGTGGACGGCCCCCGCAATCTACCGCTGGCTTTTCCGATCATCGAAAACCAAATTGACATGGGACAGAAAGTAATCGGCCCACGGTAGCATGCCATTGGTTTTCACCATCGCGTTTCGAAACCTGTTTCACGACCGGCTGCGTTTCGTTGCGACCGTGATCGGGATCGTGTTTTCCATCGTACTCGTGACCATCCAGATGGGCCTCTATTTCGGCTTCGGGCGCATGGTGACGACGATGATCGACCATGCGTCCGCCGATCTCTGGGTCATGCCGCGCGGAACCAAGGCCTTCGAGGACCCTGCCCTGCTGAACACGCGCGAGCGTTATCGCGCGCTGGCCATCAATGGCGTGGCGGACGCCATTCCCGTCGTGATCGGCTTTGCCGATTGGCGCATGCCGAGCGGGGCGGTGACTCCGGTGTTCGTCATCGGTTCGGACCTGCGGTCCGGCGGGCTGCAGCCTTGGAATCTGGTTGAAGGCCGGATCGAGGCATTGGCGAGCGCCAAGGCTGTCGCGGTCGACCGCACCTATTTCGATCGCCTTGGCGTTTCCGGGATCGGCGCGACCGCCGAAATCCGCCAGCAACCAGTGGAGGTGGCGGCCGTCACCGATGGCATTCGTTCGTTTACGACGACCCCGTTCGTGTTCATGGATATCGACCGGGCGCGGGCCTATACGGGAGTTCCATCCGCAAAGGCGACCTATCTCATTATTCGCCTGAGCGCCGATGCCGATCCGGATCGCGTTCGCAAGCAGTTGATGGCGAACGCAGCCAATATCGAGGTGCTCACTCCGGCCGAGTTTCGCGAACGCAGCCGCTCATTCTGGCTGTTCGGCACCGGCGCCGGCGCCGCACTGTTCGCGGGCGCCCTGCTCGGCGTCATCGTCGGCACCGTCGTGGTCGCCCAGACGCTTTATGCGAGCACGAAGGAGCACCTGAACGAATTCGCTACCCTGCGCGCGATAGGCTCCTCGCGACGATATATCTACCACGTCATCCTCTGGCAGGCGGTGCTGAGCGCAATCATCGGCTTCTCGCTCGCCGCGCTGGCCGGCGACGCCGTGGTGCGGCTGACCGCTGGGACGGCATTGCCGATCGTCATCACGCCCGAACTGATGGTCGGGCTGTTCGTCTTGACCCTCGTCATGTGCATCGGGTCTTCGATCGCGGCAATCGTTCAGGTTACCCGCATCGAACCCGCGGTGGTGTTCACGCGATGACCGAACCATTGCTCGAAGCGATCAACCTGACCAAGGAGCTCGGCAGCGGCGCCGGAAAAGTGGCGGCGCTCAAGGGCGTGAGCCTGGCGCTGAACGGCGGCGAGCTCACTCTGCTGATGGGACCTTCCGGCAGTGGCAAGACCACGCTGCTGTCCATCCTCGGGTGCATGCTGACGCCGACGGAGGGAACGGTTCGCGTCTGCCAGCATTCGACCGCCGGCCTCGATCCCGAGGAGTTGGCGCGCCTCAGGCGCGACCATGTGGGTTTCGTTTTCCAGTCGTTTCACCTGTTTCCGACGCTGTCGGCGACCGACAATGTGAGGCTCGCGCTCGATGTCCGCGGCGAGCGCTCGAGGGCGGCCAAGGCCCGGTCGCGCGAGGCACTGGCGAAGGTCGGCCTGGGTCACAAGATAAAGGCGTATCCGCGCGAACTCAGCGGCGGCGAACAGCAGCGGGTAGCTGTCGCCCGCGCCATCGTCGGAAACCCGTCCATCATCCTGGCGGACGAGCCGACGGCCGCACTCGATGGCGCCAACGGCCAGGCGGTCATGAAGCTGCTCGCCGAGATCGCCAGGGAACGCGGACACGCCGTGCTGATTGTGACCCATGATCCGCGTCTGTTGCCATTCGCGGACCGGGTCGTTCATATCGAGGACGGGCGGATCATTGCCGAGGAACGCGGCGGCATTCGTCAAACGCTGGAGAACCACTGATCATGTCGAAGCGCCGGACCGCCCTGGTCGCCGTCATGGCCCTGATTGCGGGTGCCGGAGCGCTGTACGCGATCACGGCGATCGCCCCCGTCGGGCCGGCCAAATGGGGCGTGTCGGCCGAGACCCCGCCGGAAAAGCGCTGGCAGGCGGTGGCACCCGGCCGCATCGAGGCCTGCTCGGGCCAGATCAAGGTCGCAACGGCCGTGGTCGGGGTGGTCCAGAAGGTGCTGGTCAAGACCAACGACAAGGTGTTTGCCGGCGAAGCGCTGATCCAGCTCGCGGACGAGGAACTGCGGGCGCGGCTGGCGGCGGCGGAGACCCAGGTAGCGTTGCGCGAACGCGCGCGGGACGAGAAATCGGCGACCGGCAGCGCGCGGACGCGGCGCAGGGCGCTGGATGCCGTGGCCGAAGCTGAACGGACGCTGCATGACGCGCGATCGGCCGTTGACCGGACGGCCGCGCGGCGACGGGCCGGCGGCGGATCGGACGCCGACCTGACCGCGGCGCGCCTGGCGTTCACGCGCGCCCAGAACGAACTATCGACGCGGCAGGACGAGCTTCGTACCGCCGAGGACGACGGCGCCCTGCCGACCTCGCTGGAGGGCCAGCTCAGCATCGCACGATCGGAATCCGCCGTGGCGCGGTCCGTGCTCGACAAGATGACGGTGCGCGCACCCGTCGACGGCACGGTGCTGCAGGTCAACGTCCGGGTGGGCGAAGTGGTATCGCCGGGTTCGCCGCAGCCGCCGCTGCAACTCGCCGACCTCTCGGCACTATGCGTGCGTGCAGAGCTGGACGAACGCGACCTCGGGTCGGTCAGACCAGGGCAAGCGGTGGCCGTGCGCGCGGCGGCGTTTCCCGATCGCGAGTTCGAGGGCAGCGTGCAGTCGATCGCGCCGCTGGTCGAGCCCGGCCGCCTCGAGGCGCCGGGATCGCGCAACCAGGCCGAACTCGATGTCGTCAGGGTCACGGTTGGACTGACGGGCGCCAGTGAGCTCACGGTAGGAATGAAGGCCGATGTCTATTTCCGCGCCGACAAGATCGCGAGCCCGTGAAGGCGGCTCGTCGCAGACGCGCGCGCAATCTGTCGCACCCGGGATGACGGTTCCTGTGACTTGCCGGCTTGCGGTGAGCCGAAATCGGGAATCATCTGGTCGCAACCGTGATCGAAGGAGAAGGTCATGCAGCCATCGACCGAATATCTGCTGATCCGCCAGATCAGCGCGCTGGTATCCGCGACCGCCGATGCAACCTCGTCCAGCAAGGAATACGCCCCGTTGATGGAGGCAAGGCTGTACGAGGCGCTGGCTGCCCATTGCGCCGAAAAGCTGAGGCTCGCGGCACTGTCGGCGAGAAATACGTCATTGTCTGCGAGAAGCATGAGCGCGCCGGCACAGGAGGGATTGATCTACTGGTAGCCGCGTCAGTGAAAATCCCGTGACGGCGGCAGGATGCGGACGTCGCGCGGATGGCGCATCTTTTGCGCGGGATTGTCGGGGTGTTCGCGGCGGTCGTCGTTCAGCGGCTCGATCAGCGCGGCGCCAGGCGGCAGCGGATGCTTGCGGCTGAGTGAATCGTTGGCGAGGCCGATCAGGTCGTGGGAGCGGTCGAACATCCGCTGCGCCACCAGATGCGTCACCCCCTCCGGGCTGCTCTGGATATAGCCCTCCACCAGAATGAGCCGGGCGCCCATCACTTCCTTGCGGTACTGCTCCATCACCTTCGGCCACACCACGATATTGGCGATGCCGGTTTCATCCTCGAGCGTCATGAAGACGACACCCTTGGCGCTGCCCGGCCGCTGCCGCACCAGCACCACGCCGGCGCAACGGACGCGGCGCTTGTCGTTGCGATGATTGACTTCGGTGCAGGCAACGACTTTCTCCCGTGCAAACATCGCGCGCAAAAATTCCATCGGGTGGCCCTTCAGCGACAGCCGCACGGTCTGGTAATCGGCGACCACCTGTTCCGGCAGCGGCATCTCAGGCAGCGGCCGTGCGTTCTCGTCGGGCTGTTCGCGCGCGACTGCGGCCTCGAACAGCGGCAGCGGCACGTCGTCGGGCAGCCGCCGCACTGCCCAAAGGGCCGCGCGGCGATCGAGCCCGATGGAACGGAACGCATCGGCATCCGCCAGCAGGATCAGCGCGCGTTTTGGCAATGCGGTGTCGCGGGCGAATTCTTCCAGCGAGGTGAAGGGCCGGCGCGTGCGCGCGGCGATGATGCGGGTGGCCCAGTCGTTCGCATCCGCACCGTCATTCCGGGGCTCGCGAAGCGAGAACCCGGAATCTCGAGGTTCCGCAATGCGCAATTGCGCATTAGGGTTCGTCGCTATCGCGACGCCCCGGAACGACGGTGGAGAATCCCGGAACGACATCTGGCTTTTTTTCAGCCGCTCCTCATCTTCATCAACCCAGTTGAACCCGTCGATCTGGCGAAAACCCAAGCGCACCGCGCAGTATTTCCCATCGCCCTCCTCCAGCGTGTTCTGCGCGAAGCTGAAGGACACGTCGACCTCGCGCACCTCGACGCCGTTGCTGCGGGCGTCGCCGACGATCTGGGCAGGGGCGTAAAAGCCCATCGGCTGCGAATTGAGCAGGCCGCAGCAGAAGGCGTCGGGATGGTAATGCTTCAGCCATGACGAGATGTAGACGAGCTGGGCAAAGCTCGCGGCATGGCTTTCCGGAAAACCGTAGGAGCCAAAGCCCTTGATCTGCTCGAAACAGTTTCTGGCGAATTCCGGCGCATAGCCGCGCGCGATCATGTTGCCGATCATCTTGTCTTCGAACTTGCCGATGGTGCCGACATTGCGAAACGTCGCCATCGCGCGGCGCAGGCCATTGGCTTCCTCCGGCGAGAACCTCGCCGCCTCGATCGCGATCCGCATCGCCTGTTCCTGGAACAGCGGCACGCCGAGCGTCTTGTGCAGCACCTTGTAGAGCTCATCCGGCGGCCCGTGCTCTGATGACGGCGACGGATAGCTTTGCTTCTCGATGCCGTTGCGGCGCCGGAGATACGGGTGAACCATGTCGCCCTGGATCGGTCCCGGGCGCACGATCGCCACTTCGATGACGAGATCGTAGAAGGTCCGCGGTTTCAGCCGCGGCAGCATGTTCATCTGCGCGCGGCTTTCAACCTGGAACACGCCGAGCGATTCACCCCGGCACAGCATGTCGTACACATTCTCGTCGTCCTGCTCGACGGTGGCGAGCTCCCAGCGTTTGCCCTTGTGATCGGCGATCAGGTCAAAACATTTGCGGATGCAGGTCAGCATGCCCAGTGCCAGCACGTCGACCTTCATCATGCTCAGCGCGTCGACGTCGTCCTTGTCCCATTCGATGAAGGTGCGGTCGTCCATCGCGGCGTTGCCGATCGGCACATAGGTGTCGAGCCGGTCCTGCGTCAGCACGTAGCCGCCGACATGCTGCGACAGATGCCGTGGAAACTCGATCAGTTCGGTAGCGAGCGCGACCGCAAGCTCGACCATCGCATTGGCAGGGTCGAGCCCGGCCTGGCGAACCTGCATCTCGTTGAGGCCCTTGCCCCAGCTTCCCCACACGGTGTCTGCCAGCGCCGCGGTGACGTCCTCGGTCAGCCCCAGGGCCTTGCCGACATCGCGGATCGCGCTGCGCGGCCGGTAGTGAATGACGGTGGCAATGATCGCGGCGCGATGGCGGCCGTAGCGGCGATAGACATATTGCATCACCTCCTCGCGCCGCGAATGCTCGAAATCGACGTCGATGTCGGGCGGCTCCAGCCGCTCCTTGGAAATGAAGCGCTCGAACAGGAGATCGACCTTGGTCGGATCGACCGAGGTGATGCCGAGCACGTAGCAGACCGCGGAATTCGCCGCCGATCCCCGGCCCTGGCAGAGGATGTTCTGGCTGCGCGCGTAATGGACGATGTCGTGCACGGTGAGGAAATAATGCGCGTACTTCAGCTCGGCGATCAGCGCGAGCTCCTTGCGCAAGGTGGCGCGCAGCGTGTCACTGATCTCGCCGCCGAAATATTTGTCGACGCCGGCCCAGGTCAGATCCTCCAGATGCTGCTGCGCGGTCTTGCCCGGCGGCACCGGCTCGTCGGGATACTGGTATTTGAGCTGATCGAGCGAAAACGAAATTCGCCGGGCGAAGCGCATGGTTTCCGCAATCGCGTCCGGAATATCGCGAAACAGCCGCGCCATTTCGCGCCCCGGTTTCAGGTAACGCTCGGCATTGGCTTCGAGCCGCCGGCCGACGGCGTCGATGGTGGTTTTCTCGCGAATACAGGTCAGCACGTCCTGCAGCGGGCGGCGGGCGGGATGGTGGTACAACACCTCGTTGGTCGCGAGCAGCGGCACTTTCACCGCGAGCGCCAGACGATGCAGCCCCGCCAGCCGGCGCCTGTCGTCGCCGCGGTAAAGGAGACTCGCCGCGAGCCAGACGCCATCGGCGCCAGCGTTCTTCAGGCGCTGCAGGATTTCCTGCGCGCCCGCCGCATCGAAGCGGTGCGGCAGCGCCAGTACCAGAAGCTGGCCTTCGCAAAATTCCAGCAGGTCATCGAACCTCAGATGGCAGTCGCCCTTTTCGATCCGCGTGACGCCGTCACCGCGCTTGCCGCGGGTGAGCAACTGGCAGAGCCGGCCATAGGCGGCGCGGTCGCGCGGATAGATCAGGATGTCGGGCGTGCCATCGATGAAGACGATGCGCGCGCCGATCAGCAGCTTTGGCTTGAACTTGACCTCGGGATTGTCGAGTTCCTTGTAAGCGCGGACCACGCCGGCCAGCGTGTTGTGGTCGGCGATGCCGATGACGGGAATGCCGAGTTCGCTCGCCTGATGCACATAGGCGCGCGGATCGGAGCCGCCGCGCAGGAACGAGAAATTGGTGGTGATGCCGATCTCGGCATAGCCGGTAATGTTCACCGGGGCGTTCATGCGAACAGCCCGTGTACGAACCACCCGGGTGACGCCGGTTCCCCTTCTTCGCCGACCGGTTCGCTTTCATAGAGGCCATCGCGAAAGATCCAGAAGCGAAGCCCCGCCTCGTCCTCGATGCGGAAATAATCCCGTGTCGGGCCGTCGCCGTTTGGTTTCCACCATTCCATCGCAATGCGTTCGGGCCCCTCCACCCGCGCTACCGTGTGCGTCACGCGGCGCCAGGTGAACTGATGCGGCGGACCGTCGGGCACGGTTGCGAACGGCACCTTGATTGGCTCCGGCCGTTCGAACAGCCGCAACGGGCGCAGCGGCGGCTCGCTCTCGATACGCTCCGGCCAGGCGGCCTGCGCTGCGGCCGCCAGATGATGCTGCGCGGGCATGGCCATCACGGCACGCTCGGGGATGTGGGTCTCCTGCGGCAGATGCACGACCACGCGCTTGCCCCCGATGCGTGCGGCGATGCGGTCGATCAGCGCCGACAACTCGTCACTGTCATGGATATGGGCGTCGAGATCGCGCTGCTGCTGCACCACGATTTCGGTGCGGCTGGCAGAAAGCCTGATCAGATCGAAGCCGAAGCCGGGATCGAGGGGATCGGCGAGCGCATCGAGCCGTTCGCGAAACAGGCGGTCGATCACCTCTACCCTCGTGACCGGACGCCCGGTATCGACCGCGATCGTGCGGACCGCGCCGTCGGTGCGAAAGAAGCTCGCTTCCAGCCGCCGCGCGCCCTTGCCCTGCCTGTCCATCGCCGTCACCAGCATGGCGGCGAGCGCGGACAAATTCATCGCGATCACGTTTTCGGTGGCGACCGGTTCGGGAAAGCGCTTTTCGACGATGTAATCCGGCAGCGGCTTGCGGGGACTGATCGGCGCATCGCCCTGCCCCAGTGCCTGCGCCAGCAAAGTGGTGAAACCTGCGCCGAAACGCGCCGTGATTTCGTGTGGCGCGCGCGAGGCGACGTCGCCGATGGTTTTCAGGCCGGCGCGGCGGAGGCCGGCGGTGATGGCATCGCTAGCACCGAGCGCCGAGACCGGCAGCGGGCTGACGGCGATGGCTTCCTCGCTATCCGCAATGACTTTTCCCGACGCCTGTCGCGTCAGCGTGCGGGCGCAAATCGAGGTCGAGGCGATCGCCGCGCTGACGGTAAAGCCGCGCCGGGCCAGCGCGCCGCTCACGATTTGCAGCAGCGCGCGCTCGCCGCCGAACAGATGGGCGCAGCCGGTGATGTCGAGATAAAGCCCGTACGGTGGATCGAGCGCCACCAGCGGCGTGAAACGGTCGCACCAGTCGGCGATGTCGTCGAGGGTCTTGCGATCGGCGACCTCGTCGGCATCGAACACCGTCAATTCAGGGCAGATCGCGCGGGCATTGGCGAGCGGCAGCCCGATGGAGAGACCGGCGCGCACGGCCAGATCGTCGAGGGAATGGATCAGGATGGCGTTGTGCTGCTTGGCGACGACGACGCTGGGGGTTTTATCCAGCGCGGCGTTGCTGGCCGAAAGCTTGCGCTTGATGCGGTCGATGGGCAGGCGTGGCAGCCACAGGCTGAGGATACGCCGGCGGTTCGAAGAAGAGGCACTCATCGCATTTCCATTCCATGATCCAGCGGCCGACCGGGCCATGACGATTGCGAACCAGTTGCGCGTCGAACACCGGCGCGCCCCAGGCGCTCCAGGGCGCCGCAGGCATTGAAGCTGCCGCAGGCATTGAAGCTGCCGCAGGCGGCGAATGCGCCGCGCGCACGATCCATCTTGTTTCCGCCGTCGAGGGCCGCGGCTCCGCCGCCACCCGCAGTAAAAGTGCGGTGACGCCGGAGGCTTGCGCAGCCAGCGTGAGCTTGCGGCTGGCGACGAGGTCGAGCTGACGCGCCTGCCCCCACACTTCCAGCACGACGGCGCCGAGCGCATCGCAGGCCAGCGCGTCGACCGCGGTCCGCAATGCGGCGTCGGTGTCGGCGGCACGCACGGTCACCAGCAACCGCGGATCGAGACCGAGTTCACGAAGTCCGCTCATCGACAGCGCGCCGGATTCCAGTTCCGAAAAATCCTGCCGTATCCAGACCAGCGGCCGACGCGGCGAGATCCGCGCCGAGAGGCCGGCGATAAAGCCGGTAGCCGTCGCACTCTGGTGTCCCTCGGCAAAAACTTCATGCACCGCTGCAAGCGCAAGCCCGCCCCGCAGCACCGTGTCCGCCCCCGCATGCCCGAGCGGAATCTTGTTGAGGTCATGCGCATCGCCATGCGCCTCGAGGCGTTCGATACGCCCGCGCAAAGTCGCAAGCGTGCTTGTGCGTGCACCGCTCATGCGCCGCTCCTTCGGAAAATCGTGGGCCGCTTAAGTTCAGTAGGAGAACCAGAAGCTGGCTCATTTGTTCATGATATGTTCTAATATAAAGCTAACAGCACCGGCAGAGTCAATCGGGATCGATATCCCGGTGATTCGCCAACAGAATCAAAGGGATTCAACCATGGACGTGCAACGCAAGCTGGAAATCCTGGCCGATGCTGCGAAATACGACGCTTCCTGCGCCTCCTCCGGCACGGAGAAGCGGGATTCCAGCGACGGCAAGGGTCTCGGCTCCACCGCGCCCGGCATGGGCATCTGCCATTCCTACGCACCGGATGGACGCTGCATCTCGCTGCTGAAGGTGCTGCTCACCAACGCCTGCAATTACGACTGCTTATATTGCGTCAACCGCACCTCTTCCAACGTGCCGCGCGCCCGATTCACGGTCGACGAAGTGGTGAAGCTGACGCTCGACTTCTATCGTCGCAATTACATCGAGGGATTGTTTCTCTCCTCCGGCATCATTCGCAGCGCCGACTACACCATGGAGCAGGTCGTTTCTGTCGCGCGAAAACTGCGCGAGGAGCATCACTTCCGCGGCTACATCCATCTCAAGACCATCCCCGAGGCCGACGACGCGCTGATCGCGGAAGCCGGTAAATATGCCGACCGCCTTTCCATCAACATCGAGATGCCGCTGGAAAAAAGCCTGGCCAAATTTGCGCCCGAGAAGGACGTGCGCGCGATCCGACGCACCATGGGCCGGCTGCGATTGAAGCTCGATGAAGCCAAAGAGAACGCCAGGACCGCGACGAAGACAAAGCCGCCGCGCTTTGCGCCCGCCGGCCAGAGCACGCAGATGATCATCGGCGCGGACGCGGCCGATGACAAAACCATCCTCGACACCAGCGCCAATCTCTACGGCTCCTACCGGCTCAAGCGGGTGTATTATTCCGCTTTCAGCCCGATCCCCGACGCCAGCCGCGCGCTGCCGCTGGTATCGCCGCCGCTCATTCGCGAGCACCGGCTCTACCAGGCCGACTGGCTGATGCGGTTCTACGGTTTCGACGCCAACGAGATCGTCGACGAAGCCGCCGGCATGCTGCCACTCGACATCGATCCGAAACTCGCCTGGGCGCTGCGCCACCGCGACCGCTTTCCGCTCGATATCGCAACCGCCAGCCGGCAGGAGCTGTTGCGCGTGCCGGGCTTCGGCACCAAGGCCGTCGACCGCATCATCGCCACGCGCCGCCTGACATCGATCCGCGTTGCTGATCTGGCGCGGCTGCATATCCCTCAGAAGAAGGCGCTGCCGTTCATCGTGCTGAGTGACCACCGCCCACCGCCTCATCTGCTCGATGGCGCGGGATTGGCGGAGCGGTTCAAGCCGAAAGCGACGCAACTGGGATTTGGGTTTTGAATAAAGCCGTCAAGGAGGAGCGACAATGCACATCATCACCCTCGACAGCGAGACCGATTTCGACGGGTGGCGCAAAGCCGCGCGTGCGCTGGCGCTGAACGACGTAAAACCGGCTGACGTGACCTGGAATGTCGCGGGCGATGCGCCCGAACTGTTTGCGCCGACGGCGCCGCCGCTGGAACCGCCTGAAGGCACGTTCAGCGTATCGGCCAGATTTGTCGAACTGGCGCAGACTGCGATCCTGCATCGCAACCCCGAGCGGTTCGCACTGCTGTATCGCCTGCTGTGGCGGCTGCGGCATCATCACGACCTGCTCGACATTGCGACCGACCCTGATGTGGCCGAGATCGCGGCGATGGCCAAGGCCGTACGCCGCGACGAGCACAAGATGCACGCCTTCGTCCGCTTCCGCGAAGTCGGCCGCGAGCATAAAGCGCATTTCGTCGCCTGGTTCGAGCCGGAGCATCATATCGTCGAACTCGCCGCGCCGTTCTTCGCGCGCCGTTTTGCCGACATGCCCTGGTCGATCCTCACACCGGACGCCTGCGCGCATTGGGACGGCCATGCGGTCTCGATCACGCCGGGCGTGGCCAAATCAGAGGCGCCGACACAGGACCGGCTGGAGGAGACCTGGCGGCGCTACTACGCCTCGATCTTCAACCCGGCACGGCTGAAGGTGAAGGCGATGCAGAACGAGATGCCCCGGAAATACTGGCGGAACCTGCCGGAGGCTTCGTTGATTAAGCCGCTGATCGAAAGCGCCGAACGAACCGCCAACGCGATGATCACGAATGCGGCGACCGAACCGCACAAGTCGCAGAAGCGGCTGGAACCGGACAAGGCCGATATGACCAAGAAACACGCCGATGGCGATATCGAAACCCTGCGCGAGGAAGCCGCCCAGTGCCGCGCCTGCCCGCTCTGGAAGGACGCCACCCAGACCGTATTCGGCGAGGGTCCGCAAACCGCGCGGATCATGCTGGTCGGCGAGCAGCCCGGCGACAAGGAAGACCTCGCCGGCAAGCCGTTCGTGGGACCCGCCGGACAGATGCTCGACCGCGCGCTGGAAGAAGCCGGCATCGATCGCAGCAAGGTCTACGTCACCAATGCGGTGAAGCATTTCAAGTTTGTGCCACGCGGAAAAATCCGCCTGCACCAGAAGCCGAACACACCGGAGATCAAGGCGTGCCGGCAATGGTACGAACGCGAACTGGCCGCGATCAAACCCGATCTGGTGGTGGCGATGGGCGCGACCGCGGCGCAAAGCGTGTTCGGTAAAATGACGCCCATCAACAAAACCCGCGGGCGCGTGATCGACCTCACGGATACCAGGGCGCTGGTGACGGTACATCCGTCCTATCTGTTGCGACTGCCCGACGCCGAGGCAAAAGTGCGCGAATACCAGCGTTTCGTCGACGACCTGAAGATTGCGGCGGCCTTGCTGCGACGCTCGGCACGCGCGGCCTGACTTTCCGCAAAGCCGCAATTCCTGTGAAATATAACGACAAAAATTGACATCCGCGCTCACAACCTTTAATTGATCAATACCCCTCTCGCATTCTGAGAGAAATATGGGACTTCCTGTTCACGCCAGGAACTCCCATACGGTCGACGCGCTGCGCGGTTTACCTGCCCCGGGCGCCGTGCAGCGCGCGACCCTTTCTTCCCTGCCCTATTGTCTCGGACGAGCCCTCGGCATCGCACCCAGCGGCTGCCCCCGCGACGCCATGCACGGCACAAGTGCAATCGGCATAACGGCGCAACTGTCATCCGGGCTTCAAGACCCTCCGTCAAACCTGAAGTTCTGTCGTCTTCGAGGGGGCGTCAAAATGACCAGTGGCGACCACGCTGACGACAGGGAACCCGGAGGTGGGGTCCGGCCTTCTGCTTTCACTGCGGCGGCCCTGCCTCCCTCGCATCGTCGATCATTCGCGTCTGCACCTGCAGCTCGCGACCAACCGGAGCAATCCATGACCAAACTGCCCCTCAGCGGCACCACTCCAATCCACGACCGCATTCAGGAGGAAATGCTGGATAGCTTCGACGAGGAACTGGAACTTGAGATCGATGACGATCGCCTCGACGCACTGACCAACGAGTTCTCCGACCACACAACGAAAGAGACTGTCGACCGTCGCATCTACTTCAAGGAATTGTTCCGCCTTCAGGGCGAACTGGTCAAATTGCAGAGCTGGGTGCAGCAGCACAATCTCAAGGTGGTGGTGATTTTCGAGGGCCGCGATTCCGCCGGCAAGGGCGGCGTCATCAAACGCATCACCCAAAGGCTCAATCCGCGTGTCTGCCGTGTCGCCGCGCTCCCGGCTCCGAACGAGCGCGAACGCACGCAATGGTATTTCCAGCGTTACGTTTCCCATCTGCCGGCCGGCGGCGAAATCGTGCTGTTCGATCGCAGCTGGTACAACCGTGCCGGCGTCGAACGCGTAATGGGCTTCTGCACCGAGGACGATGTCGAGGAATTCTTCCGCTCGGTACCCGAGTTCGAGCGCATGCTCGTTCGTTCCGGGATCATCCTGATCAAGTACTGGTTCTCCATCACCGACGAGGAGCAGTACTTGCGCTTCACGATGCGGATCCACGATCCGCTCAAGCAGTGGAAGCTCAGTCCGATGGATGTGCAATCGCGCAGCCGCTGGGAACAGTACACCAAGGCCAAGGAAGCGATGCTGGAGCGCACCCACATACCCGAAGCTCCCTGGTACATCGTCGAGGCGGATGACAAGAAAAAGGCGCGGCTGAACTGCATCGCGCATCTGCTCGAGCAAATTCCCTACCAGGAAATCAGGCGTGAGCCGGTGGTACTGCCCGAGCGCGTGCGCAACCCGGAATACAGCCGCGGCCCGGTCCCACCGGAGATGTACGTGCCGCAGCGCTATTGAGCGGCCGCTCCCTTTTGGCAAGCGCGAACGCGGGAGTTTTTCCCGCGTTCCGCAGCCCTGCTCCGCGATGGACTTACGCCGCCGCCAGCTTGTTCTCGACCAGCTTGATCCAGTACGACGTGCCGTAGACGATCGCCTCGTCGTTGAAATCGTACGCAGGATGATGGAGCCCTGCGCTGTCGCCATTGCCGCAGAAGATGAAGGCGCCGGGCCGGGCTTCCAGCATGTAGGAAAAATCCTCCGCGCCCATCAGCGGCGGCATCTCGTGGACGTTCTGGGCGCCGGCGACTTCCTTCGCCACCTGCGTGGCGAAATCGGTCTGCTCGGCGTGGTTCCTGGTGACGGGATAGCCGCGCTCATAGACGAGGTCGATCCTGGCGCCGCTCATCTGGGCCACGCCCTCGCACACCTCGCGCACCCGCTTCTCGACCATTTCGCGGACTTCCGGCGTCAGCGTCCGCACGGTGCCGCGGAGTTCGGCGGTATGCGGGATGACGTTGCGCGCATTGCCGGCATGGAACTCGCAGATCGAGACCACGGCGGAGTCGAGAGGATCGATGGTCCGCGACACGATCGACTGCAGCGCTGATATCAGTTGCGAGCCGACCAGAACGGAATCGATGCATTTGTTGGGGCGCGCGGCGTGGCCGCCGAGGCCCTCGATCCGGATGTCGATGGAATCGGTCGCGGCCATCACTGGACCCTGGCGGATGGCAAAGGAGCCGACCGGAATGCCCGGGCCGTTGTGCATGCCATAGACCTGCTCGATCTTGAACCGGTCCATCAGCCCGTCCTTGATCATCGCGGCGGCGCCGGCGCCGCCCTCCTCGGCCGGCTGGAAGATCACGACGGCGTCACCGGCGAAATTCCTTGTCTCGGCCAGATACCGCGCTGCACCCAAAAGCATCGCGGTGTGGCCGTCATGACCGCAAGCATGCATCTTGCCGGGCGTCTTGGAGGCGTGGGGCAGACCGGTCGCCTCTTCGATCGGCAGCGCGTCCATGTCGGCGCGGAGCCCAATGACGTTGATTTCGCCCTTGCCGGGCTGCTTGCCCTTGATGACGCCGACGACGCCGGTCTTGCCAAGGCCGGTGGCGACCTCGTCGCAGCCGAATTCACGCAGGCGATCCGCCACGAATGCTGCAGTGCGGTGAACGTCGTACAGCAATTCGGGATTTTCATGGATATCGCGGCGCCAGGCCTGGATATCGGGTTGCAGATCGGCGACGCGGTTGACGATGGGCATGGGAATTCTCGAACCTCGGTTTTGAAACGCTGGTGCCTCTCTAGCATGCAAGGGCCGGTCCACCCAATGGCCCAGACGATACCGCCCCCCTCTCATCGTTGTCATGGCCGGGCTTGTCCCGGCCATCCACGTCTGACTAAAACGGCCAACGAAGACGTGGATGCCCGGGACGCCTAGCGCGAAGACGCGCTTCGTGCTTTTGCCCGGGCATGACGAAAAATGGAATCCGGGATGGCGCGCAGGCTCGAAGGCGATTTCGATTACATCGTGGTTGGTGCTGGCACCGCCGGCTGCATCATGGCCAACCGGCTATCGGCCGACCCGAGAAACCGCGTCCTGATCCTCGAGGCCGGCGGCAACGACAACTGGATCTGGTTTCACATCCCGGTCGGCTATCTCTTTGCGATCGGCAATCCCCGGTCGGACTGGATGTTCAAGACCGAGCCGGAGGCCGGGCTCAACGGCCGCGCGCTGGCGTATCCACGCGGCAAGGTGATCGGCGGCTCGTCCGCCATCAACGCCATGATCTCGATGAGGGGCCAATCCGCCGACTACGATCACTGGCGCCAGCTCGGCCTTATCGGCTGGGGCTACGACGACGTGCTGCCGGTTTTCAGGCGGCTGGAAGATCATTTCCTCGGCGAGAGCGAACATCACGGTGTCGGCGGCGGCTGGCGGATCGAGGCGCCGCGGCTGTCCTGGGCCATTCTCGACGCGGTTGGCGATGCCGCAGAGGAAATGGGCATCAAGCGCATTCCCGATTTCAACACCGGCAACAATGAAGGCACCAGCTATTTCCACGTCAACCAGAAGCGCGGCCGCCGCTGGTCCTCGGCGCGCGGCTTCTTAAAGCCGGTCTTGAGCCGCGCCAATCTCCGGCTGGAAAAGAATGTGCTGGTCGACAGGCTGATCGTCGAGAACGGACGTGCGGTCGGCGTGCGCTTCATGCAAGGTGGCGAGGTCGTCGAGGCGCGCACCAAAGGCGAAGTCATTCTTTGCGCGGGATCGATCGGATCGACGCAGGTGCTTCATCGCACCGGCATCGGACCGGCTGACTGGCTCGCGCCGCTCGGCATCGATACCGTGCTCGACAAGCCCGGTGTCGGGCGCAATTTGCAGGACCATCTGCAGCAGCGCGCGATCTACAAGGTTTTCGGCGTGCGCACGCTGAACGAGACCTACTACAACCTGATCCGGCGCGGCATGATGGGGCTCGACTACGCCTTCCGCCGGCGCGGGCCGCTGACCATGGCACCGTCGCAGCTCGGCATTTTCACCCGCTCCGATCCGCATCGCGAGCGCGCCAACATCCAGTTTCACGTACAGCCGCTGTCGCTGGATAAATTCGGCGATCCGCTGCATCGATTTCCCGCGATCACCGTCAGCGCCTGCAACCTGCAGCCGACCTCGCGCGGCACCGTGCGCATCCGCTCGGCCAGGCCCGACGAGGCGCCGTCGATCGCGCCGAACTATCTCTCGACCGACGACGACCGCCAGGTCGCAGCAGACGCCATTCGCACCACGCGGCGGCTGATGAAGCAGAAGCGGCTGGCACCGTATCGTCCGGAGGAATATCTGCCCGGCCCCGGCGTCGGCGACGACGACGCCTCGCTGGCAAAGGCTGCCGGCGACATCGGCACCACGATCTTCCATCCCGTCGGCACCGCGAAGATGGGCACGGCCAGCGATCCGATGGCCGTGGTCGACGAGCGCCTGCGCTTCTACGGGATTGCGGGACTACGTGTGGCCGATGCCTCGGTGATGCCGACGATCACCTCGGGCAATACCAACACGCCGACCGCGATGATCGCGGAGAAAGCTGCGACGATGATCCTTGAGGATGCGCGTTCTTGACGAACCCGCATCGCTTCTCGATCGGGACTGACGACCAACGCCTCGCGCTCGCGCGGTGGGGCGCGGAGAATTCACGCAAGCCGCCCGCGTTGCTGATGCATGGCACCGGCTTCGTCGCAGAGGTATGGGACGACGTCGCGCGCGAACTCGCATCCGATTACACCGTCTATGCGCTCGACCGCCGCGGCCATGGCGACAGCCAGAAGCCTGCCGCCGATCGCTATCACTTCCTGGATTTTGCCGAGGACGTCTGCGCCGCGATCGAGGCGCTCGGCCTTTCCGACATCTACGGCATCGGACACAGCGCCGGCGCGACCGACCTGCTGCTGGCAGCGAAGCTGAAGCCGGGACGCTTCTCGCGCCTGTTCGTGATGGAGCCGACCGTGATGGATCCACGCGCTGAACGTACCGGCGGTTTGAGCGACTTCGCCACCGGCGCGGTGCACGGCGTGTTGCGGCGCCAGGCCGAGTTCGAGAGCGCGGAAGCCGTATTCGAGCGCTACCGGGCCGCACCCGCCTTCGCCGACTGGACGGTATCGTCGCTGCGAGCCTACATCCGCCACGGCTTCGTCGCACAGCAAGACGGCCGGGTGCGACTGCGCTGCACGCCGGAACTGGAATCGGCGATCCTGCGGCCGATCTTCGAGGCCATGGAGCAGGTCTACGTTGGCGATGCGCGCGGCAACCCGTTCGCGTCGCTAACCGAGATCGAATGCCCGGTGCGCGTTGCGACCGCGGAGAAGTCCTGGGCTGTTTATAAAGAGATGGCCGCACGCGCCGTGGCGCTTATCCCCGCGGCGAGCCAATTGAAGTTTGAGGGCATCGGCCACTGCGTGGCACAAGAGGCTCCCGAGAATTTGCTGAGGGCGCTACAGGCGTTCGAAGCCCATAGCGGCTGACACACGCCGCCACTCGCGAAATCGTCAACACCGAAAATGCGCTGCGATTTCGCGAAGCCGCGCTGCCCCCGCGCGCGAGATGGAAGTACCGTAGCTGCTATCGCACCGGACGACGATGATACCGCGGCGCCACCGACAGGCGATCACGTGCGGGCATGGCGGAGCCGTAATAAGCAAACGCCTGATCGGCCGGGCGAACCGCGTAGCGGCCCGCAAGCACGTCCGCGTTAGGATGATAGAACGCAAATGCGCCGGGCTCCTGTATCGCGGCCTGCGCGAATAGCGGCGTTGCAATGGTGGTCGCGAGAAGCGCGGCGGCAACAACTGGAATGAACTTCGTCATGGCGAGTATCCTTTTGATTGTGGGACCTCACCCATGTGGGCGCCGCAGATGCGAAAGATAGACAGCGCCCCCCACCCTCACTGCGATGTGAGAAATCGCGCGCAGTTCGTGCACGGAGCAAGGATTTTCCTTCCGGCGGGATCGGAGAAGCACAGCTTTATCGCTGTCCGGCCTTTGACGAATTGTCTCTTCCGGTTCACACGTGCGCGCGCCCCGCCCCACGAGAAAACCGCAGGGCCGCTATGCCTGCGGCGGATAGCGCTCGAAGCTCGGCAGTTCGTGCGCGCGCTCCATCCAGTTCAGCCGCTCGGCGGTCTGGATATGCACCATCGCGGGGACGGCATTGGGGTCGTCGTAGGTCCCGCTCTGGATGTCGATGATCCCGGGCAGGATGGTCGCATTGACGTAGAAAAGCCCCGTGCCGCAGTCGGCGCAGAAGTGGCGGCGGCCATGCTCGGATGATTCGTAAACCTTGGGCTGGCCCTTCGTCACCTTGACCGCGTCCTCGGCATACATCGTCCAGCCCACCACCGGCGCGCCGGCGTGACGCCTGCAATCGCTGCAGTGGCACAGCGCGTGAACAATCAGATCGCCCTCGACCTGATAACGGATCGCACCGCAATGACAGCCGCCGGTGATGTTGCTCATGGTCGCTTCTCCGATCGACAATTGTTGCATCGTAGGGCGGATTAGCCGAAGGCGTAATCCGCCGGCTCGTGAGACTTGCGGCGGATTACGCTGCGCTAATCCGCCCTACGAATCTCGACCTTACGCCGACTTGCGCACGGCGTTGTCGACCAGCGTCTTGCCGAGCGACCAGATCGCACCGGGGACCTTGTGGCTGGCGGCGATGACGTCGTCGAACGCCTTTTCGATCCAGTTGCAATCGTCTTCCGTAATCACGAGCGGCGGCAGCAGCTTGATGGTGTGGCTGCCGTGGCCTGAGACCTGGGTCAGGATCTTGTGATCCTTGAACAGCGGCACCGTGATGAGCTGACAGAACAGGCCCTTGTTGGCGGTCTCCAGCAAATTCCAGGACGCCTTGAGCCGCAGCGATTTCGGCGGACCGAACTCGATGCCGATCATCAGCCCCTTGCCGCGCACTTCCTTCATCAATTCATAGCCCGGCACCATCCGCGTCAGCGCGAGGCGAAGCTCGGCGCCGCGCTTGGCGGCCTGCTCGACCAGCCGCTCCTGCTTGATAACATCGAGCGTGGCGATGCCGGCCGCCATCGCCAGATCGTTCTTCGCAAAGGTCGAGCCGTGCACGACCGCGCGATCCATCTGGTTGAAGATCTTGTCGAAGATGCTCTTGCGCGTCAGCAGCGCGCCGACCGGCACATGTCCGCCGGACAACGCCTTTGCCAGCAGCACCATGTCGGGCTCGACGTTCCAGTGTTCGACCGCGAGGAATTTTCCGGTGCGGCCGATGCCGGTCTGGATTTCGTCGGCAATGAAGATCGAGCCGTACTTCTTGCAGAGCGCGGCGGCGCCAGGCAGGAAATCATCGCTGGGCAGGTTGACGCCCTTGCCCTGGATCGGCTCGACGATGAAGGCGGCGACCTGGCGCGACGACAGCGCCTGCTCGAGCGCTGCGAGATCGTTGAACGGAATCTGCACACAGCCCGGCAGCAGCGGCTCGAAGCCGGCGCGGAAATTCGCATCGTCCATCAAGGACAGCGCGCCGTAGGACAGGCCGTGAAAGGAATGGGAACAGGAGACGATGCCGGGACGCCCCGTGGCGCCTCGCGCGAACTTGATCGCGGCCTCTACCGTCTCGGCGCCGGAATTGGCGAAGAACACCTTGTCCAGATATGGGACATGTTCCAGCAGGCGTTCCGCCAGCACGCCGGCGAGCGTGGAGACATCAAGCTGAACCAGGTTGGGAAAGTCGCTATCGAGGACGCTTTTCAGCGATTCTCGCAGCGCCGGATGATTGCGGCCAATCGCAAAAACGCCAAATCCGCTGAGTAGATCGAGATAGCGGGCGCCCTCACGATCGAACAGGTATTGACCTTGACCCTTCTGAAAGCCCACATCGTAGCCGATGGTCTTGAGCACTCGGACGAGTTGCTCATTCAGATGGCGCGCATGCATGGAACTGCGCTGCGCCTGCCGCTCCACAAACAACTCGGAAACGTCTAGATATGAACTTGGCATTCGCTACATACGTCGGTTGATGGCCATTTCGTCAACTGAAAACGCTCAATGCGGCGTTTTGACCCCCGATTTGAATGAACTGCCTCAAGGATAGGTTTGAACCATGGTGCACTGCCCAAGAATGATCGTGCGTACAGTAGCTTATTCTGGAATCTTTTTGACCGCAGGACTTTCATCGGCCCTTGCCGCCGATCCCACCGGCGACTGGAAGGTCGCCGACGGCGTAGCCAATATTCGTGTCGCCCAGTGCGGCGGCAACATGTGGGGCGTCGTGGCCTGGGAAAAGACCCCGGGCGGCAAGGACAAGAACAATCCGGACGCCGCAAAGCAGAGCAGGCCGACGCTCGGCATGCCGATCCTGATCGACATGAAGAAGAAGCCCGGCGTCAATGCCTGGGAAGGCCAAGTCTACAACGCCAAGGATGGCCAGCTCTACAGTTCGACCATCAAGCCGGTCGGGAACGACCAACTCGAGATTCAAGGCTGCGTGCTCGGCTTCCTCTGCGGCGGCGAAACCTGGACCCGCGTCGCGCCGCCGATTCCCTCGAGTCCCGCCAACAGCATGGCCAAGGGTGCGCCGAAGGGCCAGCCCGGCACGACCCCGAAAGCCGGTGCTCAGGCCGCGACACCGAGTGCAGCCCCTGCTCCGGCGACACCGAAGACCACAGGTGCGGCGAACCCGGCGCCGACAGCGCCGAAGGCCGCCCCCGGTCAGAAGCAGGCGGCGGCCCAGCCCGGCGACGTCGGCGATATCTGCCTACTCCCCGACATCGCGCGGTTTGCCCATTAGCGCGGGCTGGAACAGCAGCACCGCAGCCAGCGTGATGACGAAAGACAGCGCCAGCAGTTTTCCCATGCTGGCGGTGCCGGGGTGACTGGATAGCCAGAGACTGCCGAACGCGGTCGCGGTCGTCAGCGCACTGAAAAAGATCGCGCGCGTCAGGCTCGACTGCAGCAGGTTCGTCCGGCCCTCGCGCCAGGCCGTGACGTAGTAGATCTTGAACGCCACGCCGACGCCGAGCAGCAGCGGCAGCGCGACGATGTTCGCAAAGTTGAGCGGCAGTCCGATCAGCACGCACAATTCCATCGTCACCGCGCCGGCCACCAGCAGCGGCACCATCGTCATCAGCACGTCGGTGACCCGGCGCAGCGTGACCCACAGCAACAGGCTGATCACCACCAGCGCCCAGATGCCGGCGTGAATGAACGCCTTGACGATGGTGTCGCCGGACTTGAGGATCGACACCGGCCCGCCGATCGCATTCGGCTCCGCGGCCAGCACCGCATCCGCAAACCTTCGGAGGTTATCGTTGTCGTTGGGGTCACCCTTCGGCAACGCCTCGACGCGAATCAGCCCGTCCCTGGACCGCCAGCTGTTGACGAGTTCCGGCGGCAGCGTCTTCAACGTCACCGGTCCGGCCTGCAGAGTGTTCTTTAGCTGGTCGAACACGATCTTCATCGGGGCGACGAAAATCTCCTGCGCCTTGTCTCGCGTCGCCTGGTCGCGCTCGGCAAGCTTCGCCAGCGCATCCGCCAGCCGCCGCGACGCGACCGAGCCCGGCCCCTTGCCGTCGCCGGCCGCCTTGCGCAGGCTCGCGACCGTTCCCTTCAGCGCTTCCACATTCTCGGCGTCCGTGGGCGCCGGATCGACCTGGTCGGGGTTGAGTGCCGGCCCGACCACCTTCGCGGCCTGTGCAATCAGCTTCAACTTCGCCGGCTGGTCCTCGGGAACGAAACTATTCAGCGACATCACGCGAAGGACTTCAGGCACTTTCTCAAGACGCGCCTCGATCTTCCTGGCGTCGTCCTCCGAATTGGTCAGCACGTTGATGGCGTTGGCGCCGGTGTTGGGATCCTTGCGCAGATCGAGGAAGGTCGCGATCGATTCGGCGTTCGGATTGCGCAGGTTGATCGGGTTGAAGTCGAACTTGAGGAAATAGAGCAGCGGCAGACCGGCCACGACGACAAGCAGCGTGCTGACGATGATGATGACGCGATGCCTTTCGAGGAACTCGTCCACTGGCGCGAGGAACGCATAGCCGACAGGCTCGCTTTCACCGGGCGGGTGAAGCAGCTTCAAAAGCGCCGGCAACACCGTGATGCTGGTGATGAACGCGATCATCATGCCGACGCCGGCGATCTTGCCGAGTTCGGAAATGCCCTTGTAGTCGGTCGGCAGGAAACACAGGAAGCCGGCGGCGGTCGCCATGGCCGCGAGCGAAAGCGGAACGGCCGAACGCCTGGCCGCGTTCTCCAGCGCGAGTGCCAGATCTTCGTTCTTGAACCGCTCGGAACGGTAGCGAACGCTGAACTGGATGCCGAAATCGACACCGAGGCCGACGAACAGCACGGCGAACGCGATCGACAGCAGGTTCAACGATCCCACCATCATCAGTCCGATGGCGGTCGTGATGGCGAGGCCGATGAACAGGTTCAGGAACACCGCGAAGATGATCTTGCCGGAATGCAGCGCGAGCCAGAGAATCAGCAGCACGATGAGAATCGTGCCGACGGCGTTGACGATCGCGCCCTCCTGCACGGTCGAATATTCCTCGTTGGCGATCGGAACCGGGCCGGTCAGCCTGACGCGCGCCTGGAACTGGCCGGCAAAGTCCAGGTCCTTCGCGGCCTGCCGGATCGCGTCGGTGGCGTCCTTGCCGGGTTCGAGCGCGTTGTAGTCGAGCTTGGGCTTGAACTCGATGAAGGAGCGCTTGTCCGCATCGGTCAGGGGCTTGTCGTCGACGAGTTCGCGCCAGGAGAACGTCGCGCTCCCCTTGTTCAGGACGTTCTCGACCGTCTGGCTGATCAGGTTGAACGGCCGTTCGGTATTGTCGAGCTTGACCTGGCCGCGCGAGACGCCGGCAAGGCCGGTCTCCAGCGCGCCGGTGAGGCCGCGAATCGAGGGATCGCCGGCCAGGATTTCGATCAGCGGCGCGCCCGCTTCGAGCTGGCTGGTTACCTTGCCGACCTCTTCCACCGGCAGGAATAGCAACCCGTTCTTCTCGAAGAACTCACCCGAGCCGAGTTGCTGCACCGATTCGAAGTGCTGGGTGTCGCCCGCCAACTTTGCCGTCAGCACCCGCGCCGCGGCGCTGGACAGCTCCGGCGTCGGCGCCTCGACGACCGCCAGAATCAGTTTTTCGCGGTCGAAGGCGTGCTCGAACTGGTTGTCGCGCTTGCGCCAGTCGAGATCGGGGGAGATCAGCTTGTTGATGTCGGTGTTGATCGAAAAGTTGCGGGCCGCGTAGTAGCTCGCCCCGATCGCAAGGACCATCGAGAGGACGACGACGAGAGTGGCAAACCGCGTGCAGGTTCTGACAATCGAGACAACAATGCTGGTCAGCACTTCGTTTCTTTCTGAAGCTGAAAAGGAGGCTCGGCGAAAACGCCCGCTGTCTAGCCGAGTTCCGGCAGGCGATCTAATGTTGTTTTGGTCACTTCCGCCGGATGGAACCAGCGCGACCGGCCCGGGCCAGACGACCGTGCGGCAGCCGGTATAGACCGCTTCGGTGGGCGAGAAAGTGACGAAGCCGTGAGGGAACTCATCGGGACAAAGCGACGCAAATAGGTATCAAAATACCTCAAACGCAGTAACCTTTGCGCGAGACACCTTTTCTATCTGCACAATATTTGACACATAGTCCCTGCTTCCATGCGCTTGGACGGGGCTTACCTGCAGCAACCGGTCATGGTGCGGATATTGCAGTATCCGGGTGTGACCGGCTGCACGGAGGCCTTCGGGTGAATCTGCGAGTTCAGTGCCTATCGCAACTTGAATAATGGACGAGCCATGGAAGTTTATCTCGCCCAGCCCCGGGGCTTTTGTGCGGGCGTCGTGCGTGCCATCGAAATCGTCGAGCGCGCGCTCGAGAAATACGGTCCGCCGGTCTATGTGCGGCACGAAATCGTGCACAACAAATACGTGGTCGAAAGCCTCAAGAACAAGGGCGCGATCTTCGTCGAGGATCTGTCCGAGGTTCCGCCCCATGCGGTGACCGTGTTCAGCGCCCACGGCGTGGCCCGCAGCGTCGAGGAAGAGGCTGCCAGCCGCAGCCTGCCGGTCCTTAACGCCACCTGCCCCCTCGTCAGCAAGGTCCACAACCAGGGCAAGCGCTATATGTCGAAAGGCAGGGCCCTGATCCTGATCGGTCATGCCGGCCACCCCGAGGTCGAGGGAACCATGGGGCAGGTTCCAGGGCCGGTGACGCTGGTCCAGAACGTCGACGACGTGGCGGCGCTGACGCTGCCGGTTGACACCCCGGTGGCCTATATTACCCAGACCACCCTGAGCGTGGATGACACAAAAGACATAATGTCGGCACTTCAGGCCCGTTTTACAGATATTCAAGGCCCCGACATCCGGGATATCTGCTATGCGACACAGAACCGCCAATCTGCGGTAAGGGACCTGAGCAAACTGGTGGACGTCATTCTGGTGGTGGGGGCCGCCAATAGTTCCAACTCAAACAGGCTTCGCGAAATCGGCACCGAGGTCGGCGTCGCGAGTTATCTCATTGCCGACGGGAGCGAGTTGAATCCCGATTGGCTCAAGGATGCAAAGGCCGTCGGCATTACGGCGGGCGCCTCGGCGCCTGAAGTTCTGGTCGACGACGTAATCGAGGCTTTGAGGCGTATCGGACCCGTCAAGGTGTCGGTGCTTCCCGGAAGGGAAGAGAACATCGAGTTCCGGCTTCCGGCCGAACTGACTGCTGCGGGCTGATTCACTTCGGGGCTTTCAAGTCCAGAAAGAAACTCACTCAATGGCTATACCGTTCTTCAAGGAAATGCGTATCGGCGGGTACCTGATCAAGCAGAAGCTGCTTGGCCGGAAGCGTTACCCGCTGGTGCTGATGCTCGAGCCGCTGTTCCGCTGCAACCTCGCCTGCGTCGGCTGCGGCAAGATCGACTATCCCGATGCGATCCTGAACCGCCGCATGTCGGCGCAGGAGTGCTGGGACGCGGCCGAGGAATGCGGCGCACCGATGGTGGCGATTCCCGGCGGCGAGCCGCTGATCCACAAGGAGATCGGCGAGATCGTGCGCGGCCTCGTGGAGCGCAAGAAGTTCGTCTCGCTCTGCACCAACGCACTGCTGCTGGAGAAGAAGCTCGATCTGTTCGAGCCCTCGCCGTATCTGTTCTTCTCGGTGCATCTCGACGGCCTGAAGGACCACCACGACAAGGCGGTGTCGCAGAAGGGCGTCTTCGACCGCGCCGTTTCCGCGATCAAGGCCGCGAAGGCGCGCGGCTTCACCGTCAACGTCAACGCGACCATCTTCGACGGCCACGCCGCCGAGGACATCGCTAAGTTCCTCGACTTCACCACCGAGCTCGGTGTCGGCGTCTCGATGTCGCCGGGCTACGCCTATGAGCGTGCGCCGGACCAGGAGCACTTCCTCAACCGCACCAAGACCAAGAAGCTGTTCCGCGACGTGTTCGCGCTCGGCAAGGGTAAGAAGTGGAACTTCATGCATTCCGGCCTGTTCCTCGACTTCCTCGCGGGCAACCAGAGCTATGAGTGCACACCGTGGGGCATGCCGGCCCGCAACATCTTCGGCTGGCAAAAACCCTGCTATCTGCTCGGCGAGGGCTACACCAAGACCTTCAAGGAATTGATGGAGACCACGGACTGGGATTCCTACGGCACCGGCAAGTACGAGAAGTGCGCCGACTGCATGGCGCATTGCGGCTATGAGCCGACCGCGGCCAATGCGGCCCTGGTCAATCCGTTGAAGGCGATGTGGGTCGCGTTGCGCGGCATCCGCACCACGGGCCCGCTGGCGCCGGAAATCGACCTCTCCCACCAGCGTCCGGCGCAGTACATCTTCTCCGAACAGGTGCAGAAGAAGCTCTCGGAGATCCGACGCGACGAAGCCGCTGCGGCAACAGCCAAGCAGCAGCAAAAGGCCTCCACCGCCGCCTGAGCGGAACGGAGCCAAAAGATCAAGGGCCCCGGGTTCTCAGCGAACCGGGGCCCTTTTCCTTGCGCGTGTTTCGCGAACTGTCATGGAACGGCGGCCAGTTCGTCCGGAGCCCGCGAGAGCAGATTTTCGATCTCTGCGGCGCGCTGTGAACTGAGGGTGCCGCGTTCGATCCCGAGCGGGACATTGCGCAGCGCCAGCTCGCGGTACAGCGCGCCCGAGGATGGGAAGCGCTCATCCAATGCCTGGAGGTGTTTGACGATCGTTCCGACATCGCCGCGCGCGACGCAGCCGCCCATGCCGTTGGCGAGGCCGCCATCCCGTACGGCTGCGACGGTCCCCCGCAGCAGCGGCATCATGGCGCGCAACGCGTCGGCCTCGCTGGCGCCAAAGCTCTTCCAGAGGTCGACGCCTTCCTTGAGCAGCGCGATCAGGAACGGACCGACATAGTAGGCCGAGGCGTGATAGAGCGGCCTCACGCCGGGCGGCAGCGCCAGCGGCTCGCAGCCGATGCTGATCGCGAGCGCTTCCAGTTCGCACCTGAAATCGGGCTCGGCTTCGATGCCGACGGTGCAGCCGCGCAGGCCCTGAAGCGCGACGTCGGGATTGGCAAACATCTGCATCGGATGAAATCCGCCGGTCAGGGCGCCCGCGGATTTCGCGTGATCCAGCGCGGCCAGTTCGGTCGCGCCGCTGCAATGGACGACGCGGTGCCGCGCGTCCCAACGCAAACCGCGGCAGACCGGCAGGATCGCGTCGTCGCTGACCGTCAGGAAGACCACATCGCAGCTGTCCACGACCTCTTGTGCATCGGCCATCGGCCGGGCCGACGGTACCCTAGATCCGAGGCGCTCCGCCGCATCGGGGCCGCGATTGTGGAATGCCGCGACGTTGAGCTTCGCGTGAGCAAACGCCGGCGCGAGCGTTTGCGCCACGCGCCCGGCGCCGATGAAGCCGATTTTCAACGCCGCGAGATCAGCGCTCACTGCGCATAGCTCCCGTCGATACGATCGAGCCTTCGCCGCAGCGCCGGCCATTCCAGCAGGCCGTAACCGGCCTGCTGATTTTGCGCCGCCTCGTTCAATACCGGATTGGTGTCGCGCTCATTGTCCAGCGTGATCTCGGTGCCTGCGAAGCAGGTCACGGCGTTGTCGATCGCGGTCTCGGTCGGCGCGTGGAGCGGCCGGCCGCAACCGAGCGCGTCGATCTGGATGCGGCAGGCCTGCTCCAGCCAATAGATGGCGTTGAATGCCTGCGGAACCGTACGGCCGCAAACCAGCAGGCCATGATTGCGCAGGATCAGCACGTTGTTTCGGCCGAGATCGGCGACGACGCGGTCGCACTCGTCCCGATCGATCGCGGGCCCCTCGAAGTCGTGGTAGCCGATCCGCCCGTGAAACCGCATCGCGGTCTGGGACAGCGGAAGCAGTCCTTCCGCAAGCGTAGAGACGGCCGTCCCTGCCCTCGTGTGGGTGTGAAGGACGCACTTCACGTCGGGCCGCGCCCGGTGGATCGGGGCATGCAGGTAGAAGCCGGCGACGTTGACGTTATAGCCGTGATCGGGCTGCAGCAGGGTTCGGCCCTCGATATCGATCTTGACGAGGCTCGAGGCGGTGATCTCCTCGTACAGCATGCCGTACGGATTGATCAGGTATTGATCATCATGCCCAGGGACCTGTGCACTGATGTGATTGTAGATCAGGTCGGTCATTCCATAGAGCGCCACCAGGCGGTAGCACGCCGCGAGATCGACGCGTGCCGCCCACTCCGCCTCTCCCACGGCGGCGCGGATGTCGTTGACGGAGCAAATCTCGGTTCGAGCCATGTTGCTTGCCGCGACCGCGGCCCCCTTAATGGCGGATGACGGAGGCACGCTCCACGATGCGGGCAAGGCCTTCCGAAGACGGAAGCGCGCCGAACACATGGAGCCCATCCATGCCGAGCCTTGACCGCACGAAGAGGTCGGCGGCATCAGCATCGCCATGCTGCAACATCTCGGCAGCCTGCAACGCGTGCGCCATGCGGGTGACGAGCGCCCTCGCATGCCCGTCATCGGGGTATCGTGCACGCAATCGATCAGCGAGATCGTCCGTATTGCTGTCATAGATCCGGCTAAAACCCCTGCTCGCGCGCAGCTCGTCGATGAAGGCGTCACGGCAGCGTGCATCCCGTTGCATGGCGCGCAGAACGTCCATGCACATCATGTTCGAGGTGCCTTCCCAGATCGAATTCAGCGGCGCCTCGCGGTAAAGGCGCGCCATCGCGTTCTCCATGATGAAGCCGTTGCCGCCGTGCACCTGCAGGCATTCGTAACTGAAAGCCGGTGCACGCTGGCAATTCCAGAACTTCACTACCGGCGTCGCGACCCGCGCCAGCAGCCGCTCATGCTCGCTGGTTTCCATGGCGTCGGTGGCACGCGCTACCCGAAGCGCGCCAAGCATCGCCGCCTCGCTCTCGAGCGCGAGATCGGCGAGGACATTGCGCTGCATCGGAAGCTCGGACATCGGCTTGCCGAACGCGGTTCGCGTTTGCGCGTGGCTCAATGCCAGGGTAAGGGCCTGCCGCATCAGTCCGGCGGAGCCTACCGCGAAATCCAGCCGGGTCAGATGCGCATGCGAAAGGATCTCGCGGATGCCGCGCCCCTCTTCGCCGACGAGGATCGACCAGGTGTCGTGGTACTCGATCTCGCTCGACGCGTTCGAACGGTTGCCGCACTTGTCCTTCAGCCGCTGGATGAACACGCGGTTGGCGCTGCCGTCGGGCAGCAGGCGCGGCACGAACAGACAGCTGACGCCGGATTCGGTCCGCGCCAGCGTGTAGAACCCGTCGGCGACCGGCACGGAAAAGAACCATTTGTGGCCGGTGATCGAATAGATCTCGCCATGCACGCCGCGTTCGACGAATCGCGCGGTCGTCTGGGTTTCGCGCAGATCGGAGCCGCCCTGCTTCTCGGTCATCGCATAGCCGATGACGGCCGCACGCTTGGCCTCGACGGGAATGCGGCGCGGATCGTAGTCCGCCGCCAGCGTTCGCTCCCGCCACGTCGCGAACTGCGGCTTGCCGGCAAAGCCTGATATCGCGGCATAGGCCATGCCGGTGGGGCAGCCGACACCGTTCTCGATCTGATTCCAGAGATAGCTCAGGCCCGCGCGCGCGAAATGTCCGTTCGGCGCGTGCGTCGACCACGCGAGGCTATGGACCTCGCTCTGGAAAGCCAGCGCCATCAATTGATGCCAGGCCGGGTGAAACTCGACCCAGTCGTTCCGATTGCCGTATCGGTCGTGCGTCAGCAGTTTTGGCTCGTGCTCGTTGGCCAGCCGCGCAGCCTCCTGCACGGATTCGCAGCCGGCGTGGGCACCGAGGGCGGAAAGCTTCTCCTTTGCCCACGGCGCGAACTTCGCGACCAGGCCGCTCAACGCCCGATCATCGTCGAACGCATTGAAGCCGAGCGCGGGCCGCGCCTGATTGCGAACTTCGTGGGTTGCGAGCGGACCGGCTTCCGCGCTCGCGAACGCAACCGGCTGGGCACGCGCGTTCATGGCGAGACCTTCGATACGAGTTTCAGCTCGGGCGCGGCGCGGCGAAACAGCATGCGCGCGGAAAGTCCGGCGATCTCCTGCGCGATCGCCCTTGCCGCGTCAGAATCGGGTGCCGCCTCCGGCGCCAGGGGACCGACCAGCGCCTCCATGAAAGCGCCGGTCACGCAGGAAGCCGCCACGTTCGCGTCGATCTCGATGAACTCTCCGCTGGCGATGCCGCGCCGGACCAGCCTCGCGATCTGATCGGCAAGCGCTGCCCGGTATTTCAGGCGCGCCGCATCGATCTCCGCTTCGCATGGCTCGGCGATCAGCGCGTAGGCCAGACGGCGGCCGCGCATCGCGCGGATCGCAAAGGTGTAGATCGCGTCCACCAGACACTGGGACGCGGATCCTTCGGCCTCGGCGATCGCCGCGACCACGGCCACCTCGCGCTCGGAGACCAGCCCAAGCACCTGCGCGTACAGGTCCGCCTTCGAGTCGAAGTAGCGGTACACGCTGCCTGTGGCGACCCCTGCCCGTGCCGCGATCAGGGCGATCTGGGCATCCTTCCACCCGCTCAGCGCCACGGCTTCCCTGGCAGCATCCAGAATGCGCGCTTTGGTTTCGACGAGTTGGTTGAGGCGAACAGAGGCGATTGCCATAGTGAACCTTAATTCATGAACTCAGGATCATTATTCATTGTTATTTGGATACCTTCGCCTGTCAAGCGTCCTGCGGGCTCTGCGGTAGGCACGACCCCGAGAAAGCCGCTCGTCCGGCATCAGGCGCCCACGCTCCGGTGGCGGCTGGGCAGGAAGGCGCCCTACCTCAATATAGAGAGTTGGCTGCACGTCAGGCGGCAGTTGGCGGTGGGAGGAAATTAGGGGCGTCACGGCGCCAGCCTGCAGGGCGGCTGGTTCACATCCCGGTCGCAACGAACCAGGGCCGCGCTGTCAGGAAGCCAAATAACGCCGACGCGGATCAGATATTCGCGGCGGCGAGCCCGTCTTCGCCGTGCAGAAAACCGCGGCAGCCGCGGAGCGAGCGCAAGGCGCGGTTGAAATCGATGCCGGTCGAAACCAACGCGCGCAGCGACGCCGGATTGCGCGCGACCCCGCTCAGCACCTTGCGGAGATCGATGTCGCCGTTCGGCTTGATAGCGTTCTTGGCGATCGCAGGAAGCGCCCGGCTGGCGGGGTCGGAGATCACGCGCAGGGCGGCGAACGGAAGCCCCGCCTCCGCGGCGTAGGCAGCGGCGATATGACTCTCCATGTCGACGGCTGCCGCGCCGGTTTCCGAATGCAGCGCGGCCTTGCAGGCCGCCGCCGCAATCACCTGTTCCACGCCGGCGAGGCCGCCACGGACCACGCGCCGGCGGCGCAGCGCGGCGCGGGCGATCATTTCCTCATTAAGAGCCAGGCCGGCCAGGAAGCGGGTATCGCCGGACAGCACCTCGGTGGCCACCACCACGTCGCCCGACCTGAGCGACGGATCGAGCCCGCCGGCGACGCCGAACGAGATGACACCCCTGAAAGTCGTGGAATCCAGCGTTGCCAGCAGCGCGCGCAATTGCCGGGGATCGCTGGAACTGCAGATGACGATCATGCCGGGGCCGGCCGCAATGCGGGCCTCCTGCACCAATCCAGTCACGATCAAAACCGGTCGCGGATCATTCGAATTGCGATCAACCGAATTTTCCACGATCGCGGCGGCCCCCGCCCCCAAAGTCACATCCCGACCCCTACCACCTTGCTGTTGGTGCTTCTCAAATTCCGATACCGCGCCAAAGCCCAGAGCGGAAAGAACTTCGAGTAGCCATGATATCGCAAATAAAATACCCGCGGAAAGCCCGTAGCCGTGTAGCGCGCCTCGTCCCAGAGCCCTTTCTCCGTCTGTGTGGCTTTTAGGTACTCCACGCCCCGTACAATCGCGGGGTTTTCGACTTCTCCAGCCGCCATCAGACCAAGCAAGGCCCATGCCGTTTGCGAGGAAGTCGACGGCGCGCCCTCGAATCCCTTGTAATCGAGTCGGTAGCTGACCGCATCCTCGCCCCATCCGCCGTCCTGGTTCTGGATCGAGAGCAGCCAGTCCACCGCCTTGCGAATCATCGGGTCCTGGTGGCTCACGCCTGCGGCATTCAGCGCACAGAGCACCGACCAGGTCCCGTAGACGTAATTCAGGCCCCAGCGGCCATACCACGAGCCTTCGGCCAGCTGCGTGCGGCGCAGGTAGGCAATCCCGTCCGCCATCGCCTTGTTGGTCTCCGCGGTCTCGCCGAGCTGCGCCAGCATCGAGATGCAGCGCGCGGTGACGTCCTCGGTCGGCGGATCGAGCAGTGCGCCGTGGTCGGAAAACGGGATGTTGTTGAGGTAATATTCGAGGTTGTCGACGTCGAAGGCGGCCCAGCCGCCGTCGCGGCTCTGCAGCCCCTCGATCCACTCGCGGCCACGCGCAATCGCCGTGTCGTATTCCTTGCTGCCGGTGGCCCGGCGCTCGCGGTCCATCGCCATCACGACCACCGCGGTGTCGTCGAGATCGGGATAATGGGCGTTGTTGTACTGGAACGCCCAGCCGCCCGGACGGACATCGGGAGCCTTCACCGCCCAGTCGCCCTTGAGATCGAGCACTTGCCGCGGCTTGAGCCAGTCGAGGCCCTGCTTCATCTTCGCAAGCGTGTCCCCGCCGCCGGCTTCCGCCAGCGCGTGGCAGGTCAGCGCGGTGTCCCACACCGGCGAGACGCAGGGCTGGCAATAGGCCTCGTGCTCGCCGATCACCAAGAGCTTGTCGATGCCCTTGCGGGTGATCGCGCGCGGCGGAAAATCCGGCCCCTTTCCGAGCGCCTCGTACATCATGACGATGTTGGCCATCGGCGGGTAGATCGCGCCCATGCCGTCCTCGCCGTTGAGCCGCTCCTCGGTAAAGGCGAGCGCGGCATCGATCGCGCGCTGGCGCAGCTTCTTCGGAAACAGCGGCTCGACGACGCGCAGCACCTTGTCGAGCGTGCTGAACAGCGCGAACCAGCCCCAGCTCTGATGCGGCGCCTTCGGCGGCGTCCCGACCGACTTGGGATCTTCCAGAAACAGTTCGTCGATGCCGACGCCCTTGGGATTCTTCGCCAGCGGCTTCAGCGCGGCGAGCACCATCAGCGGCACGATCGTGGTCCGCGCCCAATAGGAAATCTTGTTCAGGTGGAACGGCGACCACATCGGCAGCAGCATGATCTCGATCGGCAGCACCGGTACCGCGCGCCAGGTCACCACGCCGTAGAATGCCAGCAGGAACCGGGTGAAGACGTTGACGCGGGCAGCGCCGCCGCGGCTGCGGATCGCCTCGCGTGCGCGCACCATGTGCGGCGCATCCACGGAATCACCGATCATCTTCAGCGCAAAGTAGGATTTGACGCTCGCGCTCATGTCGAACGGGCCGTCCTGCACCAGCGGCCAGCCGCCATGGTTGCCTTGCGTGCGGCGCAGATAGTTCGCGATCTTGGCTTCGAGCACGCTATCGACGGGCTCGGCGAGATAGTGGCGCAGCAGGACATATTCCGACGGAATCGTGCTGTCGGCTTCGAGTTCGAACACCCAGTGTCCGTCCGCTTGCCGGTATTCGAGCAGTGCGTCGGTCGCGGAGGAGATACTCCGCTCCAGCGCGACGGGATCGACTGGCGCAATTGGCGCAATGGGATTGACGGCAGTTCTGTGGTCGACGGAAAGCATGTTGCTACACATCCCTATTTTCGTGACGGGCTCTGTGAAGCCGGTCACGCAGCGTGTTCTCTGGCTTCTGGCCTTACGACCGCGCCAGGACCAGATCGGCGGCTCGGTCTCCCGACCGCACCGATCCCTCGATGGTTGCGGGCAACCCGGTATCAGTCCAGTCGCCGGCGAGAAACAGGTTTTTGCATGATGTCACCGGGCCGGGCCGCAGCGCGTTCTGCTCCGGCGTGGCCTCGAAGGTGGCGCGGCGCTCCCGCACGATCTGCCACGGCGGCAGCGGCAGGTCGCCCGGCAGGCCGGCGGCCTTGCAGACGTCGCGCCAGATCGCCAGCGCAAGTTCTTCCCGTGGCATATCGACGAGGCGGTCGCCATTGCTGATGGTGACCGACAGCCGCTGCGGAAATGCGAACAGCCACTCCACCAGTCCACCGACGACGCCGAGTATCGCCGGCGCATCCCTCGGCGGGTCGTAGCGGAAATGCGCGTTGACGATGGCGCGGAATTTCGACGGCGTCTTGAGGCCCGGCAGCAGCGCGGCGGCCGGACGCGGCGGCACCGCGAGCACCACGGCATCGTCGGGCCCGAGCGCGATCGTGTCGCCGACGAACTTCAGTTCGCCGACCTTGCCGCCCGACATGACGAGTTCGCGCAATTCATGACCGAGCCGGACCGAGGCGCCCTTGTCCTGCAACAGCTTGATCGCGGGTTCGACCAGAACCGCACTCAGTCCTTCGCGCGCAATCAGCGGCCGGCAGGCCTGCCCGCCCGCCAGCAGCGTTTCCCGCACGATCGCACCGGCAAGGCCCGCCGAGCCCTCGGGCGGATCGACGTTGAGCGCGGCCAGCAGCAGCGGCTGCACCAGACGCTGGTAGAGCGTGCCGTCGCAGGGAATCGCGTTGCCGACCAGTTTGTCGGTGCCGGCCCAGATCAGCGGCGCCAGCTTGAGGTAATCGCCAATCTTCGTATCGGGGACGCGCCGCGCTTCATCGAACACCCACAGCGGCATTCTGGAATCGCCGAGATCGAGCAGCCAGCGCTGGCCGGTGGAAATATCGGCGAACGGAAACTGCGCGCGCTTCGGTCCGACCAGCCCCGCCTCGGTGCCGATCGATTTTGCATAGGCCAGCGCGTGGCGGTTGCCGGACAGCAGCAGATGGTTGCCGTTGTCGATGGTGAGGTTGGTCGCGGCGTCGAAATAGGACCGGCAGCGGCCGCCGACCTGCTGCGTGGCCTCGTGGACGTGCACGCTGTAGCCGGCGTTGGCCAGCCGCACGGCCGCCGAGAGGCCGGAAATGCCGGCGCCGATGATATGAACGGTTTTCTGCATCAGATAATCGCGTAACGGAGGAGGATAGCGATCCTGGCCATCTTGCTGACACGAACCGGTTCGCGCGGAGCGGCAAAGCCCCGGGCGATCAGCAAATCCAGTATCGCACGGTAATATTTCCCCATGATCCGCGGCGCGCGCACTTTGCGCCGCGAATTGCGCTTCATGATCTCGTCGGCCTTCTCGAAATGCGCCTTGGCCCGCTCGACCAGCCCCTGGCACACCTTCGGCAGCGAGCGCTCGGCCGTCACCTTCTGCGGATTGTCGCTGGTGATGCCGGCCAGCAGCAGGCCTTCGCGCGGCAGATACAGACGGCCGAGGCCGGCGTCTTCGTCGATGTCGCGCAGGATGTTGGTCAATTGCAGCGCGCGGCCGAGGTGATGGGCGAGCAGGATCCCGTCATTCTCGGGCAGCCCGAACACGCGCACCGACAGCCGCCCGACGGCGCTCGCAACGCGGTCGCAATACAGATCGAGCGTCGCCATATCCGGCGCACGAATATCCTGTGGCACGTCCATCTCCATACCGTCGACGATCGCGAGGAAATCCTCGCGCTTGAGGCCGAAGGTTTTCACCGAGGCTGCGTAATCCTGCAGACGCGGCGGAGGATGACCGTGATATAGCGCATCGATGTCGTCGCGCCATTGTTGCAGCGCGGCCAGCCGTTCCGGGCGCGGCCCGTGCGAATCGGCGATGTCGTCGACCTCCCGGCAGAAGCTGTAGATCTGGAACATCGCCTGGCGCTGCGCGCGCGGCAGCATGCGCATCGCCGCATAGAACGAACTGCCGGACGCCGCGGTGGCGTGGTCTGCGTTGGCCGCCGCCGTCTGCAACGTCATGCGCCGGCCGCCGGTTTTGCCTGCGGACGGCGTCCCACCGCGCGGCTGATGACCTCGCCGGCGATGCCGATGGCGCTCTGTCCCAGCAGTTCGAGCGGGCTGAGATGCACCCGTTCGCTCAGGGGGTCGCGCACCTTCAGCATGCCGACGATCTTCTCGGCGAACGTCTGAATCACGGCGACTTCGAGCCCGAGCCGGAAATCCTTCACCTCGGCGCTGAGCGATTTGCTTTCATTGAGCAAGGTTTCGGTGCGCACCGCCAGCCCGTGCAGGCACTGCAACAATTGCGGCGGCGACTTCGCCTCTCCCAGCATCTCCACCGAGGCGCCGCTTGCGGCCAGCGCATCGCGCGGCAGGTAGATTCGGTTGAGGTTCTTGTAGTCCTTGGCGCAATCCTGCAGGTGGTTGTTGATCTGCAGGCCGGCGCACAGCGCGTCCGACGCGGCCCAGGTCGAAGTGCTCTCGCCGTGAACGTCGAGCATGAAGCGGCCGACCGGCATGGCCGAATAGCGGCAATAGTGGATGACTTCGTCCCAGTTCTCGTAACGCAGCTTGGTGACGTCCATCCGGAACGCGACCAGCACGTCGAGCGCATGGCGCGGCGCCATCGCGCGTTCGGCGAGCGCATTGCGCAGATTGACCGCTTCCTTTTGGGTGTCGCCCTTGCCCAGCAACTCGGCTTCGAGCAGGTCGAGATAGCGAAGCTTTTCGTCCGCACTGAGTGTGGCGTGATCGGCGATGTCGTCGGCCGTCCTGACGAAATTATAGTATGAGAGAATGAGCGCCCGGTGACGCGGGTGAATGATCCACGACGCGACCGGAAAATTCTCGTCGCGGTGGGTCTTTCCGGATCGCAGGTCGCTCGCGCTGGTCATCGGGAACTGGCTACTCATCTGGATTGGCGGCATGCGCCGATGATCAGCGCACGCGAGGAGATCGCGTGCCCCATATAGGGGAATACGCCGCCAAAACCAATGCTGTCCGGGGCTTGTCAGCCCAGCGTCGCTCCCGCCATGGAGCCGAAAATGGGCTTCCGTGGCGGATAGCAGGCGCGCGGATGCGGCCTATTGCCCGTTGTTCTTGAGAACCTGGTCGCAGGCGGGGCTGATCTTGGGGCGATTTTCCTTCAGGCACGCCAGGATGGTGAAATCACCCTGGTCGATCACCGGACGGCAGAACTTTTGCACGTCGCGGGTGCAGGCCTTTTGCTCCTCCGCCGTTCCGCCGCGCGCCTGGGCAAAGGCATCCGATGAAAGCGGGATCGACAACAAGGTGAGAGCGAGGAGAAAATGACGCATCGTATTCCTTCACTTCGGCAGCAAGAAATCCTGTTCCCGATCGGCGCTTCGGCATCGCCGGGACGGATTTTCCTGGATGGCAGGCGCCGCGTAATGCAGCAACGGACACAGGACAAGCACTGGCAAATGCGGCCAAATTTGCGACGAACTTGCGATCTAACGCAACTAACTGTGATTTCGACAGTATTTTCGCGGTGCTTGTCTTCGCGATTGACTGTTGCAGATCAGCCTGCGCAAAGCTAGATCCTGCCGGACAGATCGTGCGAGTTGTCTTTGAAATTCCGACGGGCCACGTTCGATGCGCGGCATTTTGTCTTTTGAACCTAAGATACTGCCTGGACACTAAATCTTGGATGCGGCGCGACGTATCTTGTGAAAGAACGTCAATTTGATGGGAAAACTCACGATGAAACTGTTTGGTTCCAGCTTGCTCGGTCAGGCACTCGCTGTTGCCGGCGTCGGCGCCGCGCTCATGTTGTCGGCCACCGCAAGCCATGCCCAGGCGGGAGGGCCGTTTGCCGGCTTTGACGGAAACTGGGCGGGCTCCGGCACCGTCGCACTCTCCAATGGCACCACCGAGAACATCCGCTGCAAGGCCGACTACAAGGTCAACGCCAACGGCCTCGGCCTCAAGCAGAACCTGCACTGCGCCAGCGACAGCTACAAGTTCGACCTGTCGAGCGACGTCACCAGCCAGGGTGACCGCATCTCCGGCAACTGGAGCGAAAAGAGCCGCAACATCTTCGGCAATTTGCAGGGCACCGCCGGCGGCGGCCAGATCGAAGTGTTCGTTGAGGCTTCCGGATTCGCAGCCAACCTGAATCTGCGCACCAACGGCAACAAGCAGTCCGTGCAGATCGACTCCAAAGGCGAGATCCGCGGCGTCAAGATCACGATGACGAAGACCTGATCATCAAGACCTGATTACCTGCCCGTTCAGGCAGCATGAATGGCAGCGTCCACGGCGCTGCCATTTTTCGTTTCAGGATCAGGCCGTGGCCAGCGTTGCGGTGTCCACTCCGAACAGTTTAGCTGAACTGCCAGTGCCAATGTGCATCGCCGCGGTCGCGGCGTTCCGCTACTTCGACACGCATGAAACGATCGTGCGCCAGCGCCGCGCCGATCCATAATTCGTTCCAGGCGTCGAACACCGCCGGCGAGAGCGCCTCGCGTTCCGCCATCAATCGCCAGGAGGTCTGGCGCACGCTGGCTCGCGATCCTTCCAGTTGCAATTCCGCATCGTCGTCCTGGCCTTGTGCCAGCCGCGCGAACGCCCTGGCGAAACCGGCAGCGCCCGCTTCCACCCCGCCGAGCAGCGCTGCGACCTCGTCGAAGGTGTGCATTCCAACCAGCCGGGCCGCAGCGCCTGCGAGATGGCCGCCCTCCTCCGGACCGAGCACCCTGATGGTCTCCGGTACGATCGAGGTGATGTACTCCATCGCGTAGTTGCGAAGAACCTTTTGCAGCCGTTCCTCCGGCCACGTGTTGCCGGCGAGATGCGGCGCGAGATCGGCCTGGAACGGCGGGCAGCGTTCGCCGGGCGAGAACTGCAGGCGCTCCTCGGGCGCAAGATCGTGGTCCCACTCCTTGTAGTAGCCTTCGAGGCCCGGCTGTCCATCGACAGTCTGCCCGGTGCAGACGAAGCCGAGCCGCGGATTTCCGAGCACCACGCCGTTGTTGGCGTGCCATCCCCGCAGCATCGCGCGCGATACTTCCGATGGGATGCCGCAAATCGCGGTACCCGACCAGATCCAGCGCGGCGGCGGATAGCGCACCCAGGCCTTGCGGTCGTTCTCGTAGATATACTCGACCTTCACGCCGCCGACCTGGTTGGAGAGATAGTGATACTGCGCGCACGCCACCGCATGCGGAAGCGTGTCGAGACCGAGTTTCTTCAATCCGGGAAGGAAACGCGCCAGTTGCTGCCGCCGAAAGGTGCGGAACACCACCTCGGCCGCACGCGACGCGCCGGCGCGCGAGGCCAGCATCAGGATCAGGCCCGTCAGGTAGGAGTGATAGATGTGCTCGACGGCGCGGTAGGCGGCAGCGTCCGGTGCCATCCTGCGGGGAGCCAGTTCGGTTGACGTCATGTTCGTTTCTCCAGGCCTGCAACGACAAACTCGGCGATCGATTCCGCCAGTCGCTTCTTCGCGGCGAGCGTCTCCCCTGGCCTTGGCTGATACCAGCGCGAGGTCCAGTTCAACGCGCCCAGCAGCGGCTTCGCCGCGAGCTTCGGATCGACGGAGCGAAATTCGCTGGAAGCTACCCCTTCCCTGATCACGCGAATGTAAAGTTTTTCGTTGGCCTCGCGCAGCGCCCCTACCTCGGCGAGGTCTGCCCGCTCGCGCTCGTTGGTGCGCTCCAGCAGATGCAGTTCCAGCCCCTGCGCGATGACCCGCAGATAAGGCAACTGATCCATGATCAGGAGCGTGTGCGCGAATGCCATGCCGTGGAGTCGTTCACGTGCGCAGGCCTGCTTCTCGAACGGCGGCCGGATCGCTGCAGCGGTAAGTTCCATGCCGCGACGGTGCACTGCGAAGAACAGTTCCGACTTGCTGCGATAGTAGTAATAGACCGCGCCCTTGGTGGCGCCGATCTCGTCGCTGACCCGGTCGATCGACGTGGCGGCAAAACCCTGCCGCATAAAGGCGCGCGCCGCGGCATCGAGAATGTCGATCCTGCGATCCGCGGGCGGTTCGTCCGCGACGATCTTCCGGTCCAGCCTGCCCAACCCGTTTCTCCCCACGCTCCGATTGACGAACACGATGCACGTAACATACTACTCAGTATCTAGTTGTAGAAGAGACCTGCGGGGAGAAATCGCGGGAGGAGCAGGCATGGTATCCGGGAGCGGCAAGCTGCTGGTGAACGTGGAAGGTCCGGTCATGGTCCTCACCATCAATCGGCCGCAGGTCCGCAATGCGCTCGACACCGAAACGGCGGCGGAACTGACCCGGGCGCTTCGCGCATTCGACGCGTCGGACGACATGCTGGTCGCGGTATTGACCGGTGCCGGCGGACATTTCTGCGCCGGCGCCGACCTCAAGGAACTCGCCGCAGGCCGTGATTACAAGCCGTGGGCAGGCGATCCCGACGGGCCCTGCCACGATGTGCTTTCCAAGCCGCTGATCGCGGCGGTCGCCGGTTATGCCTGCGCCGGCGGACTTGGCATCGCGCTGCGCTGCGATCTGCGCGTCGCCGAGACCAGTGCGACGTTCGCCGTGCTGTCGCGGCGATGGGGCGTGCCGATGAGCGACGGCACCACCGTGCGGTTGCCGCGGCTGATCGGCGCCGGACGCGCACTCGACATGCTCCTGACCGCCCGCAAGGTATCGGGCGCCGAAGCGGTGGCGATGGGGCTCGCCGACCGGGTGGTGCCCGACGGCGAGGCGTTGCCACGAGCGATCGAACTGGCGCGCGAGATCGCGGCCTTTCCAAAAATCGCCATGCGGTCCGACCGGATGTCGGCAATCCGGCAATGGAACTTGCCGGAGGCCGAGGCGATCGCGCTGGAAGCCGCGCTGGCGCAGGAAGCACGACAGCGGGAAGCGCGATCTGGCGCCGCGCGCTTCGCCGCAGGCGCCGGTCGCCACGGCGCCAGGGATGACGGCTAGCATGCGCGCGGTAGTTGGCCACGCGTTCGGCGGAATCGACGACCTTCGGTTTGAAGAGACAGCCTCGCCTGCGCTCGAGCCGGGCACGGTCCGCATCGCGGTCCGCGCGGCCGGCGTCAGTTTCGCCAACCTGCTGTTCATCGCGGGCAGGCATCAGAACCGGCCGCAGCTTCCGTTCGTGCCGGGCACGGAAATCGCAGGCATCGTGAGCGAGATTGCGCCCGGTGCAACCACGCGCTTGCGGATCGGTGACCGCGTCTGCGCCGGATTACCCTCGGGCGGCTTTGCGGAGGAGGCAATCGTCGACGCCGGCAATGTATTCAGGATTCCGGATGCGCTGGACTTCGCCGCGGCGACGCTGTTTCCGACTATCTACGCCACCGCCTACGCCGGCCTGGTCTGGCGTGCCGCGCTGCAGCCCGGGGAATATCTGCTGGTGCACGGCGCAGCCGGCGCCAGCGGACTGGCGGCGGTCGAAATCGGCCGGGCGATGGGCGCGCAGGTCATCGCGACCGCGGGCGGAGCGCACAAAACGACTGCAGCGTTGCAGCACGGCGCGCATCACGCGATCGACCATACGAGCGAGGATTTTCGTCAAGCCGTGCTGAAGATCACGGGCGGCGGTGGCGCCGACGTCGTGTTCGATCCGGTCGGCGGCGACGTATTCGACAATTCGCTGCGCTGCGTCGCGCCGCTGGCGCGGCTGTTGCCGATCGGCTTCGCCTCGGGGCGCATCCCCGAGATTCCCGCCAACCTCGTTCTGGTCAAGAACCTCACGGTGATCGGACTGTACTGGGGCTTCTACATGGCGTGGGGAAAGACCAGGGCCGATCCGGCGGCGCGCGAGAGAGTCGGCGAATTGTTCGAACAGCTGTTCCAGCTGTACGAGGCGGGAAAGCTGCGTCCGCAGGTCGACGCGAGGCTTCCGTTGTCGCAATTTGCCGCGGCGCTACGGCGCGTCGAGCAGCGCCAAGCCATCGGGAAGGTCGTACTCGAACCCTGAAAGCGTGCGCCATCCGCCGCGGAACAAGTCCGCAGCAGGCTTTCGTCCGAAACCTCGCTCCGCCCTACTTCGCCGGCTTGGCGTGGGCGCCGACGCCGCGAATCTTTTCCGACAGGTTGATCAGGTACATCGATGTCGGCCGCAGGATGAAGAGATCCGCGACCAGCGCCGCAACCATCGAGAACGCGCTGAGCCAGCCGAACAGCCGCAGCGACGGCAGGTCGGAGAACACCGTGACGACGAGGCCGCAGGCCAGCACCACGGTGGTCAGGATCAGCGCCGGACCAACCAGCACCGTGGCGCGCTCGACTGCCAGTTCCGCACTGACGCCGGGTTTGCTCTCCAGACGCAGCCGATTGAGGAAGTGGATCGTGGCGCTGAGACCGAGGCCGAACGATACCGTCAGCGCGACCACGCTGGCGAATTGCAGCCCCTCTCCCAGAAGCCACAGCACGGTACCCGATGCCACGACCGGGAAGATGCCGGGCAGGATGCAGGACAGCATCACCACGACCGAGCGGAACGCCAGCCCGATGAAAACCGCGACCATGATGAACTCGATCGTGAGGGCGTGGTTGAGTTTCGAGATCATGTTGGCGCTGTTCCGCGCGGCGATCGCCGACAGGCCGGTGACCGCGATTTCGAAGCCGGGATGCTCGGCGCGCACCTTGTCGAGCGCCTTGTCGAGCTTGTCGACGACGGGAAGGATCTCGCTCGAATCCAGATCGGGAACGCGGCCCGACACCACCACCGCGTCCTGATCGGCCGAGATGAAGCGGCGGACCAGGTGCTCGGGGATCACGCTGACATATTGCTTCAGCGTCTCGACGTCGCTGCTGCCGGCCTTCTCGGCGAGCCAGCGGCGCAGGGTTTCGAGCGACCACACGTTGCCGACGCCCGCCGATTTCTCGACCATCGCGTGGACTTCGGCGATCGTCTTCAGCGTATCGGGTGCATAGAGCGAGACGCCCTTGGGAAATTCGATCAGCACGTCGATCGGATTGGCGCCGGTGAGCTTGGCGTCGAGACGGCTTGACGCCGCCACCGCCTGCCGCTTGTCCGGCACCTGATCGGCGAGGCGATAGCGCGGCTCCAGCGTGGCGTAGATGATGCCGAGGCCGGCCACGAGGAGCAATGCCAGCAGGCTGAACAGCCCGGGACGGCCGACCATGCGGACCGCGATCCAGTAGCAGAAATTACGCAGCGCCTGCACGCCAGCATCGGCGCTCTGGAATTTCACCGCGAAGATCTTCTCGTTGCGGACGAACAGCACGCCGAACACCGGAACGAGCATAAGCACTGCAACCAGCGCGATGATGGTGGCGGCAAGTCCCGCCTCGCCGAACTTCCGGATCAGTTCCGAATCGGAGAATTGCAGCGCAATGAATGAGATTCCGGCGGTGCCATGGGTCAGCACGCAGGCCGGTCCCACCACCAGCACGGCGTTGGTGAACGCGGTGAACTTGTCCTGGCCCGCAATCAGGCGGTCGCGCGCCGCGAAGGTGAGCTGCATCGAATCCGAAAAGCTGATCACCATGATGAGCGGCGTCATCACGTTCAGGAACATGTTGAGATTGAAGCCGGCCCAGCCGAGGCCGCCGAGCGCGAGCAGGATCGCGATGATCGGGGGAAAGGCCGCAACCACCATGAACGATATCTTGCGGAAGAAGATGATCGCGATGATGCAGCCGGCGACGATGCCGAGGATGTTGTAGGTCAGCCCGTCGCGCTTGACCGCGTTGCGGATCTCCAGCTGCATCACTGGAACGCCGGAGAGCTGGGCGTTGAGACCGCTGCCCGACAGGTCGTCGGCCATGATCTTCCGCATTTCGCCGACTACCTTGCCGAGATCGTTCGATGAAACGACGCCCGGTTCGAGCGACAGCACGACCAGGGCCAGCGTGCCGTCCTCGGACAATAGCTTGCCGCGAATGATCTCGTTGGCTTTGACGGTTTCGATAAACTTGTCGTAGACCGCGCCCTCCGGCAGTTCGGGCGGGAACAATGCTGCCGGCAGCTTGCCGGGTTCCGGCGCCTGCCGCGCCGAAAACAGCGAGACCAGGCCGCGTACGCCCTCGACCAGTTGTAGGTCGGTGACCATGTCGCGGATCTTTTCGAGGTTCTCGCGCGCCAGCAGCGTCTTGCCTTCGACCACGACGAGCACGTCGAATTCGGTCGCCGGGAACCGCTTGGTGACGGCCTCGTACTGCTTGTAGTCCTTCGAATCGGAACGGAACAACTGGCTCAGCGAATCATCGATCTTGATCCGCTGGATTCCGAAGATCGCCGCCACGATCAGCACGGCCAGAATGACCATCGACAGGATCGGCGCCTTGACCGCGATCAGCCCCATGCGCTCGAGACCGAAGGCGATGCTCTTGCCCGGCGGCGGCGGCTCCTCGATGGCTTCGACGTGGACGTGACTTTCGGAGTTCTTGTCGAGCATACCCTGTCCAGTTCTCACGTCGTCCTGTTGGCGTAGCCTGCCTTTTTATGCGGCTTGGTTCGGGTGCGCGACGCGGCTTGTTCAGCCCTGCCCGATCAACGCTAGCCCTTGAAATCACGCGGTAAATTAACCGGCGCCGTTTTACAGGCCCAAGCTGCATCCGGCAAGCGCGCGGGGTGGGTTAAATGGGCTCAAAGATGTCGAAAATGCGCGCCAAGTCTCTGATTTGTCACACCTGCGGCTTCAGCGCCGGGCGCCAAGGGCCTCTCTAAAGGCAGCATCGAACAAACCCGCGTACTGGCTCGCATTGACGTTGGAGATATGTGCGGTGTCGCGGAAATTGGCCTGCCCGTTCCGAACCAGATAGCAATAGTCCTGCTCGCAGACCACGGACTGCGGATCCACCGCAATGAGGCGTGGATCATCGCGATGCCTGTCAAGGACCCGGACGATCTCGCTGCGGAACGCCTGCTTCATCAGTTCGGAACCGGCCTCGACCTTCCATTCGTCGATCGCCCTGCCCGCGCGGATCTGGTTCTCGATCCATCGCTGCGGCAGGTCGAAGCCGAGCTGCAGCAGCGGCATGATCAGGATGACGGTCTTGCCTGCGGAAAGCAGCCTGCCCGTCAGCACTGAAATCTCGTCCGCACTCTCCCAGTTGCTTCCAAGCACGACGATGCTCGGCTCGCTCCGGCTCAAGACAAATTCCAGCGTCGCACGGTTGAATTCCCGGCACGCATTCTGATCCCCCGAGTTTGTCGTCGCTTCATCGACAAGGGCCCGGCACGCGCTTTGCGTTGCGATCAGCCCGTGGATCCCGTTGGCCATCGCAGCCGACGAAATTGGCTCGAGGTACTGATTGGCAAACGAATCTCCCCAGAGGATAGCGGACGACCTGACCGCCGCCTTTTCGATGCCGAAACTGCAGTACGTCTCTGTCGTCTTCTTGACGGAGTTCGCGTTCCTGAAGCACTCGTCACGTGGCGTGTTTGTCCTTCTCGCCAATTCGGCCGACAGCAGGTACCCGGGCAACCGGTTTGCAAAACCCTGGTTCAGGAAGACCAGCGACACGAAGCTGCCCAGCAACGCGATCGAGACGCTCGTCCCGGCGACCAGCCTTCGCTGCGTCCAGAAGCCGCGCCGAATTCTGACGGGTTGCTCGACAAGCCGGTACGAGACCGCGCCGAACACAAGCGACGCCACCACCATCAACGCCTTCTGCGTGGCGCCCGCGTCATGTCCGCGCACGGACAGCCAGCCAAGGGCGAAGACCCAGATCGGCCAGTGCCATAGATAAATCGAGTAGGACCAGTCGCCCACGCGCTGGATCGCGGGCACGTCCAGCAGGCCGCCCGCCCGGCTCGCTTGCCGTGCCGCCACGATCATGGCCGCACCCAGGACCGGAAGGATCGTCAGTGCGCCGGGCCATTGCGCTTCGGGCAAAGGATACCCGATGCAGCCAGCGACCAGCAGCCAGCCTGCGAGGGACAGGGTTCTCGTTTCCAGCCACGGCGGCGATGGCGTTCCTTCCGACCGCCGCCGGAGTTCCGCGGCCGCGATCAGTCCGCCGGTCAACGGCTCCCACGCCCTTGCCTGCAGGGTGAAGAAGGACGATCCCGTCGCATCGTGCTGGCTCGTCCACAGGCACCACGCCAGTGACAGGGCCGCGAAGACCTGCAGCGCAACGATCACCGCATCGATCCTCGACGTGGCGCGTGACCCAAGCCGCCACACCAGGCCAACGATCAAGGGCATGAAGAAGTAGAACTGCCATTCCAGCGACAGCGACCAGGTATGCAGCAGCGGCTTGGTCTGGGCCGCCATGGCGAAGTAGCCGCTGTCGCTCTTGAAGGCGAAGTTCGAGAAGAAAGTCAGCGCAGATACCGCCTGCAGCAGGTGCTTCATATACTCCGCCGGCAAGGTCACGAACCAGCCGACAATGACGGTCACCATGGTGAGGACCGCAAGCGCGGGATAGATCCTGCGCAGCCGCATCATCCAGAAAGTCCACGACGAAAACCCGCCGAGCTTCAGCTCGTTCAGCACCTTCGCCGTCATGAGGTAGCCGGTGATCACCAGGAAGACATCGACGCCGACGAATCCCCCGGCAAAACCCGGTATCTGAAAATGAAAGCCAACGACGGCGACCACCGAGAGCGCACGAAGCGCGTTGATGTCCAGCCGGAACGCGTCCCCACGCGCAAATTTGCCTGCGGCAGCCGGAACTGCCCTCGTCTTCCCCATGATTCTTTCTCAGCCCGCCCTCGATGGCTTATATCAGGAGCGATCTGGCTCACAACCCTGACGCGAGGCGCCCGGTGTGATTGTTGGGGATCAATCCATTGGTCTTGCAGCAATCAGCCCGGTTCCGCTTTCATCCTTCAGCGCCACGCCGGTGAGCTGCCGCCTCAAGCCTTCACGGACCAGCCATGCGATCTTGAAGGCGGCTTCATCGTAGCTCAGGCCGGCGCCGTGAATGTTGGACACGCAATTGCGCTTCTCGTCGGTAAGGCCGATGCGCGGTGCGAAGGTCAGATAGACCCCGAGGCTGTCCGGCGCCGACAGGCCCGGACGCTCGCCGATCAGCATCGCCACCATCCGCGCACCGAGTGCGGCGCCGATCTCGTCGCCCAGCGCCACGCGCGCACCCGAGGCGATCACGACGTTGCCGATCCCGATTCCCGCCTCCGTCAGCCGCGGGCCGAGATGGCGTACCAGTTCGACCGCGTGAAGATTGACTGCCGCCGGCGACAGGCCATCGCCGATCACGATGGCCAACTCGCTCGCGCCCGCGCCGATGTCTGCCAGCGCGCGGCGGGAAGCCTGATCGAGCATGCGCCCGAGGTCGGGCCGGCGCAGATAGTCGCTCCTCGTGCCCGCCCGGCTGCAAACCTGACTGGCCTGCAACCCGAGACCCGCCAGTCCAGCCATCAGCTTCGGGATGTCAAAGGCTGTATGCACCGCGTCGCGGGCGCGCGCGTGGTCAAGGGTAAAGGCAAGCAGCGCGTCGGTCGTCATGCTGGCGCCTGCCCGGCCGAGGCCGACGCGCGCCGGCGTCAGTTCCCGCAGGTCTTCGAGCGAGCGGGTCGGCGGCGCCGGCGTTTCCATGATTTGCTACTCGGCAGGGACCGAGGCCTCACGCAGCCGGATCGAATAGTTCGACGCATTCTGCTGACCGACCGAGGCTGCGCGCGCGAACATGATCAGGTGATGTCCGATCATCGCCGGGCCGATCAGGCCCTCGATATCGCCGTGACGGAGCCGACCGAGAGCGAACTTCCAGAACACTTTTTTGTAGTCGCCGAGCACGCCGACCTTCCAGAAGATGTTGCGCAGCATGACCAGGCCGCGCTTGATGTTGGCCCAGCTCTTCTGTTCGGGCGATACTGGAACCTTGATCCGCTGCGAGTAAGTGTAGTCGCATTGATACTGGTAACGCGCGAACAGCTTTTCCGGCTGGTAGGCGACTTCCATGCATTTTCGCCAGGAATCGATCACCTGATCGTAGGGCAGCAGAAACTCGACGTTGGAATCGCGGCCGTCGTCGTCATTGACCAGCCGGCCCTCGCGCTCCAGCCGGTCCCACAACGGCGTCTTCGGCAGCGCCTGCAAAAGATTGATCGTGAGCAGCGGAATCTGCGACTGCTCGACGAATTGCAGCAGCGCATCCCCGGTTTCCGGCTTGTCGGTATCGAGCCCCATGATGATGCCGGAGACGACTTCCATGCCGTAGGAATTGATGGTTTGAATGCCTTCCAGGATCGGGACCATCATGTTGTGGTCCTTGTGCATCGCCTTCAGCGCGTCGGGATCGGGCGTCTCGATGCCGCAGAACACCGTGACGAAGAACGCCTCGCGCATCTTCTCCAGAATTTCGGGCCGCTTGGCGATGTTCAGCGTCGCCTCGCAGGCGAGCCGCATCACGTAGCCGGTCTGCTTTTGCCATTCGACCAGATGCGGCAGCAGGTCCAGCGCCGCCTTGCGGTTGCCGATGAAGTTGTCGTCGACGAAGTAGACCGAGCCGGTGACGCCGCATTCGCGCAGCTTGTCGAGTTCGGCAATGATCTGTTGCGGCGATTTCAGGCGCGGGTTGCGGCCGTAGAGGCCGGGAATGTCGCAGAACTCGCACTGATAGGGACAGCCGCTCGAATACTGGATGCTGCCGAGGAAGTATTTCTTCACCTCCGCCAGCTCATAGGCCGGAATCGGGAACTCGGTCATTGGCAGACGGTCTTTGGTCGTCAGCACCACCTGCTGCTCGGGACGTGACGGATCGTGCGCCAGCCGGGCAATGAGTTCGTTGGTGGCGTCGCCGAGTTCGCCGACATGGAGATAGTCGAACGAGGGATAGTAATCCGGACATGCGCTCACCGACGGCCCGCCGATCGCGACCGCCAGGTCGAACGCATGCGCGCGGCGGCAGATGTCGTTCATCTGCTGGCGCTGGATGTGCATGCCGCTGACGAACACCGCTTCCGCCCATTCGAAATCTTCTTTCGTGGCGGGGCGGATGTTCTCGTCGATGAACCGCACCGGCCAGTTGGCCGGCAGATAGGCCGCGATCAGCAGGAGGCCCTGCGGCGGCATGAATGCTTGCACGCCATCGGTCAGGGGATAGGCGTGCTCGAACGTACCGAAAGAAGACGTGTAGCGCGGAAAGACGCACAGGATGCGTCGTGCCGTGTCGATGCCTTCAGCTCTCATCAAACTTCCTCAGACAAAGCTTCCGCAAATTTAAGCACGACATTGGAATCTGGGCCAGAAATTCTTCAAGAATATGACCGTGTTCCATGCGCGCAGGACAGTCGGTTCTAACCCGCGCGGGGTTCAATGGTTGCATCGAATCCGGAAGCAGTCAGGCGATCAGCCGGGAGGCAAATTCGGGCAGCTGGCCCTTGCTGCCCGCAAGCCGGAAATTGGCGTCGGCAAGGCCGGCGCGAACCAGCCAGTCGTCGAACTCGGGCGCCCGCCTCAATCCGAAGAGATCGCGGATATAGAGGGCGTCGTGGAACGAGGTCGACTGATAGTTCAACATTACGTCATCGGCGCCCGGCACTCCCATGATGAACGTCACGCCGGCGGCAGCGAGCAGCGTCAGCAGATTGTCCATGTCATCCTGGTCGGCCTCGGCGTGGTTGGTGTAGCAGACGTCGACGCCGAGCGGCAGGCCGAGCAGTTTCCCGCAAAAGTGATCCTCGAGGCCGGCGCGGATGATTTCCTTGCCGTCGTAAAGATATTCCGGGCCGATGAACCCGACGACGCTGTTGACGAGCAGCGGATCGAAGGCGCGCGCAACGGCATAGGCCCTCGCTTCGCAGGTCTGCTGATCGACATTATGGTGGGCGTTGGCGGACAGCGCTGAGCCCTGCCCGGTCTCGAAATACATCACGTTTTCGCCGACCGTGCCGCGGCGCAGCGACAGCCCCGCTGCCTGCGCTTCGCGCAACAGCGCCAGGTCGACGCCAAAACTGCGGTTGGCGGCCTCCGTTCCCGCGATCGACTGGAATACCAGATCGACCGGCGCGCCCTGCCCGATCAATCCGAGCGTGGTGGTCACATGCGTGAGCACACAGCTCTGCGTCGGAATTTGCAACCGGCCGATGATGCCGTCGAGCAGCCGCAGCAGGTCGCCGATAACAGCCGGGTCGTCGCTGGCCGGATTGATGCCGATGCAGGCGTCGCCCGATCCGAGCAGGATGCCGTCGAGGATTGACGCCGTGATACCCCGGGTGTCGTCGAACGGATGGTTGGGCTGCAGCCGCACGCTCATCCGGCCCTTCAGGCCGATGGTGTTGCGAAAGGCCGAGATCACGGCGCATTTTTTGGCGACCAGGATCAGGTCCTGGTTGCGCATCAGCTTGGAGACGGCTGCGGCCATTTCCGGCGTGATGCCGCGCGCAATCTTCGCCAGTATCTCGCCGGTCGCGGCGTCGGACAACAGCCAGTCGCGAAAACCGCCCACGGTCAGCGACGAGATCGCGGCAAAGCCCACCGCATCATGGCTGTCGATGATCAGCCGGGTGACCTCGTCGTCCTCGTAGGGGACCACCGCTTCATTGAGGAACTGCTTCAGCGGGACATCTGCGAGCGCCATCCGCGCCGCGATCATCCGTTGCGCGCTGTCAGCCGCAATGCCGGCGAGGCGGTCGCCCGACCGCGGGGGAGTTGCTTTTGCCAGCAGTTCGCACAAACCGTCGAAAGTATAAGACGTGGCATGTATGGCTTGGCGATAGATCATATCGGCTCCGGCCAGCCCTCTGTGTCGAAGGGCTGCTGCTCCACACTATCATCCCGCCCCGAAGAGACAGCTCCAACATGCAGAAATTGCATCTGCAGATCACGCTCCATTCCGGTAGACGGGGTGTGCGGTCTGGTCGCACGGACTTATACTGTCTTACAATTGTTTAGAAGCGCTCGACTCCAATCAAGCCGCTGAAAAACATCAAGTATTTTATTTGGTTGCAGAGACAAAGAACTCGCGCATTAAGACAATTTCCATAAAAATTCTGCAAACTTTTCCCGCGGCTGACGGTGCTCGACCGGCCCTTCTTGGAGTGCCACATGGCTGAAGTTTCAAAATCCCTTCGTTCATTTCGTGGAAGTGCCATGTCCCGCTTTTCGCTCGCAGCCAAACTGTACTCCATCTTCGCGCTGTTCGCAGTGCTGGTCGCTGTCATCACCGCCCTGTCCGACTACAACACCCGCCAGAACGCCGAACTCACGGAAGCTGTGGCGAATGCGAGCCGCGCCGCGCTCAACGTCGAACGGGTCAACTCGCTGGTCTACGCGGTCGTGATGGAATCGCGCGGCGTCTACATGTCGTCGGATCCAGCCACGGTGAAGAAATACGGCGACGGGTTGCTCAAGTTCAACGCGCGCATCCTCGAGGTCGTGAAGAACTGGCAGGCGCTGGTCCAGGCCGACGACGCCCAGCAGTTCGCCACCTTCAAGAAGCGCATCGAACAGTTCGTCGATTTCCGCAAGGAACTGGTCCGGCGCGGGGTCGAGATCAATGCCGCCGCAGGCCGCGAGTGGGGCGACAATGACGCCAACCGCGAAGTGCGCACGGCGCTGAACAAGGACCTCGAGGCGCTGTCCAGGGTCTACGCCGAACGCAGCAAGAAGCTCGCGCAGCAGACCGATACCAACCACACGATGGCGTTTGTGCTGACCTGCCTCGGCATCTTCGCCCTGGCAGTGGTCGTCATGGGCGTGCTGATCATCGCCCGCTCGATCGCCCGGCCGCTCTCGGTGATCACCGCGACCATCAAGCAGGTCGCCGACGGCGCCGAAGGGGTGGAGGTGCCGCATACCGCCCGCGCCGACGAGATCGGCGCGCTGGCCCGCGCGATCAAGATCTTCCAGGAAGCGATGGATCGCAACCGCAACCTCAATTCGCAGGTGCTGGAGGATTCCCAGGCGCGCGACGAGCGCACCCGCCATATCGAGGCTTCGGTGGATGCTTTCCGCGAGGCGATCGGCGGCGTGCTGCGCGCCGTCACTGACAATGCGACCTCGATGCGCGATACCGCCCAGACCATCGCCAGCGTTTCGTCCGAAGCGAGCGGCCGCGCCGTGGCGGCGTCCAGCGCCACCGAGCAGGCTTCCAGCAATGTGTCGGCCGTGGCCAGCGCCGCCGAGGAGCTTTCCGCGTCGGTCGAGGAAATCGGCCGCCAGGTTCGCCAGTCGGCCGGCGCCGTCGAGCAGGCCGGCCAGCGCACCGAAAAATCGGTCTCCGAAATCGAAGGCCTCGCGGCGGCGACCCAGCGCATCGACGGCGTGCTGACCCTGATTCAAACGATTGCCGAGCAGACCAATCTTCTCGCGCTGAATGCGACCATCGAAGCTGCACGCGCCGGCGACGCCGGCCGCGGCTTCGCGGTGGTGGCGCACGAAGTGAAAGCGCTGGCCGAGCAAACCGCCAAGGCCACGGCCGAGATCGGCCAGAACGTCGGCTTGATCCAGTCGTCGACCAGGACTTCCGTCGAGGCCGTTCGCGAGATCGGCAATGCGGTGCGCGACATCAACGAGGTCACGTCGATCATCGCCAGCGCGATCGAACAGCAGGATTCGGCGACCCGCGAGATTTCGTCGAACGCGCAACTGGCGGCGCAGGGCAACGGTACCCTCGTGGTCAATATCGGCTCGCTCAGCGAAGCCATCGGCACCACGAATACGGCAGCCGCTTCCGTGCTCACCGCATCGAGTGAGTTGACGGCCACCGCCGAGACCCTGTCGCGGGAAGTCGAGACGTTCTTCCGCAATCTGCGGGCCGATACGTTCGAGCAAGTGCGCAAGACCGGGACTTGAAGACTCCTCTTCCTTCGTCATGGCCGGGCGTAGCCGTCTGAAGGACGGCGTCGCTTCGCTCGCCTATGCCCGGCTATCCACGTCTTTCGTGATAGAGTGAAGCGAGAGGTGGATGCCCGGGACAAGCCCGGGCATGAAGAGTTTCACATCTTCACTCCACCAGCAGGACGTCCACGGCGACGTTGAGCTTCTGCTTGCGCGATCCGACGATGATGCCGTCGACCGGCGAGACATCGGAGAAGTCGCGTCCGACGGCCAGAATGATGTGATCGTTCTCGACCAGCAGATCGTTGGTCGGGTCGAACCCGATCCAGCCGATGTCCTCGCCGCACCACACCGACACCCAGGCATGGGTTGCGTCGGCGCCCTGCAGGCGAGGCTGGCCGGCTGGCGGGATGGTGCGCAGATAGCCGCTGACATAGGCCGCCGGCAGACCGAGGCCCCGCAACCCCGCGATCATCACATGGGCGAAATCCTGGCAGACGCCATGGCGCTTCTCGAACACTTCGCGGAGCGGCGTCGAGATCACCGTCGCCTTCGCGTCGTATCTGAAATCGTGGCGGATCCGGTGCATCAGGTCCGCCGCGCCCGCGACGATGCCACCGCCCGGCGGAAAGCTCGACGCCGCATAGGCGGTGACCGATGTCAGCACCGGCACCAGCGAAGTCGAAAACACGTAGCCGACCGGCGAGGCCGGGCCGAGACTGGTGGCCTCGAAGGCCACATCGCGGACGGTTTCCCAGGACGGGCTCGGCGCATCGCGCGCCGGCGCCCGGCGCGACACTGAAACCCGCGACCTGGAATCGATTCGGAGACTACGATGCGCGGCTTCGATCACGACGCTCTCGGTGTGCGTTCCGTAAAAATCCCTCCGCACCGTGCGCGACGCCGGCCGCGGGCGGATGTCGACCGTGTGCGAGATCAGCTGCTGCCCGTCGCCGCTGAGCGGCTCGAGACGCAGCGAGCAGCGCGCAAAACTCACCGGGCTCTCGTAGCTGTAACTCGTGACGTGACGGATATCGTAGATCACGCGAGGCCTGTCAGCTTCTCCGGCCGGCTCGCATTGGGTCCGTGCGGGAAGTAATGCAGGCCGATGGCGTCGGCGAGGTTGAGCAGGTCCTGTTCCAGCGAGAACAGTGTTTTGACATCCAGCGCGGCGGCCTCCGACGTCGCCAGCATCGCCTGCAGCGCCACCGCGAGCCGCTGCGGCCGCTCGATCAGGCCGTGCTCCTTCAGGCTCGGCAACGCTGCGATGTGGTCATTGAGCGCGATGACCTGAAACGCGACCGAGCGCGGATTGTAGGGATCGAGCACTGCGAGGTCGCGCACCGGTGCCAGCGCCGGGCCGACCAGGTAGCGCGAACGATAGGTGATCTGGCAATCGACCAGCGTCAGCAGCACATCGAGGTCCTCGTCGCCCGCTTCGTCATAGGCGAACTGCCGCGTGAACCGCGCGGTATTGATGGCGCGTTCGACGCGGCGGCCCATGTCGTGGAAACGCCATCCGGCGGCGCGATTCATGTTCTCCTGCGCCAGACCCGCAAGGCTTGCCAGTTCCTGCAACGTCAGTTCGGCGGCGCTGACGACGCTGTCATCGTCGTCGACCTGCAACGCCAGCCGTTCCACCATCTCGGAGATGATCTGCCAGGCGTCGGGCGAAAGCCGCTCGCGCAGCGAGCTTGCCGTGCGCTGCGCCGACCGCACCAACGACAGCGCCGATCCGAACTTGTCCGGGTTTTGCAGCGCCTCGGCGACGACCCTCGCGTGGTTCGTCCGCGTCGCTGCCGAGGCAGCGCCCCAGGTCACGAGAATACGCTGGATCCGCTCGACCGAGGGCAGCGCGGTCGATGGTCCCTTCACGGGGTCGCGCATCGGCAAGCCGAGCGCGCGAATCAGCCGCAGCGTCGCCTCGGCGCGCTCGAGATAGCGGCCGAGCCAGAACAGATTGTCCGCGGCACGGCTCGGGACCACGCCGGCGATGCGCCTGATGCGCACGGCGTCCGCCCCCGGCAGCAGCGTCGAGGCCGAGACCGCCTTGTCGGAAACAACCCAGACATCGGCCGACCGCGCGCCGTCGCCCATCGAGACGGCACGGGCATCGGGCTCCTCGGCAATCCTGCAGAAACCACCGGGCAGGATGGTCCAGCCGTGGGGCGTTGCCGCGGCGAACACCCGCAGCACGAACGGCCGCGGCGTGATCCGTCCCTGCTCCCACACCGGCGTCGTCGACAGCCGCACCAGCTCCTGGCCGACATAATCGATGCCGCGGTTGGCGATCGCATCGCGCAGCCGGTCGCGCTCGGCCGGCGGCAGCTCGCCGGCGAGCACCGGACCATTATTGGAAAAGCCCGGAACGGCGCGGCCATAGGCGCCCTCGATCGCGAAATCTTCCAGTCGCGACAGCACTTCCTCGCGCGCGGATTTCTGCCCGCACCACCAGGTCGCGATGTGCGGCATCATCAAATTCTCGCTGAGCAGGCGGCGGCACAGGTTCGGCAGGAAACCCAAGAGCGCCTTTGCCTCGAGAACGCCGGAGCCCGGCATGTTGGCAACGACGACGCCGTTCTTGCGCAGCACGTCGATCAGGCCGGGAACGCCGAGGTGCGAGGACGCATCGAGCTCGAGCGGATCGAGATAATTGGAATCGACCCGGCGCAGCAGCACGTCGAGCCGTTTCAGGCCCGCGACGGTGCGGATGTGAACGCGGTCGCCGCTGACGGCGAGATCATCGCCCTCGACCAGCAGAAAGCCGAGATAGCGCGCGAGCGTCGCGTGCTCGAAAAAGGTTTCGCTGAAGGTGCCCGGTGTCAGCAACCCGATCCGCGGCTCGTCGCGATCGGCGCTGGCGCGCAGGCTGTCGCGGAATGCCTCGAAGAACGGCGCCACGCGTTCGACATTCATCGACTTGTAGAGATTGGAAAAGGCGCGCGACAGCACCAGGCGGTTTTCCAATGCATAGCCGGCGCCAGAGGGCGCCTGTGTGCGGTCGTTGAGCACCCACCAGCGCCCATCGGGGCCGCGGCCGACATCGGCCGCATAGAGATGCAGATAGCGGCCGCCCGGCGGCCTGATGCCGCAGACCGACCGCAGGTATTCGTTGCTGCCGGCAACCGCGGCGGCGGGCACCGCCCCGTCCACGATCAGCTTGCCTTCGCCATAGAGATCGCGGAGCACCATTTCGAGCAACTGCGCGCGTTGCGCGATGCCGATGCTCAATTGCTGCCAGTCGGCCTCGTCGATGATCAGCGGCAAATGGCTGAGCGGCCACAGCCGATCCGAGGTATCGCCGGGGGCGCGGTAGGTGACGCCGGCTTCACGCAGATGCCGGTCGGCGGATGCGAAGCGCCGCTCGATATCGGCCGGGGAAAGGGCTGCAAAAGCATCGAAAAACCGGGTCCAGGCCGCCCGGGGCGCGCCGTCCGGTCCGATATACTCGTCGGGAATACCTGGCAGCCGGGCATAGTCCCGCGTCCACTGCGCCATCCGCCGCTGGCCGGGACGCGCCCTGCTCTCCTGATTTTGTCCTTGGCCTGACATCCCCACTCCCCGTAAGGCAGGCTTCTGAATAGATCAGAATCGCCGTCGCGGTCTCTTATTTTTTGACGCGTTTCCCGCTGGAAAACGCTATGGCAGTAGCGGTGTCCTCAAGTCGAGCGTCAATGGGAATTCAATTGTGCGCTCTTCCGGCGGCGGGTCGATCTTGCCCGGGGTGTGGCCGTGGTCCTGAAACCTGGCCAGACGCCTTGCTTCCGCCTCATACGAATTGACCGGCTTGGTATCGTAGCTGCGACCGCCGGGATGGGCGACGTGGTAGACGCAGCCGCCGAGCGAGCGGCCGTTCCAGGTATCTATCAGGTCGAAGGTCAGGGGGGCATGGACCGGGATGGTCGGGTGCAGTCCCGAAGCCGGCTGCCACGCCTTGAAGCGAACCGCCGCGACTGCCTCACCGGATCGGCCGGTCGAGGTCATCGGCATCCGCCGGCCGTTGCAGGTCACGACATGGCGGCCTTCGACGAAGCCTGAAGCTTTCACCTGCAACCGCTCCACCGACGAGTCGACATAGCGCACGGTGCCGCCGGCTGACCCCTCTTCCCCGAGCACGTGCCAAGGCTCCAGCGCCTGGCGCAATTCCAGCGCGACGCCGCCATGATGAACGCGGCCGAACACCGGGAAGCGAAACTCGAGCTGCGCGGAGTACCATTCCGGCGAGAACGCGTAGCCGGATTGCCGGAGTTCCTCGAGCACGCCGAGAAAATCCTCCCAGAGGAAATGCGGCAGCATGAAGCGATCATGCAGCGTGGTGCTCCAGCGCACGAACTTGCCCTGCTGGGGTTCGCGCCAGAGCTTTGCGATCAGCGCGCGGATCAGAAGTTGCTGCGCCAGCGACATCCGCGGATCGGGCGGCATTTCGAGCGCGCGGAATTCGACCAGCCCGAGCCGGCCGGTCGGGCCGTCGGGCGAATAGAGCTTGTCGATGCAGATCTCGGCGCGATGGGTATTGCCCGTGATATCGACCAGGATGTGCCGGAACAGCCGATCGACCAGCCACAGCGGCGCCTCGATATCGGGCGGCGGCACATGCGCCAGCGCGATCTCCAGCTCATATAGCCCGTCATGGCGCGCTTCGTCGATGCGCGGCGCCTGGCTGGTCGGGCCGATGAACATGCCGGAAAAAAGATAGGACAGCGATGGATGGCGCTGCCAGTACAGCACGAGGCTCTTCAAGAGATCAGGCCGGCGCAGGAACGGTGAATCCTGCGGGGTGGAGCCGCCGACCACGACATGGTTGCCGCCGCCGGTACCGGTGTGGCGGCCGTCGACGAGGAAGCGGTTGGCGCCGAGCCGGACTTTGGCGGCGTCATCATACAGGCCGAACGTGATGTCGACCGCCTCGCGCCAGCTCTGTGCCGGCTGTACGTTGATTTCGATCACGCCGGGATCGGGCGTCACCTTGATGACCTCGACGCGCGGATCGTAAGGCGGTCCATAGCCCTCGACATGCACCTGGATCTGCATCTCCTCGGCTGCCGCTTCGACCGCCGCGATCAGTTCGAGATAGTCTTCGACCCGCTCCACCGGCGGCATGAACACGCACAGCACGCCGTCGCGGATTTCGACTGATAACGCCGTGCGCACCGGCTTGAGCCTGCGTTTCTCTTTCGGTTTCGGCTCAGGCTTCGCCGTCACTACGCCGGCTTCAGTGTCCTTGTCCTCGACCGCAAGCTCCAGACGCGGCTCCATCGGATCCTGCTCGACCACGTAGGGATACTCTTCCGGAGGAATATGCGGCAGTGACGACATCGGCAGCCGCAGCCCGAGCGGAGAATCACCCGGAATCAGGAAAAGATGGGGGCGCCGCAGCTTCCAGCGTTCGCTGAGCCAGCCCTTGGCGTCAGCGCCCGCGTGATGGATCGGCAGCACGTATCCGTTGGGCTTGTTCAGCCCTTCGTCGAACACCCGCGCCATGCGCTTGCGCTCTTCGGGATCGGCCAGTCTGGAGTCGCCGGGATCGACGTTGACCGGCAACGCGGCCTCCTTGTGCAGCCAGTGTGCAGGGTCCTCGTAGGCCGGCATGATATAGCCGGTTTCGAGACCGAGGCGGGTGGTGATGGCTTCTATCATCCGCTGCGCGTCAGCGATGTCGGTTTTGCGCGGATCATCGATCTTCGCGATCAGGTCGGCATTCTTCCAGATCGGCACCCCGTCCTTGCGCCAATAGAGTCCGAACGCCCAGCGCGGCAGGCTCTCGCCCGGATACCATTTGCCCTGTCCGTAATGCAGCAGCCCGCCCGGCGCGAAACGTGCGTGCAATTTCCGGATTAGTTCGTCGGCCAGCGCCTGCTTGGTCGGACCGACCGCCGCGATATTCCATTCCGGCGATTCCAGATCGTCGACGGAAACGAACGTCGGCTCGCCGCCCATGGTCAGCCGCACGTCGTCGCGCCTCAGATCAGCATCGACCTGTTCGCCAAGGCTGTCGAGACGCGCCCAGGATTCATCCGAGAACGGCCGCGTGATCCGCGGCGCCTCGCGGATGCGCTTGACGCTCATCTCGAAGCTGAAATCGACATTGGCGAAGCCGGCACTGCCCGAGATCGGTGCCGCCGAGCGGTAGTGCGGCGTGGCGGCAACGGGAATGTGGCCCTCGCCCGTCAGCATGCCCGATGTAACGTCAAACCCGATCCAGCCGGCGCCCGGAAGATAGACCTCGGCCCAGGCGTGCAGGTCGGTGAAATCGCTTTCGACCTCGCGCGGCCCTTCCACCGGAGCGATGTCGGGACGCAACTGGATGAGATAGCCGGAGACGAAGCGTGCGGCGAGGCCGAGGTGCCGGAAGATGTGGATCAACAGCCACGCCGAGTCGCGACATGATCCCGAGCCCAGGGCCAGCGTCTCCTCCGGCGTCTGGATTCCCGGCTCCATCCGGATGACGTAGTTGATCCTGTTCCGAAGCTGCGCATTGAGGTCGACCAGAAAATTGACCGTGCTGTCGGCCTCGCGCGGCAGCTCTTTGAGGTACGCGGCGAACAGCGGCCCCTGCTCCGTGGTCGCCAGATACGGCGCAAGCTCGGTCTTCAGATCGCTGGAATACTGAAACGGAAAGGCGTTGGCGCCTGGCTCGACGAAGAAGTCAAAGGGATTGACCACCGTCATCTGCGCGGTGAAGTCGACCTCGATCTTCAGTTCGCTCGCCTTCTCCGGAAAGACGAACCTCGCCAGCCAGTTGCCTTGCGGATCCTGCTGCCAGTTCACGAAGTGATTTGCAGGCGTGACCTTGAGCGAATAGCTCAGGATCGGCGTGCGCGTATGCGGCGCCGGACGCAGGCGAACGGTTTGCGGGCCGAGATCGATCGGTCGGTCGTACTTGTAGTGCGTGACGTGATGCAGTGCGACGTAGATCGACACGGACCGGGAACTCCAGCGGATTTTTTAAGCAGAACACCGGTTCCGGGCACGATCAAGCACTAACAACGGGCACGATGTGCCTACGGGAAGTGCGGATTTTGAGCCCCGTCATTCCGGGGCGATGCGCAGCATCGAACCCGGAATCTCGAGGTTCCGGATTCGATGCTGCGCATCGCTCCGGAACGACGAATTCATCCCTTACATCGTCGCCCCAAGCACCCATGGCGCAAACTCTGCCCCGCCGAAATCGAAATTTTCGCTTTTGGTCGGCTGGCCCGACGCCGTCTTCAGCATCAGCTCGAAAATACGCTGGCCGCATTGCTGCACGGTTTCCTCGCCGTCGAGGATGGTGCCGCAATTGACGTCCATATCGTCTTCCATGCGCTGGTACATCGGCGTGTTGGTGGCGAGCTTGATCGAGGGCGCGGGCTTGCAGCCGAACACGCTGCCACGGCCGGTGGTGAAGCAGACAAGATTGGCGCCGCCCGCCACCTGCCCGGTTGCCGCCACCGGGTCGTAGCCGGGCGTGTCCATGAACACAAAACCCTTCTTGGTGATCGGCTCCGCGTAATTGAGCACGTCGACAAGGTTGGTGCTGCCGGCCTTGGCCATGGCACCGAGCGACTTCTCCAGGATCGTGGTGAGGCCGCCGGCCTTGTTGCCGGGGCTCGGATTGGCATTCATCTCGGCGCCCTCGCGTTTGGTGTATTCCTCCCACCAGCGCATCAGGCCGACGAGTTTCTCACCGACCTCGCGGCTGACCGCGCGCCGAGTCAGCAGATGTTCGGCACCATAAGTCTCCGGCGTCTCGGAGAGGATCACGGTGCCGCCATGGGCGACCAGGAGATCGCTCGCTGCGCCCAGCGCCGGATTGGCCGACACGCCGGAGTAACCGTCGGAGCCACCGCATTGCAGCGCCACCGTCAGCTCGCTGGCCGGCACGGGTTCGCGCTTCACCTTGTTGGCGTCGGTCAGCGCCTCCTTCACGAAGGCGACGCCGGCTTCCACCGTCTTGCGAGTGCCACCGACTTCCTGGATGTCCATCGCGCGCAGCCGGCCGGCAAGCTTCTGCTCCTGCATCAGCCCGCCGATCTGGTTGACCTCGCAGCCGAGCCCGAGCACGACGACGGCGGAGAAATTCGCATGCCGCGCGTAGCCGCCGAGTGTTCGCCGCAGCAGCGCCAGCGGTTCGTCCTGCGTCATGCCGCAGCCGGTCTTGTGGGTCAGCGCCACCACGCCGTCGACATTTGGAAAATCGGCCAGCGGGTTGTCGCCGGTAAATGGATTCTTCTTGAACATGTCGGCGACGATGCCGGCGACATGGGCGCTGCAATTCACCGAGGTGAGGATGCCGATATAGTTGCGCGTCGCCACGCGGCCGTCACCACGGCGAATGCCCTCGAAGGTCGCGGGCAGATCGAAATTCGGCACCGGCTTGACGTCGACGCCGAACGCATAGTCCTTGGCGAAATCGCCCATGCCGCAGTTCTGGGTATGCACATGCTGGCCCGGCGCAATCGGCGCGGTGGCGAAGCCGATGATCTGGCCATAACGCCGGACCGGCTCGCCCACGGCGATCGGCTTGATCGCCACCTTGTGGCCGGCCGGGATCCGCTCGACCGTGGTGACGCCATCGGCGACCACCATGCCGGGCGGCAGGCTCGAGCGTGCGATCAGCACGCCGTCGTCAGGATGCAGGCGGATGACGGGTGCCGGGGCCATTGGGTACCTCCTCAGGGTTGGCGAGCAGCGAGTAGTGGATTGATCCGCTACTCGCCACTCCCTATCGCGTCTTCGTTTCCTAAGCCTTGCCGCCGGAGTCCTTGCGGGTCTGGTTCACCTGCATCCTGGCGTAGGTCGACATCAGTCCGACTTCGTTCGACAGCGTCACCAGCCTGAAGCCCATGTTGATGGCGCGCGAAGCACCTTCCGCGCCCGAGCAGTGGATGCCCGGATGGAGACCGCGCTTGCCGCATTCCTTGATGATCTTCTCGTAGATCTTGAGGATTTCCGGCTCATCGCCGTCGAGCTTCGGCGTCATGCCGTACGAGAAGCGAAGATCGGACGGGCCGATATAGACGCCGTCGATGCCCTCGACATCCAGGATGGCTTCCATGTTCTCCACCGCCGTTTTGGTCTCCATCATCGGCAGCAGCACGATCTCGTCATTGGCGGTCTGCTGGTACGAACCCGCACTGCCGTACATGCCGGCGCGGATCGGACCGTTCGAGCGCGTGCCCTTCGGCGGATATTTGGCGAACTGGACGAGGTCCTTGGCTTCCTTCGGGGTGTTGATCATCGGGCAGATCACGCCATAGGCGCCGCCGTCGAGCACCTTGCCGATGATGCCGGGCTCGTTCCAGGGCACGCGGACCATCGGCGTCGCTGGATGGCCGTTCATCGCCTGAAAGCACTGGACCATCGAAAGGTAGTCCTGAACGCCGTGCTGCATGTCGACGGTCACGCTGTCGAAGCCGCATTGCGCGATCACTTCGGCGGAGAAGCCCGACGGGATCGCGAGCCACGCATTCACGACGGCCTTGCCTGAAGCCCAGACTTTCTTGACGTTGTTGGTTGTCACTCTCTATTCCTCCTGTTGATCTAACCTTCCCGCCATGGCTAGGAGCGCGTGCTGCGCTCGCGATGACGGAGAATCATGATGCAGCCCGCTGGATGCTGGCCTCGCTGACGCCGACCTCGCGGGCGGTGTTTACAATCGCCGCCCAGGTGTCGTCCGGCAGCGGCACGCCGTTCCTGGTGCGCTCGGCGCGCGTCTTCCGTTCGGGATCGCCGGGCACCAGCACGCTCTCGATGCCGGCAATCGGTTTGGTCTGGCGGATGAAGTCGGTATAGCGCGAGATTTCCTCGTCGAAGTAACTGCTGGTGTCGATCACCTTGGGGTCGATGTAGAAGGCGAGCATGCCGTTGGCAAACTGCCGTCCGCCCGACGTCGCACCGGTACCGGTGAGCGCACCGCCGAGCAGTTCGCAGATGAAAGCGAGCCCGGAGCCCTTGTGCTCACCGAACGCGCGGATCGCGCCTGTTCCCTTGGTATGGTCGCGCGGCCCGTCCGGCGTGTAGGGGCCATAGAGCACGGAGGGCTCCTCGCTCAGCGTGCCGTCGGCATCGACCAGCGCGCCGGCCGGCAGTTTCTTGCCGCCGCGGCTAGCCACCAGCACCTTGCCTTCGGCAACAACCGAGGTGGCGAAATCGAGCACGATCGGATCCTGCCCCTTGCGCGGGATGCCGACGCAATAGGGCGCGGTCGACAGCCGCTTCTCAACGCCGCCATAGGGCGCCACCAGCAGCGAGCCCGCGGCATTGACGAAGTGAACCGACACCAGCCCTTCGGCCGCCGCCATCTCGGCCCAGTCGCCGACCCGGCCGATATGCCCGGCGTTACGCAGCGCGACGGCAGACAGCCCCGCCTTCTTGCACTTCTCGATGCCGGTGCGTACCGCGAACGGCGTCACGGTCTGGCCATAGCCGAACTTGCCGTCGACCACGGCCAGCGACGGCGTGTCGACGACGATCTCCGGCGTCTGGTTGGGAATGACGTTGCCGGTCTTCTTCCAGCGTACGTAGACCGGAACCCGGATCACGCCGTGGCTGTCATGGCCGGTGAGATTGGCCGTGGTCAGATAAGTGGCGATGCGCCGGGCTTCTTCGGGCGAGGATTCCGAATGGGAAAAAACCTCGGCAACGAAATCGATCAGGTTGTTGACCTGGATGGTGACCATATCCGGATTGCCGCCCTGTCCTTGCGTCGGGAAGCCGGCGCTGTCGGCGGCAAACCCTTCGAACTCCCGCACCGGTTTTCACGACCGGCTTGACCGGCACTTGAGCGAAAAATTCCGCGCATGTCTACCGCCACAGTCGCATTTGACAAATGATCGCAATCATTTGCCCGCCCGCTATGCATGGGGCCGGTAGCATCATGCAGATTTGTGATTACTCCTCGGCCTCGGCGTCAGCCTCGTCAGTCACGCCCATCTCCGCAAGGCTGCGTTCCAGTTCGCCAAGCATGTCCTGCAGTTCGGCGAGCTTGCGGGCGCCAAAACGGCCGGTGATCTCGGCGTAGATCGCCTCCGACGTGGGCGCGACGGCCTCGATCAGCTTCAGCCCATTCGGCGAGATCGACACCACGCCGCGCCGCAGATCGGCCTCCGCAGCGCGGCGTTCGATCAGTTCGCGCGCTTCGAGATCGCGCAGGATCCGCGACAGGCTCGGCCCAAGCAGGAACGCGACACGCGCCAATTCCGTGACTTCGATGCTGTCCACGGCCGTCAGCGCGCGCAGAATCCGCCATTGCTGTTCGGTCAGCCCGTGATTGCGCAGCGACGGCCGGAATTGCCGCATCACCGCTTCGCGCGCGCGCAGCAGCGCCATCGGCAGCGAGCGGGAGAATTCACGCATCGGCACGCCGCGGCCCTCGCCTGCCCTGCCACCGTTCGCACGCGATGTGTCCGGCGATCTCTTGCCTGTCATCTTCCGTCGTCCGCCATTCGAAATGATTGATGAGAGAAAGGGATAAAGTTTTGCGCTGCAGCAAGCATCAAACCGGTTTGCCTGATATAACTTAACATGTTAACAAATTTCGGCACCCGCTATTTTTTGATGGTCCGGCTGCTTGAGCTGTTACTTCGCCCTATGCCCAAACAATCGTCGGAGCCATAGCCCATGCCGCATTTCACGATTGAATATTCAGCCAATCTCGATGGGCGCGTCGACATGGGCCTCGTCGTGGAGGTGGTCCGAAAGGCCGCGGTCGAGACCGGCATCTTCCCGCTCGGGGGTATTCGCGTCCGCGCCGTCAGATGCGAGCACTATGCGATCGCCGACGGCAACAAGATTTTTGGCTTCCTCGACATGGTGCTGCGGCTTGGCGAGGGGCGCGACCTCGCGACCCGAAAGCAGGCCGGCGAGCATATTTTCGAGATCCTGTCGGCCTATCTCGATCCGGTGTTCGCGGACAGCAAGTTCGCGCTGTCGTTCGACATGCAGATCAACGACAAGGAAACCAGTTGGAAGCGCAACAACATCCACGAAGCCTTGAAGGTGGAGACGGCCCATGGATAAAGCGACGCCCAAGGACGTGTTTCAGGCCAACCGCGACCGCGCAGCCCCCCTACTCGCCAGGCTGAAGTCCGAAGGTATCGGGCACATGATCGACGGCAAGATCGTGCCGTCGATATCGGGCCAGACGTTCGAGACCAGGTCGCCGGTCGATGGCGCGGTGCTGGCATCGGTTGCGCGCGGCAATGCCGAAGACATCGACCGCGCAGCGACGGCCGCCAGCCTCGCCTTCAAATCCTGGCGCGACATGCCGGCCACGATGCGCAAGAAGCTGCTGCATCGCGTGGCCGAAGCGATCGAGGACAACGCCGACGACATCGCGGTGCTGGAATGCATCGACACCGGCCAGGCGCACCGCTTCATGGCCAAGGCAGCGATCCGCGCCGCCGAAAACTTCCGCTTCTTCGCCGACAAATGCGCCGAGGCGCGCGACGGCCTCAGCACTCCCAGCGAGGAGCACTGGAACATCTCGACCCGGGTGCCGATCGGCCCGGTCGGCGTGATCACGCCATGGAACACGCCGTTCATGCTGTCGACCTGGAAGATTGCGCCGGCGCTCGCCGCCGGCTGTACCGTCGTTCACAAGCCTGCGGAATGGTCGCCGGTGACAGCCGACCTGCTCGCGAAACTGGCAAAGCAGGCCGGCCTGCCCGACGGCGTGCTCAACACCGTCCACGGCATGGGCGAGGAAGCCGGCAAGGCGCTGACCGAACATCCCGCCATCAAGGCGATCGGCTTTGTCGGCGAAAGCACGACCGGCTCGGCGATCATGGCGCAGGGCGCGCCGACCCTGAAGCGCGTGCACTTCGAACTCGGCGGCAAGAACCCGGTGATCGTGTTCGACGACGCCGATCTCGACCGCGCGCTCGATGCGGTGGTGTTCATGATCTACTCGCTCAACGGCGAGCGCTGCACTTCGTCGAGCCGGCTGCTGGTCCAGGAAGGCATCGCCGGGAAATTCATCGAAAAGCTCACCGCACGGGTGAAAGCCCTGAAGGTCGGGCATCCCCTCGATCCCGTCACCGAGATCGGACCGCTGATCCACGAGCGGCATCTCGCCAAGGTCTGCAGCTATTTCGATGTGGTCCGCAAGGACGGCGCCACGATCACGGTCGGCGGCAAGCCGCATGACGGGCCCGGCGGCGGGCATTATGTGCAGCCGACGCTGGTCACGTCAGCGCATTCGAAAATGCGCGTGGCGCAGGAGGAAGTGTTCGGCCCATTCCTCACCGTACTCACCTTCAAGGACGAGAAGGACGCCATCGAAATCGCCAATGGCGTCCAATATGGCCTCGCCGGCTATGTCTGGACCGGCGACATGGGCCGCGCGCTGCGGGTCGCCGATGCGCTGGAGGCCGGCATGATCTGGCTCAACTCCGAAAACGTCCGCCACCTTCCGACGCCGTTCGGCGGCATGAAATCGTCAGGCATCGGCCGCGACGGCGGCGACTATTCGTTCGACTTCTACATGGAAACCAAACACGTCTCGCTCGCGCGCGGGACGCACAAGATTCAGAGACTGGGAATCTAGCACTCACCGTCGTTCCGGGGCGATGCGAAGCATCGAACCCGGAACCTCGAGATTCCGGGTTCGGTCCTGCGGACCGCCCCGGAATGACGAACAACCAAGGGAACGCACATGCCCGTGCCGACGCATATCTTCGATCCCCCCTTCAACATCATCCGCTGCAGCCACGCGGTGCTCGATGTCACCGATCTCGACAAGAGCCGCGCGTTCTACGAGACCACCGTCGGCCTGCATGTCGAGGACGCCGACGACAAGGCCGTTTACCTGCGCGGCTCCGAGGAGCACCAGCATCACTCGCTGGTGCTGCGGAAAGCCGCTGTGGCCGCCTGCAGCCGCCTCGGCTTCAAGGTCGGCAATGATGGCGATCTCGACAAGGCGGCGAGCTTCTTTTCCGAGAACGGCATCACCTATGCTTTCGCCGACCAGCCGTTCCAGGGCCGCACGCTGCAATTCACCGATCCCGCCGGCTTCCAGCTCGAACTCTATGCGACGATGGACAAGCGCCCGCATCTCTTGCGGCGCTACGATCTCTACAAGGGTTGCCATCCGCAGCGGCTCGATCATTTCAACGTCTTCGCGCCGGAAGTGCAGAACACCGTCGACTTCTACGCCCGGCTCGGCTTCCGCCTCACCGAATATGGCGAGGAAGACGGCCCGAACGGGCGGATCGCCGCGGCCTGGATGCACCGCAAGGGCAATGTCCATGACTTCGCCATTACCAACGGCCGCGGCCCTCGCCTGCATCACTTCGCCTATTGGGTGCCGACGGCGATGAACGTGCTGCATCTCTGTGACGTAATGGCCTCCAGCGGCTACCTGAAGAACATCGAGCGCGGCCCCGGACGCCACGGCATTTCGAACGCATTCTTTCTTTACGTCAGGGATCCCGACGGCCACCGCCTCGAGCTCTACACCAGCGACTATTTCACCGGCGATCACGACCACGAACCACTGCGCTGGTCGCTGAAGGACCCGCGCCGGCAAACGCTGTGGGGCGCACCTGCGCCACGCTCCTGGTTCGAGGAGGGCACGCCCTTCACCGGCCAGGCGGTGCGCGACCCGGCCTTCGTCGCCGATGTCACGATTGCGGATTGAGTAAACAGAAGATGACTCCTCCCCGCCTCGCCACTTTCATCGTCAACGGCGTGCAGAAATACGGCGCCGTGACCGATGCCGGCATCGTCGATCTCTCGGCGCGTTTCGGGAAGGATTATCCGACGCTGCGCGAGGCCATCGCCGCCGACGCCCTGATGAGGCTTGCGGAAGAAGGCGCGCGGCACCAGCCGGACCACGCGCTCGACGCGATCAACTGGCAGCCGCCGATCCCCGCGCCGGAAAAGATCATCTGCATCGGCGTCAATTATCCGGACCGCAACGCCGAATACAAGGACGGCCAGGACGCGCCGAAATATCCGAGCATGTTCATGCGGACGCCGCGCTCGTTCGTCGGCCACAACGCGCCGCTGATCCGCCCGCATGCTTCCACGCAGCTCGATTACGAAGGCGAACTGGTATTGGTCATCGGCAAGGCCGGCCGGCACATCAGGGAGGCCGATGCGCTGGATCACATCGCCGCCATCACGTTGTGCAACGAGGGCACCATCCGCGACTGGGTGCGGCACGCCAAGTTCAACGTTACGCAAGGCAAGAATTTCGATTCCACCGGCAGCCTCGGCCCGTGGCTGGTGCCTTACACCAATGAGAGCCAGATCGCCGACATCCGCCTGACCACGCGGGTCAATGGCGAGACGCGGCAGGACGACCGCACCGGGCGGTTGATCTTCGGCTTCCGCTACCTCATCAACTATCTCTCGACCTTCACCACGCTGGTAGCAGGCGACGTCATCGTGACGGGAACGCCGACCGGCGCCGGCGCGCGCTTCGATCCGCCGCGCTATCTCAAGCCCGGCGACGTCATCGAGGTGGAAGCCGACGGGGTCGGCGTGCTGAAGAACGGCGTGGCCGACGAAGCCTGATCAATCCTGAAAAGCTAGTGACAAGCGAGTGGATAGTACAATGAATTCAACCTCCGGCGGCGAAGCTATCGTCAATGGCCTTGTCGCGCATGGCGTCGACACCGTGTTCGGCCTGCCGGGCGCGCAGATTTACGGCCTGTTCGACGCCTTCCATCAGGCGCAGTTCAAGGTGATCGGCGCGCGGCACGAGCAGGCCTGCGGCTACATGGCATTCGGCTATGCACGCTCCTCGGGCAAGCCCGGCGTGTTCAGCGTGGTGCCTGGCCCCGGCGTGCTCAACGCCAGCGCCGCGTTGCTCACCGCCTTCGGCTGCAACGAGCCTGTCATGTGCCTCACCGGCCAGGTGCCGACGAATTTCCTCGGCAAGGGCCGCGGCCATCTGCACGAGATGCCGGATCAATTGGCGACGCTGCGTACCTTCGTCAAATGGGCCGACCGCATCGAATATCCCGACACGGCGCCCGCGATGGTATCGCGCGCGTTTCAGGAAATGATGTCGGGCCGGCGCGGCCCGGTTTCGCTGGAAATGCCGTGGGACGTTTTTACCCAGCGCGCGCAGGTGGGCGCTTCCACCGTGCTCGCCCCCCTGCCCGCGCCGCAGCCCGATCCTGATCGCATCAAGGCCGCCGCAGCACTGATCAAGGGCAGCAAGCGGCCGATGATCTTCGTCGGCAGCGGCGCGATCCATGCGCGCGAGGAGATTCTCGAACTCGCCGAGATGATCGACGCGCCCGTGGTGGCATTCCGCAGCGGGCGCGGCATCGTCTCCAATGCGCACGAACTCGGCCTGACCATGGCCGCCGCCTACAAGCTTTGGCCGAACACCGATCTGATGATCGGGATCGGCACGCGGATGGAATTGCCCGCATCCGGATTCCGCTGGCCGTACCAGCCGCCAGGATTGAAATCGGTTCGCATCGATATCGACCCAGTGGAAATGCGCCGGCTTGTATCGGACGCACCAGTGGTTGCTGACGCCAAAGCCGGCACCGCCGATCTCGTCGCAGCCGTGAAGAAGTCTAGCTACAGCAAGACCAGCGGCCGGCGCGCCGAGATCCGCGAAGCCACCGCAGCGGCGCAGCAGGAAATCCAGAAGATCCAGCCGCAGATGGCCTATCTTAAAATCCTGCGCGAGGTGCTGCCGGCGAATGCGATCGTCACCGATGAACTGTCGCAGGTCGGCTTCGCCTCCTGGTACGGCTTCCCGGTCTACGAGCCGCGCACCTTCGTCACGTCGGGCTACCAGGGCACGCTCGGCTCCGGCTTCCCGACGGCCCTCGGCGCCAAGGTCGCCAACCCTGACAAGCCCGTGGTCGCGATCACCGGCGACGGCGGCTTCATGTTCGCGGTCCAGGAACTCTCTACCGCGGTACAGTTCAAGATCGGCGTGGTGACGCTGGTCTTCAACAACAACGCCTACGGCAATGTCCGCCGCGACCAGCGCCAGCATTTTGACGGCCGCGTCGTGGCATCGGACCTGGTCAATCCGGATTTCGTCAAGCTGGCCGAATCCTTCGGCGTCGGCGCCGCGCGCGTGACCTCGCCGGATCATTTCCGTCCTACATTGGAGAAAGCGCTCGCCGACGGCGGGCCATATCTGATCTCGGTGGAAGTGCCGACGGATTCGGAAGTGAGCCCGTGGGCGTTCATTCATCCGCCGAAGCCGTAATTGCGCGTCATTCCGGGGCGGTCCGAAGGACCGAACCCGGAATCTCGAGATTCCGGGTCTGGTGCTTACGCACCATCCCGGAACGACTGCGAGAGAGAAATTACACCCTTCTCTCCACCACACTCCGCTGCATTCGCGACGCCGCAATCACCAGCAGGCCCACACCGGCGACCAGCCAGCACGCGACCGGCGCCCATTGCAACAGCGGCGCATACTCCGGCAGCCGCTGCAGGCCGCCGGCGACGGCCGCCATCCGCGCAAAGGTCGCGAGCGCGAGAGCAGAGAACACCAGGCCGACCACCTTGCCCTCCGCACCGGTCTCGCCAATCGCCAACGCGGCCGAAACCGCGGCCATCAGCATGCAGCCCCACGCGGCACCCGCAACGAACTGCGCCACGATCAGCATGTTCAAATTGTCGGCCATCTCGGCGCCAAGAACGGCGAGCGCGCCCAACAGGCCCGCGGCGCCCATCACGATCAGCCCGCCGCGATGCTTGACGACAACGCTCGCCGGAAACATCGCGATGTTGAAGCCGATCCAGAACACCGGCATCAGCCATTGCAGGTCGTCCGGCTTCGCGAAGCGCAGGTAGAACGGCGTGCTGTTGATCGAAAAGTGCAACTGATAGCCCAGCGCCAGGATGACCATCGAGGCGATGAAGAACATCGGCACCTGACCAAGCGATTTTGCCGGCGCTGGCGGCTTCTTCGCGACGGCCGGTGCCTGCGCAAGGCCGCGTTCGACCCGCGACAGGGCGAGCGTCGTAACGAGCAGCACCACGCCCGAGATCACGAATGGCAATCGCGGATCGTGGTGGCGCAGCACCACGCCGAGATAGGGCGATATCGCCCCCGCCAGGCCGTAACCGACCATCGCCAGCGCCGAAAGAAACGGGATCGCCGGCCGCGCGGCGTACTTGCCCAGCAATGTCAGCGGCGGCGCCCGCAACGCCGATGACGTCACGACCCAGATCAGGGCCAGCCCGATGAACCAGACCTGCGCGCCAGGCCCGGTGCCGGCCACGAACGGCAGTGCGATGAACGCCGCACAGGAGATTCCGGTCAGCGCGCCCACGAAAACGCCGAGCTTGCCGACGAACGGCGCGATCCGGTCCGCGGCAATTCCCATCGCGGTGTCGGTGATGGTGAAGATCGCCTGATCGAGCATCAGGATCAGGATCACGGCCGACGGCGCGATGCCGACGTCGGCGCAAAGTTTCGGCAGATAGATGACGTAAGTGGTCCAGCCCAGTGCGAAGACCAGTTGCAGGACGGCTAGATACACGCCTGTGCCGATTGCGCTTGTACTGGTGTCGGACGTTGCTTCTGATGCGATCATGTGGCCCCCCTCGGCGCGGGGAACATAGACCAGCGGAACCGTGGATGGAACGTTTCTCCCCTTCTCCCTTGTGGGAGATGGTGGATCAGCGCACCTTGCGGAAAGTCAGATTGATGCGCTGGCCGCCCATGACGGTGTGCTCGCCGTCGGCCAGCGGCGCAACGCCGTGAAAGAATAGCCGCGACGGCCCGCCCCAGACGACGACGTCGCCGTGCTCTAGCCGGTAGCGCACAGTTTTGTCAGCGCGCTTCGGGCCGCCGAACAGGAAGACCGCAGGCAGCCCGAGCGAGACCGAGACGATAGGCGCACCAAAATCGAGTTCGTCCTTGTCCTGATGCAGTGACAGCTTTGCGCCGGGCACGTAGCGATTGATCAGGCAGGCCTCGGGTTCGAAGCCTTTGAACCCGGCATCATCGGCCGCGTCGGCCGCCAGTCTCTGCAGCACAGGCGGCATCGCCGGCCACTTCTGTCCGGAGTCGGGATCGATGGCGTCATAGCGGTAGCCGGTGTTATCAGACACCCAGCCGACATTTCCGCAATTGGTCATCGCGACCGACATGCGGTGACCGCCCGGCGTGACCAGATGCCGAAACGGCGACTGTTTGACGATGGCGCGCAGTACCGGAAGCAACTCGGCTTCGAACGGTCGCGCAAAGCCGCGCAGCAGCACGGCACCCTCCGCCATCGCCTCGCGCGACGGGCGCATGTCGCCAACGCTCTCGAACAGATCAGCCGTCAATTCAGTCCGTGCTCGCTTGCAAGTCCGTGCTCACTTGGCATCGTGAAAGATCACGCCGACGGTGTGGCGGTGGCCGGAGCGAACCCGGCTAACGCCGTGGCGCAGGTTAACCCGATAGGGCCCGCGCGTCCCCTGCACTGGCCGGTGATGCACAGCAAAGGCGACCGCGTCTCCCTGCGCCAGCGGAACCACTTCAGCCCGCGACTGCATCCGCGGCCGCTGCTCCGTCAGCACGAATTCGCCGCCTTCGAAATCGTGCCCCGGCTGCGACAGCAGGATCGCGACCTGCAGCGGAAACACGTGCTCGCCATAGAGATCCTGGTGCAGGCAGTTGTAGTCGTCCTCGCCATATTGCAGCAGCAGCGGCGTCGGCCGCGTCTGCCCGGCGTCGTGGCAGCGCTGCAGGAACGCCTCGTGGCTATCAGGATAGCGGATGTCGATCCCCATCGTCTCGTTCCAGCGATTGGCGGCACCGCAGAGCCTGGCGTAAAGCGCCGGCCGCAATTGCGCGATCAGGTCGGGCAGTGGATATGCGAAATACTTGTACTCACCCCGGCCGAAGCCGTGGCGCCCCATCACGATGCGGCTGCGGAAGTTCTTGTCGTCTGGATAGAGCGCGGCCAATGCGGCGCACTCGTCCGGCGACAACAACCCCTTCAGGACGGCGCAGCCCTGCGCATCGAGATCGGCAGTCGCCTGCGCCCAGTCGATCGCGTCGACACGCGCGGCGATTTCCGAGGAACAGTCGATATTTCTGGCGGTCGCTTTCATGGCGAAAAGTCTCGCAAATGCCCCCGGCATACGCCACCCGATTTCCGAAAACTCCGTCGTCGTCCCGGCGAAGGCCGGGACCCATACGCCGCGGCGATGATGCTGGGCACGAGGCCGATGGCTTCTTCCAACAACAGGCGACCGGGATTATGGGTCCAGGCCTTCGCCGGGACGACGTGTGGATGGGCTCAGCCCAGCACCGGCAGCGTGACCACGTCATATCCGTGGCTGATCTTGCGCTTCAGCACGGGATCTTCCAGTTCGAACTCGAAGCGATCGGCCGGACGGATGCCGCCCTTGGCCGCAAACGTGCCGCCGAACATAGCGCAGCCATCGGGCAGGCCCGCAGCCCCAAAGCCGCGCGCGATCAGTTCCTTCACCGGCAGCATGTGGTCGAGCGTCCCTTCCTGATAGAGCACGCGCTGGCCACCGATCGTGGCCCAGGCGCGCAGGATCAGCCGATCCCAATGGCCGATGACGTCCTCCAGTTCCCACAGCGCGGACGCCATCGGCTTGTCACACATCTGCTTGGAGACGGTGACGTTGTAGCTCTCCACCTTGCGGTCGGTATGGTCGGAGCCGCAGCCGACGAAGATGCGGCCCTGCCAGCCGATCAGCACGAACTCGACCTCGCCGCTGGAATTTTCGCCGCAGACTTCGATGCTGTCGGCGAGCGTGATCCGCCGCGCCGAGCATCGATAGTAGATCGGCGTTGTCGCGGGGCGCGCAATGCCGATCGCTTCGAGCTCGGCGATGTGCTTGTCGCGCGCCACCGGATCGCGGCCGGTCCAGCCGGCGATGACAGCCGTGTCGATCGCAAGCGTCAGCGGCGTGCCCGCGCCCTTGTCCTGGACGGTGAAGGTCAGGTCAAACACGGATGATGTTTTCCATTCCGGCGGCCAGTTCGAAGATGCGGCGGTCCGAGCCGCCCGCCGCCGCGAGCATCAGCCCGACCGGCACCTCGCCATCGCGATGCGCCGGCAGCGAGATCGCGCAGCCATCGAGCATGTTGATCAGCGTGCAGTTGCGCAACGCGCGCAAGTTTTCGGTGGTGAACGCCTTGTCGTCGGCGAGGTCGGCAATGGCAGGCGGGGTGTTCGCGGTCGTCGGCAGCACCAGCGCGTCATAGGGCGCGATGCGCGCTTCCGTCCGCGCGATGAACGAGCGGCGCGCGTCGAGGATATCGATGTAGTCAGCCGCGCTGATGCTTTCGCCGCGCAGGATGCGAACGCGAACCCGGGGATCGTAGACGTCGCCCTGGCTGACGATCAGGTAGCGATGCCAGGCGTAGCTTTCCGCGGCGGCAAAGCCGCCCTTGCTGTTCATGACGCCGACATCGTGAAATTCCGGCACCTCGATCCGCTCGATCGATGCGCCATGGCGCGACAGCGTCTCCAGCGCGCGCTCGAAGGTCTTCGCGACCTCGTCGTCGAGATCATCGAGCGCGACCGTGGTCGGCACCGCAAGCCGCATGCCCTTGACCGGGCGCGGCTGCAACGGCTGCACGGCCTCACCCGCGAGCACGGCATCGAGCACCGCGCAGCAGGCAACGCTGCGCGCCAGCGGCCCAAAACTGTCGAGCGAGGAGGACAGCGGCACGCCGCCGTCGAGCGGCACGCGGGCCTGCGTCGGCTTGTAGCCGACGATTCCGTTGTACGCCGCCGGAATCCGGCAGGAGCCGCCGGTATCGGTGCCGAGCGCGCCATAGGCCATTTGATCGGCGATCGACACTGCGGCGCCCGACGACGAGCCGCCGGGGACGTGGCCGACGCTGCGATTCCAGGCGCTCTTCGGCGTGCCGTAATGCGGATTGATGCCGATGCCCGAATAGGCGAACTCGGTCATGTTGGTGCGGCCGATCACGATGAAGCCCGCCCGGCGCAGCCGCGCCACCACGGTCGCATCGCCCTCCGCCGGCGTGCAATTCTCCTCCAGCGCGCGGGAGCCGGCGCGGGTCACCTGCCCCTTGATGTCGAACAGATCCTTGATCGAGACGGGAATGCCGGCATACGGCGACGGCGCGGCATTGGCCTTGCGCAGCCGGTCCATGGCGTCGGCAGCCCCGAGGGCAGCCTCCTTGTCGACGTGGATGAAGACGCGCTGGCCTTCGCCGGCGGGATCGGCGATCCGGGCGAGGCACGCCTCGACCAGTTTCCGGGCGGTGGTCGCGCCGCTGTCGAGATCGGCGGCCAATGTGGCAAGTGTCGGCGTATCGGGCATGACGGCTGGTGCTCTCTGTTATTGCTTGTTGTCGGGTGCGGGTGCGATGTCGAGTTCGAGGTCGAGCAGCGCCGAACTCAGCGACTTGCCGTGCGCGTCGAGCGCCAGCGACCGCGTGACGCCACCGCCGAGCGCCTGGTCCATGACGAAGTTCAGCGCGGAAAGATTGGGCAGTTCGTAGCGAACCACCTCGCCCAGGACGACGCCGGCGAAATGCGCTTTCACCCGCGCCGCCGTGACCTGCTCGAGCAGCAGCGAATAGTCCTTCGCATCATAGGCGATGACGGAAATATTGGAGATGTTACCCTTGTCGCCGGTGCGGGAATGAGCGATCTCGCGCAGCTTCATCGTCACGCCCCCACGAAACGCACTTGCGGCCTGGCCCGTTCGCGCGGCAGCAGCACCGACGCCACCGCGACGACGTCGCGCGCCGACTTCCAGGCGCCGCCGCCGGCCGCCGGGCCGTTGGTATAGAGCGTTTCGACCTCGTTGCCGATCCTGACCGCCTCACGCAAATTCTCGGTGCGGCCGCTGACACGAACGCGCACCTCATAGGGTTCGTTGGCGTGCGCGGAGACTTCCGCGCCGTGCAGGGAATCGACGCCGACGAGTTCGAACCGCCATTCGCTGGCGTCGACGCCGGTCAGCTTCAGCCGCTCGCGGACGATCTCCAGCGCCAGCCGTCCCCGCGCCAATGCGCCCGGACCGGCATAGGAGATCTGGCCTTCGCCGATATAGCTGTCGACATAACCCACCGACACTTTCAGCGTGTCCGTTCGCTTCGCGCCGCGGCCGCCGCTGACACGGACGCGATCCGGTCCGATTTCCTCGACCCTCACCTGCGAAAAGTCCGCAACCACATCCGGCTGGAAGTACTTCGCGGGATCGTGCACCTCGTAGAGCAACTGCTCCTTGCAGGTCTGCGCCGTCACCGCGCCGCCGGAACCTGCAACCTTGGTGATGACGAGACTGCCGTCCTCGCCGACTTCGCCGATCGGAAATCCGAGCCGCGCCAGATCGGGCACGTCCTTGTAGCCGGGATCGGCGAAATAGCCGCCGGTGATCTGGCCGGCGCATTCGAGCAGATGCCCGGCGACGGTGCCCTGCCCCAGCAGATTCCAGTCATCCATCGCCCAGCCGAACGCGTGGATCATCGGCGCCAGAAACAGCGCCGGATCGGACGCCCGCCCGGTGATGACGATATCGGCGCCCGATGCCAGCGCCTGCGCCATCGGTTCGGCGCCGAGATAGGCATTGGCGGACAACAGCCGGTTGCCGAGCTGACGGATCGTGCCGTCGAACTCCATGATCGGCAGATCGCCGTCCTTGCAGGCGTCGAGCACATCGTCGCCGACGACAGCGGCGATCTTCAGTTCGGACAGTCCGAGCGACTTTGCGATCTCGGCGGTCTTGCGCGCGGCCGCTACCGGATTGGCAGCGCCCATGTTGGTGACGATCTTGATGCCTTTGGAAGCGCAGAGCGGAAGCACCGCGCGCATTCGCTCTTCGAGCAGCGGGTCATAGCCGCTTTCCGGATTTTTCATCCGCGCCTGCTGCGCCAGCGCCACCGTGCGCTCGCCCAGGCACTCGAACACGAGATACTGGATGTCGCCCTTTTCGGCGAGTTCGATCGCGGGCTCGATGCGATCGCCCGAATAGCCGGCGCCAGAGCCAATTCGAATGGTTCGCACCTCGTCTCCATCGCCGTTGCGCGCGCGACATGTTTCGCAGTGAGAAATACCCTAGCGCGGAAAATCGCTGGCATACAAGCGCTCTCCAACGCAGGAATGCAGCCATGCGGCAGCACCGCTGCTGGACCGTTGACGGGCAATGGTCAAATGTCGCATCAAGATCGCAACAAGCGCCCCCGGCGCCGTTTCCCAAGGAGAACAGCCGATATGGCGGAGCCCGCGCGCGCTAAACCAAAGCCCACACCCGAAACGCAGCATTTCTGGGAGGGCACGCAGGCCGGCGAATTGCGCCTGCAGCGCTGCGACGCCTGCGCCAACGTCTATTTTCCGCCGCGCCCGTTCTGCCCCTCCTGCGCCTCGCGCAAGGTCTCGGTGTTCAAGGCCAGCGGCAAGGCCAAGCTCTACAGCTACGTCATCAACCACCGTCCGGCGGCGCCCGGCTTCACGCCGCCTTACGCGATCGCGGTCGTCGAACTCGACGAAGGCCCGCGCATGATGAGCAACATCATCGACTGCCCGCAGACGCCGGAGGCGCTGGAGCTCGACATGAAGCTCGAAGTCGCGTTCGAGAAGCTCGACGACAAGATCACCCTTCCTCAATTCCGTCCGGCGAAGGGCTGAGCATCATGCGCAAAAATGCAGTCGCCGTCGTCGGCGCAGCCGAGACCACCGAACTCGGCGTCATCCCCAACATGTCGCAGATCCAGCTCCATGCGGACGCGGCGCTCAACGCCATCGCCGATGCCGGGCTGAAACTGTCCGACATCGACGGCATCGCCACCGCGGTGGAAACGCCGCAGCAGATCGCCCACTACCTCGGCATCACGCCGACCTGGGTCGACGGCACGTCCGTCGGCGGCTGCTCGTTCATGCTGCACGTCCGCCATGCCGCGGCGGCCATCGAAGCGGGCCTCTGCAAGACCGTGCTGATCACCCACGCCGAGAGCGGCAAGTCGATGATCGGCAAATTGCCGCGCTCGATCCCCGCCGACAGCCTGCAGGGGCAGTTCGAGGCGCCGTTCGGCGTCTATGGCCCGCCCAGCATGTTCCCGATCCCGGTGCTGCGCTACATGAAGACCCACGGCATCACCCATGAGCAGATTGCCATGGTCGCCGTGGTGCAGCGCGAGTGGGCCGCCAAGAACCCGCGCGCGATGATGAAGGACCCGATCACGGTCGCCGACGTCCTCAATTCGCGGATGATCGCCTATCCGTTCCGCCTGCTGCAGTGCTGCCTCGTCACCGACGGCGGCGGCGCGCTGATCCTCACCTCGGCCGACCGGGCCAAGGATTTCCCGAAGAAGCCGGTGTACATTCTCGGCACCGGCGAGAGCGTGGAAACGCCGATGGTCAGCCAGATGGAGACGTTCAACTCCTCGCGCGCCTTCAAGGTGGCCGGCCCCACCGCGTTCAAGGAGGCCGGCATCACCCACAAGGACGTCGACCACCTGATGATCTACGACGCCTTCGCGCATCTTCCGCTGTTCGGGCTCGGCGATCTCGGCTTCATGCCACATGAGGAAACCGGAAAATTCATCGCCGACGGCAACACCCGCCCCGGCGGCAAGCTGCCGCTCAACACCAATGGCGGCGGGCTGAGCTACATGCATTCCGGCATGTACGGCATGTATGCGCTGCAGGAAAGCGTGCGGCAGATGCGCGGCATCGCGCCGGCGCAGGTCAAGGACGCGAAAATCTCGGTCTGTCACGGTGTCGGCGGCATGTTCGCGGCGAGTGGCACGATCATCTTTACGAACGAGAAGTAACAACCTCCGTCATTCCGGGATGGTCCGAAGGACCAGACCCGGAATCTCGAGATTCCGGGTTCGCGCTCCGCGCGCCCCGGAATGACGGAAACAACAGGAGAACTCCCAATGGCAAAATCACTGCAAGACAAGGTCATCATCGTCACCGGCGCGGGCCGTGGCATCGGGCGCGAGATCGCGCTGCTCTGCGCCGCCGAGGGCGCCAAGGTCGTGGTCAATGATCCCGGCGGCGCCGCCGATGGCGCGGGTACGTCGGCCGCGCCCGCAGAGGAAGTGGTCGAGGAGATCAAGAAGCGCGGCGGCATCGCGGTGCCCAACTTCGAATCGGTGGCCGAAGCGATCCCGGCGAGCAAGATCGTCAAGACCGCGACCGATCATTTCGGCCGGCTCGACGGCGTCGTCAACAACGCCGGCATCCTGCGCGACATGATCTTCCACAAAATGAGCGTGGAGGCCTTCGAGGCCGTCATCAAGGTGCACCTGATGGGCTCGTTCTACGTCTCTCACGCCGCGGCGCGGATCTACCGCGAGCAGGAGAGCGGCTCCTTCGTGCACTTCACCTCGACCTCCGGCCTGATCGGCAATTTCGGCCAGGCCAACTACGCCGCCGCCAAGCTCGGCATCGTCGGCCTGTCGAAGTCGATCGCGCTAGACATGGGCCGCTTCAACGTGCGCTCCAACTGCGTCTCGCCGTTCGCCTGGACCCGCATGATCGGCACCATCCCGACCGAGACGGAAGCCCAGAAGGCTCGGGTCGAGAAGATCAAGCAGATGGGTCCGGAGAAGATCGCGCCGGTTTGCGCCTATCTCATGTCCGATGCCGCCAAGGATGTGACCGGGCAGATCTTCGGCGTACGCATGAACGAGATTTTCCTGTTCAGCCAGAATCGGCCGCTGCGCTCGGTGCATCGCAGCGAAGGCTGGACGCCGCAGACCATTGCCGAACACGGCATGCCGGCACTCAAGGATTCCTTCTACAAGCTCGACCGCTCGGCAGACATCTTCCCCTGGGATCCGATCTGAGCAACACGAGGCAGAAGGATGGGTTTCGCTACGCTCTACCCATCCTGCAAGTCTGCTGCGCTGCATCACCATCTCTGATTGCTTCATCGCGAGTCCGCCCGCTTTATGCCTGATTGCGGGCGGATGTTTTCCTTCCAATAAAAAACGGGAGGAAATCATGACAAGCTCACTGACCTTTTCCGATTCCCACCAACAGCGCCGCGGTTTCGATCGCCGCAAGATATTGACCGGCGCTGCGGCACTTGCCGCCTCCGCTGTCACGGTGAAAACGGCTTCTGCCGCCTCCGTCGCGCCGCTTGGCCAGACCGGCGTGCCGACCACCGCAGCACCGCCTTTGCCGCTCGGTCCGCTGTCCGGCGCCCGCTATCCGGACGCCCGGCTGGAGTCGATGAAGAAGCCGAAGGTTTCGTTCGGGCCGACGGGCTTTCCCGCCTTCGCCGGCACCATGGCGGTCGAGCGCGTCGCGACCGGCTTCCGCTGGGCCGAAGGCCCGGTCTACTTTCCGGCCGGGCGATATGTTCTCTTCAGCGACATCCCCAACAACCGCATCATGCGCTTCTCGGAGGATGACGGCCACCTCAGCGTCTATCGGCAGCCGTCGATGAACTCGAACGGCAACACCATCGATCGCGAGGGACGGCTGATCACCTGCGAACATTCCGGACGCCGCGTCACCCGGACCGAACTCGACGGCTCGATCACCATCATCGCCGACAAGTACAACGGCAAGAAACTGAACTCGCCGAACGACGCCGTCGTCGCGGCCGACGGCTCGATCTGGTTCTGCGACCCGGCCTACGGCATCGGCGGATTCTACGAAGGCATCAAGGCCGATGCCGAGCAGGACAAGAAGAACGTCTACCGCGTCGATCCGAAATCCGGCGACATCAAGATGGTGGTCGACGACTTCGTGCAGCCGAACGGCCTCTGCTTCTCGCCCGACGAGAAGAAGCTCTATATCTGCGATACCGGCTTCACCGACGCGCCGGACAACCCGTCGCATATCCGCGTGTTCGACGTCGATCTTGCGGCCGGCAAGCTTTCGAACAGCAAGGTGTTTGCGGACATGCCCAAGCCCAGCATCACCGACGGGCTGCGCTGCGATACCGCCGGGCGGCTGTGGTGCTCCGTCGGCTGGGGCGATCCGAACGAGGACGGCGTGCGCTGCTACACACCTGACGGCGATCTGCTGGGCAAGATCCACATCCCGGAAACCGTCGCCAATCTGTGCTTCGGCGGCCAGCAGCGCAACCGGCTCTACATCTGCGGTTCGTCATCGCTCTACGCGGTCTACACCAGCGCGCAGGGTGCGATGAAGCCGTGAGTGGTCTCCACCGTCATTCCGGGGCGACGCGAAAGCGTCGAACTATGGTGCGTAATTGCGCACCTGAGAATCTCGAGGTTCCGGGTTCGCGCTTGCGCGCGCCCCGGAACGACAGTGGTCACCCGCTATTCCGCAGCCCCGCCGATATGCCGTTGATCGTCAGCTGAATCCCGCGCAGCACCTGCTCGTCCGGGTTCTGCGCGCGATGCTCCTTCAGCAATTCCACCTGCACGTGGTTGAGCGGATCGAGATAGGGAAAGCGGTTGCGGATCGAGCGGTCCAGCAACGGGTTGCCCTGCAGCAACCGCTCGTGCCCCATGATGTCGAGCAGCGTCTCGATGGAAGAATGCCATTCGCGCCGAATACGCCCAAAAATGCTTTCGCGCAGTTTCGCATCGGGCACCAGTTCGGCGTAGCGCGAGGCGATCGCGATCGAGCTCTTGGCCAGCACCATGTCCATGTTCGACAGCAGCATGCGGAAGAACGGCCACTCCCGATACAGTTCCTGCAGGAACGGCATGCCCTGCTCGGGATGCTCCGCGATCCAGGTCTCGACCGCGGTGCCAAATCCGTACCAGCCCGGCAGCATCAGCCGGCATTGCGCCCAGCTGAACACCCACGGGATCGCCCGCAGGTCCTCGATCTCGCGGGTCTTCTTGCGCGATGCCGGACGGCTGCCGATGTTCAGCGTCGCGATCTCGCTGATGACGGTCGAGCCCCAGAAATAGTCGGCAAAGCCTTCGGTCTCGTAGACCAGGCCGCGATAGGCGCGAAACGCCAGCGCCGACAGCTGATCCATCGCCGTCAGATATTCCTTGCGCGGCGCGCTCTGGCGGGGATGCAGCAGGCTTGCTTCCAGAGTGGCGGCCGCCAGGATCTCCAGATTGTTGCGGCCGACTTCGGCGTTGGAATATTTGCTGGAGATGATCTCGCCCTGCTCGGTGATGCGGATCTGACCGTTCACGGCGCCGCCCGGCTGCGCGATGATGGCGTCATAGCTCGGTCCGCCGCCGCGGCCGACCGATCCGCCGCGGCCGTGGAACAGCCGCAGGCGCACGTGGTGGCGCTCGAACACTTCCACCAGGCCGATCTCGGCCTTGTAGAGCTCCCAGCCCGAGGTGACGAAGCCGCCGTCCTTGTTGCTGTCGGAATAACCCAGCATCACTTCCTGCACGCTGCCGCGGCTGTCCACCAGCTTGCGGTAATCGTGCATCGACAGCATCCGGTCCATGATGCCGGATGAGGCCTGCAAATCCTCGATGGTCTCGAACAGCGGCACGATGTTCACCGCGCTGCGGCCGGACGGATTGACAAGGCCGACCTCCTTCAAGAGCACCGCGACCTCCAGCATGTCGGACATGCCCTTGCACATCGAGATGATGCATTGGGAGATCACGTCGGCGCCGAATTTGGCGTGGGCGTCGGCGGCGGCGCGGAACAGCGCCAGTTCGCCCAGCGTTTCCTCGCTGTACTTGACGAACGCCGAACTGAGCGGCCTTGCGCTGCGCAACTCGCTCAAGAGCAGATTGACACGGGCTTCCTCGCCGAGCGCGAGATACGACATGCCGGGTATCGCGGCATCGAACAGTTCGGCGACCGTGCGCTCATGCACGGCCGAGTTCTGCCGGATATCGAGCCGGGCGAGATGAAAGCCGAAGCAATCCACGGCGCGGCGCAGCAGCCGCAGCCGCCCGCGTGCAATCACGCCGGAATTATTCGCGATCAAGGAACGGTCGAGCACGTCGAGATCGGCCTTGAACTCCTTCACACTTGTGTAGGGCGCGGCCTCGCCGACCGGCCGGCGGCTGGTTTCGACCTCCAGCCGCAGCGCGGTCGCAGTCAGGCGGGCATAGATGCCGGAAACCGCCAGCCGATACGGCTCGCCGCTCCGATGCGGCGAGGTGTCCGGCGAGCGCCCGGAAAGCTCGCGCAATTCGTCGGAAACATCAGCAAGATGCGCCGCCAGCGATAGCTCCGAGCCGAGCGCATGCAGCTGCTCGAGGTAGAAGTTCATCACCCGGCTCGACTGCAGCCGCAGCGTGCCGCGCATGACATCGGCGGTCACGAATGGATTGCCGTCGCGATCGCCGCCGATCCAGCTTCCCATGGTCAGGAACGACGCCACTTCGCCGGACGCGCCCTCGTCCTGGTTGAGCCGGTCTTCCAGCGCGCAATGCAGCCGCGGCACCTCGTGCAGGAACGTGTAGTCGTAGAACGAGAGGCCATTGGCGACCTCGTCGAGCACCGTCAGCTTGGTCCGGCGCAACAGATTGGTCTGCCACAGCGTCAGCACGGCGCGACGCAACTGCTCGTCGCTGGCTTCGGCTTCCTCCGGCGTCAGCTTCATGCGTTCGCGCCGGTCGAGCAGCGCCGCGATTTCCATCTCGCGGTCCATCGTGCTCTTGCGGCGGACTTCGGTCGGATGGGCCGTCAGCACCGGACTGACCTGGGCGTCCTTGAAGAAGCGCAAGAGATCGGCGCTGCTGAAGCCGGCCGCCTTGGCGTGGGACAGCGTCTGCGCAAGCGTGCTCGCGCGCGGCCCGCCATTGGCGCCCCACCCGCGCATCTGTCGGATGTTGTTCTGGTCCTCGGCGATGTTGGCGAGATGCGAGAAATAGCTGAAGGCGCGAACGATCCGCACGGTGTCGGCGGTCGACATGCTGTCGAGGATGGTTTCCAGTTCCCGCCGCGCCAGACGGTCTTCGTCGCGGTGGAACCGGATCGAGGTCTGGCGGATGCGCTCGACCAGGTCGAACACCTCGGCGCCTTCCTGGTCGCGCACGGTATCGCCGAGAATCCGCCCAAGCAGGCGAATATCGGTCCGCAGCCGCGCGTCTTCCGCGTCTTCGACACGATTTGACCGGGCTTCGGTCTCGGCGGGCATGGTCTCGGAAGGCATGATCTGGGAAGACATGGCTGGCACCCTCAGAAACTGCCCGGCAATTCCGAGTGTGCAAGTTTTTTGCCGCAGTGCAAGATAAAGATGGAGGCGGACTCGTCCTGGCGAAGTTCCTCATCCTGAGGAGCCGCGAAGCGGCGTCTCGAAGGATGGCCACAAGGTCGGGGCCTCATGGTTCGAGACGCGCTTTCGCGCTCCTCACCATGAGGGATCGACCATCTCCGCTGGCGCGCTAGATCCTGCGCCCCGCCCGCTCCCAATAGGGATCGCGCAGGCGGCGCTTGAAGATCTTGCCGGAATCTTCGCGCGGCAGGTTCGTCTGGATTTCGATGTGTTTGGGCACCTTGTAGTCCGCCAGCGAGACCTTGAGCTGGGCGCGAACGGAGGCGATATCCAGCGTCACGCCCGGCTGCGGCTCCACCACCGCCATCAGCGCCTCGCCGAACTCCGCGTCGGGGATGCCGAATACGGCGCAATCATGCACGCCCGGTACCGCATGCAACGCCGCCTCGATCTCGGCCGGATAGATGTTGACGCCGCCCGAGATCACCATGTCGCGCTTGCGGTCGCAAATGAAGACATAGCCGTCCGCGTCGATATAGCCGACATCGCCTGACGTGATGAAGCCGTCGCGATCGATCTCGGCGCGCTTTTCGGGCTTGTTGTGATAGGTGAAATCCGGATTGCCAGCGATGCGCGAATAGATTTCGCCGATCTCGCCCTGCGGCAATTCCCTGCCGTCATCGCCGATGAAGCGCAGTTCGGCGCCCGGCGAGATCTTGCCCACCGTGCCGGGTTTCTTCAGGGCATCCTCCGAGGTCGCGAAGGTGACCGCGCTCGACTCGGTCGAACCGTAGAACTCGTAGATCACCGGCCCCCACCACTCGATCATCGCGCGCTTGACATCGGCCGGACATGGGGCCGCCGCATGGATGATATGGCGCAGCGAGGACATGTCGTATTTCTTGCGGATCTCCTCCGGCAGCTTCATCAGCCGGATGAACATGGTCGGCACCATGAAGATGGTGTCGATCTTCTCGGTATCGATCACGCGCAGGAACTCTTCAGGCTCAAAGCGCGGCATGAGGACAAGCGCGCCGCCAAGCTTGCCGCCGCGCAGGCCGAACGAGTTCGGCGCCGAATGATAAAGCGGCCCCGGCAGCAGGGCGCGGGCGCCCGGCTTGAGGCCGTAGATCATGCTGCGCAAACGTTCGCCATTGGCGACCTGTTCCGGCGTCGGCGCATTGCGGCGCACGCCCTTGGGATGGCCCGTTGTGCCTGACGTATAGATCATGTTCTGCGGCTGCGGTACCGCCGGCCCGTCATAGCGGGGGAGCTGCGTGAGCCAGGATTCGAAATCGATCGCGAAGTCGGGCGTCGCCAGATGATCCGGGTTGATCTTGTAGTTCGCAATGATCTCCGGCGGCGTCGGCACGCTGATCGCGGTGACGCCTTCCGGGATCGCCTCGCGCAGCTGGTGCAGCATGTCGGCATGCGCGATCAGCACCGCGGTGCCGCAATCCTTCAGCACGTAGTTGATCTCTTCCGGCTTGAAGTGCCAGTTCACGGGCACACCGTAGGCGCCGAGCCGCATCGCTGCATACGCTGCCTCGATGAAGGCGATGTCGTTGCGCATCAGCATGGCGACGCTATCGCCCTGCTTGACACCGAGCTTCTGCAATCCGCTGGCGATGCGGTCCGCGCGGTCGGCGACCTCGTCATGGCTGCGCCTGCGCTGGCCGCTGATGACGCCGTGGAAGAGTTGGGAGGTTGGCATTATTGCGTTCCGATCTTTCGTCGGGTTCCAGGAATGACTTAGATGGTCGTCATTCCGGGATGGTCCGAAGGACCAGACCCGGAATCTCGAGACTCCGGGTTCGATGCTTCGCATCGCCCCGGAATGACGAATGAAACTACCCAGCCTCCGCGAACCGCGGCGCGCGTTTTTCCATGTTGGCGCGCACGGCCTCGGTCTGGTTGGCGCTGCCGAGCAACTTCTGCTGTTCGACGGATTCAGCGAGCAGCGCCGGGCCGGGATCGACGGACAGCTTGTTCAGCATGCGCTTGGCAGCACGGATCGCATCCGGACTTTTGCTCGCGATTTCGCGTGCGAGCTCCAGCGCCGCACCCCGCGGATCGTCGCAGATCCGCGTTGCCAGCCCATAGCTCATGGCTTCCTGCGCCGAGAAGATGCGGCCGGTATAGGTGAGCTCGCGCAGGATATCGTCGCGGACCAGCGTGGCGAGAATGGGCGTACCGGCCATGTCCGGCACCAGGCCCCATTTGATCTCCATGATCGACATCCGCGCGTCCGGTGTCAGGAAGCGCATGTCCGCTCCGAGCGCGAGCTGAAATCCGCCGCCGAACGCCACGCCCTGGATCGCCGCAATGACCGGCACCGGCAGTTGCCGCCAGCCCCACACCGCCTGTTGCGGGAAATTCGCCAACCCATGCGTGCGTGCAGACAGGTCACGTTTCTCGCCACCGGCGATCCCGTTACCGCCGCTCTCCTTCATCGCGGCGAAACGGCCCATATCGAGGCCGGCGCAGAACGCCCGCCCTTCCCCGGACAATACTACCACGCGGACCCCTTTTTCATGGGCAAGCCGCTCGGTCGCGGCGACCAGCGCCTCGAACATCGCGGCGTCGAGGGCATTCATCTTGTCGGCCCGCACCAGTCGGACATCGGCAATGCCGTCCGAGATCGAGATCGAGACGCGTTGTTCCATGGGAGATCCTCCACTCTTCTTTCTTGTCGCTTTGCCGACTTGCTGCTTTACAGAAAGGCCCTTGTCCGGTTTTAGTCAATCGACCAATTAACAGCAACTCCCGTGGGTGGAAACGATGTTCAACGATCAGCTTCTCGCCGGGCGGCGCATTCTCGTAACGGGTGGCGGCACCGGCCTCGGCAAGTCCATGGCGGCGCGGTTTCTTCAGCTCGGCGCCGAGGTTCACATCTGCGGCCGGCGCAAGATTGTTTGCGACGAGACTGCAACCGAACTGATGGACCAGTATGGAGGCCGCGTGGTCAGCCACGGCGTCGACATCCGCAACGCGATGGCCGTCGACGAGATGATCGAGGCGATCTGGACCTCGGGTCCCCTCACCGACCTCATCAACAACGCCGCCGGCAATTTCATCTCGCGCTCGGAAGAGCTTTCCCCCCGCGGCTTCGATGCCGTCGCCAACATCGTCATGCATGGCACGTTCTACGTGACGCATGCGGTGGGGCGGCGCTGGATCGCCGGCAAGCACCGCGGCAACGTGGTCTCGATCACCGTGACCTGGGTCCGCAACGGCTCGCCCTATGTGGTGCCGTCGGCGATGAGCAAATCAGCGATCCACGCCATGACCATGTCGCTCGCGGTCGAATGGGGCAAACACGGCATCCGCCTCAACACCATTGCGCCCGGCGAAATCCCGACCGAGGGCATGAGCAAGCGCATCAAGCCCGGCGACGAGGCCGGCGCCCGCACCAAGGCAATGAACCCGATGGGCCGGGTCGGCACCATGGAAGAATTGCAGAACCTCGCGGTGTTCCTGATCTCCGGCGGGTGCGACTGGATCAACGGCGAGACCATCGCCATGGACGGCGCGCAGGCGCTCGCCATGGGCGGCAATTTCTACCAACTGCGCGACTGGAGCGACGCCGACTGGAACCAGGCCCGCGACTCGATCAAGGCGCAGAACGAAAAGGACCGCGCCTCGCGGGGATGATCTCTGCTGTCGTCCCGGCGAAGGCCGGGACCCATAACCACCGTCGCCAGCTTTTGCGAAGGCAATTGGCCGCATCACCTTCCCGATAGGTCACGGCGTATGGGTCCCGGCCTTCGCCGGGACGACGAGACCGTATTGTCTTTGCCCGTGGATGACGCCAAACTCCGCGTAACCAAAACAAGACGCTACGGGAGAGACATGTCCAATTCGCAACAACCGGCGAACCTTGCCGACATGGTGCGTGACCGCGCCAGGACGCGCGGCAACGCGCTGGCCTATGAATTCGAGGGTCGCCAGACAACCTTCGCCGAGTTCGACATCAAGACCAACCGGGTTGCGAACGCGCTTGTAGCGCTCGGCGTCAAGCCGGGCGAGCGCATCGCCTATCTCGGCAAGAACAGCGACATCTATTTCGAACTGCTGATGGGCGCGATGAAGGCCAATGTGGTGATGGCGCCGGTGAACTGGCGGCTCGCGGGGCCCGAGGTCGCTTTCATCGTCGGCGATTGCAAGGCGCCGGTGCTGTTCGTAGGTCCCGAATTCGTCACCCAGGTCCGCAACATCAAGGCGCAATTGCCCGATGTCCGCACCATCATCACGACCGAAGGCGGCGCCCCGGAATGGCAGGACTTTACGGCGTGGCGGGACGCGGCGAGCCCTGACGATCCCAAGGTGCCGATCAGCCCGAAGGACATCGCGATCCAGCTCTATACTTCGGGCACCACGGGCAAGCCGAAGGGCGCGATGCTGTCGCACGCCAACTTCCTCAACCTGGTGCAAACCGGCAACGAGGCCGAGAAGCCCGAATGGAACAAGTGGTCGACCGATGACGTCTCGCTGGTGGCGATGCCGATCTTCCATATCGGCGGCTCCGGCTGGGGCGTGATGGGCCTCTATCACGGCGCCCGCGGCGTGATCGCGCGCGAGTTCGACCCGACCAAGGTGCTGGACTTCTTCGAACAGTCCGGCATCACCAAGCTGTTCATGGTGCCCGCCGCGATGCAGTTCGTGGTGCGGCAGCCGCGCGCGCGCGAGGTGGATTTTTCGCGCCTGAAATACATGCTCTACGGCGCCTCGCCCATTCCCGCAGCCCTGCTGAAGGAATGCATCGAGGTGTTCAAATGCGGCTTCGTGCAGATGTACGGCATGACCGAGACGACAGGCACCATCGTCGCCCTGCCGCCCGAGGACCATGTCGAGGGCCTGGAACGCATGCGCTCCGCCGGCAAGGCGCTGCCCGGAATCGAGCTCGCGATCCTCGATCCTGACGGCAACCGGCTGCCGCCACGCGAGGTCGGCGAGATCGCCACCCGCTCCGGCTCCAACATGGCCGGGTACTGGAACCTGCCGGAGGCGACCGCCAAGACGCTCGGCGCCGACGGCTGGCTACGCACCGGCGATGCCGGCTATATGGACGAGGACGGCTACCTCTATATCCACGACCGCATCAAGGACATGATCATCTCCGGCGGCGAGAACATCTACCCCGCCGAAGTCGAGAGCGCGCTGTGCGATCATCCTGACGTCGCCGAAGCCGCCGTGATCGGCATCCCCGACGACAAATGGGGCGAAGCGGTCAAGGCGATCGTGGTGATGAAGCCGGGCAAGCAGGCCACTGCCACCGAGATCATCAACTTCACCCGCGAACGCATCGCCGGTTTCAAGACGCCGAAGTCGGTGGACTTTCTGGAGGCGCTCCCGCGCAACCCGTCGGGCAAGATCCTGCGGCGGAACTTGCGCGACCCGTATTGGGCCGGGAAAGACCGCCAGGTGAATTGAAAGCGTTTCGTAGGGTGGGCAAAGCGCAGCGTGCCCACCATTCAGAGCAACGCAAGTTGTGGTGGGCACGCTGCGCTTTGCCCACCCTACCGATTCTCGCAATGACGGAGGAAGCTCAATGCTTCCCCGCGCCCATGTACCCGAACAAGAATCCCGCGACCTTGCGCTTCTGGATTTCCTCGCTGCCCTCGGTGATGCGGTAGCGGCGGTGGTGGCGGTAGATGTGCTCGAACGGCTTGTGACGTGAGTAGCCCATGCCACCGTGGACCTGCATGGCGCGGTCAGCGGCTTCGCAGCACAGGCGGTTTGCCCAGTAGTTGCACATCGAGACCCGGTCGGAGAGCGTGTGCTCGACCTGCGCCTGCGTCAGTTGATCCATCTCCCACGCCGTCTTGCGGATCAACAGCCGGAGCATCTCGGCCTGCGTCGCCAGTTCGACCAGCGGCCACTGGATCGCCTGGTTCTCGGCCAGCGCCTTGCCGAAGGGCTTTCGCTCGCGCGCGTATTTGACGCTCTCGTTGATGCAGTAGACCGCAGCCCCCAGCGAACTCGCCGCCTGGCGGATGCGGTTCTCGTGCACAAAACACTGCGCCAGCGACAGGCCGCGGCCGACCTCGCCGAACTGTGCATCCTCAGGCACGAACACGTCAGTGAAGCTGACCCGCGGATGGTCCGTCGGCATGTTGAAGGTCCACATATATTCCTCGACCTTCACGCCGAGGCTCTTGGCCGGCACCAGGAAACAGGTGATGCCGCGCGCGTCGCCGTCATTGCCCGAGGTGCGCGCAAACAGCGCGCAATGGGTGGCGACATGCATGCCGGTCGTCCACATCTTCTCGCCGTTGATGATCCAGCCCTTGACGTTGTCGCGCGCTGCCTGCACCGCGCGCGTCTCCATGTGCGTCGCGTCCGAGCCGTGGTTGGGCTCGGTCAAACCAAACGTGATGCGGTACTTCCCCCTGATCGAACCGTCGATCATCTCCTTCTGCGCATCGGTGCCGTAGCGATCGAGCATGGTCACGATCGGCAGATTGCCGACGATGGAATGCTCGTTCTGCAGGTCGTTGTGCAGGCCGAGACCCTTGGAAGCGAAATGCTCGCGGATCACGGCCATCCAGAGGTTGGAACCGTCCTTGCCGCCGTAGCGCTTCGGGATCGCGAAGCGCAAATGGCCGGCGTCGTCCGCAAGGTTCTTGGCCTTGCGCAGCAGCGCCTCCCATTCGTGCCGCGGCAGGCCGCCGTTCTCGAAATCGGTGCGCGCCCATTCGCGGCGATGATCGAAGAAGCGGATGTTGTCGTCGGCTTCTTCCAGCGGCTTGATCTCGCGCGCGATGAAGCGGTCGAGTTCGTCGAGATAGGCCGTGAGGTCGGCAGGCAGGTTGAAATCCAAGGCGGTCTCTCCCGGAATTGTCGTCTGTTTTGATTTGCGTTTAGGCGCTACGGGGCGCTCATGCTCGGATCGATTAAGGTTGGAAGACCGGACCCAAGTCAAGATCAAGTCAAGCTGAAGTCAAGCGAGGGAATAGCGCTTGGCACGCGCAGTGGCCTTGCGTAATTGGATGGCATCCGACGCCGGGCCGGCGCTACACTTGCGGCCAGATATTCTTTGTCACAGAAAATCCGAACGGGAGCCAACATGGATCTGAAATTCTCCAAGGTGACGCGCAAGGGTCCGATCACGATCATCACGCTGTCGCGCCCCGAAGTGTACAATGCGTTGCATATCGACGCGCATTTCGAACTCAACAAGGTGTTCGACGATTTCTCCGCCGATCCCGATCAGTGGGTCGCGATCGTCACCGGCGCCGGCGACAAGGCGTTCTGCGCCGGCAACGACCTGAAGTGGCAGGCGGCGGGCGGCAAGCGCGGCTGGGACAAGGGCGGCTTTGCCGGCCTCACCTCGCGGTTCGACTGCGACAAGCCGATCATCGCCGCCGTCAACGGCGTCGCGATGGGCGGCGGCTTCGAGATCGCGCTGGCCTGCGACCTCATCATCGCGTCGGAAAATGCCACCTTCGCGCTGCCCGAGCCCCGCGTCGGGCTGGCCGCGCTCGCCGGCGGCGTGCACCGGCTGCCGCGGCAAATTGGCCTGAAGCGCGCCATGGGCATGATCCTCACCGCCCGCCACGTCTCCGCCAAGGAAGGCCTCGAACTCGGCTTCGTGAACGAGGTGGTTCCGGCCGGCGAGGCGCTGGCTGCAGCGGAACGCTGGGCCGAGACCATCTGCAAGAATTCGCCGATGTCGATCCGCGCCTCTAAGCAGGCGATCCAGCGCGGGCTGGAAGTGTCGCTGGAACAGGCGATCGCCGAGCAGCGCGAATATCCCGCTGTCAAGGCGATGGCCGCGTCACAGGATTACATCGAGGGCCCGAAGGCGTTTTCGGAGAAGCGCCCGCCGAAGTGGCTGGGGAAATAACGCGTAGTCGTCATTCCGGGGCGATGCCAAGCATCGAACCCGGAATGACAGATCTCGTAGGATGGGTAGAGCGCAGCGAAACCCATCAATTCATTGCGCGGAGAGATGATGGGTTTCGCTGCGCTCTACCCATCCTACTTGTTCCCCAATTCCCTTTTGTACGACCCGTAGTTCGGCTGATCGACGGCGAGCTTGTCCAGCGTGGTCTGCCAGAGATGTTCTTTAAGCCCCGGCGTCTGCAGGTCGACTTCACCCTTTGCAATCTTCTCCGACAGCGCGCGATTCAACTCGATCAGCGAGCCCTCCGAACCCAATAGCTGCTTCAGCCGCGCGGTCTCGGCCGCATCGCTCCCCTGCTCGAGCGTCAATTGCCGCGTCACGAGATCGAGCGCGTTGATGCCGACGCGGAGCTTGAAGGCGTTGTGACCCTTGATGACGGGCGTGATTTCGTTGCGGAGGAAATCCGCAACCGCCTTGATCAGTTCGGTGGGTGTCGGTTCGTCCTGCATCTTATTTCCCTCGCGGCGCAAGCAGCCGCAGCAGATCGATTTCCGTCTCCGACGAGCGCCGCCCGATCATCGCCTGCTCCATCGGGTGATCGGGGGCGTTACGGAACCGCTGCATCATGCGGCCGCACATGGTGCCCCAGCGCAGCGTGCCCATCACTTCCCAGAACATCACGCGATCAGGGTCGGCCTTGCCGCCAGCTTCCTCGTAACCCGCAAACAGATCCTCGCGCGTGCCAAAGCCGCCGACCGGCTTGTCGATCTCGCCGAAGCGCCAGGAGTTGACGCAGATCCAGCCGAGGTCCTCCATCGGATCGCCGAAATGCGCGAGCTCCCAGTCCAGCACCGCGCGCACCCCGTCGGGGCCGATGATGAGATTGCCGTGGCGGAAATCGCCATGCACCAGCGTGACCTCGCGCGACGGGCCCGGATCGTGGTCGGCGAGCCAGCGCAGCGCCAGTTCGAACACCGGACGCGGCCAGTTGGACTTCTTGTATTCGCGCGTGAGGTCGGCAATTTCCGCTGTCGTGGTATTGCTGCGCATATCCGGCAGTTTGTCTCGCGGAAGGCCGTGAATGCCGGCGGCGATCCTGCCGATCTGGCGCGCCAGCAGCGGTCTTGCCTTTGCAAATTCGTCGTCGCGCAGGATCTTGCGCGCGATGGTCTCGCCCTCGACCCGCACCATGATGAAGCCGCGGCCGAGTTCGTCGGCCGGCGTCAACACGTGCATCACCCGCGGCGACGGCAGGCCTGTATCGTACGCAAGCTGCATCAGCACGGCTTCGCCATCGAGGTCGACCCCGCGCGACGGCGAAGGCGACGCGCCATAGCCCGGCGGCGAACGGCGCAGGATGGCGCCGACATTGCCGTCCGGGTGCACGATGTCGAACTTCCAGGTCTCCTGGCTGGCGCCGCCGGAAAGTCTTGCGGCGCCAGTGACGCCGGTCGCTCCCGGATACCAGGAGGCAACGCAGCGTCCGAGTTGCTGCTCGATCATTTGCCCTTGAACTTGGCGGGACGCTTCTCGAGGAACGCCGTCACGCCTTCCTTGAAATCTTCCGCCGCGCCCGCAATGCGCTGCGACTCGAATTCGAGGTTGAGTTGTTCCTCGAACGAATTCTCCGGGCTGTCCCAATAGAGCTTGCGGATCAGCGACAGCGCAATCGTCGGCCCGTTGGCGAGGTCATGCGCCAGCTTCATCGCTTCTTCCATCAGCACGCCGTCATCGTGGACGCGGTTGACGAGGCCCCACTCCAGCGCCTTCTCCGCCGGCAGCCGCTCGCCCATCAACGACAGTTCGACCGAGCGCGCCTTGCCGATCATGCGCGGCAAGAGCCAGGTCGAGCCGCAGTCCGGCACCAGGCCGATGCGGCGGAACGCCTGCAGGAAATAGGACGAGCGCGCGCACAGGATCATGTCGCCCATCAGCGCAAAACTCATCCCGGCGCCGGCTGCGGGACCGTTGACCGCGGTCACGATCGGGCAATGCAGCCGGCGGAGCCGCCGCAGGAACGGGTGAAACCCGATTTCCAGCGACTGGCCGACGTTGCTCTTGCCGGGCTTCTGGTTGCTGCGGCCCTGCAAATTGGCGCCGGTGCAGAACGCGCGTCCAGCGCCGGTCAGCACCAGGCAGCGTACTTCTTCCCGCTTGTCCTCGACGGCATCGAGCGCCTCGGAAAGGCCGCCCAGCATGTCCATCGAGACCGCGTTCATGACCTCCTGATGGTCGAGCTTGAGAACGGCGACCGCGCCGTCGAAATCGAGCGTGACGTGCTTGAACTGCATGGTTTCCTCGTGACTTGTGTTTACGCGCTATTTCCGTTGCGCGGCAGACCGGACCTGTTGCCTCGATCCATATTTGATTTTCCAGATCGCCTTGTCCATGGTTGGACCTGAACATCTGACGATCTCTCGACGCACGGCTTAACGCGCGCCAGACCAAATGGGAACACCCCAGGGGAAAATCCAATGAGCATCTTCGACCTCTCCGGCCGCACGGCGGTCATCACCGGCGGCAATGGCGGCATCGGCCTCGGCATCGCGCAGGCGCTGAATGCCCAGGGCTGCAACGTCTCGATCTGGGGCCGCAACGCCGAGAAGAACAAGAGCGCGGCCGCCACCATGGCTGCCGGTCCCGGCAAGGTCGATACCGTGATCTGCGACGTCTCCGACCCCGCTTCCGTCAAGGCCGCGATGAAGGCGACGCTCGACAAGTTCGGCCGGGTCGACGGCTGCTTCGCCAATGCCGGCATCGGCGGCGGGGGACGGCGCGCCTTCATCGACCGTACCGAGGAAGAGTGGCGGCGCATGTTCGCGACCAATCTCGACGGCGTATTCCACGTGTTCCAGGCCGCCGCCCGCCACATGACCGAGCGCGCCGAGGCCGGCGACAAGTTCGGCCGGCTGGTGGCGACCTCGAGCCTGGCATCGCTGTTCGGCACCGCGCGTAACGAACACTATGCCGGCACCAAGGCGGCGCTGAACGCGCTGTGCCGCGCGCTCGCGGTCGAGCTCGCGCGCTACGGCGTCACCGCGAACGCGATCCTGCCCGGCTGGATCAAGAGCGACATGACCGCCGGCATCATGGGCAACGAGAAATTCGTCGCCAACGTGATGCCGCGCATCCCGGTGCGCCGCTTCGGCGAGCCCAGCGATTTCGGCGGCATCGCCGTCTACATCATGAGCCAGGCGTCATCTTATCACACGGCCGATTGCTTCGTGATCGACGGCGGCTATACGGCGTTTTGAGGCTTGGCGCGCAGCCTGCACCGTCATTCCGGGGCTCGCGAAGCGAGAACCCGGAATCTATCTGGCGGCAAGCTCAGTGGTGAAATGGATTCTCAGATGTGCAATTGCACATCATAGTTCGCGCCGAGAGGCGCGCCCCGGAATGACTGACCCAGCTCACCCCCACGGACCGCGTGAGGACGACGCCCGCCCCCACGGACCGCGGCGCGGGTAGTTGCCACGCGAATTGACGGAAAGCGTTCCGCCCTGCGCACCCATCTGCGCCGCAAGCTGCTGCAACGCGGCGATGCGGTTCTCGGTCGCGGGGTGCGTCGTGAACAGGTTGTCGACGCCGTGGCCCGACAGCGGATTGATGATGAACATGTGCGCGGTCGCCGGATTGCGCTCCGCCTCCGGGTTCGGCACCTGATGCGCGGCGTTGGCGATCTTGGCCAGCGCGGAAGCGAGCCACATCGGCTGGCCACAGATCCGCGCGCCGAGATCGTCGGCGGCGTATTCGCGCGTCCGGCTGATCGCCATCTGCACCAGCATGGCGCCGAGCGGTGCCAAAATCATCAGCGCGATCGAGCCGATGACGCCGAGCCCGTTATTGCTGTTGCGGTTGCCGCCAAAGAACATGCCGAACTGCGCCACCATCGAGATCGCGCCGGCGATCGTCGCCGTGATGGTCATCAGCAGCGTGTCGTGGTTCTTGATGTGCGCGAGCTCGTGCGCGATCACGCCGGCGAGTTCCTCGCGGCTGAGCGAATGCATCAGGCCCCTGGTGACGGCGACCGCCGCGTTCTGCGGATTGCGCCCGGTGGCAAACGCGTTGGGCTGCTCCTCGTCCATGATGAACACGCGCGGCATCGGCAGGCCGGCGCGGCCGGCAAGCTCAGCCACGAGATTGAATAGGTCCGGCGCCGTTCGCTGGTCGACCTCGTGGGCGCCATACATCGACAGCACCATACGGTCCGAATTCCAGTAGGCGAACAGGTTGGTCGCGGCGGCGATCACGAGCGCGATCAGGGCACCGTTGGCGCCGCCGATCAGATAGCCGACGCCCATGAAGAGGCCGGTAAGACCGGCCAACAGAATGGCAGTCTTCAGATAGCTCATTGTCGTCTCCTAAGCCCCCCGGCGGAACGCCGCGGCTGGTATCCCAGAAGTAGGAACTCACCCGGCCGCGCTTCAAGAGGCCGCGGTGCGTCGTCGCGCCGCGCCGGGTGGAAGGAACGGCCGCGCGCGGGGTTAACAGGCCGTAATCTGCAGGCTTCCGGCAACTCTGCTGCCTCCGAACGGTTAACGCGCGCCTGCTTGTGCAACGCCAACGGCGCCGTCTAGAGTGCCCGCCGACAGCAGTCGGGGCCCTCGAAGAGTGCAAACGCATCAAAGGCTGCTCGTCCTTGAAAAACCGGGAGGTATCGAAGAAATGTTTTCGCATGTGATGATCGGCACCAACGACCTCGAAAAGGCCAAGGCATTCTATGACGCGCTGCTCGGCACGCTCGAGGTCCGGCCAGCCAAGGTGGACCGCCACCGCATTTTCTACTTCACCAAGACCGGAACGTTCTCGGTGTCGAAGCCGATCAACGGCCAGCCTGCGACCCCAGCCAATGGCGGCACTATCGGCTTCCTGGCCAACTCCCCCGAACAGGCCGACGCCTTCCACGCGGCCGGCCTCGCCAATGGCGGCACGACCTGCGAAGACCCGCCGGGCGTTCGCGAAGGCCCCGCAGGCAAGCTCTACCTCGCCTACCTGCGCGATCTCGACGGCAACAAGATCTGCGCGATGCACCGGATGCCGACCTGATCGATCGTAGGGTGGGTTAGCGTAGCGTAACCCACCGTTACTCCGCGCAATCGGTGCGAGATGGTGGGTTACGGCTTCGCCTAACCCACCCTACAAATCAACCAAGGGGGAGCACGCCATGAATCCATGTGTCAAATCCCTTCTGTTGCCCGCCGCATTGTTCGTGGCCAGCCTGCTGCCAGCCAATGCTGAGCTCGATGTCGTCAACCTCAGGAAGGCGATCGCGACGTCGATCGCGAGCGACTATCCCAAGCTCGATGCGCTCTACAAGGAACTCCACGCCCATCCGGAGCTGGCGTTTCAGGAGGTGAAAACCGCGGCTCTGCTCGCCGCGGAGATGCGGGCGCTCGGCTTCGATGTCACGGAGAAAGTCGGCAGGACCGGGCTGGTTGCCATCTACAAAAATGGCGACGGGCCCACCATCATGGTGCGCACCGAACTCGACGGCCTGCCGATGGAGGAGAAGACCGGCCTCGACTATGCGAGCCGGGACAAGACCAACTGGAACGGGCGCGAGTCCTTTGTCGCCCATAGCTGCGGCCATGACATCCACATGGCAAGCTGGGTCGGAACGGCGAAGACGCTGCTTGGCCTGAAAGATCAGTGGCGGGGTACACTGATGTTCATCGCCCAGCCGGCGGAAGAGATCGTGGCCGGTGCCCGCGCCATGCTCGCCGACGGCCTGTTCACGCGCTTTCCCAAGCCCGACATCGCGCTTGCCTTGCACGACGGCCCATTCGCTCACGGTACGATCTTCTATCGTTCCGGTGTCGGCACGTCCGCCGCCGACGGCCTCGAGATCACATTCCACGGCCGTGGCGGTCACGGCTCGGCGCCGCACACGACCATCGATCCCGTGGCGATCGCGGCGCGCTTCGTCGTCGACGTGCAAGGCGTGATCAGCCGCGAGAAGGACCCGACCGAGTTCGGCGTCGTTACCATCGGCGCCATTCACGGCGGCACCGTCGGCAATATCATTCCCGACTCCGTGCATCTCGCCGGCACCATTCGCTCCTACAAGCCCGAGGTTCGTGCCAAGCTGCATGCCGGAATCGAACGAACGGCGAAGGCCGCAGCCGCCATGTCAGGCGCACCCGCGCCCGATATCAGGATTGCCGAAGGCACCAAGCCCGTCATCAACGATCCCGAGGTGGTCGCCGCCACTGCTGAAGTGCTGAAGGCGGCATTTGGCGACAAGTTCAGGGTTTCGCCGCCGGGGACCGCCAGCGAGGACTTCTCCGAATTCGCCGGCGCCGGGGTGCCATCGATGATGTTCAATATCGGCGTCTACGACCAGGAACGTATCGATGCCGCACGTAACGGCGGTCCGCCGATACCGCCCAATCATTCGCCGCTGTTCGCCCCCGTGCCGAAGCCGACCATCGAAACCGGCATCACCGCGATGACGCTGGCGGTGCTGAGCGCTTTCGACCAGAAGGCCCGGCGGAAACGAGACTAGCGGGACACCGATTGATCAATTCGGGAGGCCGTTCCCGTCTTGCCATGCGGCGGAAAATCGCCGCGCATTTCCCGCGCTTGTACAAGCCCTGCCCTCGCGTCTACATTGCCGGCCAACGAGCCTGAGCGCGCGCCCGCAGACCGATGAGTCCTGCGCAAATGGGAGGAAATAATCCATGAAACACGCCTATGTCCCGCGAACCACGACCTACAACCTCAATCCGGGCGAGGAACTCAACGATCTCAGGATGTCGGACGAGGTTCGTCCGCTGTACGAGCACGTCAAGAAGTTCATCCGCGAGACCGTCGACCCGATGTCGGTCGAGTTCATGCGGCTTGGCGAAGGCAAGAAGGACCGCTGGAGCTTTACGCCCGAGCAGCTCGCCGTACTGCAGAAGGCCAAGGACAAGGCCAAGGAGGAAGGCCTGTGGAACTTCTTCCTGCCCGACGACGAGACCGGCCAGGGCCTGAAGAATCTCGACTACGCCTATATCGCGGTCGAGCTTGCGAAAAATCCGATGGCCTCGGAAACCATGAACTGCTCGGCGCCGGACACCGGCAACATGGAGGTGCTGGAGCGCGTCGGCACCAAGGCGCAGAAGGAGAAGTGGCTGAAGCCGCTGCTCGCCGGCGAGATCCGCTCGGCTTACGCGATGACCGAACCCAACGTCGCCTCTTCGGATGCCAAGAACATCTCGACCACCGCAAAACTCGTCGGCGACGAGTGGGTGATCAACGGCGAGAAGTACTACATCTCCGGTGCCGGCGACCCGCGCTGCAAGATCATGATCGTGATGGTGAAGACCAATCCGGACGCGCCGCCGAGCAAGCAGCAGTCGCAGATCCTGGTGCCGATCGACACTCCCGGCGTCGAGATTCTGGGCCCGATGCATGTGTTCGGCCACGACCACGCGCCGCGCGGCCACATGCACCTGCGCTTCAACAATTGCAAAGTGCCGAAGGAGAACATGCTGCTCGGCGAAGGCCGCGGCTTTGAAATCTCCCAGGTTCGCCTCGGACCCGGCCGCATCCATCACTGCATGCGTACCATCGGCAAGGCGGAAAAGGCGCTCGACCTGATGGTGTCGCGCGGCCTCACCCGCGAAGCCTTCGGCAAGAAGATCGCCCATCTCGGCGGCAATCTGCAGATCATCGCGCAGGCCCGCTGCGAGATCGAGGCGATGCGGCTGATGGTGCTCAAGGCTGCCAAGGCGATGGACGTGCTCGGCAACAAGGAAGCGCGGATCTGGGTCAGCATGGTCAAGGCCATGGTGCCGGAGCGCACCTGCAGGATCATCGACCAGGCGATCCAGATGCACGGCGCGACCGGCATCTCGCAATGGAGCCAGCTCGGCGAAATGTACCAGGACGTCCGCCACCTCCGCTTCGCCGACGGTCCGGATGAAGTGCACTGGATGGTGGTCGGCCGGCACGAACTGAGCATGCCGTAAGTGGTCTGCGTAGGGTGGGCAAAGGCGCGCGAGCGCCGTGCCCACCACACCCTGCACCCGGGCTGAATGGTGGGCACGCTGCGCTTTGCCCACCCTACCAAAGCTGCGCGAGTCCCCCATGCAATACGCCCCCAGCGACCTGAAACCCCGCGAGCGCTACAAGGTGCTCACCTCCTTCGTGCTGCCGCGGCCGATCGCGTGGGTAACGACGATCGGCGCGACCGGCGTGGTCAACGCCGCGCCGTTCAGTTTCTTCAACGTGTTCTGCGAGGATCCGCCGCTGTGCATGTTCGCCGCCAACCTGCGGCCGGATGGCCGGATCAAGGATACCGTGATCAACATCCGCCGCACCGGCGAGTTTGTTGTCAACATGACCGACGAGCCGCTGGCGCGGGCGATGCACGATTCCAGCGGCGACTTCCCGCCCGAGATCGGCGAGCCCGATTATTTGAACCTGAAGGTCGCGCCCTCGACGAAGATCGCAGCGCCGCGGCTGGCGGATGCGCCGTTTGCGATGGAATGCAAAACCTGGAAGGAAATCGACGTCAACGGCGACCGGCTGCTGGTGATGGGCGAAGGCATCAACTTCCACATCCGCGACGAGTTGTGGGACCACGCCGCGATGCGCGTGCACATGGACCGCTATCACCCGATCGGCCGCATGTTCGCCGACCGCTACTGCCGCACCGATGACCGCGTGGTGTTTCCGCCGGCCGAGGGAGCGAAGACCACCGTCTAGACACCGGAAGGAGAAGCACATGGCCGAAAGCTTCCGCGACAACGAAGCCCGCGAACGATTTGAGCTCGACGTCGAAGGGCACACCGCCTTCGTCACTTACCGGAAGTCGCCAGGCGCGATCACGCTCGTCCATACCGAAGTGCCACCGGAACTCGGCGGCAAGGGCGTCGGCTCGAAACTGGCGCGCGCGACGCTCGACGCGGTACGGGCGCAGGCGCGCAAGCTGACGGTGGGAATGCGACTTCATTCGCAATTTCATGTCCAAGCATGCCGAGTACAACGACCTTCTGGCGCCCGGCCAGGCAACGAACACAAACGCCGCGACTTACAAAGCCGGCTGCTTCTGCGGCGCGGTCGAGGTGCAAGCATCGGGCGCACCGGTCTTCGCCGGCTACTGCCATTGCGCCGATTGCCAGGCCTGGTCGGCCGCGCCGGTCAACGCCTTCAGCCTGTGGAAGTCCGGCGATGTGCGCGTCACCAAAGGCGCCTCCGACATCGGCACCTACAACAAGACCGAGAATTCATATCGCAAATTCTGCAAGATCTGCGGCGGCCATGTCATGACCGAGCATCCGCGCATGCGCCTGATCGACGTCTATGCCAATCTGCTGCGGGGCTACACGCACCAGCCGACGCTGCATGTGAACTATGCGAGCAAGACGCTCTCAGTGAAAGACGGCTTGCCGAAATATGCCGACTTCCCTTCCGACCTAGGCGGCTCCGGAGAGAAATTGCCGGATTAAGCCCTATGCCGGCCGATGCGCGCGCAGGAACGAGCGGATCTGGCGCACGGCGAGCGGCACCCTCTCCTTCGGCTCCTTCCACGGAAACAGGCTGACTTCCGCATTCGGCGCCAGCATCGCGCTCTCCATGGCGACCGCATAAGGGTGCGCCGGAATGTCGTCGGGCAGGATCAGGACCGGCGTCCGGCATTGACGCACGAAATCCCGCGTCACGGTGAAGACGAAATCCGGATCGGTGCGATACATCTTGGTCAGGAATTTTTCCGCCTGCTCCATCGTGATGTCGGGCCGGCGCTCGACCAGCTGCGGCGCCCAGCCCTTGATGTTGTTGTCGTAGAACAGGTCGCGCATCTCGGGGCGCGAGCCTGACGGCATCGCCAGCACGCCGGCCACGACCCGATCCGGCGCGCGCTTGATCAGATTCCAGATCAGCGGGCCGCCGATGCAGAAGCCCAGCACCATGAACTTCTCGAAGCCGAGGTGATCCATCAGGGCGAGCTGGTCGTCGGTGTGGGAATCCCAGGGACGATCGATCTCGAGCGGACCGGAGGATTGTCCGGGCGGCGCATTGCGCAGGTCGAACGCGATGCAGCGATACTCGTCGCCGAACTCCTTCATGGCGTTGAAGGGCGGATAGTCGCCGGTAATCCCCGAAATGTTCGAATTCAATCCGCCGCCGGCGATCAGCAGCAGCGGGAAGCCGGAACCGGCTTCCTCGTAGTGGATACGTACGGTGCCCTTTTCGAAGAAGCTCATGGTGTTTCCCCCTGCCCCAAAGCCCGCCTCACGCCTTCGAAGGCTCGCCGATCTTGTCCTGCGTCTTCGTATCGAAATCGCTGGCGTCGTGGCGCTCGTGGAGTTGGCTCGCGGGATCGCCCGAGATGCGGTTGACCATGCGTCCGCGCTTTACTGCGGGACGTTTCGCGATCGCATCGGTCCAGCGCTGCACGTTCTTGTATTCGTGCACCGAGAGAAATTCGCCCGCCCCATAGACCAACCCCTTGGCCAGCGCGCCATACCACGGCCAGGTGGCCATGTCGGCGATGGTGTATTCGCTGCCGGCGAGAAATTCGTTGTCGGCCAGCCGCCGGTCGAGCACGTCGAGCTGGCGCTTCACCTCCATGGCGTAGCGGTCGATGGCGTATTCGATCTTGGTCGGCGCATAGGCATAGAAGTGGCCGAAGCCGCCGCCGAGAAACGGCGCGCTGCCCATCTGCCAGAACAGCCACGACAGGCATTCGGCCCGCGCCTGGCCGCCGGCCGGCAGGAAGGCGCCAAATTTTTCGGCCAGATGCATCAGGATAGCGCCGGACTCGAACAGCCGGATCGGCTGCGGTCCGCTGCGGTCCATCAGCGCGGGAATTTTCGAGTTAGGATTGACCGCGACAAAGCCGCTGCCGAACTGGTTGCCGTCGATCTTGATCAGCCACGCGTCGTATTCCGCGCCGCTATGGCCGGCCGCGAGCAATTCCTCGAACATGACCGTGACCTTGACGCCATTCGGCGTCGCCAGCGAATAGAGCTGGAATGGATGCTTGCCGACCGGCAACTCGGCCTCGTGCGTAGCGCCGGCGATCGGACGGTTGATGCTGGCGAAGCGGCCGCCGCTCGCCTTGTTCCAGGTCCACACTTTCGGCGGCACATATTCGGTCGGATCGGTGGTGGGGGCATCGGTCATCGGTTCGGCTCCAGGCTTCTCTCGGCCATGCTTTTTGGGGTGGTTTGCCGCACGGCGGAACTGTGGTGCATCCTATATCAGTCGTGCCAGTCACCGCTACAAGAGCGCCGGCAAAAGGCGCCACGCGAGAGAACTCGGAGCAATGCCAACTCGGAGCAATGCTTCTGTGGCTGGCACAGCCGGGATCGGCAATAATGGATGCGTCACCACAGCGAGACCCATCCGAATGCTGCCATCACAGCGCGCCCAGTTCGATATCCCGCGCCATATCTGCTACCTCAATGCCGCCTCCTACAGCCCGCTGCCGCTGCGGACGCTGGAAGCCGGCCGTGCCGCGGTCGGCCGCAAGGGCGCGCCCTGGACGATCGAGGCCAGTTTTGCCAACGCGCAGCATGAACGGGCGCGGACCGCGGCCGCGCGGCTGATCTGTGCCGAGCCTGCCGACATCGCGCTGATCCCTTCGGTCAGCTATGGCGTGGCGACCGCGGCGAAGCTTCTGTCGCCCGGCCGCGGCACGCGCGTCCTCGTTCTGGAAAACGATCACTCCTCGCCTGTGCTGGAATGGCATTTGCGGGCCGAGGCCCAAGGCTTTGCCGTCGAGACGGTCAAGCAACCGATCAATGCCGACTGGACATCGGCGATCCTCGAAAGCATTGAGCGAAATGGTGCCGCACCTGTCAGCCTGGCCTCGATCTCCTCGGTGCACTGGTCGGATGGCGGACTGATCGACATCGAGAAAATCGGCGCGGCGCTTCGGCAGCAAGGCGGCGCCTTTCTCGTGGACGCGACGCAAGGCGCCGGCGTGCTGGCGATGGATGTGCAGCGGCTCGATCCGGATTTTGTGATCTTCCCGACCTACAAATGGCTGCTTGGGCCATACGGCCGCACTTTTCTCTACGTTGCGAAGCGCCATCAGGGCGGCATTCCGCTGGAGCAGACCTCCGCCGGCCGCCGCAACGTGCGCGCCGAAAACGCGGTGTACTTCGGCGACCTCGATTACGTCGGCGATGCCAGGCGCTTCGACATGGGCGAGCGCGATCATTTCATCTCGATGGAGATGGCCTCGATCGGCATGGAGATGCTGGCCGATTGGGGCGCACCGGCGATTGCGCAGCGCCTTGCGATGCTGACGGCGCGGATCGCCGCAGGCCTGCGCGGGCTCGGCGTAGGGATGCCGGAGCCGCATCTGCGGGCGCCGCACATTTTGAGCCTTGCGTTCAAGGGCGGCATGCCGGCGGGACTCGTCGAGGGATTGGCCCGCGAAGGCATCTATGTCGCCCCGCGTCTGGGGCGCATGCGTGTGTCACCCCACGTCTATAATGACGAGGCCGATGCTGACCGCTTTGTCGAGGTGTTGAAGCGTCGGCTGCACGAATGATGGGTAAAACGTGCTAATCATCAGACCCTCATGGTGAGGAGGCGCATAGCGCCGTCTCGAACCATGTGGCCCCGCTGGTGCCATTCATCCTTCGAGACGCCGCTACGCGGCTCCTCAGGATGAGGTCTGACGCTTGTATGGTAGGCAAAGCGTGGCGTGGCCACCCTGCGAAAGCCGCACTCAGGACGCCGCCACCTTCCGCGGCGCTTCCGCCCGCTCCATCACAAAGCCCTCATACCCCTTGGCCGCAACGTCGTTGCAGATCTGCCGGTAGGGGCCGACGCCGCCGATATAGGGCATGAAGATCCTCGGCTTGCCGGGGACGTTGGCGCCCATGTACCAGGAATTGGCCTGCGGATAGAGCGTGGTGTGGGCGACCTCGTTGACGTGGTCGACCCATTTGTCTTCGGAGTCGATGGCGGCCTCCATGGTGTCGAGGCCCTGCTCGCGCATATAGGCGAGGCAATCGGCGATCCAGTCGACATGTTGCTCGATCGAGACGATCATGTTCGACAGCACCGAGGGACTGCCCGGACCGGTGATGACGAACAGATTGGGAAAGCCTGCGCTCATCAGGCCGAGATATGTGCGCGGACCAGCCGCCCATTTCTGGTTCAGCGTCTGACCATTCCGGCCGCGAATATCGATCTTGGCGACCGAGCCCGTCATCGCATCAAAGCCGGTGGACAGCACCAGCGCATCGACCTCGTATTCCTTGCCGCCCGTGCGCACCGCGTTTTCGGTGATCTCCTCGATCGGATTACTCTTGATATCCACCAGCGTCACGTTGGGACGGTTGAAGGTCGCAAAATAATCCGTGTCGATGCAGATGCGCTTGGAGCCGATCGGATGACTGTCCGGCTGCAGCAGCTTTGCGGTCTCCCGATCCTTCACGATCTCCGCGATCTTCTCGCGGACGAAACTGGCGGCGGTGTCGTTGGCCGCCTGGTCCAGCGCGAGGTTGTTGTAGACCGACATGAAGGTGAGCCCGCCGCGGTCCCAGCGCGCCTGGTATTTCGAGCGGCGCTCGTTATCGCCGTCGTCGAGCGCACCGCGGTCGGGCAATTCGGTATAGATGCCGTTCTTCGCCATCTCGCGCGCGAAGCGCCGGATCTCGGGATAATTGTCGCGGAATTTCTGCCGCTCCTCGGCGCTCAGCGCGGCATTGCGGGCGGGAATCGAGAAATTCGCGGTGCGCTGGAACACCGTCAGGTGGCTCGCCTGCCCGGCGATGACCGGCACCGACTGGATCGCCGACGATCCGGTGCCGATGACGCCGACGCGCTGGCCGGTGAAATCCACCTCTTCATGCGGCCAGTGGCCGGTGTGATAGACCTTGCCCTTGAATCGATCGAGGCCCTTGATGTCGGGCATCCGCGCATTCGACAGGCAGCCGGTAGCGAGCACGACGAATTTGGCCGTGACCGTCTTGCCGTCGGAAGTCACGACCGACCACAGCGCGGTCGTCTCGTCGAATTCCGCACGCTCGACGCGGGTGTTGAACTGGATGTCGCGGCGCAGGTTGAAGCGGTCGGCGACGTGGTTGGCGTATTTCAGGATCTCGGGCTGCGGCGCGTAGCGCTCGCTCCAGTCCCACTCCTGCTGCAGTTCCTCCGAGAACGAGTAGGAATATTGCATGCTCTCGACGTCGCAGCGCGCACCGGGATAGCGGTTCCAGTACCAGGTGCCGCCGACACCGGAGCCCTGCTCATAGACCCGCGCCGTCATGCCCTGCCCGCGCAACCGGTGCAGCATATACATGCCGGCAAAGCCCGCGCCGACCACGACGACGTCGTAGGTCTCGGTTGGGGTGGCGGTAACGGAAGGCATGGCGGACATGAAGGCGGACTCCCTGAATTTCTCTTTGATTTGGGAAGCAGCATTCCTGCCGCAGCGCCAGAGCGCAAGACGCAAATGCGCCGCGTGGCCTTGCATATTTTGCGAGGTGGAATGTTTCGATCCTCATGGTGAGGCGCGCATCTTGCGCGTCTCGAACCATGAGGCCACAGTGGGGCCTTCATCCTTCGAGACGCGGCGAAGACGCCGCTCCTCAGGATGAGGTTCTGACAGTTGCTGCGCTTGGCATTCACGCCGGTAATGGGTTAGCGTTTCATCCAAGTCGAGCAGCACATGAATGCCGCCGCCGGGAGGACAAAGCCATGAAATCGCCGATCTGCGACATGCTGGGAATTGAGTTTCCGCTGCTGGCTTTCAGCCATTGCCGCGACGTGGTGGCGGCCGTCAGCCGCGCCGGCGGTTTTGGCGTGCTGGGCGCGACGGCGCACTCGCCGGAGACCATCGAGCAGGAATTGAAATGGATCGACGATCACACCGACGGCAAGCCCTATGGTCTCGACGTGCTGATCCCGGAAAACATTTCGACTGCTGGCGAAAAGGACGTCACCTGGAAGAGTCTGGAAGCGCGGATCTCGCCGCAGCATCGCGACTTCACCCGCAACCTCCTGAAGAAATACGGCATCGAGCTGACGACGACAAACGTCGCCGACAACCAGCCGCAGCCGTTCGATGCGCAACGCGCGCTCGAAGTGCTCGACGTCTCGTTCCGCCATCCGATCAGGCTGATTGCCAATGCGCTCGGCGTGCCGCCGAAGGCGATGATCGACATGGGACGCAAGCATGACGTCCCTGTCGCTGCGCTGGTCGGCTCCAAGGAGCATGCACTTCGGCAGGTGGGCGCCGGCGTCGACATTCTGGTGGCCCAGGGCACCGAGGCCGGCGGCCATTGCGGCGAGGTCTCGACCATGGTGCTGGTGCCCGAGGTCATCAAGGCGATCAAGCCGATCCGCAACGTGCCGGTGCTGGCCGCGGGCGGCATCATGACCGGGGCGCAGATGGCGGCCTGCATGGCGATGGGCGCGGCCGGCGCATGGACCGGATCGGTGTGGCTGGCGACGGTTGAGTCCGAGACCACCGAGATCTTCCGCGAGAAGATGATCGCGGCCTCGTCCCGCGACGCGGTCCGCTCCAAGGGCCGCACGGGAAAACCGGCGCGGCAGTTGCGCTCGGTCTGGACCGATGCGTGGGACCGCGGCCCGGACAGCCCCGGCGCGCTGCCGATGCCGCTGCAGAGCATCATCAGCCGCGACGCCTTCAATTCGATCGACCGCGCCGCCGCCGCGGGCAATGTGCAGGCGCGCGACCTCGTCAGCTATTTCGTCGGCCAGGGCGTCGGGCTGATCGACAGCGTGAAATCGGCCGGCGCGGTGGTGCAGGAATTCAAGGAAGACTTTGCCGACGCGGTGGAGCATATGAATGAGCTGATGGAGGAGTGATTCCGAAATCTTGTAGGGTGGGCAGAGCGAAGCGTGCCCGCCATCTAATGCACGGCTCGTGATGGTGGGCACGCTACGCTTTGCCCACTCTACGGGTCCAACGATGACGAGCTAAAGAGAAACGCAAAACAGATGCCCAACTCCCCTCTCCCCGAAGACCGCATTCCCGTCATCGTCGGCGTCGGCGAAATCGTCGACCGGCCGAAGAACATCGCCGCAGGGCGCGAGCCGCTGGCGCTGCTCGAACACGCGGTGCGGCGCGCGGAAGCCGATAGCGGGGCGAAGCTGCTCGGCGACCTCGGCTCGCTCGACGTCGTCAACTTCCTGAGCTGGCGCTACCGCGATCCCGAGAAGCAACTCGCCGAGCGGCTCCGCGCCACGCCAGCGCATTGCTATTACGGCCCGGTCGGCGGCGAGAGCCCGATCCGCTACATTCACGAAGCGGCGCTGCGCATTGCGCGCGGCGAGTGCAGCGTGGCGGTGGTCTGTGGCGCGGAAGCGCAGTCGACCGCGACCAAGGCCGAGCGTGGCGGCATCTCGCTGCCGTGGACGCCGTTCGCCCATGACGTCGAAGAGCCGAAGCGCGGCGCGGTGTTCCAGAAGCCGATGGCGGTAAAGCTCGGCGTGTTCCGCCCGATCACCGTCTACCCGCTCTATGAATCGGCTACGTCGGCACACTGGGGCCAGACGCCGCGCGAGGCGCTTGCGGAATCCGGCGCGCTGTGGTCGACCTATTCGAAGGTCGCCTCGGAGAATCCGAATTCGTGGCTGCAAAAGCACTTCTCGCCCGACGAGATCACGACGCCAACCGCGGACAACCGGCTGATCGCCTGGCCGTATACAAAGCTGATGGTGGCCAATCCGACCGTCAACATGGGCGGCGCAGTGCTGCTGACGTCACTGGCGAAGGCGCGCGCGGCGGGCGTGCCCGAGGATCGCCTGGTCTATCCGCTCGGCGGCGCGTCGGCGGAAGAGCCGCGCGACTATCTGGTGCGCGACCAGTTCTACGAAAGCCATCCGCAGAACGCCGTGCTCAAGGCGGTGATGGACCTGGTCGAGGGCGACGGCAAGAAATTCGACGCCATCGAACTCTATAGCTGCTTTCCCTGCGTGCCGAAGATGGCGCGGCGGACGCTGGGCCTGGGTCCCGACGTGCAGCCGACGGTGACCGGCGGCCTCACATTTTTCGGCGCTCCGCTCAACACCTACATGACGCATGCGGCGATCGCGATGGTGCGCAAGCTTCGCGAAGGCGGCAAGCTCGGCCTGCTCTACGGCCAGGGCGGCTTCGTCACCAAGCATCACGGGCTGGTGGTGTCGCGCGAGGCGCCGAAGCAGGCGCTCACGCAGGACGTCAGCGTCCAGGCCGAGGCCGACCGCAACCGCCGCAAGGTGCCGGAGTTCGTCACCGAAGCCTCAGGCAAGGGCAAGGTCGAGAGCTTCACCGTGATCTACAAGGGCAAGGGCGAAATCGAGCACGGCGTGGTCATGATGCGCACCGAAGCCGATCAGCGCGCACTCGCGCGTATTCCTGCCAATGATGCGGCGACGCTCGCGCATCTGCAGAACATGGATCGGACGCCGGTGGGCACGCTCGGCAATGTCACCACGGCCGAAGACGGCGTGCTGGAGTGGCGGGTGGGCTAGCTTTTCACCGTAGATTCCTTTTCCTTCTCCCCTTGTGGGAGAAGGTGCCTTGCCGAAGGCAAGGCGGATGAGGGGTCTCTATCCGCGGAGACAGACCCCTCACCCGTCTCGAATGAGCTTCCGCTCATTCGATCCACCCTCTCCCAGAAGGGGAGAGGGGGATGAGAGCCCCTACCCCTTCACGTCCTGCTTTTCGGACGCCGTCGCCGGCTTGCCCTTGGCACCGGCACCGGCACCGGCACCGGCGACGCGGACCTGATCGCCATCGGCGAGACCATCCGGCGGCGCGATGATGACGCGGTCGTCGGCGGCGAGGCCCGAGGCGATTTCGATCTCCTTGCCGAGGTCGCGGGCGATCGTCACGGTCTTGAACCGCACCTTCTCGTCGGCGCCGACGGTGGCGACCCGCAGGCCATCCTTGTTGAAGATGAGCGCGCTGGAGGGAATGTGCAGCGGCACGGCGTCGCGCTCGAGCGACAGGCGGACGCTGGCGAAGCCTCCGGGCATCAGTTCGCCGCCGGCATTGTCGAGCCCGAGCTGCATGCGCGTGGTTCCCGACCCGACATCGACCGATTGCGAGGAGGCCTCCACCGTCGCCGCGAACGTGCGGTTCGGATATTCCGGCATCGTCAGCACGGCCTTCGCCCCGATCCTGACCGCCGGGACATAGTTCTGCGGCACGTTGACGTAGACGCGCAGCTTGGTGATGTCGGAGACCACGAACATCGCCGGCCCCGCGCCTCCGCCGGCATTGATCAGCGCGCCGACATCGGTCTCGCGCGAGGTGACGACGCCGTCAAACGGCACGGTGATCTTCTTGTAGCCGGCCAGCGCCTCCAGCCGCTCGACATTCGCCTGCCCGGATTTGACGGCAGCCTTCTTGTTGTTGAGGTCGGCGGTGCGCTCGTCGATTTCCTGCATCGAGACGAAGTTGGAGGCGAGCAGCGTCTTGCGCCGGTTCAGCGTCGCCTCCGAAAGCTGCGCGCTCGACTGCTGGCTGATGAGGTCGGCCTTGGCCTGCAGCAATTGCTGGTCGAGGTCCGGGGCCTCGATCTCGGCGATCACGTCGCCGGCCTTGACCTTGGCGCCGATATCGGCGCTCCAGCTCTTGAGATAGCCGCTGACGCGGGCAAAGATCGGCGCCCGCGAATAGGCCTCCAGCCGGCCCGGCAGATCGATTGTCGGATTGAGCGCGCGCGCGGCAGGCGGCGCGACCGCCACCGTCGGGATCGCCTGGGCGTCGGTCCATTCCTTCAGTTTGGCGCTGGAATCCTCGCGGGCACGGATGCCGGTGGCGACGATCAGCCCCGCCCCGATCACGGCTGCTACCCCGAATAGGCCCAGCGTCCGGCGCGAGACCGGCGGGCGCGGTTCAGTGGGCATGCGGCATCTCCGGTGCGGCGGCGGCTTTGGCGCCTTGTTTCTTGTGTACCATGCTGAACACCACGGGAACGAACATCAGCGTGGCGATCGTTGCAAAAATCAGACCGCCGATCACGGCGCGGCCGAGCGGCGCATTCTGCTCGCCGCCCTCGCCGAGCCCGAGCGCCATCGGCAGCATGCCGATGATCATGGCGAGCGCGGTCATCAGGACGGGGCGGAAGCGGACGAAGCCTGCCTCCAGCGCGGCGGCAACGGGATCGCCGAGTTCTTCGTAGCGCTCGCGCGCAAAACTGATCACCAGCACGCTGTTGGCGGTCGCCACGCCCATGCACATGATCGCGCCGGTCAGCGCCGGCACCGACAGCGTGGTCTGGGTGGTGAACAGCATCCAGACGATGCCGGCGAGCGCCGCAGGAAGCGCCGTGATGATCACGAACGGGTCGGACCAGGACTGGAAGTTCACCACGATCAGGAAGTAGATCAGCACAATGGCCCCCAGTAGTCCGAACAGCAGGCCGGAGAACGCGCTGTTCATGGTCTCGACCTGGCCGAGCAGAACGACGGTCGAGCCTTTCGGGACGTCCCTTGCGGTGTCCGCCATCGCGGCCCTGACATCGGCCGCGACCGCGCCGAGATCGCGGCCCTGCGGGGTCGCGAAAATCTGCACCATCGGCTGGATGTCGTATTGGGAAACGACGGCGCTCGATGTCGATCGCTTGATGTCGGCGATGCCGCCCAGGATCGGCGCCTGCGTGTTGCCGGTCGCCGTGATCGGCAGCGCCTGCAGTGCGCTCAGCGAATCCATCTTGTATTGCGGCGTCTGCATCACGATCGAATAGGACACGCCGTTGTCGGGGTTGAGGTAGTAGGTCGGCGCGACCTGCGAACTGCCGGCCAGATTGACCACCAGGCTGTTGGTGACGTCGCGCTCGGTCAGCCCGACATATTGCGCGCGCGTGCGGTCGACCTCGATATTGAAGGTCGGCGCGTTCGGGGATTGCTGGATGCGCGCGTCCGCAATGCCGGGGATTTTCCGGATACGGCTGAGCAGCTGGTTCGCGTAGGCGAAATTCGCCTCCTTGTTGGCGCCGCGGATCTGCAGGTCGATCGGCGCCGGCGCGCCGAAATTCAGGATCTGGCTGACGATGTCGGCCGGCAGGAACGAGAAGTTCATCCCTGGAAACAGCCGCGGCAACTGCTCGCGCAACTCGCGGACATAGTCGTCCGTGGGCTTGTGGCCTTCCCTCAGCTTGATCTGGATGTCGCCGTCGGCAGGCCCGATCACGCCGGTGTTGTTGTAGGTCATGTTGATGCCCGATATCGGCATCCCGATATTGTCGGTCAGCGTCTCGATCTCGCCCGGCGGAATGATCTTGCGGATCGCCTTCTGCACGTCGGCGAGCTGGTTGGCGGTCTCTTCGACGCGGGTGCCGACCTGGGTCCGGACATGCATCAGGATGTTGCCGGCATCGACCGCCGGAAAGAAATTGCGGCCGAGATACGGCACCAGCAGGAAGGAAAGCGCGACCACGGCGAGAAAGCCCGTCACGAACAGCGGCCGCCGCGCCAATGCCATCGACAGGAGATCGTGATAGGCGGCGCGAAAGCGCTCGAACCGCGCCTCGAAGCCGCGCTGGAACAGCACCAGCGGATTGCGCGACTTCGGCGGCCCGCCTTCGTGGTGGACATGCGGCTGCAGCAGATATTTCGCCATCGTCGGCACCAGCGTGCGCGAGAGGATGAACGACCAGATCATCGCAAACATCACGGCTTCGGCCATCGGCACGAACAGGAAGCGCGCGACGCCCTCCAGGAAGAACATCGGCACGAACACGATGCAGATGCAGAGCAGCGACACGAAGGCCGGCGTCACGATCTGGTTGGCGCCGTCGAGTATCGACTGCTCGACCGGCTTGCCCTGCTCCAGATGGTAGTTGATGTTCTCGATGGTCACGGTGGCGTCGTCGACGAGGATGCCGACCGCCAGCGCCAGCCCGCCGAGCGTCATGATGTTGAGCGTCTCGCCGATCGCCGACAGCATGATGATCGCGCCGAGCACCGACAGCGGGATGGAGACGGCGATGATGACGGTCGAGCGCCAGCTGCCGAGGAACAGCAGGATCATCACGCTCGTGAGCAGTGCCGCGATGACGCCCTCGACCGCGACGCCCTCGATAGCGCCACGGACGAACACCGACTGGTCGCCGATGAAGCCGATCTTCAGCGCCTCGGGCATCTGGTCCTTGACCTCGATCACCTTCTTCTTGATGCCTGCGATGATATCGAGCGTCGAGGTCGCGCCGGCCTTCAGCACCATCATCAGGACCGAGCGGTTGCCGTCGACATGAACGATGTTGGTTTGCGGCGGGTTGCCGTCGCGCACCGAGGCGACGTCGCGGACATAGACCATCGCGCCGTTGACCGCCCTGATCGGGAGGTCGCCGAGTTCTTCCATCCGCAGCGGCGAGTTGTTCAGCTGGATGGTGTATTCGAACTGGCCGATCTTCTGCGTGCCGACCGGGGTGATCAGGTTCTGCGCGGCCAGCGCGTTGGCGACGTCCTGCCCGGAGAGGCCGCGGGCCTGCAGCGCGGCCGGATTGAGGTCGATCTGCACCTGCCGCTGCTTGCCGCCGAACGGATAGGGTATGGCCGCGCCCGGCACGGTGACCAGCGGCGTGCGCAACTGGTTGATGCCGAGATCGGCCAGGTTCTGCTCGGTCAGCCCCTCGCCCGACAGCGCCACCTGGATGATCGGCACGGTGGAAGCGCTGTAATTGAGGATCAGCGGCGGCGTAGCGCCGGGCGGCAATTGCCGGATCATCGTCTGCGAGATCGCCGTCACCTGGGCGTTGGCGGTGCGGATGTCGACATTGGGCTGGAAGAAGATCTTGACGATGCCGATGCCGGTATAGGAATTGGCGACGATGTGCTCGATGTCGTTGACGGTGGTGGTCAGCGCCCGCTGAAACGGCGTCACGATGCGCCCGGACATCTGGTCCGGCGGCAGGCCGGTATAATTCCAGACCACCCCGATGACTGGAATCCGAATGTCCGGAAAGATATCGGTCGGCGTGCGCAGCGCGGCCAGCGGGCCGATGATCAGCAGCAGCAAAGCGAGCACGACAAACGTATATGGCCGGCTCAGTGCGATACGGACCAGCGCGATCATGTAACAGGCATTCCCGGGGGGCCCCGCATCCGGATGGGAACTGGCGCTGCAATAAGCCCAGTCGACTGCGCAGATTTAGCCGAAACAGGGCCAGATGGCCAATTCCGGCAGCGCAGCCGCCCTTCACTTCCCCGGCATAGCTCGGCAGGCCAGGGCCTGCCGAGACCGCAATAATCAGGCCGCCCGCACCGAATCCAGGAACTTGCCGACTTCGAGCTTGAGGCGGTTGGAGTCGCTGGACAGCGACTGCGCGGCCGAGAGCACCTGCGCCGATGCCGAGCCGGTCTCGCTGGCGCCGCGCTGGACGTCGGTGATGTTGGAGGATACCTGCTGGGTGCCGTGCGCTGCCTGCTGCACGTTGCGCGAGATTTCCTGCGTCGCTGCGCCCTGCTCTTCCACCGCCGCCGCAATGGTCGAGGCGATCTCGGACAGCCTCTCGATGGTGCCGCTGATTTCCTTGATTGCATGCACCGATTCCTGGGTCGCGCCCTGAATACCGGTAATCTGCTGGCTGATCTCGCCGGTGGCCTTCGCAGTCTGTTCGGCGAGCGCCTTCACTTCCGAAGCCACCACCGCAAAGCCGCGGCCGGCCTCGCCGGCGCGCGCCGCTTCGATGGTGGCGTTGAGCGCCAGCAGATTGGTCTGACCTGCGATGGTGTTGATGAGTTCGACGACGTCGCCGATGCGGGCGGCCGCCTTCGACAATTCGCCGACACGGTCGTTGGTCGCGCGCGCCTGGTCGACGGCCTCGCCCGCCATCCGGGCCGATTCCTGCACCTGTCGGCTGATCTCGTTGACCGAGGAGGACAGTTCCTCCGTCGCCGAGGCAACCGACTGCACGTTGGTGGAAGCTTCTTCCGAAGCCGCCGCCACCATGGTCGTGACCTCCTGCGCGCGCTCGGCGGTCGATGTCAGCGTGCCGGCGGACGCTTCCAGTTCGGTCGAGGCGGATGACACGGTTTCGACGATCTCGCCGACGGCGGCCTCGAACGAGTTGGCGAGCTTGACCATGTCGGCCTTGCGCTGCTGCGCGGCGATCTGGTCCTGCTTGATTTTCGCTTCCGCCTCCTCACGGGCCTTTTGTTCGGAGACGACCTTGAACTTCTCGACGGCGCCGGCGACCGCGCCGAGCTCGTCCTTGCGGCCGAGGCCGGGCAACACCACCGCGAAATTGCCGCCGGCGAGTTCTTCCATCGACACGCTCAACGCACGCATCGGGCGGCTGATCGTGAAGTAGGAGAAGATGCTGCTTCCGATCAGCAACAGGATCGTGCCGATGCCCAACGCCAGCGCCTCCCATTCTGCCGTTGCCATTTCGCTGGCGCCCTGGGCCGACTCCGCTTCCAGATTATGCTTGGCGACTTCGGCGATCTGGTTGGCGAGCGGATCGAGTTCGGCGACGATCGGCAGGGTGACGTCGCGGGCAATACGCATGACCTCTTCGTTCAACTTCGTGATCTTTGCCGCATCGGCGCCGCCCGCGGCGGCTATCGCTTCCGTGCGGACGGCCACGATCTGCTGAGCGCCCTTGGCATAGTCTCCCGCTCTCGCCTTGAGCTTTTCGATGCGCGCGCGATTCTCGGGCGCTTTGGAAATTCTCAGCATTTCATCGGAATAGTGGTTCGCCGATTTCAGCCTTGCCGCAAGGCTGTCGACGGCCTTCTGCATATCTGCCGAATTGTTGGCGAGACGGAGATCGCGAACGGCGATCTGCATGCCGGCAACCGACGCCTTCACCTCCGCCGCGTCCCGCGCGATCGTTTGCTGCCCGGACATTCGAGCCTCGAGATCGCGTATCGCTGCGTTGGCCCTGATCTGGACAATCACCATCGTGGCAACAAGCACAACGCCGAGGCCCGAGGCGATGCCGAGCTTGACGCCAATGGATAGATTCTGAATGAGGCGGGTGATACCGGACATAAGTCGCGTCCTTGAAAACGAGAAAAATAAATCGCAGCGATGCCGTCCGCTTCCCGTGCAGCGGGATGCGTCCAAGGAAGTGCCGGGCCGGATTGGACGAGCCCGTTCGCCGCGAACGAAGGACTCCTGCGGCCATTGACCACAGAGCGACACTCATGGTCGCCAAGGTTCCATACGGTGGTTAATGGCGTATAAATGGGCACAGCGGGGCAGTTGGTAGAATTACGGAGACCGCTCGTTATCTTCTCGGCATCATGACAAATCACTCGGATGCCTGCGGGCAGCCAACAGGGTCTGCTGCGGTGTTTCGCCGAACACGTCGCGGTACAGCGAGGTGAATTCGCCCATGTGCCAGAAACCGTTCACGAGCGCGACCGCCTTGACCGATTGCTGCGGCGGCCCGGCTACCAGTTGCTGACGCACGCTCCACAGGCGGCGAAGGCGCGTATAGCGGTGCATGCTCATGCCGCGAACGGCTACCACGGCGTTGTGCAGCGTTCGTACCGATACGCCCAGCCGCCGCGCAACGTCGGCGCTGTACACGGTCTTGCCGGCGTTGGCGGTGAGGTACTCATCGAATTTCCTGACCAGCGCCAGGTAGTGGCTCAAGCTCAGGCGCTTGCCATCGTATCTTGGCAGCCCCGCGTCCATCGCCAGGTCGATCGCCTGCAGAAGCGACTCTTCGATGCTTTCGATCGCGTTGGGTTGCAACAGCGCGTCCGGCGAATAGGAGGCGAGCTTCAGCGCGTCGCACGTGATCGCCTGAAGCGCTTCGACTCTGGCGGGCTGGGTCGCGACCAACCGCGCGCCATCATCCTCGCAGGGCCAGCCCCGATCGTCGATGTCATCGAAATGCACGATACCGATCAGGTTTGCTTGCGGCTCGACGATCTCGCAAGCGGCGCGGCCCTTGATCAGCATGAGGGACGGCGCGCGGCCTTCCACGCCATTGAGGATGAACGAGGCCTCGTCATTCATTGGAAAGTAGACCAACGCGCCGCTCGTGAAATATCTCGCCTGAAGAATTCGCGGGAATGTCCGCTGCAGATACACTGAGCAGGATTTCAGCCGCAATGAGGCGAACGAGGCCGCAAAACCGCGGCAGTGCAGCGGAATGCTCCTTGTGTCACCAAGCCCTTCGATACTCCGGAAATGATCGAAATCCGGAGAACGGCTTATCTTCAGGAAATCCGACTCAACGAGTTCATTAAGCAACGTCACGCGGCGGTCATCCGGGCCGTCGCCAGCGCTCGTCGCAAAAAGCGAAAAAAGCTGCGCTGACAAGAATTGAAAAAATCATGCGCGCAACTTGGCCACAGCAGGTCCGCGCACCGATGCGCGTTGCCATGAACGTAGCGTCTTTAAGTTCTGAGCCGTCTTCATTGACGGAGAACGCGTGGCATCGCGATTTGACGACGCGACGGGATACTACTGAATTCTCACGGCCTTCGGTACTCGATGGCCGAATTCGGACGCCGTTTTCGCTCAAAGCGATTTGTTGCTGTGCACCGCAATCGACTTTCAGTCGTCCAACAATACATTGATACCGCAACACGTCTCGAGAACGCCGGTCGCCCACCGCATTTTCACGCACCAAAACCATGCTGATTCGGCAGCAGTCGACCGCGAGGCCGGCGTGAGACGCCGGCCTCGGGTCAGGCGATCCGGATGATCAAGCCGCTCGCACCGAGTTCAGGAACCTCCCGACCTCGAGCTTCAGACGGTTGCTGTCGCCTGACAGCGACTGCGCCGCCGCAAGCACCTGCGAGGAGGCCGAACCGGTTTCGCTGGCACCGCGCTGCACGTCGGCGATGTTGGCGGAGACCTGCTCGGTACCCTGGGCCGCCTGCTGCACGTTGCGGGAGATTTCCTGCGTCGCCGCGCCCTGCTCTTCCACCGCGGCAGCGATCGTCGATGAAATCTCCGACAGCTTCTCGATGGTGCCGCTGATCGCGTGGATCGCGTTCACCGATTCCTGCGTCGCCGCCTGGATGCCGGATATCTGCTGGCCGATCTCGCCGGTGGCCTTTGCAGTCTGCTCCGCCAGCGCCTTCACTTCGGACGCGACGACGGCGAAGCCGCGGCCGGCCTCGCCGGCGCGCGCCGCCTCGATGGTGGCGTTGAGCGCCAGCAGATTGGTCTGACCCGCAATGGTGTTGATCAGTTCGACGACGTCGCCGATCCGGGTCGCCGCTTTCGACAGTTCGCTGACGCGGTCGTTGGTGGTGCGCGCCTGGTCCACCGCGTCGTTGGCCATGCGCGCCGACGCCTGCACCTGACGGCTGATCTCGTTGACGGAAGACGCCATCTCCTCGGTCGCCGAGGCCACCGACTGCACGTTGGTGGAGGCTTCTTCGGAAGCAGCCGCTACGGTCGCGGTGAGTTGCTGCGCGCGCTCCGCCGTCGTCGTCAGCGTGCCCGCCGAGACCTCGAGCTGGCTTGACGCCGACGACACGGCCTCGACGATCTGACCGACCGCCGCCTCGAAATCGTTGGCCATCTTGTTCATGTCTGCCTTGCGGCTGGAGGCCGTGCGGGTCGCCGCTTCGCGCTGCTCAGCCTCGAGCGCCTGCCGCGCAACCGCATTGCCCTTGAAAATCTCGACGGCCTCGGCCATCTCGCCGACCTCGTCGCCGCGTCCGATACCGGGCACCTCGACGGCAAGGTTGCCGCCGGCGAGGTCGTTCATGGCCGCCGTCATGTGCCGCAACGGACTGGTGATGCTGCGCGCCACCAGCATCGATACCGCGAGCGCGAACAGTATGATCATTCCTGCCGCGATCAGCGATCGCTGTGTCGAAGCCCAGGTCTGTGCATTCAGATCGTCGATGTAGACGCCGGTGCCGATGACCCAGTTCCAGGGCGCGAAGCCGACCACATAGGAGAGCTTGGGCTGGGGCTTTTCGAAGCCGGGCTTGGGCCACTCGTAGGGAACGAAGCCCGCACCGCTCTTCTTGACGGTGTCGACGAAATCGACGAACAGGAACTTGCCGTTGGGGTCCTTGTAGCCCGAAAGATCATTGCCGTTCATTTCGGGCTTGATCGGATGCATCACCATCTTCGGATGCATGTCGTTGATCCAGTAATAGTCGTTGCTGCCGTAGCGCAGCGCCGCGACCCGCGCCATCGCGCGCTTCTGCGCGTCCGCGGCCGAGACGTCGCCCTTCTGCGCAGCGGCATGCTCTTCCTTGACGATGCCGAGCGCCAATTCGCCGAGGTGTTTCAGCTCGATCTGCTTCTGCTGAAGCAGGCTCGACGCCATTTCGCGCGAGCCGAGGAAGGTGATGCCCAGCAGCCCGACGCAGCTGAGACAAATGAGGGCATAGATTTTCCGGCCAACGGTCATCCTGGCCTGACGGATCATTCCAACCATGCTTGATCTCCGCGCATCGAGGGGCACTGCCCGGCTCTGCGCGGAATCGTAGCGGTCGACCGCTGGCTTCCCGTTAACGGATGCTCAGTAGATATACTGAATTTCCGGTTTATCGGATCGAATAGGCCGCGACTCTATGCCGCCCGCACCGAGTTGAGGAACCTGCCGACCTCGAGCTTGAGGCGGTTGCTGTCCGACGACAACGACTGGGCCGAGGAGAGCACCTGCGAGGACGCCGATCCGGTCTCGCCCGCGCCCCGCTGCACGTCGGTGATGTTGGACGAAACCTGGTGCGTGCCCTGCGCTGCCTGTTGCACGTTGCGTGAGATCTCCTGGGTCGCGGCGCCCTGCTCTTCCACGGCGGCCGCAATGGTCGAGGAAATCTCGGACAGCTTCTCGATGGTGGTGCTGATCGCCTGGATCGCCCCAACCGACTCCTGGGTCGCGGCCTGGATCCCGGTGATCTGCTGGCCGATCTCGCCGGTCGCCTTCGAAGTCTGCTCGGCCAATGCCTTCACCTCGGAAGCCACGACGGCGAAGCCGCGGCCGGCATCGCCGGCACGCGCCGCCTCGATGGTGGCGTTGAGCGCCAGCAGGTTGGTCTGCTCGGCGATGGTGTTGATGAGCTCGACCACGGCGCCGATCCGGGCGGCCGCCTTGGATAGTTCGCTCACCCTCTCATTGGTGGTGCGGGCCTGGTCGACGGCCTCGTTGGCCATCCGCGCCGATTCCTGGACCTGACGGCTGATCTCGGTGATCGATGACGCCATCTCCTCGGTGGCCGACGCCACCGACTGCACATTGGCGGTGGCCTCCCCGGAAGCCGCGGCCACCATCGTCGTCAGTTCCTGGGCACGTTCGGCCGTTGCCGTCAGCGTGCTGGCGGAAGCTTCGAGTTCGGTCGAGGCCGACGACACGGTCTCGACGATCTCGCCGACCGCGCCTTCGAAATCGTCGGCGAGCTTGATCATCTCTTCCTTGCGCCGCTGCGCGGCGACCAGGTCCTGCTTGACCTTTGCCTCGGCCTCTTCGCGCGCCTTCAGCTCGGCATTCTCGCGAATGACGGTCACCGTCTTCGCAAGATCGCCGATTTCGTCGCCGCGGCTGGCGCCGGGAATGACCACATCGAGATTGCCGCCGGCCATCTCGGCCAGCGCCCCGTTCAGGCGCGTCATCGGACGCGAGACGCCGAGGAAGGTAAACACGACAGAGGCGATCAGCGAGATGACGACGACGATGGCAATGATCAGGCTGATCTGGTTGGCCTGGGCGGTATCGGCCATGACTTCATCCTTGGAGGTCATGGCGCGCTTCTGCGCCCCCTCGACGGTTGCTTCCATCAGTTCGGCAGCTTCCGCGGCGGGCTTCACCGTGCGGTTGATGATGATGTCGTTCTTCAAACGCTCGGTCTTCACGGCCTCCTCGTTGGCGGCCAGGAAGCGCTTGACGATCGAGGACAGCGAGCTGACCACGACCAGCAGATCGCGGTCATCGGCCTCGCCACGCAGCTTGTTGAAGACGTCCTTCAGCGAGTTCTCGGTCTTTGTGATCTGCGCGATCAGGCCGGGATCGCCGGTCGCCCCGAGTTTCCAGGCTGCCGCGCGCAACGCGTTCACCCTGGCATCGGCCAGAAACAGCAGCCGCTCGATATCGAGGCGATTGTCGAGTTTCTTCAGCGCCGGTGAATTCAACTGGGTATCGAGCGCCTTGGTCCATTCATCCGAAACCGCCGAGCGCGTATCGATCTGCCCAAGCAGGGTGATCTGCGCCTTGGCGAGGTCTTCCACGGCGGCGCTAAAGCTCTCCGTCAGCGATTTGATCTTCTGCAGCCGCTCCCTGGTGTCCTGCCCCTGCGCGGCGGCGAGCGCCGATTCCAGTTCCTTTGCTTCGCTGGCCTTGTAGCGCTGCAGGTCGGCAATGGTCTTCTCGACTTCGGCGGGCGTCCTGGCCAGCCTGACGTCGCGGGCGGCGAGCTGGATCTTGCGCAGGTCGATATGGGCGGAGAGCGAATTGTCGGCCACGCGTTGCGACCGGCTGGCGCGCTCGCTGGACTGTTCGATGCTCGCTTCGGTCAGCATCTGGTTGGCCACCATGCCAGCCGCCAGCAGGATGCCGACCGCGCCGGCCAAGCCCAGTTTGTTTCCGATACGATTGAGCTTGATCATGGCAGCGACCCCAAATTCCCTGAAGCAGATTTTCTCGAACACCGAATTCGAAAAACAACCTGCGCATGCAGATTCCCAGCAGGTCGGCAGCCTAGCCAGAACCGGTTAATTTCCCTTGAAATGCCGGTACTCCTATGCGGTGCAGCCGCGTCAGATTCACGCAGAGCGCGAAAAAGCCCGACACCTTTCGGAGCCGGGCTTTCGACGATCATAGCCCGGTTGTCAGGCTGCCCGGACCGACTCCAGAAACTTGCCGACCTCGTGCTTGAGCCGGTTGCTGTCGCTCGACAGCGACTGGGCGGCTGACAGCACCTGCGAGGAGGCCGCACCGGTTTCGCCGGCCCCGCGCTGCACATCGGTGATGTTGGAGGAAACTTCCTGGGTGCCCTGGGCGGCCTGCTGGACGTTGCGGGAGATTTCCTGCGTCGCCGCGCCCTGCTCTTCCACCGCTGCCGCGATGGTCGAGGAGATCTCGGCCAGTTTCTCGATGGTGGTGCTGATCTCCTTGATCGCATTCACCGAATCCTGAGTCGCGCCCTGGATGCCGGTGATCTGCTGGCTGATCTCGCCGGTGGCCTTGGCGGTCTGCTCCGCCAGCGCCTTGACCTCCGACGCCACGACCGCAAAGCCGCGGCCCGCCTCGCCGGCGCGCGCCGCTTCGATGGTGGCGTTGAGCGCCAACAGGTTGGTCTGGCCCGCGATGGTGTTGATCAGTTCGACGACGTCGCCGATGCGGCTCGCCGCCTTCGACAATTCGCTGACACGGTCGTTGGTGACGCGGGCCTGGCCGACGGCATCGGTGGCCATCCGCGCCGATTCCTGCACCTGGCGGCTGATCTCGGTGACGGAGGACGACAACTCCTCGGTCGCCGACGCCACCGACTGCACGTTGGTCGTGGCTTCCTCGGAAGCGGCGGCCACCGCTGATGTCAGCGTCTGCGACCGTTGGGCATTCGCCGACAGCGTGCCGGCCGAGGCTTCGAGCTGGGTCGAAGCCGACGACACGGTCTGGACGATCTCGCCGATCACGTTCTCGAAACCGCGGGTGATGCCGTCGACGCGGCGGCCGCGTTCGATCTTGGCTTCCGCATCCACCGCCGCGGCCTCGTCGGTTGCCTTCTTGGCGATCAGCGCCTCCTTGAACACCTGCAGGGTGTCCGCCATGGCGCCAATCTCGGTCTTCTCGCCCTGATGCGGCACTTCCGCGCTCAGATCGCCCTGGCCCAGCGCCTGCATCGGCGTGACGATGGAGGCGATCCCATCGGAGACGTCGCGCACCAGATAGTAGCTGACGGCGATGCCGCCGACGACGGCCATGCCGAGGATCGCGGCGAGCATCATGAAGGCGGAAGCGTAATCGTCGGCGGCCTCGCGGGCAGCCTTGTCGGCGCCGGCGTTGTTGAGATCGACGCTCTTTCTCAGAACGGCGTCGGCGTCCAGGCCGATCTTGTTCACGGTATACGTGTTCAAATCGTGCGCTTCCGTCGGCATCTTGCCGGCCGCCGCGCGGGACAGTGCCATCACCTCCTGCGTTCCCTTGCGGTACTTGTCCCAGAGCTGCGACCATTCGCCATACAACGCGCGTTCTTCGGGCGATGTGATCATCGGCTCATAGGTCGCGCGTATCTTCGTGTTGGCCTCGATGACCGTCGCCAGCGTCTTCTCCATCGCCAGCTTCTCGTCGAGCGTCTCACTCAGCATGTGCTCGCGGATCACGTTGCGGTAGGTAATGACGCCGGCGCGCAGGTCACCCAGCGCACGGACGCTCGGCAGCCAGTTCTTCGTGATGTCCACCGTGCTGGCGTTGATGGCCCGCATGTTCTTGACCGCGAGCAGTCCCATGCCCGTCATGGCGACGAGCAGGAAGGCGACCACGGAGATGATCTTGGTGCGGATCGAGTATTTCGCAAGCATGGCTTGAGTCTCTTGATTTTGAGCGCGGGAAACACGCCGAACGACGACAGGGCAGAATCACGCGAGCGATGCCCCGCGGGCATCAAACCCGTCACCCCCTGAGGTTGCGTTAACGTGTCGTCCGGTAAAATTACGGGCGCCGGCCGTGTGCGCACGCAAATGGATGCGCGAGCGATCAGCGCATCAGCTTGAGTGCGTCGGAGAAAAACTCCGCCCCGCCGAAATTGCCCGATTTAAGTGCAAGCAACATTTCGCCCTTGTCGGCGCCCACGGCGCGCAAAACCGGCACGCCTGCAGCGATTTCCGCACCAACGAGGAATCCGGGAATGCGCAGCCGGTCGACGACGGCGCCCGAAGTTTCACCACCGGCGATCACCAGCCGCCGCACCCCCGACTGCACCAGCCCCTCGGCGATGTCGGCCATCGCCTGCTCGATGGCATGTCCGGCTGCATCGCGGCCATGACGAGATTGCAGAGCTGCAACCTGATCCGGCGTCGAGCTGCTCGCGATCAGGATCGGGCCGCCGCTGATTCGGTCCGCGGCCCAGGCCAGCGCCCGCCGCGCCTCGGCAGGCCCGGCGATGATCTGTTCGGGATCGAGATGCAGTACGGCCATCGTCTTCTCGGCGTTCGCGACCTGCTGCAGGGTCGCCTGCGAACAGCTTCCGGCCAGGCACGCCGCCGGGCCGCCGACCGTTGCGCCGGACACCGCGCCCGCCGCGCTCGATTTGACCTTGCCGGAGGCGACCAGCGCGCGGGCAAGGCCGAGGCCGATGCCGGAGGCGCCAACCGACAGCCGGTGATCCAGCGCGACAGCGCCGATGGTTTCGAGATCGCGGTCGAACACCGCGTCGATCACAGCGGCGCCGGCGCCACCCCTGGCGAGGTCGGCGAGGCGCCCGCGCACGGCTTCCGCGCCGCGCGAGAGCGTGGCGAGATCGACCAGGCCAACTTTGCTCCGGCTCTGGCGCGCCAGCACCCGCACCAGATTGGAGTCGTGCATCGGGTTGAGCGGATGATCCTTCAGCGGGCTTTCGTTCAGCGGCACGGCGCCCACGAACAGATTGCCCTGATAAACAGTCCGGCCGGTTTCCGGAAACGCCGGCGTCACCAGCACGATGGCGTCGCCGGAATCGGCGCGCAGCGCGTCCATGACAGGACCTATGTTGCCCGCATCGGTAGAATCGAAGGTCGAACATATTTTGAACAACACGTGACCGGCGCCGCGGCCGCGCAGCCATTTCTCGGCGGCGCGCGAACGATCGACCGCAGCACCCGCCTCGATCGACCGGCTCTTGAGCGACACCACCACCGCGTCGACCTCGGGCAATTCGAGGTCATCGGACGGCACGCCGATGGTCTGCACCGTACGCAGGCCCTGACGGGTCAGCGTGTTGGCGAGGTCGGAGGCGCCGGTATAATCGTCGGCGATGCAGCCCAGCGACAGTTTCACGGCTTCACTCCGGCGTAGGGCTTGAACCAGCCGAGCCCGTCGGTGGTCTTGGCCCGCGGATTGTATTCGCAGCCGACAAAGCCGCCATAGCCGAGCCGGTCGAGCTCGGCAAACAGGAACGGATAGTTCAGCTCCTCACCGTCAGGCTCGTTGCGCGACGGGATACTGGCGATCTGGACGTGGCCGATGATCGGCATCATCTCGCGCAGCCGCATCGTGACGTCGCCATGGATGATCTGGCAGTGATAGATGTCGAACTGCAGCTTCAGGTTCGGGATCTTCAGCTCGGCGATCAGGTCGCGCGCGAAACCGAAATCGTTGAGGAAATAGCCGGGCACGTTGCGGGCATTGATCGGCTCGATCACGACGTCGAGACCATGCGGCGCATAGAATTCAGCCGCCCATGCCACCGACTTGTAAAATTGCTCGACGGCCTTCGTATCGCTGCGGCTGGCGATGCCGGCCATCAGATGCAGGCGTTTGACGCCGGTGGCCCTGGCGTACGGAAGCGCCGTCTCGAGGCTTCGCTTCAGGTCGTCGAAGCGCGCAGGCAGCGCCGCAAATCCCTTCTCGCCGGCGTCCCAATTGCCGGGCGGCAGGTTGAACAGCGCCTGCGTCAGGCCATTGCGCTTCAGCCGCTCGCCGACCGTCTCCGCCGGATGATCATAGGGAAACAGGAACTCGACCGACGTGAAGCCCGCGTTTGCCGCCGCATCAAAGCGGTCGAGAAACGGCACGTCAGTGAACATCATGGAGAGATTGGCGGCAAAGCGCGGCATCGGACGTCCCTTCCTGATCCTGTTGCTATTTCGGTTCGCCGGGCAGATGCGTGCCGGTGACGCGGGCATACATCCGCGCGACAGACGCGTCGTCGTCGCGGCCCATGCCCGATGCGGCCGTCATCAGAAACATCTGCAGCGCGGCGGCGGAGACCGGCACCGGGAATCTTTGCGAGCGCGCCATGTCCTGGATGATGCCGAGGTCTTTCACAAAAATCTCCACCGCGCTGCGTGGCGTGTAATCACCGTCGAGCACATGCGGTATGCGGTTCTCGAACATCCAGGAATTGCCGGCGGATGCCGTGATCACCTCATAGACCTTGCGGATGTCGAGCCCCTGCTTGGCGGCGAAGGCGATCGCCTCGGAAGCTGCGGCGATGTGGACGCCGGCGAGCAGCTGGTTGATCATTTTGAAGGCTGCGCCTTGCCCCGCATCGTCACCGAGTTCGTAGAGCTTGGCCGCCATCGCATCCAGTGCCGGGCGCGCCTTTGCAAACGCGGCCGGGCTGCCGGAGGCGAGAATGGTGAGTTCGCCCTGTGCCGCGCGCTGCGCGCCTCCCGAGATCGGCGCATCGAGGTAATGGCGACCGGTCGCCTCCAGCTGCTTTGCAAGACGGCGAGCGACGTCGGGGCCCATGGTGGCAGAGGAGATGAAGACCGCGCCCTTGGCCAGCGCTTCCGCAACGCCATTGGCGCCGAATAGGATCGCCTCGGTCTGCGCGGCATTGACCACGACGCTGACCACGATATCGGCCGCCTTTGCCGCCTCGGCCGGCGTGCCGGCGCCCTGGCCGCCCTCGCCGACGAACCGTTTCACCGCGTCCGCCGAAACGTCGCAGCCGGTGACGTCGAGGCCGGCGCGGCGCAGCGAAGTCGCCATGCCGTACCCCATGGAGCCGAGCCCAATGACGGCAACGCGCGGTTTGGTGGATTCTGGCATGCGGCGGTCCCTCGAATTTTCTTCCAGCTTTGCCTCTGGGTTATCACGGCTTGGCCGCGCTGCCAAAGCGTGGGACAACACAAACCGGGATGCCGCCGGAATGATGACATGAGCGAAACAGGGATACGCGAGCAAATCTGCCGCCTCGGCCGCTCGCTGTTCGAGCGCGGGCTGACCCCGGGCTCCTCGGGCAACATCAGCGTCAAGCTCGACGACGGCGGCTGGCTGGTGACCCCGACCAACGCATCGCTCGGCTCGCTCGACCCGGCGCGGATGTCGCGGCTGGGCTCCGACGGCCGGCTGGTTTCCGGCGACGCGCCGACCAAGGAAGTGCCGCTGCATACCGCGCTCTACCAGACCCGTGGCGCCGCGCGCGCCGTGGTGCACCTGCACTCGACCCATTCGGTAGCATTGTCGATGCTGCCGGAGATCGATCCGCGCGCAGCGCTGCCGCCGATGACGCCCTATTACCTGATGAAATGCGGCCACACTGCCCTGGTGCCCTATTATCGGCCGGGCGATCCCGCGGTCGCCGATGCCATCAAGGGACTGGCCGGAAAATACTCCTCCGTGCTGCTCGCCAATCATGGCCCGGTCGTTTCAGGCGACACGCTGGAAGCCGCCGTCTACGCGATCGAGGAACTGGAAGAAACGGCGAAACTCTATCTGCTGCTGCGCGGGCTGAACCCGCGATATCTGTCGCCCGAACAGGTGAAGGATCTGACTGACGTTTTCGGGTTGACGCTGCCCAAGCACGGCCACTGACCTATCCGCGTCATGGCCGGACTTGTCCCGGCCATCCACGTCCTCGGCGCGGCGACGAAGCAAGACGTGGATGCCCGGGACATGCTCGGGCATGACGGAGAGGCGCCGCGGGCTTAGCGAAGGCGGAAGCAATCGATGTCGCCGCACGGCAGTAGCGGGGCCGCATCATTGTTGACGCGCCGCCGTCGCCGCGTCATTGAAGCGGAGAGCACTCGCCAAGACCGGAACGGCTGAATGACCAAGATCGCCTCCAACCTGCAAATCGACTCCGCCCGGCTGTGGGACACCATTCACGAAACCGCCAAATTCGGCGCCACGCCGAAGGGCGGCGTGCGGCGGCTGACGCTGGGGCCGGAAGACAAGCAGGTGCGCGACTGGTTCCGGAAAGCCTGCGAGGCCGCAGGCCTCGAAGTGCATGTCGATACGCTGGGTTCGATGTTCGGCCTGCGCAAGGGCCGGGACATGTCGAAGGCCCCGATCGGGCTCGGTTCCCACCTCGACACCCAGCCGACCGGCGGCAAGTTCGACGGCGTGCTCGGCACGCTGGCGGCGCTGGAAGTGGTCCGTACCCTCAACGATGCCGGCATCGAGACCGAAATGCCGATCTGCATCTGCAACTGGACCAACGAGGAAGGCTCGCGGTTCGCCCCGGCGATGATGGCCTCGGCCGCCTATGTCGGCGACTTCACCACCGACGACATTTTGTCGCGCAAGGACATCGACGGCGTCACGGTAGGCGAAGCGCTCGACAGCATCGGCTATCGCGGCGACAGCCCGGTCGGCCGGCAGAAATTCTCCGGCTTCGTCGAGTTGCATATCGAACAGGGCCCGATCCTCGAGGCCGAGAACAAGACCATCGGCGTGGTCGATTCCGGCCAGGGCGTCTTGTGGTACGACGGCAAGATTACCGGCTTCGAAAGCCATGCCGGCTCGACGCCGATGCCGCTGCGGCGCGACGCGCTGGCGACGCTTTCGGAAGTCGTGCTGGCAATGGAAGCGGTCGCCAAGAAGCACGGACCCAAAGCTGTCGGTACCATCGGCGAGGCGGTGATCGCCAACCCGTCGCGCAACGTCATCCCCGGCGAAATTGCCTTCACCGTGGATTGCCGCAGCGCCGACGCCGGCATCATGGATATGCTCGACAAGGATCTGCGTGCCGCGATTGCCGAGATCGCAGCGCGGCGCAAGGTCGACGTCAAGCTCGACCTCGTGTGGCGCAAGCCGCCGACCCATTTCGATCCCAAGCTGGTGGACGCGGTCGAGAACGCTGCAAAGATGCTTGGCCTCTCGCATCGCCGCATCACCTCCGGCGCCGGACACGACGCCTGCAACCTCAACACGGTAATGCCGGCAGCGATGGTGTTCGTGCCCTGCAAGGACGGCATCAGCCACAACGAGCTCGAAGACGCCACGCAGGCCGATTGCGCGGCGGGCGCCAACGTATTGATGCACACCGTGCTGGCGCTGGCCGGCGTCGCATCCTGATTGTTTGAGTAGCGAGGGGGTAAGCATGCGCGGAGTTTTCGTCGACGCCAATGAATCGCTGGCCGTGATCTTTCAACGGCTGGAACAGCCCGGCGATCCCAAGGTGCGGGTCAACCTGAACCCCGACATCACATCGGATCAGTACCCCGAGATCCTCGACGGCGCCGAGATCGCGATCGTCGACCACACCGCGCTGCCGACCGACGTCGCGAAGAAATGCAAGGGGCTGAAACACGTCGTGTTTCTCGGCACCGGCGCGCGCAGCTACATGAACCCGGAAGAACTTGCCGACCTCGGCATCGAGGTGCACCTGATCAAGGGCTATGGCGACACCGCCGTGGCAGAGTGCGCAATCGCGCTGATGTGGGAAGGCGCACGCGGTCTCGCCAAGATGGACCGCGGCATCCGCGCCGGCAACTGGCTGCGCGACGACGGCATGCAACTCACCGGCAAGACGCTCGGCCTGATCGGCTTCGGCGGCATCGCGGCCGAAGTCGCGCGCATCGCGATCGGCTCGGGCATGCGCGTCATTGCGTGGAACCGTTCGCCCAAGAAACACCCCAAGGTCGAGTTTCTCGACTACGACGAAGTGCTGACCGAGAGCGACGTGGTCTCGATCCACCTGCTGCTGAACGACGAGACTCGCGGCATGATCTCGCGGGCCTGCATCGAGGGGATGAAGCCCGGCGTGATCCTCGTCAACACCGCGCGCGGCGCCATTGTCGACGAGGAAGCGATGATCGACGCGCTGAAGTCGGGCCACATCCGCCATGCCGGCCTCGACGTCTTCAACATCGAGCCGCTGCCGGCCGACCATCCGCTGACGAAACTGGAAAACGTGACGCTCTCGGCGCATTCCGCATTCCGCACGCCCGAGGCGAGCGAAAACCTGATGGCCGCGGCGTGGGCGCATTGCCGTCGGATCGTGAAGAAGAAGTAGCCGCTTCGGGGGCCGCTCTTTCCCTTCTCCCCTTGTGGGAGAAGGTGCCGAAGCGAAGCGTAGGCGGATGAGGGGTTCTATCCGCGAGTCTTGTTCGTTGAGAGAACCCATCCGGCGCTACGCGCCACCTTCTCCCACAAGGGGAGAAGGGAAGAAATCACTCCACCATGTCAGCGACGGCCTTGCCGCACGCTACCGTATCCGCATTGCCGCCGAGATCGCGCGTGCGCAGCGTGCGCTCGCCGAGCGTGCGCTCGATGGCGCCGACGATGGCGGCTGCCGCCTGCTTCTCGCCGAGATGCTCCAGCATCATCGCACCCGACCAGATCATGCCGATCGGATTGGCGATGCCCTGGCCTGCGATATCGGGCGCCGAGCCGTGCACAGGTTCGAACACCGACGGGAAGTTGCCTTCCGGATTGATGTTGCCCGACGGCGCGATGCCGATGGTGCCGGTGCAGGCAGGACCCAGATCGGAGAGAATATCGCCGAACAGGTTGGAGCCGACCACGACGTCGAACCAGTCCGGATGCAGCACGAAGTTCGCGGTGAGAATGTCGATGTGGTACTTGTCCCACTTCACCTTCGGATAGTTCTTCGCCATCGCCTCCACGCGCTCGTCCCAATAGGGCATCGTGATCGAGATGCCGTTGGACTTGGTCGCCGAGGTCAAATGCTTCTTCGGCCGCGACTGCGCCAGCTCAAATGCGAATTTCAGGATACGGTCGACGCCGACGCGTGTCATCACCGTCTGCTGGGTGACGAATTCGCGGTCGGTATCCGGGAACATCCGCCCGCCGACGGAGGAATATTCGCCCTCGGTATTCTCGCGCACCACCCAGAAATCGATATCGCCGGGCTTGCGGTTGGCGAGCGGCGACGGCACGCCGGGCATCAGCCGCACCGGGCGCAGGTTGACATATTGGTCGAACTCGCGCCGGAATTTGATGAGCGAGCCCCACAGCGAAATGTGATCGGGGATCTTTGCGGGCCAGCCGACCGCGCCGAAATAGATCGCGTCGTGCTTGCCGATCCTGGCCTTCCAGTCCTCCGGCATCATCTCGCCGTGCTTCTCGTAATAGTCCCAGGAGGCAAAGTCGAAATGATCGAAATGCACGGCGACGCCATGCTTTTTCGCCGCCGCCTCCAGCACCCGCAGGCCCTCCGGCACCACTTCCTTGCCGATGCCGTCGCCGGGAATGACCGCGATCCGATACTGCTTTTTGGCGCTCATCGAGAGATTCCTTAACTGTCTTGGCTGGGCCGGCTAATGCCGCCTATTTGATTGCCTTGCAATGGACCAAAGCCGCCGCTTGCGCAACGCTGCACTGCAATGTTGACCGCCGCGGCGGCCCAAGCCTAACAACAAGCCTGACAATTTTGCGGCCCCCTGTTTCTGCCTTCCCTCACCCAAGCGAGTATTCCCATGGATCTGCATCTGCGCGGCAAGCGTGTCCTGATTACCGGCGCCTCCAAGGGCATTGGCGCGGCGGCGGCCGAAGCCTTTGCCGAGGAAGGCTGCGACGTCATGCTGGCCGCCCGCAACGGCGAGATGCTGAAAGCGCTCGCCGAGCGGCTGCGCTCCGCGCACCAGATCGGCGCCACCGCCCATGTCGTGGACCTGCGCAAGCCGGAGGACCTCGCCCGGCTCGCGAAAGATGCCGCCGACATCGACATCCTCGTCAACAATGCCGGCGACATCCCGGGCGGCTCGATCGACAAGATCGACGAGGCCACCTGGCGCCACGCCTGGGAACTGAAGGTGTTCGGCTACATCAACCTCACCCGCACGATCTATGCGCAGATGAAGGCGCGCGGCGGTGGTGTCATCGTCAACGACATCGGCGCGGCCGGCGAAAAATTCGACGCCAACTACATCTGCGGCAGCGCCGGCAACGCCGCGCTGATGGCGTTCACCCGCGCACTCGGAGGCAAGAGCCTCGCCGACAACATCCGCGTGGTCGGCATCAACCCCGGCCCCGTCGGCACCGATCGCCATGTGACGCTTTTGAAAACGCAGGCCAAGAACCAGTTCGGCGACGAGAACCGCTACAAGGAGTTCCAGAAGAACATGCCCCTCGGCCGCCCCGCCCATTCCCGCGAGATCGGCGACCTCATGGCGTTCCTGGCATCGGACCGCGCGGGCTACACGTCGGGGGTGATCTACACGGTGGATGGTGGTTATACGGCGGGGTGGTAGCGGGAGTAGCTAGCAACACCCCGTCCCTCATCCTGAGGAGCCGCGCAGCGGCGTCTCGAAGGATGGGCCGCGGGCCTCATGGTTCGAGACGGCGCTATCGCGCCTCCTCACCATGAGGGTCGACAGATGGGCAGCTTCGTAGGATGGGTAGAGCGCAGCGAAACCCATCATCTGTCAGCGCTTGAGATTGATGGGTTTCGCTGCGCTCTACCCATCTACACGGTGACGGCGAAGTTCACCCCACCGTCCGCTCGAACAACTGCCGGATCAGCGTCGTGATCCTTCCCCTCGGCGACATCATTTCGTGCATGATCGTAAAATGATCCGCGCCGGGGATTTCCTCATACGTCACCGGCAAACCATATCTGGCACGGTGACCGGCGAAGTCCGCCGTCTGCTTGCGCAGCAGCGGCAATTCGGCGCTGCCGACCACCAGCGACAGCGGCTTTAGCGGCCCGCCTTCCTGCATCATCGGCGAGTTGCGGCGCGAGGTTGCCTCATCCGCACGAAGCTTCTCATTGAGGTAGGAGTGGCGGATCGGCTCGAGGTCGTAAATGCCTGATATTGCCATGCCCGCCCTCACCTTCGGATGCGACAGCGCCATCGAGGTCAGGTGGCCGCCGGCGGACCAGCCGGAGATCACGATGCCTTCGGCGGCGGCACCGAGCGCGGGCAGTTGCCCGCTGAGGAAATCGATACCGGCGTGAATTTCAGCGACGATCTCGTCCAGCGTCGCATCCGGCGCCAGCGTGTAGCCGATCAGCGCGACATTGATGCCGTGCGCCATCGGCCCTTCGGCGACGACGGTGAACACCTCCTTCGACCGCATCTGCCAGTAGCCGCCGTGAATGAACAGCAGCGTCGGCGCGTTATCGGCCGCTTTCAGGAAATCGATCCGGTTGCGTTCGCGCGGGCCATATCGCAAATCGACAGTATCGGGAAAGCGCTTGCGCATCTCGCCGGAGCGCTGTTCCCAGCCGGCGACCATCTCCCCGCTGCCGTGCACAGCCACGCTGTTGTTGAGGCCGAGGTCGCGGGCCTCCTGGCTCATCGCGCGCCAGTCAAGTTCAGAAAACAGCGTCGTCATGCAGATATCTCCGGGTCGGCCACGAATTCCATGCGTTCCACTTTGCCGGAAAATGTTCTACAGCACCATCTACGACCAAGAAACGGAAACGAACGGAGATACGAGTGGCAGATCAGGATCTGGTGCGTGAGACGGCGTGTGCCGTTGTCGACAAGCTGAAATCGGGCGAAGTCACGCCGCTGGATCTGCTCGACGTGCTGGAAAAGCGCATCGCCGACGTCGACGGCAAGGTCAACGCGCTGCCGACGCTATGCTTCGACCGTGCCCGCACCCATGCCAAGGCCCTGATGAAGAAGCCGGCTGCCGAGCGCGGCCTGCTCGCCGGGCTGCCGATCCCGATCAAGGACCTGACCGCCGTCGAGGGCGTGCTCACCACGCAGGGTTCGCCGATCTACAAGGATACCATCCCGACCAAGTCAGACATCCTGGTTGAGCATCTCGAAAACAACGGCGGCGTGGTCTACGCCAAGTCCAACACGCCGGAGTTCGGCGCCGGCGCCAACACCTTCAACGAAGTATTCGGCCCGACGCGCAATCCCTGGGACACGTCCCGATCCGCCGCCGGTTCCTCGGGCGGCGCGGCAGCGGCGCTTGCCACCGGCACGGCGTGGCTGGCGCACGGCTCGGACATGGGCGGCTCGCTTCGCAGCCCCGCAAGCTTCTGCGGCATCGTCGGATTGAGGCCGAGCATCGGCCGCGTCGCGCATACGATAGCTGCGGCGGTCGACCGCAATCTTGGCCAGCAAGGGCCGATGGCGCGCAATGTTGAGGACGTCGCACTGCTGCTCGATGCCATGAGCGGCGAGCATCCCGGCGATCCGCTGTCGCTGCCGGCGTTGCCGAATTCGTTCCTGTCCGCTGCACGTTCCGGCAACAAGCCGAAGCGCATCGCCTATTCGCCCGACCTCGGCATCACGCCGGTCGATCCGGAAGTCGTCGCCGTCACCCGGAAAGCCGCACAACGTTTCGCGGAGTCCGGCGCCATCGTCGAGGAAGCCCACCCCGACCTGCGCGAGGCCCATGAATGCTTCCATGTGCTGCGTGCGTTCGATTTCGCGCTCTCCAAGGCGGCGTTGCTTCGCACCAAGCGCGACCTGCTCAAGCCGGAAGTGATCTGGAACATCGAGGAAGGCTTGAAGCTGACAGTCGAGCAGCTCGAGCGCGCCGAAGCGCAGCGCGTCGCCATGACGGCGCGCACGCTGGAATTCTTCGACAGATACGACCTGCTTCTGTGCCCCACCACCATCGTGCCGCCGTTCCCGGTCGAGAACCGCTACGTCGCCGAATGCGCCGGCAAGAAGTTCGACAATTACGTCGAATGGCTCGGCATCGTCTACGCGATCACGCTGGTGTGCTGTCCGGCGCTGTCGATGCCCTGCGGGTTCACCGCGTCCGGCCTGCCGGTCGGATTGCAGGTGGTGGCCCCGCCGCGCGCCGAGGCGCAGCTTCTGGCCGGAAGCAAGGTGCTGGAGGAGATTCTCGGCATGGGCGGCACGACGCCGATCGATCCGCGGGCGCCGAAATAAGGGGACAAATGGCCGACGACACCGAGCTACCGCCCGAGAGCAAGCTGACGCGCAGCAAGGCGCGCTGGGCACGCGAGGGAAAGTTCCTCACCGGAAAGATCTCGCGGCCCGAAGAAGCGCGCCTGCCGCCGGGGCAGCATCTGACCAAGGACTGGCCGACGCTCGATCTCGGGCTGACGCCGAACATTTCGCGCGAGCGCTGGCGGCTCGACGTCTACGGCGCGGTCGAGAATCCGATCTTCTGGGATTTCTCGCAGTTCACCGCCCAGCCGCAAAGCAAATTCGTGACCGACATCCACTGCGTCACGACATGGTCGCGCTACGACAATCAATGGGAAGGACTGTCCACCCGCGACCTGCTCGACGCCTGCCGGCCCCGCGACGAAGCACGGTTCGTGGTGCTGCATTCGCATGATGGCTACACCACCAACCTGGCGCTGGAAGACTTTGCCGCCGAGGACGCCCTGCTCGTCCATAGCTGGTCCGGCGTGCCGCTGGAGCAGGAGCATGGCGGCCCGGTGCGGCTGGTGGTGCCGCATCTCTACTTCTGGAAAAGCGCGAAGTGGCTGCAGAGCATCGAGTTTCTCGCAGAGGACAAGCCCGGTTACTGGGAAGTCCGCGGCTATCACAACCGGGGTGATCCCTGGAAGGAAGAGCGGTACTCTGCCGACTAGGTCAGAATATCTCGAGGAGGACAGCCGTGGCGCATGAACGCTTTCAATTCACCGGTGAAGCCGGCCATCAGCTGGCCGCCGCGCTGGATACGCCGGATGGCCCGGTGCGCGCCTACGCGCTGTTCGCGCATTGCTTCACCTGCGGCAAGGACGTGCTCGCGGCGAAGCGCATCGCGACCGCGCTGGCGGCCAAGGGCATTGCGGTACTGCGGTTCGATTTCACCGGGCTCGGCTCCAGCGAGGGCGATTTCGCCAACTCGACCTTCTCCTCCAACGTCGCCGATCTCGTTCATGCTGCCGATCATCTGCGCGAAACCCGCGGGGCGCCCGCGATCCTGATCGGGCACAGCCTTGGCGGCGCGGCCATCCTCGCCGCGGCCGAGAAAATTCCGGACGCAAAGGCGGTGGCGACGATCGCCGCACCCTCCGATCCCGTGCACGTCACACACCTGTTCAAGGACCGCATCGAAGACATCCGCAAGCACGGCGAGGTCGAGGTTCAACTGGCCGGGCGGCCGTTTCGCATCAAGCGCGAACTACTCGATGATGTCGCCGAGCACAGCCTGATGTCGCGCGTCGCGAAACTGCACAAGGCGCTGCTGATCATGCATTCGCCAACCGACGACACGGTCGGGATCGACAACGCCACCAACATCTTCGTCGCGGCGAAACATCCAAAGAGTTTCGTGTCGCTCTCGGGCGCCGACCATCTGCTGAGCGGCAAGCGCGATGCGGCCTATGTCGCCGACGTGATTGCCGCATGGGCCGAGCGCTATGTCAATCTCGCCGCCGCCCAGCCGGCCGCAAAGGCGGACGATGCTCCACGCAGCGTGGTTGTGCGGGAGACCCGCAACGGCAAGTTCCAGCAGACGGTGACCACAGGCCCGCACCGGATGATCGCGGACGAACCGATTGCCGCCGGCGGCCAGGACAGCGGACCGGGGCCCTATGATTTCGTGCTGGCGGGCCTCGGCGCCTGCACCTCGATGACGATGCGGATGTATGCCGACCGCAAGTCGCTGCCGCTCGATCGCGTCACCGTGACGCTGAAGCACAGCAAGATCCACGCAAGGGATTGCGAGGAGTGCGAGACCCGCGAGGGCATGCTGGACCAGATCGACCGCGTGATTTCGATCGATGGCGCGCTCGATACCGATCAGCGCCAGCGGCTGATGGAAATCGCCGACAAGTGCCCGGTGCACCGCACGCTGACGTCGGAGATCCGGATCGTGACGAAAGCCGCGGACTAAGCCGTCGCCAGCGGACGCACCCGCAGCGCACCGCGCAGGCCCGCAGCCGTTCCGAGCAGGATGCCCGCAAAGGCAATCAGCGACGCCAGCGCCAGCGTGGAAAAGCCCGTCAGCCCCTGCCCGACCGAGCAGCCAAAGGCCATCACGCCACCGGCGCCCATCAGCGCCGCGCCGGCGCCGGAGCGCAGCATGTGGCGCGGCGACCGGTAGCCTTCGAGCTCAAAACGCCCGGTCAACAGCGCGGTGACGAGGCTGCCGGCGAACACGCCGAACACCGTGACGATGCCGAAATTGAGCGTCGATCCCGTCGACAGCATGACGTATTGCAGCGCATCCGCGATCGGCGCGATGAAGGTGAGCGACGTCACCGGCGCCGGATTGAAGTCGTCGGCCCCGAGATAGCCGGTAGCGAACCAGCCCGCCGCCACCAGCAGGCCAACGACGAGGCCCGCGGCGACCTGGCCCGGCGAACGGCGAAACGCCGGATGCGCAAAGGCAAAGATGATGAGTGCTGCCGAGATGACCGAAGCTGCCAGCATGCGCGCCACCGTCGCACTCAGGCCCGCCTCCGCCAGCAGCGCCGGCACCGAGTTTGCCGCTGCCGTGCTTTGCGATGCCGCGACCATCGCGATGCGCGGCGGCGCGATCAGGCCCTTCAGCGTCATCTGCGCAAAGATCGCCAGCACGATCACAACAAGGAAAGAACGGAGATTGCCGCGCCCGAGCAGCACCAGCGCGCGCGAGCCGCAGCCGTTCGACAGCACCATGCCGTAGCCGAACAGCAAGCCGCCGAAGAAAAGCACCGGCACCGAAAACTGTGGCTGCAGGTAGATCGACTTGCCGATGTCGACGAGGCCCGCCGCCGCGAGCAACTGCGTCGCCGCCACCGCAACACCGATCGCCAGCGCATAGGTCCGGATCAGCCGCCCGTCGCCATCCGCCCACCAGCCGCGCAGGCCCGAGAGCAGGCAGAAGCCGCTCAACAGGCCGACCGATCCATAGACGAGACCGATGAGCAATCCGCTCAGGATGATGATGTTGCCGCCGTCCAGCACTGGCACTTCCCCGCTCCGGGCGCCGCCAACGCGGCTGTCACTGCTCACATAGGATGAAATTTCCGTCCTGCTCATACGTCGGACGCATGGATGCGTCCACGCCCCGGCAGACAAGAGAATGAATCTCCCGCACACGTGGCCGAGGGGAGGAAAATGCTGTTGCTGGATCCCGCAGGCGCAAAAGATTCATCTTCTGCAAAAAGGGCGCAAAAACGCCGTGCCGCGCGACTCCTATCCGGAAGGCCGCAGGATCACCCGGTCGCGCGACGAGCCGGCCACCGCCGTGAAGGCCGCCTTGGCCTGTTCCAGCGGATAGATCGCTGTTGGTTTGATCGGGAACGGCCTGAGATGTCCGCTGGCAAAGCCGGCGCCGAGTTCGCGCAGCACCGCCCCGGTCGCGATCGACGACAGGCCGAGCGTATCGATGCCGACGTAAGTGTGCTGGCCGCGATAGAACTCGAGGATGTTGAACTGCACGATGCGGTCGACCGCGGCGATCAGGATCTGCCGGCCGCGCAGCGCCAGCGATTTGTGCGCGGCGTCGAAATAGGGATCGCCGACGGTATTGAACACGATGTCGGCGCCTTTGCCGCCGGTGAGTTCGCGCACGCGCGGCGCGACATCGGTCGCGGAGGCATCGATGATTTCGACCGGCGAATTGGCGTGCCCTTCATAGGCTTCACGCTTGCGCACGACGCCGATCACGCGCGCGCCATGCCAGGTCGCGATCTGCACCGCGGCCTGTCCGACCTTGCCGTTGACGCCCATGACCAGCACGGTGTCGCCGGCTTTCGGAATGCCTGCGCGGCGCAGGCCCTCCATCGCGGTGACAAAGGGAACGCCGATGCCGGCAGCCTCCTCCCAGGAAATGCTGACCGGTTTCTCCACCACGGCGTCGGCCTCGACGACGAGGTGCGTGGCATGGGTGCCGTCGCGACGGATGCCGAGATCGCCGGACGAACCGAACACCTCGCGCCCGATCCAATCCTCGGGGCCATCGATCACGACACCCGCATAGTCGCGGCCCGGCGTGCGCGGAAACACCGCATAAGGCATCAGCCCGGTCGCGGCCTTCACGTCGGACGGATTGACGGCGGCAGCCCTGACCTCGATCAGCAGTTCATTTTCGCCGCGCGACAGCCCGTGCGTCTCGATCACGGGCGCAATCGAAGCGGCGTCGGCGGCCTTCGACAGCAAACGGAGGCAACGGGCCTGGACTGATTGGGAGCGGGTCATGGGTAGGCTTCGACGACATTTCGGTTGAGTTGGGCAAGTAAGCAGCAAGTCGCTGGTGACCCATGACTACCGCGCTGCCGGTTTTGTGCAAGGCCTATCGATCTTCCATGGAGGTTGAAGGATGCGGTGACCGACGCGAGGCGAGTGCCTTCAACGCTGCAAAGTCGCCCCGAATGAAGGCCTCCTTCTTCGCCCGGCTCCATTTCTTCAGCTTGCGCTCGCTCTCGATGGCATCGGTTACGCGATCGAACCATTGCGAGAAGACGAGCGTTACCGGGCCCCTTGTTGAAGTATAGCCACCGAATGCTCCGGTGTTGTGCTGAGCGACTCTCAATTCGAGATCTGTCCGGGTCGTTCCGATGTAATAGCTGCCGTCGGCACAGCGAAGGATGTAGAGAAACGCTCCTTCTGTCATTTTGCACCCCGCACACCCTTGGTCCTCATCCTGAGGAGCCGCGCCAGCGGCGTCTCGAAGGATGAAAGCCCCGCGGCCGCAACAGCGGGGCTACATGGTTCGAGACGGCGTTACCGCGCCTCCTCTCCATGAGGGGTTAGAGTTGCTATCTCGTCAACATAAAACGCCCACTCTCGTCCTCATCCTGAGGAGCGGCATCTTTGCTGCGTCTCGAAGGAGGAAGGCCCGGCTGCCGCAACAGCTGGGGCTACATGGTTCGAGACGGCGCTACGCGCCTCCTCACCATGAGGATCGACGGTTACCCTTTCGGCCGCTTGTCGTAAACACGTTTCGCCTTGCCGAGCGAGCGCTCCAGCGTGTCGGGGGCGACGGCCCTGATTCGGGCGGTGATGCCGATGGTGTTCTTGATGAAGACCGCGACCTTCTCGGTGTGCGCGTCGAGGCCGCTGCCGTCCCAGCGTTCGGGACGGGCTTCGGCGAGCACGGTCATCTCGTCCATCCGGCCCTCGCGCGTGAGCTCGATGATGAAATGGCCGCCGCACCAGTCGGTCGCCAGCAGCGCTTCCTCGATCTGGGTCGGGAACACGTTGACGCCGCGCAGGATGATCATGTCGTCGGAACGGCCGGTGACCTTCTCCATGCGCCGCATGCCCGGCCGCGCGGTGCCCGGCAGCAGCCGCGTCAGGTCGCGGGTGCGGTAGCGGATGATCGGAAAGCCTTCCTTGGTGAGCGAGGTAAAGACGAGTTCGCCCTTCTCGCCGTCGGGCAGCACCGCGCCGGTCTCGGGGTCGATCACCTCGGGATAGAAATGATCCTCCCAGATGTGCAGCCCGTCCTTGGTCTCCACGCATTCCTGCGCCACGCCGGGACCGATCACCTCCGACAGGCCGTAGATGTCGGTGGCATCCATGTCAAAGGTCTGCTCGATCTCGGCGCGCATCGCGTTGGTCCAGGGCTCGGCGCCGAAGATGCCGAACTTCAACGACGACCGGCGCGGGTCGAGGCCCTGCCGCTTGAACTCGTCCGAGATCGCCAGCATGTAGCTCGGCGTCACCGTGATGATGTCGGGCCTGAAATCGTTGATCAGCTGCACCTGCCGCTCGGTCATGCCGCCGGAAACCGGCACCACCGTGCAGCCGAGCCGTTCGGCACCGTAATGCGCGCCGAGCCCGCCGGTGAACAGGCCGTAACCGTAGGCATTGTGCATCAGCATGCCGGTGCGGCCACCGGCGGCGCGGATCGAGCGCGCCATCACGTCCGACCAGATGTCGATGTCGCCTTGCGTGTAGCCGACCACGATCGGCTTGCCTGTGGTGCCCGAGGAGGCGTGCACCCGCACCAACTTTTCGCGGGGCACCGCGAACATGTTGAATGGGTAATTGTCGCGCAGGTCGGTCTTCACCGTGAACGGGAATTTGGCGAGATCGGCGAGCTGTTTGAAATCGGACGGATGCACGCCGGCCGCATCGAACGCCTTTTTGTAATGCGCGACATTGTCGTAGGCGTGCTTCAGCGACCAGGCGAGACGCGTGGTCTGCAGCGCCATGATCTCGTCGCGCGAGGCACGCTCGGCCTCGTCCAGCTCGGGGCGGTAGTTCGTTGCCCTGGATTGCATGCTCGTCGCAGCCATCGCGTTTCCCCGTGTTATTCGGCGTCGGTCGCCGGCAACCAGGTGCCGGCAATGGTGCGGGAATGACCGCGGAACTCGGCGATCACGACGTCGCCTGCGGTGACGCGGACGTCGTAGATCCCGGACCGCCCGCTGCGCGAGATCTCCCGCGCGGTCGCGACCAGCACATCGCCCAACTTGCCCGGCCGGATGAAGGCGATGTCGCATTGCGCGGCGACCGCACGTTGATTGTGCGAGTTGCAGGCAAAGGCGAAGGTGGAATCGGCGAGCAGGAAGATGAAGCCGCCATGGGCGATGCGCTGGCCGTTGACCATGTGCGGCTGCACCGTCATCGTCAGCGTAGCCTGGCCGGGCTTGATCTCGACAATCTTCATGCCGAGGCCCTGGCTGGCGTCGTCTTCCTTCCACATCGCGTCAGCGCAGGCGCGCGCGATTTCATCAGGCGACAGCGCGACGTTCATAGCGGCACGCCCGCGCGTTGAGACGGTTTCACGACGTTCTCTCCCTGTGCGTACGGGCTGTTGGAGCAGCCTCTTTACGTGGTGACGTAGTTTCGGATCGAAGCACCTGAGGTGTCAACGATCCCGGATATCTGACTTCGTCATTCCGGGATGGTCCGAAGGACCAGACCCGGAATCTCGAGGTTCCGGGTTCGCGTCTGCGACGCGCCCCGGAATGACGGGTCTTACTCACACATGATCGTAATCCACCACGACCTTGTCCGAACACGGCCGCGCCTGGCAGGTCAGGATGAAACCTGCCGCCAGCTCCCACGGCTCCAGCGAATAGTTCACTTCCATCTGCGCGTCGCCCTCGACCAACTTGGCGCGGCAGGTCGAGCACATGCCGCCCTTGCAGGCGAACGGCAGGTCCATGCCGGCGCGCAGCGCCGCATCGAGGATGGATTCCTCCGCGGCGACCGGAACCTCGCGGCGCTTGCCGTCGATGACCAGCGACGCCATCGCCTTCGGCGGCGCCGACGCCTCGATGATCTTCTTCGGGCGCGGCTTGCCGCCGAATTCCGAAACGAAACGCTCGACATGAATGCGCTCATCGGCAATGCCGATCTCGCGGCAGGTCGCCTCGATGTCCTCGCTCATGCCGATGGGGCCGCAGACGAAGACGTGGTCGACGCTCGCGGCCGGCACCAGCGAACGCAGCAACACCCTCACCTTCTCGCCGTCGAGCCGGCCATGCAGGATCGGGATGTCCTGCTCCTCGCCCGAGATCACATGGAACAGCGAAAGCCGCTGCATGAAGCGGTCCTTCAGCTCCTCCAGTTCTTCGAGGAACAGCATGCTCGTGGTCGAGCGGTTGCCGTAAAACAGGAAGAAGCGGCTGTTCGGCTCGCGCGCCAGCACGCCCTTGACGATGGACAGGATCGGCGTGATGCCGCTTCCCGCGGCAAAGCCGACATAGACGCGAGCCTGATCGGGCGCATGCGCGATGCCGAACCGGCCGGTCGGCGTCATCACGTCGAGTTCGTCGCCGGCCTTCAGCTCATCCGCGGCCCAGTTCGAGAATGCGCCGCCATCGACCTTCTTCACGGCGATGCGCAGTTCGCCATCGTCAGGTCCCGAGCAGATCGAATAGGAACGGCGCACTTCCTCGCCGTCCATGGTGGTGCGCAGCGTGAGGTACTGGCCGGGCGTGAAGCCGTAATCGCCCTCCAGCTCCTTCGGAATTGTGAATGTCATCGACACCGCATCCGCGGCTTCGCGGCGCAGATCGTTGACGGCGAGACGATGGAATCGTGGGGCGTGGGACATGGTCAATGACACTTGAAATAATCAAAGGGTTCGCGGCAGCTCCTGCAGCGCCACAGCGCCTTGCAGGAGGTCGAGCCGAACTCGGACAACAGCTCGGTATTCTCTGAGCCGCATTGCGGACAGGCGACCTGCTGCTCGCCGAACAGCGCCCGGCGTGAACTCGAGGCCTGCGGCGGCGCGATGCCGTATTCCCTGAGCTTGTTGCGGCCTTCCTCGCTCATCCAGTCGGTGGTCCAGGCCGGCGACAGCACGGTGCGCACGGTCGGCCTGGTAATGCCGGCGCGCTCCAGCGCCAGCTCTATCTCCAGCGCGATCATGTTCATGGCGGGGCAGCCGGAATAGGTCGGCGTGATCGCCACCTCGACCTGGCCGTCATGGATCTGCACATCGCGGAGCACGCCGAGGTCGGCAATGGTCAGCACCGGTATCTCGGGATCGACCACCTGCGCGGCCGCGTCCCAGGCGCGCCGGCGCAGATCGGCATCGTCGAGCGCTGCGGCTACCATGTCGCCCCCGGAAACGTGCGCGGCATCGACTGCAATTCGCTGAGAAGATGCCCGAGATGCTCGCTGTGCCGGCCGCTGCGGCCGCCCTGCTGCATCCAGTTATTGCCGGGCAGGATCAATGTCGCTTCGCTCACCACGTCGGACACCGTCTTGAGCCATGGCGCACGCAGGCCGGCGGGATCGACCGCGATGCCGGCATCGATCAGGCTGCGTTCGCTGTCATCAACTTCGAACATCTCGCCGGTGAAGGCCCAGAGCTGGTCGATAGATTCCTGCGCGCGCCGATGGCTTTCATCGGTGCCGTCGCCGAGACGAACGATCCATTCCGAGGAATGACGGACGTGGTACGCGCTTTCTTTTTCCGATTTTGCCGCAATCGCCGCCAGCGTCGCGTCGCTGGAGCGCATCATCGCGCGCCAATAGAGGTCGGCAAAGCTGGCGTAGAAGAACTGCCGCACCATGGTGCGCGCGAAATCGCCGTTCGGCTGTTCCAGCAGCAGCAGATTGCGGTACTGCCTGACGTCGCGCAGATAGGCGAACTTGTCCTCGTCGTTGCCCCTGCCCTCGACCTTGGCCGCGTATGAATAAAGCTCGCGCGCCTGCCCGAGCAGGTCGAGGCCCATATTGGCCAGCGCCATGTCCTCTTCCAGCATCGGCGCATGGCCGCACCATTCGGACAACCGGTGGCCGAGGATCAGCGCGTCATCGGCGCGGCGAAGGGTGTAGAGCACCAGCGGCGATTCAGAGACGGTGATGTTGGCTGCGGTCATATTGGTTTCCACCTGCATCCACTTGCCAAGACCTCATCCCGAGGAGCGCGGAACGCGCGTCTCGAAGGATGGGCCACGAGTTCCGTTGCCGCCATCCTTCGTGACGCTTGCTCCGCAAGCTCCTCAGGATGAGGACTGTATTCCCTGCGCCTGATGGTTCGAGACGACGCTTGCGCGCCTCCTCACCATGAGCAACTAACTCATACCTCATCCTGAGGAGCGCCGGAGGCGCGTCTCGAAGGATGGGCCGCGAGTCCCTCTGCCGCCATCCTTCGTGACGCTTGCTCCGCAAGCTCCTCAGGATGAGGACTTCACATATGCCCCACTTCGTCCGGCACGTCGTAGAACGTCGGGTGCCGGTAGATCTTCGACTCCGCCGGCTCGAACATCATGCCCTTCTCCGACGGATCGGACGCGGTGATCGCGTTCGACGGCACCACCCAGATCGAGAGGCCCTCGCCGCGGCGGGTGTAGATGTCGCGCGCGGCCTGCAGCGCCAGCGTCGCGTCGGTGGCATGCAGCGAGCCGACATGCTTGTGCGCCAGCCCGTTGCGACTTCTGATGAAGACTTCCCAGAGCGGAATGTTCGGCGTTGCCATCGCGCGTCTCCCTATTCGGCGGCCTGCAGGGTAACCCGCTGCCGGCGCTTTTCGGCATAGGCCAGCGCCGCATCGCGCACCCAGGCGCCGTCGTCGTGCGCCTTGCGCCGCGCCGCCAGGCGGTCGCGGTTGCAGGGGCCGTTGCCGGCCAGCACCTGCTTGAATTCGTCCCAGTCGATCGCGCTGTATTCCCAGTTCCCCGCCTCGTTCTGTTTCATGCCGGGATCTGGAATCGTAAGCCCGAGGAATTGCGCCTGCGGCACGGTGGCGTCGACGAACTTCTGGCGCAGTTCGTCGTTGGAGAAGCGCTTGATCTTCCATTTGGTCGAAGTGTCCGAGTGCTGGCTGACCTGGTCGGGCGGACCGAACATCATCAGCACCGGCCACCACCAGCGGTTCAGCGCATCCTGCGCCATCGCCTTCTGTTCCTCGGTGCCGCGGCACAGCGTCACCATGATCTCAAAACCCTGTCGCTGATGGAACGACTCTTCCTTGCAGACGCGGATCATCGCGCGCGCATAGGGACCGTAGGAGCAGCGGCACAGCGGGATCTGGTTCATGATCGCAGCGCCATCGACCAGCCAGCCGATGGTGCCGATGTCGGCCCAGGTCAGCGTCGGATAGTTGAAGATCGATGAATATTTCGCCTTCCCCGCCAGCATCAGGTCGACGAGTTCTTCGCGCGAGGTACCGAGCGTTTCGGCGGCGGCGTAGAGGTAGAGGCCGTGACCGCATTCGTCCTGCACCTTGGCCAGCAGCGCGGCCTTGCGGCGCAGCGACGGCGCGCGCGTGATCCAGTTGCCTTCGGGAAGCATGCCGACGATTTCGGAATGGGCGTGCTGCGAGATCTGCCGCGTCAGCGTCTTGCGGTAGGCCGCCGGCATCCAGTCGTTGGGCTCGATGCGCTCGTCGGCGTCGATGCGCGCCTGGAACTGCGCAGCCCGTTCGGCATCCTCGATGTGACGTTCGTCGCCATCGGACGAATTGAGCGCCTGCGTGTACATGGCGGACCTCCCGGTGTTTTGTTGGGAGGAAATGTATAACAAAATTATTGTTATGCAATATATTTCTGTAACATGTTTACGGATCGCTGAAGCGTCTTGAAAGTTCCATGCGCGGCTTGGGCAGCGGTCCGCTTTCGTTGGTGGCGTGATGGTCAAGCCATTGTTCGGACGCGGGAAGCAGCGCCCGGTAGATCTCGCCGCACAGCGTTCGGGCCGCCCTGCCCGGCCAGTCCGCCGGCAACAGCGCGGTCGGCAGCAGCGGATCGCGCAGCACGACACGGCGGTAATGGTGGATCAGGAGAACGCGCGCGGTGAACGCATCGGCGTCAGCGAGTTGATCGCCGCGGCCGAGCCAGGCGCGCAGCGGCTCGAAGGTCTTCATGAATTTCAAATAGGCGTCGGCGGTGCGATCGAGCGGCCAGCTCTCGCGCAGCAGGCGCCGCCCGCTGTCGTCTTCGGCCGAGACTTCGAGGCGAATGGCGCCGGCCGCTTCCTCCGGTACCGGCACGCCCGAGGGCGTAACCCACACCCCCGGCAGCGGACTGCCGAAGCCCGCGTTCTTCAGCGCCTCGCGCGCAACGTCGCGGTCGCCGCCATTGCCGATCAGCAGGAGTTCGAACCGCCCGGTCCAGTCGGACGCCGGCGGGCCATAAATGTGTTTCGTCGCGATATCAAAAGTTTGCCGGCCGCTCTGCACCAGACGGTAGAAGCTGTTGCGACCGATTCTAGTGCGCTCGAACCAGCCATCGGCCGTCAGCCGCGACATCGCCGTCCGCACCACGCTGGCGTCGACATCGAGTTCGCCGAAGAACTCCAGCAGCGTACCAAGCCACACCGAGCCGCCGCGCGGTACGATGGCATCGCCAAACACGGTGATGACGATCGACCCGGTGCGCGACGGTTCGCGCTTCAATTGCTGGATGATGCGGGCAAGCGGCGGCGGCATGCGTCAACGCATAGCCTGTTTTTCAGGGTGGCCACAACGGAGGGAGACGGGCTGTCATCCTTCGAGACGCCGCTTTGCGGCTCCTCAGGATGAGGACTAAGAGCAGAAAGTAGTCACGAAGAGGGTCCTCATGGTGAGGAGCGCGGCAACGCCGCGCGTCTCGAACCATGGCCGCAAACGGATTCTAACGATGCGGGTTCGGATACACCAACGCGCGCCAGCCGCTTCGATCGAACGGCGCCCATTCGCCCTCGGCCTGCGCCAGGCGATCAGCCACGGCGTAGACGGCGGCGGGGTGATGGCCCATGCCGCAATGGCTGCTCTCGACCTCGATGCTTTCCGAAGTCGCCGATGTCTGCTCCATGCAGCCCTGCCAGGCGCAGATGCCGTCGGTGCGGCTGAAGATCGCCGTGGTCGGCACCGGCGGCGTCCCCGCCAGCGCGCCACCGAAGCGATGGTCTTCTTCCTCGGCGCTGCGGCCGCTGGCCAGTTCGTAGACACGCCAGGCGTTGGTGGCCTTCGGGCCAGCCGCGAACGGGCTGCCGAGCGTGATCACGCCGCGCACGCGCTCCGGCATCATCTTGGCGAGCTGCCGCGCATAAAGGCCGCCCAGACTCCAGCCGACCAGCGAGACCTTGCGGCCGTGGGTGTCGTTCATTTCCTGCAGCAGATCGACCATCGCATCCTGCACGCCATGGCGCAGGCCGAGATTGCGACCCTGACGCCAGCCGCTGACGGCATAGCCACGGCCTCTCAGAAACGCGCGCAGCGGACGTGTCGAGGTGTCGGAGGCAACAAGCCCGGGCAAAACCAGCACCGGATGACCATCGCCGCGCGGGGCAAGGCTCAGCAACGGCAAGGCGCCGAGAAACGCACCCAATTCGGAAATGGCGCGCCCTTCCATGAACATCAGTGTTCTGGACGGCGGGGCAAGCGTCTGCGTAGCGACGGACATCCTATCTCCTCTCGGGCGGGCGCCTCTGGCAGCCCCGCCGCTGGTTAAGTTGAGTAGACGCAAACGCAGCAGAATCGTTCCGCAACGCAACATTATTACCCAAAAAGCTAAGGAACAGATTTTGGTCTTGCAAGCGGCCCAGGTCACACTTGGGGCAACTAAAAGCGTTGACGTGATCAATCCGTCACAGCAGCCGCAGCAGGTATTCGAGGGTGTAGAGCGCAAGCCCCGCAAGGCCGCCGATCAGCGAGCCGTTGAAGCGGATGTATTGCAGGTCGCGGCCGATGTTGATTTCGATCAGCGAGATCAACTGCCCCATGTCCCACGACTTGACCTGGTCGGAGATGAAGGTGGAGACGCCGCTCTTCTGTTCGGCAACCACCGTTCGCAGCACGGCCACGAGCCCCTGGTTGATTTCGGCGCGCAGCTCGGCATCTCCGGCCAGCGCCTCGCCGGCCGTCACGAACATGCGCACCAGATATTGCTCGAGCACCTGCGTCTCGCCCGAGGCGCTGCGTTCGAAGAACGAGCGCAAATTGTCCCAGACGTGGTTCGCCAGGCTGGTGAGTTCGGGACGCGCCAGCAAATCGCGCTTCAGGCCCTGGATACGTTCGGCATAGGCAGGGTCGGTGCCGAGCCGGTCGACGAAGCCAAGCACCATGCGATCGAACTCGCCGCGAAACGGATGTTCGGGATCGTTGCGGACCTCCTCGAAGAACGCGCTCGCCGAGGCCACGATCTTGGTCACCAGAAACTTGTCGGCGCGATAGAGCTTCAACAGCGTCGGCAGTTCGGCGCGGATCTTCTCGCGGATCATCGCCATGGTCTCGGCCTGGGTCAGCGTCTGGTGCACCGCGCGCAGGATATCGTCGAGCAGCCCCTGGTGGCGGCCCTCCTTGACGAAGGCGCGCAGCGTTCCGGCGGCGAGCGGCGCGAGATCGATCGCCATCAGCTGCGCGGTGATGCGGCGGCTGACGAAGGTCATCAGGCCGGAATTCTCCGTCGCCGCCACCGCTTCGGGCAGCAGCCGCAGGGCGAACCGAGCGAGATCCTCGCTGCGCTTGCGGTCGCGCAGCCAGTCGGCGATGAACGAGCCGAAATCGATCTGCCGCAGCTTGGCCTCGACCGGCGCGGATTCGAGGAAATGCACCTCGATGAATTCGCCGAGCTTGTCGGCGATGCGGTGCTGGTTGCTCTGGATGATGGCGGTGTGCGGGATCGGCAGTCCCAGCGGCCGCTTGAACAGCGCCACCACGGCGTACCAGTCGGCGAGACCGCCGATGGTGGCGGCCTCCGCAAAGGCCGCGATGAAGCCGAACACGGGGTGCACGGGCAGCATCGCCCTCGCGGCAAGGAAGATCGCAAACGTCGCCGCCAGCACGGACGTTGCCAGCAACTTCACGCGCCGCAGCTCGGCGGCGCGCGCGGCGTCGCCGGGAGTGTCGGTGGCGAAAGTGGCCGGAAGGGTCATGGCGGCTTTCGGAAAGATAAACGCGCTTCAATCATAGCGCGATGCGCCCACTGCCGTCATTCCGGGGCGTGCGAAGCACGGACCCGGAATCTCGAGATTGGGGATCGCCGCTTCGCGTCGTCCGGAATGACTGGGCATACCCGACAAAAAGAAGGCCCGCCAAAGCGGGCCTTCGAAACGGCAGTTGTCAGGCGGATCGCGATCAGGCGGTCTTGGAATAGACCTTGGAGAAATTGTCCTGCGCGGTCTTGGCACCCTCGGTGACGAGCTTGCCGAGATACTCGGTGGTGGCCTTCGCCCGCGAGACGAACACTTCGCCACGCGCACGGGCCAGGTCCGACTGGATCTGGGCGGCTTCGCTCAGCGACTTGGCCGAAGCGAGCTTGTCGATGCCGGCGAAGAACGCTTCCGCGTCCTGGTAGAGCGCCTGCTGGATGTTGCGGCTGATCTTGGCGGCCTCGGCGACCGAACCGGCAACGGCGGTCTCGACGGCAGCAGTGACCTTCTCGGAACCGGCATGGAAGTCAGCGGCGCGAACCTTGGCGGTCTCGGCCTGCTTCTTCACGAAATCACGGGCGGCTTCCGGAACTTCCATGTTCTGGAGCTTGGTGAACGCCTCGGTGACGGGCGCGAAGGCTTCCTTGACGGTGTTCAGCACGGAATTGGTTTCGGTGGTCATTGGGGTTTCTCCATCCTCAGGTTTGAGCTATGGGCTCACCCCGTCCGGATTGGCCCGGGGCACGCGTGTTGTGCCATAGTTAATGGTGCATCGCAACATCAATGTTGCGATGCGATATCACGAATCCGTGAATAGCACGATCGATGGGCGATTTGCCCGAAGAACCGGCAAAAGTTCCACTTTAGTCTAATGCCGGCACCGCCCCGCTACTGTGCATGGGGTTGTTCCGCGAGTTTTTGTCCGGGCGGCGTCCGGCCGGTCAGTGCTGGACGGCGCCCGGCAACCCGTAGGCTTCCATCTGTGCCCTGACCTGCGCGACGTTGTGCCCGAGCACCACGATGTCGTGCTTCTTGCCGTCGGCATCCCTGACGTGGTCCCGCAGCAGCGCCTCGGCCTTGAAGCCGAGACTTTCAAAGAGCGCGATCGCCGCCTGCTGGTCGACTGTCATCTGCACCGTCAGCCTCTCCAGCCCCGAGCCCAGAGCCAGCGCAAATGTCTCCTGCGACAGCGCCCGGCCGACCCCCTGCCCTCGGACATCAAGCGACACCACCATCCTGATGCCGCCGACATGGGGCGACCAGGAATGCGGGTCGCACACCAGCGTGCCGCAACCGACCACCTTCCCGCCCTTCACCGCCAGCAGGCTCGTGATGGCGCCCCGCTCGATCTCGTTAACCCAGGCCGACAATACCTTGGGCTGGCTGATGTTGCGCGGCAGGAACAGCAGGTCGTGCGTCGGAAGCTTTTGCGCGAACGCCAGCACTGCGGGCTCGTCGCTGCGCGCCATCAGGCGGAATTCGATGTCGCCGGCGTCGGTCTTGACGTGGCGCGGATAGGAACGTGTTTCGCTCATGTCGATCTCTTGCCCAGCCAGGAGTCCAGTTTCGGCCACAGCCGCTTGATGGCGTTGGCGCCGGCGACGAGGCTGACGTGACCGCCTTTCAGCATCACCTCCTCCTTCTCTTCGGAACCGATTTTGGTGATCAGGTGCTTTGCCGCATCGTAGGGCACGATGTGATCGTGCTCGGCGACCGCGTGCAGGATCGGCACCTTGATGTTGGAAAGCTTCGCCTCGCGTCCGCCGACCGTCATGGTGTCGTTGTAGAGCTTGTTGTCCCACATCAGGTTCTTGGTGATGTCGCGGAAATACTCGCCGGCCAGCGGCAGCGTATCCGTGCCCCAGCGATCCATCATCCGGTAGGCCTTGACGTATTCGTCGTTCCAGATGTTCTCCCAGAGCTGCACCTGGCCCGCGACCCGCGAAGCCGGCCGCAGCATCTCGAACGACTGCAGGATCAGTTCGGGCGGCATGTTGCCGGTGCTGTCGATCAGGCGATCGACATCGAAATAGCGGCGGTCCGAGAAGTTCGAAAACAGCTTCATCTCGCGGAAATCGATCGGCGTGGTGAAGCAGATCAGGTTCTTCATCGGCCCGTCGTGGAAGATCGAGCCATACAGCAGCGACAGCACGCCGCCGAAGCAGTAGCCGATCACGCTGACGTCCTTCTCGCCGGAATCCTGCTGCACGCGGCGGATGCAATCCGGGATGAAGTCGAGGACGTAGTCCTCCATCCGCAAGGACTTCTCTTCCGGCTTCGGTGCGGTCCAGTCCAGCATGTAGACGTCGTAGCCGCGCTTCAAGAGAAACTCGATGAAGCTCTGGCCCGGCACCAGGTCGAGAATGTAGCCGCGGTTGGTGGTGGCCATCACGATCAGGATCGGCACGCGGTAGATTTCGTCCGCCATCGGCCGGTAGTGATAGAGGTTCATGGTGCCGCGGACGGCCAGGATGTCTTTTGGCGTGGAGCCGAGCGATGGACCCGACGAGGAGAAGTATTCGACGCCCTTGATGCTGCGCTGGATCGCGCGCTGCACTTCGGACTGGACCCGTTCCGAGATGGAGGCGAGATCGAGACCCGCGGCAGGAGCGTTCATTTTTGCTCTCCCTCCGATGGCGGACGTTTGGTGCGCGGCGGTCGCGGCGTGACGCTGCCGCTCGCCTGCGCCAGCGAGTTGTGATGCACCTGGTGCAGCAGCGCCTTGATCTCGTTGAGCTGGCCTTCGATCGCCTGGATGCGCTCCGCCATGCCGACCATCTGCGCCCGGCTCGGCAGGTTCATCGCCAGCAGATATTTCTCCATCAGCTCACCGAGCTGCTTCTGCGCGCCGGCCGTCGCGCCGCCGACCTGGTTCATCACCTTGGAGAACTCCGGCGACGTCATCGTCTGGTTGGCGAAGGAGTTGAACCCCTTCTCCATCTCCCCGATCATGGTCCGCCAGACCTCGGCGGGATCGTTGCCCTTGTCGGCCATTGCGCGCTCTCCCTCACGCTGACGAGCGCTTGCCACGCTTCGCTTGTTCCGCCCATACCACACCGTTGCGCTGGACCGGTCAACCGCGGCGAAGCCTTCTGCGGTGCGGGAAACCATGCCATAGTTGTCAGACACGGTATCACTTGAGGGAAGACACCCGCGATGCTCGCCCATCAGCCGCCCCAGATCGCCCGCGCCAACGGCATCGACATCTGTTACGAGATCTTCGGCGATGCGGCCGCGGAACCGCTGCTGCTGATCATGGGGCTCGGCGCCCAGATGATCCATTGGGACGACGATTTCTGCCGCCAGCTCGCCGCGCGCGGCTTTCGCGTGATCCGTTTCGACAACCGCGACATCGGGAAATCCTCGCACCTTTCTGGCGGCAAGCGGTTGACCGCGTTCGAGCTGCTCAAGCTGCGGCTGTTGAAGATCCCGGTGGCCGCGCCCTACAAGTTGATCGACATGGCCAAGGATACCGTCGGCCTGATGGACGTGCTCGGCATCAAGTCGGCGCACATCGTCGGCGCATCGATGGGCGGCATGATCGCCCAGGAAATCGCGATCTCGTTCCCGCAGCGGGTGCGTTCGTTGACTTCGATCATGTCGACCACCGGCAATCCGAAGGTGCCGCCACCGACCCGCGAGGCCGCCGCCATGCTGATGGCGCCGCCGCCGAACACGAGGGAAGAATATTACGCGCGGTTTGCCCGGACCTGGAAAGTGCTGCGCGTCGGTTCCTTCCCCGAGGACGAAGCGCTCGACCCCTCGCGTGCGGCACGCACCTTCGAGCGCGGCCTCAATCCGGCCGGCGTCGGCCGGCAGTTGCGCGCGGTGCTGGCGTCCGGCAGCCGCAAGGAGCGGCTGCACCACGTCAAGATCCCGACGCTGGTCATCCACGGCACTGTCGATCCCTTGGTCCGCCCCGAAGGCGGCAAGGACACCGCAGCCTCGATACCCGGCGCGAAACTCCTGATGATCGAGGGCATGGGCCACGCGCTGCCGATCCCGATGTGGCCGCAGATCATCGACGCGATCGACAAGCACGCCCACGGCGCAGCGGCGAAAGCGGCTTAACTCTTCGTTGCGATCCAGATCACGTGACGCGCGCCGCCGCCCCTGCCGGTGGCGCGGACGTTGACTTCGTTGACGTCGAAGCCCGCGCCGCGAAGGCGTTTCGCGAACGTCGCGTTGGGCCCGGACGACCAGACCGCCAGCACCCCGCCCGGCCGCAACGCCGCCTGCGCAGCGCTCAACCCGGCTGAACTGTAGAGCGCGTCATTGGCCTTGCGGGTCAGCCCTTCCGGCCCGTTATCGACATCAAGCAGAATGGCGTCGAAGGCGGCGCGATGCGAACGGATGATTTCGGTGACATCGGTTTCCCGGATGCTGACGCGGGCATCGCTCAGACTGTCGCCAAAAATTTCCGCCATCGGGCCGCGCGCCCAGGTAACCACCGCCGGCACCAGCTCGGCCACCATGATCTGCGCCTTGCTGCCGAGCACGGCAAGCGCTGCACGCAGCGTAAAGCCCATGCCGAGCCCACCGATGAGCATATGCGGCTTCACGACCTTCTCGATCTTTTTCGCCGCAAGCGTGGCGAGCGCGGCCTCCGAGCCCGAGAGGCGGCTGTTCATCAGCTCGTTGGTCCCGAGCATGATGGAGTACTCCTTGCCGCGGCGCATGAGGCGGAGTTCATCCTCGGTGCCGGGAATGCGGGCGGTGTCGAGCTTTTCCCAGGGAATCATGCTGGGCTTTTAGCATGCTCTCTCAACAGCCGTTCAACCTACCCGCTCGCCCAGACGTCGAGCACGTAGCGGTTCTTGGTGCCGAGATCGTCGATCCAGCGCAGCCCTGCCTCGGCGTCGGCGCCTGATTTCTCGCGATAGATCGCGACCAGCGCGGCCTTGACGTCCGGTTCCATCTTGCCGCCGTCGCCGCAGACATAGACGATCGCGCCCTGCTCGATCAGGTTCCAGACGCGGTCCTTCTGGGCGGCGACGAGGTGCTGCACATAGGTCTTCTGGCCGTTCGCCCGCGAGAACGCGGTGTGCAGTTCGGTGATGCCATCGGCGGCGAAGGCTTTCAGTTCGTCGGCGTAGAGAAAGTCCTGATCGGGATGGCGGCAGCCGAAGAACAGCATCGCCGGACCGAGCTCTGCACCTTGCGCCTTGCGGTGCGCGCGCTCCTGCAGGAAGCCGCGGAACGGCGCGAGCCCGGTGCCGGGACCGATCATGATCACGGGCACGGCGGGATCGTCGGGCAGGCGAAAGCCGGCCTTGGTTTCGCGCACCGTCGCGTGAATGTTGTCGCCGACACGGCGCCCGGCGAGATAGTTGGAACAGACGCCCCTGTAGACGCCGCGTCCCGAACTCGCCGGCGCTTCCACCACCCCGACGGTCACACTGCAACGTTCCGGGTCGATCGAGGGCGACGAGGAGATCGAATAGTAGCGCGGCGCCAGCAGCGACAGCATTTCCAGATAGGCATGGAACGGCAACTCACACGCCGGGTATTCTTCCAGCAGATCGAACACCGACTTGCGCTTGGCGAGGACGTCCGAACGATAACGCTCCGTCGCGGCAGCATCGTCACCGACATAGGCCAAGAGCTTAGGTTTGGTGACGGGGCAGCGCGTGTGCTCCGACATGATCTGGATCTGCTTGCGGGTTGCGACCTGCTGCAGCTCGACGAACTCCGTCAGCAGCCGTCCGACCGAGACGGCATCCCCCACCGGCAGTTGCGCGCGGCGGCATTCGGCGACCTGCAGCCTTATCTGGTCGGCCGGCAGAAAGCCGAAGCGGCGGGCGACGGAATCGACCAGCGCCGGGTCGTTGCGCGGCACCACGCTGAGATGATCGCCGACACGGTACGTAACCCCGGGCGGCAGCTGCACCTCGATGTGCCGGGTCGAGCGGTCGGAGCCGTTGGCGCCGGTCCGGTTCTGCAGCTCGGAATTGACCGACACCTTCATCCGCGCGACGCCGCCCGCGGCGACCATCGTGTTGACGGCCGAGGCCGCGACCGGCTCGATCGAGTACAGCGGCGCGTCGTCGGCGCTGCGCTGGATGTTCGACGCGAGACCGAATTCTTTCGCTGCCGCCGGCCCGAGCGCCGCGAACCATTTTTCGAACTGGCCATCCAGATCGCTGCGGGCATCGCCCTCGCCGCGGCCGTAGACGCTGCGCGCGCCATGCGCGGCCAATTGCTCGTCGATGATGCGCGGCACGGACTGGTAGGTCGCCGCCCAGTCGCTGTTGCCGCAGCCGAACACCGCGTAGCGTACCTTGGCGAACGCATCCTTCGGAAGATCGCCTTCGAGCCATTTGACGAATTGCGTGGCGTTATCGGGCGGCGCGCCATTGTAGGAGGCGCAGAAGATCAGCACCCCACCCTCCTGCGGCAGCTTGCCGACATAATCGTCGAGCGCACCCAGCTTTGTGGCAAAGCCGTTAACCTCGGCGAGATCCGCGACGCGCGTGGCCAGTTCCTCGGCGGTGCCGAGGTTGGAGCCATAGAGCACCAGCAGCGGCGTGTTGTGTCCGGGCCGGGTCCGCGCTTGCGGCGCCGCCGCGTTCGAGGCGGCCACAGCCGCCGCGGCACGGCCGGCAAAGGCGCCGCGATCCTTGTCGGCACGCGGCCGCACCTTGATCTTGAAGCCTTCGGGCTTGACGGTGAGCGTCTCTTTCAGATGCATCTGGTAGCGGTGCGGATCGATCAGCTTGAAGCGCTGCAGGATCATGCCGATCGCGAGCGCCGCCTCGTGCATCGCGAAGCCGCGCCCGATGCAGGCGCGCTGGCCGTTGCCGAATGGCTTCCAGGCGTTGATGGGACGCTTGGCCTCGGCTTCGCGGCTGAAGTTCTCCGGATCGAACGCATCGGGATTCGGCCCCCAGACGCTGGGATCGCGGTGCAACGCCATCACCAGCACCGTGATGAAGGTGTTCTTCTTCAGATGGTATTTGCCCCCGATGGTTTCGTCCTTGAGCGGCGCGATGCCATAGGCCGGCGCCGGCGGCCACAGCCGCAGCGCCTCCTTCAGTATCTGCGTGATATACGTGAGCTGCGTGACCTGCTGATAGGTCGGCTTCACGCTGAGGTC
>JAESGP010000040.1_pt1 | contig 170400 bp, 145 predicted proteins | sample 9269741 | NCBI WGS metagenome assembly JAESGP01 (sample SAMN15720684, study PRJNA650882) | algae metagenome | isolation source: Desmonostoc vinosum HA7617-LM4 and co-occurring heterotrophs from cave wall | place: USA: Waikapalae cave, Hawaii | collected 2011-05-27 | reverse complement strand
GAGTCTCTGACGCGCTCCGACAGTCAAGGGTTGCGCGCGCGATTAGGGATTCGCTGCAGTGGTCAGAATCCTACGAACGTAACCAGTATGGTGTGTACAAGAAAAAAATCGCGCTGCGTGTTTCACACTACAAAGGGCCACTAATGCTTTGCGCGAGCAGCAGGCCGCGTGGATGGCGCGATGCCGGTTGTGAAATAGATCAGCACGAAAGCAAAGTCCTCCTTTACCGCAACGGCATTGCTGCCAAAATATACAACCGTGCAGACGTCTTCGGGGCGTTGCCGAATGGCGGTTACCGCGGAGCGCAGGATGCATACGGGACCGCCTTCTTGCTCTGTCAGATGCATGAGAGCTTCCGCCGCAAGCGCTATGGGCTGCACCGTTGTCTCCTATATTGAACCGGCGCGAAGCGGCTGCTTGCCGTCGTCCAGAGCGGCGACTTCTGTCCGGCGAAGGTGAGCCGTTTGACTATTGCGAGCCTCTGCCGCTTGTACAGCCATTCTGAGTTTCTGAATTTCGGCTAGTTGGCTGAGAAGATCGGCTGAAATCTGCAAAAGACGTCGCTCTGAAAACTTGGACGACCGTTCCATTCAAGGCCTCCGCCCACGCAACAAGACTTAGGAGCGGTAACACGAAAAGAACGTCGCCATCGAGACATCAAAAAGGGTTATGAGCACCAAATCCCGACACGTCAGTGCCTCCGCGGCGGATTGAGCGCGAAGATTGAAGTGCAATCGCTGCAAGATTAGAGCAAGCCTAACGTGCAATCAGCGCCCGTGACGGGTGGACCGCCGACCTCCCGTCCTCAACAAGAAGCCGGCGGCCCGTGTCCCCCAATCTAGGTGGCGATCCCGCGCTGTCTAATGGAACCGCCAGATTGCGGGACAATGAAGTGCACTAGGTGGATAGCGTCGTTTCATCAAAACGATTGGACGGGGCGCGCATTAGCCTCCCGGAGCTATTGAGGCCAAAGGAAGTGGCGCTGATCAGTGCTTTCAGCTCGCTCACCTGGAACGCAAGCTGGTTGGTTCTCTGCTGCAAACGGTACATCTGTCGATGATGCAGGGCGGCAAACACGAAAATGCCGACCAGTAGCAAATCAGAAAAGGGGTCATCAAATAGCCAGATGATACCTTGGAGCATAATTTGTCTCCGTCAGATCTGAAAGCCAGCAGTCTAGCTCCTCTGGTCTCCGGCGGCCACCATCGCCAGATTGTTGTCGTCATCGATGCCACCTGGCTAAGTGAAGGGGCGAAGCCCGCCGCCGGTTCGGATGATCAACATCCGCGCGCGAGATCGTGTGCCTAGCCGAGAGATGCACTATCGGGTAGTCAATTGGCGTTCTCGGTACCGTCGAAGAGCGCCTTCAGGTCGGCGTCTATGTCACTCTCAATCCTCTCGCGCTCGTCGGGATCACTTAAGCGGCTTTCGATAATGCGGCGTGTGGCACCCAAGAAACGTTCGAGATCCGTCCTTGCGACTGGATCGTCGTAGGGCTCAGCTAACCCGCGAAGTCGAAACTCGGCGCCGTAGTCGGCGTTGTGATCTCCGTGCACCTTCTGGTTCGGCTCATCCGCCATAGCCTTGATGCTATCCCGCCACTGGTCGGTTAGATCATTGAGGGGTAGAGCAGAGTACTTCCGGCCGCGCGCGATGTAGTCGGCAGCCCAATCTAGCCGGCTGCTATCGAGGTATGCTTGCACGGCTTTTTCGACGGCGGTCTGGTACGGTTCGTCGCACATGGTAACCCCGCAGCAAGGGTCTATTTGGAATTCCTTTAGTCCCAGCTCAGCGTTAGGAACGGGTGCATCCTGATTTCCGCGCTAGGGCTCACGCCCCGCCGCTCGATCCACACATTCTTACACTTCGGGCAACCTAAATATCAGGACCCAGCTTCCTGAGCAGGTAATGCATGACCTGACGATCGCGAACTCGACGGGATGGACTAGCCGGCCATCTTTGCTCAATTCCGTGCGTCGGGCCTCTATCAAATCGACGCCCTGCAGATACAATCGTGAGTCGATACACCTCATGATCGTGGGGGCGAGTCATGGAGAGCGAGTGGATATCGCAATGGAAATCGATGACGGTTGATGAACTGATTGCATTACGCGAGCAGATGCAAGAGATTCTCAGCGCAAGACTCAAGATGAAAAAGTCCGACCTCGACCGTCGACTACAGATCCTCGATCGGCAATCGAGCAACGTTGCAGCGGCTAAGCCCTGTCGGCCTTAGGCGCACAATTCACGGCCGGGCAGGCGCTGTGATTTCTGGATCTGCAAGGTTGCGGTCACGCGCAGCAGCTTCTGCCGATACTATTGCCGCCTTGAGTTGCTGGATTTCGGCCATCCGCTTCAGAGCTTCGCCGAAGCTTGGAAAAGTTGCTGTTCGGAAAATTGGGAGGACCGCTTCATTTCAAAATTTTTCCCGTAAAAGATTGTTAGTCATGTTTGGGATGCGGCGCGGAAAAATGGCGCCAACTTCTCGAAAATTTCCACTCGATGGCGATCAATCTCCCAAGTCAGAGCATCGTTGAAGCCGGGCGCATGAGCGTGAATAGCTGCCCGGTCGGCGGATACTTTGGTGGGAACACCGCCGATCATCATCCAGCCGCTGAGCTTCTTTCCGTCCCACTCGATTGCGTTCACTCGATCAATTAAATGTTCCATCCAAATGCTCCCACTTACGCAAATAATCCACTATCTGCACGCAATTAACCAAGGCGACCCATCAACAGGTAGGAAGGCTAGGCCGTGTTGTTTCAAGACCTTTTCAATATGTTGGCAATGGTTTCGTCCGAGTTGGAGCCCTTCTAGACATCCGCGCGTCGGAGGCGTGGGCCTGGGGTGCTCTGGACGCCCGTAGCGACAACGATGGGGTTTCAGGCGATTTCATCGCAGCATCCGAAGCTGCCGCTAACACTCATAGAGGCGTTACGCCGGCGGGCTGCCAGCGCACCTACGCCGCGCGCGGATCAGGGGACGATGCCTCCGATGGAGCCTTCGCAGAAAGAATCTCAATAGCCATCTGTTCTTCCAGAAGGCGCTTGCCAATATACTCGCGCTCGAAATCTGTGAGGATGGTTTCTAGTAATTGGCGGTAACGCTGAATATTCTTGTGGTGAGTTCGCAGCAGAGCAAGGTTTTCCTCAAACATCTTGTACTCCAACAAACTTTGAAAAATACTCGAAAGAGTTGGCACGGGATGCGTGAACATCCATATAGGGTCAAGCAAAAATTGGGCCACTACTTAATGTAAATGCTTAACACGACAGGTTCGCGACATTGGAAGCAGCAGCCGGTTTCCCGCGGTCGGCTTTTTCGGTCAGCGGCTATCGTCGGGCTTTCCCCAGCGACAAACCCCGCGTTTTTCGGCTGCTCCATCGCAGCAATGGAAGTGGTCGCTAGCAGAAGCCAAAGGATGCTGATCACTTCAGCTTGTCTTGTTCGGTTCTCGCCAGCGACTTGGCTCGGGCCAATGCGGTTTGCCGGTCCAAGGTCTCAGGCCTAAGGCGGCGGCTGGGCAAGTCATCCCAATAAAAATACTGACTGGGCCGACCATTCTGGAATCGAAACCTCGAAGCTGCCGGATTGCGGGACAGCTTCATGTTTGATGATGCGAAAGCGGTTTGTGTACATATGACCCAGGGACGACGGCAGAGAGTTGGCCGATAAAGTCCGCAACGCACGGCGTTAGTTGGATAGCGTCATCTCATCAAAATGCTTAAATGGCGCGTGCTGAGGCGCTGGGTGTCCATTGGAAAAGCCGGTCGACATAGTCATCAGAAGCACCTTCAGTTCACTCATCTGAAGCGCAAGCTGATCCGTTCTCTGTTGCATGAGTCTCATCTGTCGATGATGCATGGCAGCGACAACCAAAATGCTCGAAAGTAGCAGATCAGAAATGGGATCATCAAAAAGCCAAAGCAGACCTTGAAGCATAATGTGCCTCCGCCCTTGAAGCCCAGAGGTTAGCCTCTCGATCTTTGGCGGTCCAGCAAGGCAGGATTGAAGGGATCGAAGAGACATACCGTGTGACGGCATGTGGTTGTTCTGACTTCAGGCAACCGTAAGACGAAAAACCTGAAGCAGCGATGCATCGGTTGATTGTCACAGTGCGGCAACAGTTTCGCAGTTCCTTCTGCAGAGCAGAGTTTGTGACTACACAGCTGTCCCGGTTTGGACCAGTTTCTTGGAGCCGGGAAGCTCTCGGATCGATAGTGCCAATGATTTTAGCCCGGCTGGCCGCAGCGCACGATTGCTCACATTTCCAGCGGTAAGGCCATTCAACCAATTTATTGCCTGGCGGCTTACGCCATCGCAGGAGTTTTGGAGATGGATCGGATAATTAAGTTCGTTGGTTGGGTCGTGGCAACAATTCTCGGTCTTTTTGTTTGGACGTATTTCCAGAAGCGCGAACGATCATTGCTTGCCTTCTAGCTGCAGCACTCATCTTCTATGTGTTCTTCGCTGCCGTGAAAGCAACCGTCACGCAGCTCGTTGGTGATCAGTTGATGGAGCTACAACTTCAAATAAACGCCGTTGCGGAGCGCCTCGAACTCGTGGATCGCAAGACAAATGCACTTCTGAGAAATGCACTGCAACAGCGCCAAGCAGCAGATTCCAAAGATGTAATTAGAACAGCGCCAAGGCAGGCGCCCCCGATCTGCTTGACCAATCAAGTTCATCTGAGGCGACCCCGACCCCGTTTGTTTATTCCATGGCCCGCGGCCTTTTATTTCCACGCGGGTAGTGAACCACGGTACCAATTTTGCAGACAGAGTTACGCCTAAGGAATGCGCGTGGCGTGGGTGGAGGGCTTTTAAGATGGCACAGGGTCTTTGCCGCGAAGAGGAATATCTTCTCGATACGGTCGCCGATTTCCTAGCTCAAATGACGGAACTGGAACGGCTGAGAGAGGCAGTCCGTTTGGCGGAGGCCGCTGCTAACGGGGCACCGTCAAGCCGCCCCGTCGATCCGAAAGTCATCGATCTGTTTTCCGGACCTCAATTGCGCTTCTAGCCAGCGCGCCGCTTACCACGTCCCGACCAGCTTTCTGAGGGACGATCAGGATTGCGAAATTTTGCCGACACCGGTGGGTAGGGCCGCCGAGATTCCGCGCCCGCGTCACCAGCGGCCGGATGCAACCGTCGCAGTTGCTCGTCGAGTAAATGTTTCTTCGCTTCCAACCTTTTCCTGAGCGCGTCAGTCACGTTAAGGTGAAGCAAAAACAACTCGTCGGCGCTTAATGCTTCAACCAATTCCTTAATGTCATTTTCCATGACGATCCCCAATCATGTCGCAATCATCACGAGGTAGGTTCGTGAAGTTATTGTGACCGCTCTGCATCATTTTGATGATAATACCGGTTTGCACAGGCTCATTTGCGCGCAGCAATTTATGCCGTGCGACGCAAGTTTTTCGAAATGCATGATTCTCTTTTTGATTTGCGGATTTTGCTGGAAGCCTCGCTGAAATGCCGTTCATGCCGGAAGGGCCGGTCGGCGCCTCTCAAAGCTCAGGGCCGCGACTGAGATTGCGCCGTGACGAAACCATTTCGGACGTCCGACGCAGTCGTCCTGAAACAGTTGCTCTTTACCAACGATATCGAGCATGAATCGGGGGGCGTTCCCATGGAGCTTCTGCAGCGGGTTGACAACCATGACGTCGGCACAGCGCGGTTGCTAGCCGGCTTGGACGTTTTGTCCCGGTCAAATCCGAAGCGGGCCCCCGAAGTCGAAGCCGAAAGGCCTGAGATCCTGCGCAAGTTTCTCGAAAGCTTTTTTGCGGACCGAAGCGGCTCCATAATCTAGTAGCTATGCGCGTCAACGGTTGGGGGGGGCGCCACGCGTATAGTCATGTTAGAATTTTCATTAACTGCGCACTGCTATCGTTGTAACCGGGAATTGCAATGTCCAGTGAATACTACTTTGCGGAACTCTGCCGACTGACCCCAGCTGGGTTCCAATAAAATTCGTTTGTGCTGTCTGATGTCGTTGCAAAAAGGCGGACCAGAGCAGCGAAAGCAACACCGCGTCGTCTTCGACCGCGGGTATGCCGTGAACATCATGGCCATTGACGGCACTTGGCGGCGGAGTTGCGCGCTGGAAGATGTTTCGGAAAGTGGCGCCAGGTTGACGGTAATTGACCGTTCAGTCCAAGGCTTGGTCCTAAAGGAGTTCTTCTTGCTGCTCTCGTCGACCGGCTTGGCCTACCGGCGGCGCGAACTGGCGTGGGTTAATGGTGATCAGCTCGGGGTCCATTTCTTGAAGCAATTGCAAGGAAAGGGGAAAAAGCCCGGTCCGATCTCTGTATGAAGAAGCTATTCGCCCAGGCAAAGAGATCGCGATGGATACGTGGGAAAGCCAGCGCGCGAAGTAGAGGCGCCGCCCCCGGGGCACTAATGGGCGCTGGTCATCATCAGCATTTCCAGCCTTTGCACTTGTGCGTGGATATCAGCCGCTCTCTTTTCGATCAGCTTCATTTCTCGGAAGTGCAGCACGACAGAGACCACGATTCCGACTGTTACATAAACAGCGACAGGATCTTCAAGTAGCCAACTAAGAGCTTGCGACATGCGCTCCGCCGAGATTGTTGATGCTTAGAGCTTTTTGCCCTTGGGCGGGGTCACCTCGAGTACACGAAGCGACCCCTAATCGCTCAGTGCGCTGGTCCATGGTTGGTCCATCTGCGCGAATTGATGTCACGCTAAATCAATCTGCGGCAGCCGCAAGGAAACTCGCCGGTTAAGCTTGCGAGTTAAGCTTGATGTCCATCCAGCAGGTAAACCGCAAGCCGTCGGATGGCTTCAGACGAGCCCGCCCCAATCGAGGACCTGATGCGCCCCATGGCGGAAGGCATCATTACCTCGGGCAGGCGGGCCTCGAACGCGTATCCTGCCGTGGTGATTTACCTTTGAAGCTCATATACCAAGCGCAGCCTTCGTTGCGTCAGCAAGCCGCCGCTCGTCAGCAGCCTTTAGAAACCTCCGCCCTTGATTGGCAACTATGACCCGCCAGCCGTGCTTGTCATCTTCGACCACTGCCAGCGATGTGCGCGCGGCGCGGCTGCCAGAATCGAACAGTTCCTCCGAAACGAGTCAACTCAGATCAACGCTCGAAGTGAGCTTCTTCGCCATTCGCCAGTTCCACCCTTCGGAGAAAATTTAACACGGGCGAGGGGCTCTCCGGCAAGGCCGATCAATCGGAGAGTCGTGGCGATGAAAGCCGGAACCGCCGCCGATGGCCCTCGCGTGGTCGCGGAACGTTTGGTCCTGTCGCCGAGGAGGAGGGATAAGCCACGTGGCTTAGGGGATGACTAAGGGGGTGACTTAAGCCTCGACGCCGGTAGAGCAGCTTACGTTCGGGCGGCTGTGGCTCGGCCTTGAAGATCGTCCGCCAGCTGCCGAACGCTTTGAGCGGGATGTCCTCCGCCTCGCACGCTGATTCAAGTCGCAAGCTTCCACGCCTCGCGGTGCGCCCGCCAGAAAGCCTTCTGACGCGTCCACGATTCGGTTCTCTTCCGCCATCTCGTTCTCCTCATTTGCAAATCGAGAGCGAGAACAGATTCGTGTTTACAAACCGCAGAAAAAGTGTGCGAGAAATGGACGCTTACACATGCGGTTACAGATTCCCTGTAACGCTGCGGGCGATACCCTGCTAGCCTAAGATTCGATCCCTGCTAACGGGTGCAGGGAATCGGTCCACAAAGTGCTATATTTCTGCACTTCTTTGCCAAGATCGGTGTCTCGAAGTGGCTAAATCGCATACTTTCCCTGAAAAATTCCCTGTTTGCGGGGAATTTGCCCGGAGACAGGTGCGATAAGCACTGCGTCGCCAGCCAGCGGCGGTCATCCCTGCGACCGGCCGCTCGCCGTCTGCTATGCCGCTCGCACCGCACTCAGGAAGTTGCTCACTTCGAGCTTCAGGCGGTTGCTTTCGGAGGAGAGCGACTGCGCGGCCGACAGCACCTGGGTGGATGCAGATCCGGTCTCGGAGGCGCCGCGCTGCACGTCGGTGATGTTCGACGATACCTGCATGGTGCCGTCTGCCGCCCGCTGCACGTTGCGCGAGATTTCCTTGGTCGCGGCGCCCTGCTGTTCCACCGCCGAGGCAATGCTGGAGGCGATCTCCGACATCCGGCCGATGGTGTCGCCGATGTCCTTGATGGCGCCGACGGATTCCTGGGTCGCCGCCTGAATGCTGGAGATCTGCTGGCTGATCTCGCCGGTGGCCTTTGCGGTCTGCTCGGCCAGCGCCTTGACTTCGGAAGCGACGACGGCGAAGCCGCGGCCGGCATCGCCCGCCCGCGCGGCCTCGATGGTGGCGTTCAGCGCCAGCAGGTTGGTCTGGCCGGCAATGGTGTTGATCAGTTCGACGACATCGCCGATCCGTGCCGCGGCCTTTACCAGTTCGCCGACGCGGTTGTTGGTCTTGCGCGCCTCCTCGACCGCCTGGCTGGCGATATTGGCGGATTCCTGCACCTGGCGGCTGATCTCGTTGACCGAAGACGACATTTCCTCGGTGGAGGACGCCACGGACTGGACATTGGTGGAAGCTTCCGCGGAAGCCGCGGCAACTACGGTGGTGAGCTTCTGCGAACGTTCGGCGGCGCCGGTCAAGGTGCCGGCAGAAGCTTCGAGCTCGGTGGAGGCCGACGCAACCGTTCCGACGATCTCGCCGATCAGGGCTTCGAAATCGCGCGTGATGGCATTGACGCGCTCGCCGCGCCGAATCTTTTCCTCGGCGTCGATCGCGGCCGCTTCGTCGGCAGCCTTCTTGGCGATCAGCGCCTCCTTGAAAACCTGCAGGCTGCTTGCCATGTCGCCGATCTCCGTTCGCTCGCCCTGATGCGGCACCATCGCGGTGAGGTCGCCGGCGCCCAGCGCCTGCATCGGCGTCACGATCGACTTGATGCCGCTGGAGACGTCGCGCACCAGCAGGATCGCGGCGCCGATGCCGACGATCATGGCCAGCACGAGCGACGTCAGCACCATCTTCATCGCCGCGGCGTAGCTTTCCGCAGCATTGGTGGCAGCCCTGTCGGCACCCTTGTTGTTGAGGTCGATGGCCTTTTGAAGGATCTCATCCGATTTGACGCCGGCGAGCGATGCCTTGGCGTGCAGGGCGCGAGCCTCGTTGTCGTCGTTCTTGCGCGACAGGACCAGCACCTGCTTCACCCCGTCCAGATACTCGTTCCAGGCGGCCTTGGATTCGCTGTAGAAGGCGCGCTCCTCGTCTGAATTGATCATGGGCTCATAGCGCTTGTGAGCCTTCTCGACGTTTTCGATCCACTTCTTCAGAAGGACTTCCTGCGCGTCCTTGCCTGTCGGGGTGGTGGCCAGCAGATGGGAGCGGGCGATTGCCCGGTAGGTGATGGTGGCCGCCCGAATTTCGCCGAGCACGCGCACGCTCGGCAGCCAGGCGTTGGCGATCTCGACGGTCGAGCGATTGATGTCGCTCATCTGCTTCATGGCCAGTCCGCCCATCGTCGACATTGCGATCAGCAGGAAGCACACGACGATCGTGATCTTGGAGCGGATGGAATAGCGGGCGAGCATACTGGCAGTCCCTGGGCAATCCCCCGCCGGGATCGGCGAGGCGATCTGTGACTGCGATCCTTGCCGCTCTTGGTTAAAAGCCCTTTGCACACGGGGATACCATTTCACATGGCGCGTATGCATTACCGCTGTGGTGCAATTTGAAATTGTATCACTGTTTCAGCAAAAGATGCGCGCCTCGAGACGCAACTGAACGAGACGGCTCGTTGTGTAAGTCGATACTGATCCGCTGGCGGCTTCCGTGTCGCGAGCTCAGACGAACGAGATCGCCTCGGCCATTTCCAGGATGCGCCTGATCTCGATCAGGGCGCGTTCCAGGTTTTCTTCGGTCGCCGGTGCGCCGAGGCACAGCCGGATTCCCAGATGTTCTGTCGGCATGCGCTGTAGCGAGCCGGGAGGCGCCAGCGTGATGCCGGCCTGCGCGGCCTGTGTAACCAGTGCGTTCGTGGTGCGGCCCGCGGGCAGCGGCAACCAGATGTGAAAGCCGGGTGCCAGGTCGGAAGGCGGCAACCATTCCTTCAGCACACGCCGAACGATGGTGTTGCGCAGCGCCGCCTTGTCGCGCTTCATCCGCGCCTGCCGGGCCAGGTCGCCGCTGGTGATCAGCCGCGCCACCACTTCGGCCATCAGTGGTACGGCCATCCAGCCGGTGGCGCGCACGGCATTGATGGCGCGGTCGCGAAATGAGTCCGGCGCGATCATGGCTGCGATCCGCAGTCCGGGCGCCAGGCACTTGGCGAAGCTCATGACATAGAAGCTGCGCTCGGGGATCAGCGCAGAGACCGGCGGCTGCGGCGGCGTCAGCAGGTAGGCGTAGGCATCGTCTTCCACCAGATAGGCGTCGTGCTTGCGCACGATCTCGCCGATGGCCTGCCGCCGTGCCGGCGACATGATGGCGCCGGTAGGCGTCTGCAGCGTCGGCATGCAGTAAAGCACGCGAGCGCCGGTCTCGGTGAAGGCGAGGTCGAGGCTTTCCGGCACCAGGCCCTCGCCATCGATCGCAACGCCCTGCAGGCGATAGGAGTTCTGCACCGACAGAGCGAGCATGCCGGAATAGGTGAAAGCCTCGGTCAGGATGGTGTCGCCGGGCCGGGCAATCATTCCGAGCGCAATCGAGAGCGCGTGCTGGCCGCCATGCGTGATGAAAATCTGCTCGGCGTCGGACGTCACCCCGAGCGATGCGAGCCAGCCGGCGATCGCTTCGCGGTGCTGGCGAAGGCCTTGATGCGGCAGATAGCCGAGCAGGTTCGACATTTCGCCGGTGGCGATAATGTCGCTGATCGTCGATGCGATCACCTCGTCCTCGCCGGTATAGGGCGGCACGTTGAGTGCGAGGTTGATGGTGGCGTCCGATGTGCCGAGCGCGCTGCGCTGTTCCGGCCGGCGGCGCTGCACGAAGGTGCCGCGTCCGACCTCGCCGGAAATCAGGCCGCGCTGTTCGGCCTCGGCATAGGCTTTCGACACCGTTCCGACGCTGAGGCCGAGACGCTGTGCCATGTCGCGCTGGGGCAAAAGCCGCATCCCGGGCTTGACGCGGCCGGCGGTGATGTCGGCGTCGAGCGCAAACACGAAGGCGAGGTAGCGAGGGCCCAGGATCGGCTCGAGGTCAGGTACCCAGTCGGTCATCGTGGTTGATTTTCCAACGCCCGCACCCGCAGGCAATGAATGAGAATGTAGGGTAGTACAATATCCACATTGATGCAATATTCGATGCATTGATCCGGTACTTGTACAATTAGAAAATAGCTCAAAATCCATCAATATCATATGAGCAGGCTCTCCTAGCGACAATCGCGGCCGTGTTTAAAGCAATTGAGGCGCTAGCGCGTGCTGCATTGCAAGAATTGGATCATATCAATTGCACATGTTAGGTATGATTGAGTTAGTTTATGTTTGACAATGATCCGGACGAGCCCTTAGGTCCAGAGCAACCATCGCGTCGTTGGGGGAGTGAGAGTTGATCTACGAGATTCGTGTTTACGAGGCCGCCGAGGGCAAGGCTGACGCGATGCGCCGCCGCTTCCTCGAGGTCGTCGCGACGAAGTTCTTCCCGCGGCATGGCATCGAGCTGATCGGCACCTTCAAGTCCCAGACCGAAGATGGCCGTCTTACCTATATGACGCGTTTTGCCGACGAGGATGCCCGCAAGAAAGCCTGGGCGGCGTTCGGCGCCGATGCCGAGTGGGCCGCGGCCAAGGCTGCCAGCGAGATCGATGGTCCGCTGCTGAAGAACCAGGTGGTCTCTGTCCTGTCGCCGATGTCTGCCAGTCTGCTGTTGAGCTGAGCGACCATCATGAAGCCGGCGCCGTTCGAATACATCAGGCCACAGTCGCTCGCTGAAGCGTGCGAACTGCTGGCTGGTGACGAAGATGCCCGCGCCATCGCGGGCGGACAAACGCTGGTGCCGATGCTGGCGATGCGCCTGGCCCGGCCAACGAAGCTGATCGACATCATGCGTCTCCCCGAGCTTGCCGGCATTCGCGCCGAGGGCGATGCCCTGGTGGTCGGCGCGACAACACGGCAGGCCGTTGCCGAGCAGGACCCGCTGGTCCACGCGCAGGCGCCTGCGCTGGCGCGCGTGCTGCCATGGGTCGGCCATCCGCCCACGCGCAACCGCGGCACGGTCGGCGGTTCGATCGCCAATGCCGATCCGTCTGCGGAAATTCCGCTGGTTGCCGTCACGCTCGGCGCCGAGATCATGCTGGCGACGCCGGATGGCACGTCGTCGATGCCGGCCGACGACTTCTTCATCGGTCCGATGCTGACCGTGATCGCACCCGGCGAATGCGTCAGCGCCGTGAAGTTTCCGGTCTGGCAGCACAAGCGCATCGGCGTCGGCTTCTTCGAAGTGAGCGCCCGCAAATCCGATTTTGCCTTCGCCTCGGCGTTGGCGCAGGTCGCGCTCGATGAGGACGGGCGCTGTGTCGATATCGTGCTTGGTGTCGGGGGCGTCGGCGATCGCGCGCTGCGGCTGGATGTGTCGTCGCTGCTCGGCACAAGGCTCGATGCGGCATCGGTCGCGGAGGCCGTTCATGCCGTCGCGCGCGACCTGGATGCGTCGAGCGATCTGCATGCCAGTGCGTCGTATCGCCGTCGTGTCGCCATCACGCTCGCCAGGCGCGCCATTGAACAAGCGAGAACCGAAGCCGGCGCCCGCGGGCTGAAGGGAGCGGCATGATGAAGGTCGAGCTTCGGATCAACGGCGGCAGCCGGACAGCGGATGTCGAGCCGCGCAAGACGTTGCTCGACACGTTGCGCGAGAATTTCCTGCTCAACGGCGCGCATGCCGGCTGTGAGCACGGCGTATGCGGCGCCTGTACCGTGCTGATCGACGGTGAACCGGTGCGTTCGTGCCTGATGTTCGCGGTGCAGGCCGATGGCTACGAGATCACCACGATCGAAGGGCTTGCGCCGGCCCCGGGCGAACTCAGCGTCATTCAGGATGCGTTCTGCGAAACCCACGGCCTGCAATGCGGTTACTGCACGCCGGGCATGATCCTGTCCGCCCACGCGCTGCTTCAGCACACCCACGCGCCGAGCCGCGAGGAAATCGTCGAGGCGATTTCGGGCAATATCTGCCGTTGCACAGGCTACGGGCAGATCGTCGAGGCCGTGCAATTCGCCGCGGACCGCCTGCAGAAATCCAATGTCGTGCGGCCGGAGCCCGTTCTCGAAGCGGCCAAAACCGATGCGCCGGCGGAGATCGTGCGATGACTGTCGCGCCCTCGACCTTCCGCTTCGTCTCCAGCAATCGTCGCGTTCGCGAAGACCGTCGCTTCGTGGCCGGGCAGGGGCGCTATGTCGCCGACATCGCCCTCGAAGGCATGCTGCATGTCGCGGTGCTGCCGTCGCAGCATCCGGCCGCAAAGATCGTGTCGATCGATGCGTCCGCCGCGCTGGCGATGCCGGGCGTGCACTATGTGCTGACCGGCGATGAACTCGCCGGCGCCACCGATCAGTTGATGAACGGTCTGGATACGCCGCATGTGAAGCGGTTTCCGCTGGCGGTCGGCCAGACGCGCTATGCCGGCGAATGGATCGCGGCGGTAGTCGCGGAGACCCGCGCGCAGGCGGAAGACGCCACCGAGAAACTGCGCGTCGTCTATGAGCCGCTGCCGTTCGTCCTGAACGCAGAAGAAGCGCTCAAGCCGGACAGCCCGCCCGTTCATCCGGCCCATGGATCGAACGTGCTGCTCGACAAGCTGTTCGTCTGGGGCGAGGTCGATCGGCATTTCGCCGAGAGCCCGCGGCATCTGTCCTTCCGCGTCACCTGGGGGCGCAATTCGACGGTACCGATCGAAACCTTTGGCGTGGCAGCGTCGTGGGATCCGTGGCGCGACATGCTCGACGTCTGGGCCTCGATCCAGATGCCGAAATATCCGGATCAGATCGCCCGCGCACTGCGCATCCCTGCCAACAATGTCCGCGTCCATCACGACGTCGATGTCGGCGGCAGCTATGGCGTCAAGCGCGGCATCAAGCAGAGCGTTCTCGTGGCGCATCTGGCCCGCCGTGTCGGTCGTCCCGTGCGCTTCATCGAGGATCGCCTCGAGAACATGCGCAGCGGTGATGCGCACGGCCCGGACCGCATCTTCGACGTCGATGTCGCGTTCAACGACGACGGCATCGTCAAGTCGATGAAGATACGCGCACTCGACAATGCCGGCGCCTATGCCGGACGCGCGCCGTTCCAACTGGGCAAGCCGATCGGCGCCATCGTCGGTCCGTACAGGATCGAGAGTGTGCAGTACCGCGCGCAGTCGGTCACCACCAACAAGGCGATGCAGGAAGCCGTGCGCGGCTTCGGCCAGGCGCCGACGAACTATGCGATTGAAACCGCGATCGACAAGGTGGCGGCCGCGGTCGGCCTGCCGCGCATCGAAGTGCGTCGCCGCAACTTCATCCGCAAGGAGGAGTTTCCCTATCTCATTCCAAGCGGCAGCACCTATGACAGCGGCGACTATCACACCGTTGTCGAAAAGGTGTTCAAGCACGCCGACTTCGAGGCGATGGAGCGGGAACGCGACCGGCTGCGCGCTTCCGGCAGGCTTGCGGGCATCGGTATCGCGGCCTGCCTGGAGCCGAGCGGCGGCAATTCGTCGTTCGAACCGTTGCTGAACGAGAAGAATACCACCACGACCTGGATGGATTCCTGCCGCATCAATGTCGATGCCCTGGGTTTCGTCACCGTGACCATTCACACCACGTCGTCGGGGCAGGGCCACGAGACGCTGGTCGGCACCATCATCGGTGAAGTACTGCAGATCGATCCGGACATGATCCGCGTCATCAGGCCGGATACGCTGGCCTGCCTGCCGTCGAACTCTCCCGTCGGCAGCCGGATGGCGATCATGCTCGGAGGAGCGGCGTTCCATGCTGCGCAGAAGCTGAAGACCAAGCTCGCCCGGATCGCCGCGCACCAGTTCGGCTGCAGTGACGACGAAGTAACGTTCGCTGCCTCTGCGGCTAGCGACAAGGCCGGCCGCACCCTGAGCTGGGCCGAACTCGTCAACATCGCCCACCGCAACTTTCACCTGCTTCCGACGGACATGGAGCCCGGCCTCGAGGCCACGCACGTCATGCAGGTGCCGACGGGCAACAAGCTGCCGGAAAACGGCCGCGTGCAGATGTATCCATGTCACTCCTTCGAGTTCCACCTGGTGCTGCTGACGATCGATCCGGATCTCGGCAAGCCGGAAATCAAGCGCTACGTCATCGGCCACGACTGCGGTGTCGTTATCAATCCGCATATCGTCAGGGGCATGACCCTCGGCGGCATCGCCCACGGCCTCGGTGCGACGCTGCTGGAGGAGTTCGTCTATGACGAGCAGGGCCACCTGATCACCCAAAGCTTCATGGATTATCTGCTGCCGTCGTCGCACGAGATGCCGGAAGTGGAGATCGTGCATCACTGCACGCCGTCGCCGCACACGGTGTTCGGCCAGAAGGGCTCCGGTGAGAGCGGCTATCTCGGCTCGCCTGCGGCGATCTCCAGCGCCATCAACGATGCCGTTTCGCCGCTCGGTATTTCCTTCAACAAGCTTCCCATTCGTATTTCCGCGATCGGTGACGCCATCGCCGACGCGCAACAAAGCAAATCCCAAGAGAGCGCCTCATGATCATCGATTGTCACGCCCATCTCGTTCCGCCGAGCTTGCTCGAGGATATCAAGTCGCAGGCCGGGAAGTTTCCGTCGGTCCGCCTGATCGAGGACGGCGCGAGCCTCGGCTTTTCCTTTGCCGGCGGCAAGCCGACGCGTCCGGTGTCGAAGCCGCTGAGCGATCTGCAAGGGCGCCTGAAGTGGATGGACGAGCAGAAGATCGACCGTCAGGTCGTCGCCGGCTGGCTCGACATGTACGGCAATGAGCTTCCTGCCGCGGAAGGCGCGGCCTGGTCGCGCCTGATCAACAAGCATCTGGCCCAGGCCGCCAAGGCCGAGCCGCGCTTCATTCCGCTGGCCACCGTGCCGACGCAGGACGGCAAGCTCGCCGCCGAGGTGCTGCGCGAAGCCCATGCCGCCGGCTTCAAGGGCGTCATGATCGGCACCCAGACCAAGGGGAAGGGCGGGGTGCTCGACGATTCCGCGCTCGATCCGTTCTGGGAAGCGGCCAACGAGCTTGGCTCGATCGTGTCGCCGCACCCGGTGTTCGAGAGCGGCGACGATCGGGTTCATGACTACGGCATGGCCAACGCCGTCGGCCGCGTCACCGACACGATGATCGCAGTGTCCCGCATGATCTATGTCGGACACTTCACGCGCTTTCCGAACATGAAGTTCCTGGCCCTGATCGGTGGCGCAGGGCTGCCATACATCATGGGTCGTCTGCGCACCAATTACGCACTGGATAAAAAGCTGGGTGACCCCGATGCCGCACTGGCCACGATGTATTACGACACCGTCGTGCAAGACCCGCGCACGCTGCGCTATCTCGCCGACATCGTCGGTGCGGACCGGCTGATGATGGGCTCGGACATGCCATTCCCGATCGGCGATCTTTCGCCGCTTAAGATCGTGGCCGATACCAAGTTCTCAGATGCAGAGCGCGCTTCCATCAATGGCGGCCTGGCGCAGAAGCTGTTTGGACTCTGAGGGAGCCGGTCATGAAACTCGACATCGGCGGCGAAGAAACCATCCGGGCAACCGTGGAGCAATTGTGGTCGGCGTTGAACGATCCGCTGGTGCTCACGCGTTGTATCCCGGGCTGCAAGACGATGACCGAAATCGCGCCTGATAATTACAAGGTCGAAATGCAGCTGCGTGTGGCGGCGGTCGGCGGATCGTTCGAAGGCGAGATTTCGCTGTTCGACAAGGCTCCGCCGAACGCCTGCAGCATCAAGGTATCGGGCGCGGGTACCCTCGGTCACGGCAACGGCAGTGCCGCCTTCGAGATCATTCCCGAAGGTCCGGAAATGTGCCGCCTGAAGTTCCAGGGCGTGGGCGAAATCGGCGGCCTCGTCGCGGGGGTCGGCCAGCGCATCCTGACCAGCGTGTCCAAGCATCTGGTCGGCAAGTTCTTCACGGCGCTGCGCAAGGAATTCGATAACCCGGTCGCGGGTGCGGCCTAACAAATCACAGAGTGTTTCGGGGAGGGATAGCCATGAAGACGTTCTTGACGAGCATTGCTTGCATATCCACGCTGGTTGCAACATCGCCCGCATATGCACAAGCGCCTGAACCGATTTCCATCGTGGTGTTCGGCGCGCCGTCGCTTGGCGCGTTCTTGCCGCCCGTGATCAAGGCGCAAAAGCTTGATGAGAAGAACGGGCTCGCCATCAAGTTCGAGGAACGTACGCCTGATGCCTATACGGCGCAGTTCAATTCCGGTGAATTCCAGGTCGGCGGCAGCGCGGCGCTGCTGACGGTCGGCCTTGCCGATGCCCGCGGCGTCAAGGTGACCTATCTCTTCAATCTGTTCGACTTCTGGGGCGCCGTCGTCACGTCGCGCCCCGAGGTCAAGGAACTGAAGGATCTCGAGGGCAAGGACATCGCGGCCGCCAAGGGCACCACGAACTATGTGATGTTCGACTGGTTCGCGCGCCAGCTCGGTGCCGACACTGGCAAGTTCTCGGTGATCAACACCGCGACGCCCGGCCTTGTCGGCTATGCGATGGCCGACCGTGCCGCTGCCGTTCAGCTATGGGAGCCGGCTTACACGACGCTGACCTCGAAGAAGCCCGAGATCCGAACCATCGACATCAAGATCGCCGATAGCTGGAAGAAGTTCACCGGCAGCAGCAGCATTCCGTATCTTGGCGTCGCGGCGCATGTAGCCTGGGCGGAGAAGAACAGGAAACTCATTCCCAAGCTGTTCGCTGCCTACAAGGAGGCCGCCGATTGGGTGGCGGCGAATCCGGAAGCAGCTTCCAAACTGATCCTGCCGAAGGGGACGCCCGACGATCAGAAGGCGATCGCGGGGCTGATCCAGCACAATGATCGTCTCGGCATGAACGTCAAATGGGCGTCCGACCTGCGCAAGGAGATCAACTCGGTCTATGCGGCCGGCAAGTCGATTGCCTTCCTGCCCGCGGAGCCGTCGCCGGCGACGATCTATGAGGGCGGGAAATGACCGATATGGCGCAACCGACTGCATCCCCGCCCTCGACGTCGAGCGTGATGCTGGCTGTGGCGAACAAGGTCTGGACATCCGCTTTCCCGTTCGTCGTGGTGATTGCGCTCTGGCAGTTCGCGTCGCTGTTCTTTCCGCGCTTCCTGTTCCCGTCGTTGATCGACGTGTTCTGGCGCTGCATCGATATCTTCACGACAGGTTCGATGTTCTGGGACGTGATGGCGACGGTGTTGCGCATTCTCGCCGGGCTTGGCGGCGCATTCGTCATTGGCGGCATACTCGGGCTGATCATGGTGCGCTCGAAGGCCGTCGACAAGTTCCTGTCGCCGATCCTGACGCTGTTTCAGGGAATTCCCGCGCTGTCCTGGGTGGTGTTCGCCATCATCTGGTTTCACGGCATCGAATTTCGAATCTTCTTCATCATGGTGATGACGACATTGCCCGCTTTCACCTTCCAGGTGATCGGCGCGCTGCGCGGCATGTCGAAGGATCTCACGGAGATGGTGTTCTCTTTCCGCCCGACGCGCCTGAAGCTGTTTCGCGTGATGGTCGCGCCGGCCATCCTTCCGGACATCCTGACCGCGTGGAAGGTCAATCTCGGCAATGCTTCGCGTGTCGTGGTGGTGGCCGAACTGGTCGGAGCCACCGGCGGCGTCGGCTACCAACTGCTGCAGCAGCAGCAACTGTTCGACATGGCAGGGGCGCTGGCCTGGACGCTGCAACTGGTGTTCTTCGTGCTGATCGTGCAGGGCGTGCTCACATTGATCGAGAACACCGCCTTTCGCTATCGGGCGGTTTCGGAGCGTGCGATATGACCGGTACTCTGGTGACCGAAAAAGCTGCAACGACTGGCGGCGTCATTCATCTCGGCGATGTCACGAAGGTGTTCGGCAAGGAAGGGATGGCCGGCTCCTACCGCGCCGTGGATCATCTCAACCTCGATGTCGCGCCCGGCCAGATGCTGGCGCTGCTCGGAAAGACCGGCTGCGGCAAGTCGACGATCTTCAACATGATCGCAGGCCTGACCGAACCGACCGCCGGCACGGTTCGCGTGAACGGCAAGAACCCGTTTGCCGAATTCGACGCTTTCCGCGGCAAGATGGCCATCGTGTTTCAGGGCGATCGCCTGCTGCCGTGGCGTACCGCGATCCAGAACGTGCAACTTGGTCTCGAGATGCTGGACAGGCCGCCGCCGGATCGCAAGGACACCGCGCGAAAGTGGCTGACCAAGCTCGGTCTCGGCGGCCATGAGGACGACTATCCGCATCAATTGTCGGGCGGCATGCGGCAGCGCGTCTCGATTGCGCGGGCCTTTGCCACCAACGCCGAGCTCCTGCTTTGCGACGAGCCGTTTTCTGCGCTCGACGAATCCACGGCCGGCAAGCTGCGCGGCGAGTTCGTACGGCTGGTGAAGGAGAACGGAAAGACGGCCGTGTTCATCACGCACTCGATCAGCGAAGCACTGGAGATCGGCGATCGTATCGTCGTACTGAAGCGCCCGGCCATGATTGCCTATGATGTCAGCTTCGACAAGAACACTTCGCCCGAGGAACGGATGCTGATCCGGGAGCGGATCGGAGAAGTTCTGGCGGCTTAGTCCCGGCCCGCGTCGGTGGTGGCGTCCTGCGTGCTTGCTAGTCCAGGAGCGGCCTGCGATTCAAAGCCATGTGAATCACCAGCGCCAGCAGCGCCATGAATGCGATGGACACGGCCAGAATGGTGCGGGTGCTTGTCAGGGATGTTTCCGCAACGGGCGCCGGCTTGGCCCGTTGCGGCGGCAATTCCTCATCGAGCCTGCGCTCCAGCAGTTTCGTGACGGACTGTTCTGCCGTCGTCGCCGCCATGCTGTTTGCCCATGCGCGCAAATGATCAGGCGTCAGAGCTTGCGCTGGCGTCGGTTCTGCGCTGACGCCGATACTCTTGGCGCTTGCTTTCGGCGCGGCGGCGATCGAGGGGTCGTCTGCAATCGACGCCTGCGCATCCAGTAGATTGTATTGGTTGGCCGGCACGACACCCAATTCGGTGCGGGGAGCGGCGCTGGAGCTCCGGGACGTTGGCCACTGCAATTGGGACTTCGCAAGCATCGGCTTGCCTTCGTACCAGCACTTTCGGCCGTCGATCAGACGATAGGACCAATACGTCCGCGCATTCGCCGGCCGCTCGGCGCTGCATTGCTTTGCCTGCGCAGCCGTCACCGAAAAGATGAAAGCGACGGCAAGAAAGCCGGCGATGTCAGCGCCCAGAAAAATCAACCGGAATCTGCTCATCAGACGCTCACGCAATCAATGGAACAAAAAAGTCATCATTTCAGAAACTTAGGCCGCCAATTGGGCCGTAATTTTGGCGGTTTTCCACAGGTTACGCACACCTGATGGTCCCGCTACGGGGGGCTCTGAGCAGGTCACCCGAGCAAACAGGGGTTCGATGAGGACTAATCGCGGAATTTCCAGCTGCGTCCGCTGGGGAACTGGTATGGGAGTGTGGCCTAGTTGCTTCCGGGCACGAAATCGATTGTGCGACGCAAAGCCGAGTGGGGGATGACGCCCCGGGTTGACCGGGCCATCGTTCCTGCTCGGGCTGCGAGAGGAGCGGAAGGGTTCGAACCTGTCATGGCAAATCGCAACGCGATGCCGGGTGATCAGGACTGATCGATTGGCGAGACCTTGAGCCCCGCATCTTGAAGCGCTGCCAGGATGCGCTTTGCAACGATCTTCGCTTCCTCAGGATCGAGCCGGTGATCCGGATGATCGCCGAAGCTATCGAGCAGGGCGGTCGCTACAATTGCGTTGATTTGATGCTCGTCAAACATGCCTAACCTCCGTTGAGGGCGAAACACCGTTCGCAGGACCGAGAGGGCCTGCGCGCTACATCAAAGCGCGCGGTTTACAGCACCGAAACGAAAAGCCGTATCGCAAGGTACGTGCCGATCGCGACGACGAATGTTATGCCAATTGCAACGGCCGTGTTTCGAACGACATGTCCCCAATCCATCAGCTCTGCCCGGATCTGCGCAAGAAGAAAAATTGATGTACTCAAATCGACTGGCGACGGATGCTTTTGCGGTCCATCCGTCTCGCCTGCGAAAAGCCGCCGGCAGTTCTCCTCCCGCCGCGGCCGTCTTTCGCTGCCGGGCTTGCAAGTCGATCTGCGCCGGATCGCAACGCGATCAAGGTGTGATCGTTCCCGCTGATGGTGGTCCGCGTACAAGCGGCCCCGGCATCGCGGCGGTCTCGCCGCGGATTCCCTGGAATTTAGGAACCTTTCCAACCGAGTTCGGTTGGCAATCGTCCTGTCGGTAGCCAGCCCCCAAGAAGCCGGGGCAGACCATTGGGCCGCGCGTGGCTGCCATGTGCCGAGGCCGCAAAGCAAAGAGGAGCGGGCCGATGGAAATCGTCTTCTTTATAGGAGCGTTTGTGTTACTGGCGGCGCTTATTTTTGGCGTTCTGCAGTACCGATATCGCAACCGGGCAGCCGTTCGCGCGGGCGGAGAAATCGTGAAGGAGCGCTACCGCAGAGATGAGGGCTAGATTTTCAGTATGCATCACCCCCAGATCTCCTTCCACCAGCGCCAGGTCGCGGCGAGTGCCAGCAGGCCAAGGACGCCGGTCACGGCGGTAGCGTTGTCGGCCCCAATGCGGTCTGCGAGCCAACCCAGCCATACGAAGCCGATCGGACCGGTGCCGGTGCAGACGGTCAGGACGCCCAGTATGCGCGAGCGCATTTCTGGCGGCGCGGCGAGATAGACCAGCGTAGCCTGCATCGTCGCAAATCCGGCGCCGCCCAACCCCGTCAGCAGTAGCGCCGCGCCTGCCAGCACCGGGCTCTGCACCAGTGCGAAAGTCACCACCGTGAGCAGGTAACAAACGACACCGCCAAGATAGGCCCGGCCATACCATTTCGGCGTCAACCACAGCGCCAGCAGCAGCGCACCCACAAATGCGCCGATGCCGTCCATGGTCGCCAGCAGGCCCACGCCCTCCGGTCCCAGATGCAGACGGTCGCGCCCGATGACCGGGATCATGCTGGTGAAGGGCCAGGCGAAGATATTGTAGATCACGGTCACGATCAGCACGCCGATGAGCCGCTTGTCGGTGCGCACCAAAGCGAGCCCCTCGGCGATCCGTGCCAGCACGGCATCGGAACCTGCGGCGCGAGGAATGCGCGAGCGGATGGTCAGGGCCGCCCATAACGCGGTGCAGTACATCAGCACGCTGAGAATAAACGCACCTTGAATGCCTGTCGCGGCGAGCAGGAATCCGCCGACGGCGGGGCCGACCATGCGGCTCGCATTGCTGGCGCCGACGTCGAGCGACATCGCGGTGCCCATCCGTTCGCGGCCCACGACCTCACCCATCATCACGCGGCGCACCGGGTTGTCGGTGCACCAGCCGCACCCGTTGATGAAACTCGCGAGCGCAAGATGCCAGACCTCGAGCTGTCCCGCTTGATCCAGAATTGCGAGGACAGCGGACGTACTGCTCATCAGCAGCACGACGACAAGGAGCGTTCGGCCGCGATCAAAGCGTTCCGCGAGCGCGCCGAGAAACACACCGAAGAGACCCATCGGAAGCAGACGGAGCATGGTCATCATCGAAACCAGAAACGCCGAGTCGGTGCGCTGATAGACGACAACGCCGACCACGACGGTTTCCAGCCAGCGCACGGTGGCGATGATCAGACCGACGTACCACAAACGCCAGAAGTCCGGTGCCTCGATCATCCGCCGGAACGGCGAGTTGCCCACGCGATCGTTTCCTCTCCGGGGACTGCTCGCCCCTTATGTTTGCAGTAATGGATGCCGACGGGACAAAACAAGGCTTTTCCACCGCGCGACGGTGTCTGCGTGCGGAACAAGTTGCTGATAAGCCACACGACTCGATGAGAATCCGATGCAAGCCATCATAGTCATGGCCATGCTGACTCCTCGGCCTTAATGATTTTTGCAGCAGCGAAGATGGCGCACAACGCGCCGCAGCGACTAGGACGTTCAGTAATTTGCCGCGTGATTGGCGATTAGTCGGTGCAACACCCGAAGGAGTCGAACCGCGACATGAGTTTGGACGGTCAAAAAGCGAAATCCGATCGTTTCACGGAGGCGTCGGATGTCGCCTCGGCGCCATCAGGTGCGCGTGAAAGCGGGAATCTACCATTGCAATTCAACACCAACGAATTTGTCGTCTACCCGGCGCATGGCGCGGGACAGGTTCTCTCGATCGAAAAGCAGACCGTTGCCGGCGCGAGCCTGGAATTCTTCGTGATCTACTTCACGAAGAGCAAATTGACCGTCCGCGTTCCTATTCGAAAGGCCGCGAATGTCGGCATGCGCAAGCTGTCGGATCGCGCTTCGGTGCAGGAAGCGAAGCGGGTTCTGAGCGGAACGCCACGGAAAGCCCGTGGCAATTGGTCAAGGCTTGCGCAGGAATACGAAAGCAAGATCAACTCCGGGGACATCGTCGCGGTCGCGGAGGTCGCTCGCGATCTTTTCCGGCAGGGCGAATCCGAACAGAGTTTCAGCGAACGGCAGTTTTACGTGTCGGCGCTCGACCGCCTGTGTGGAGAAGTGGCACTGGTCGACGGAGTCTCCGAGGAACAGACCATCAAGGAGCTCGAAGGCCTGTTGAAGGGCGGCCCGCTCAAGCGCAGCGCGTGAACTAGGGACGGACTGTCGCTGGTCGCCGGGCAGGGATTGCAACGACGCGCTCACCTGCCTGGCCGCCAGTGCGGCGATCTCAGCTCTCAATATTTCGCTACAGAGCGTCAGCCTGCTGCGGCGATGGTTCTTCTGCGTTGGGGTCGCCCGGCGCCGTCGCCCAGCCGAGTTCGACGAGCGTCACGATGCGCCGGCCGGTACCGTCGAGCTGGCAAACGGCAAGACCCTGTTCTTCGATGTAGGTCAGCAGACGCCGCGCACGGCGCAACGAATATGAGCCATAGGCACGCGCGATCGCCGCATCGCCGGGGCAGGGCCAGCCCTCCTTTGCGGCGCGGGCGATCATCATGAAGACGCCCTGCATATCCTCCGGCAGGAGCGAGGCGCGGATCGAGACGTCCCGCCAGCCATCATCCTCGACCATGTCGGAGCCGAGCCCGGCGCGGGCGCGCGTGAGCATGCGACGGAAGTCACTCAGCTCCGGCACGGCCGATCCGAGTCCTTCTATCCGGCAGCGGACCACGAATTCCTGATAGAGGACGCCGACGGCACGGAATCCCGCGTCGGGTTCATCCATGACAGCGCCCAGAATGCGGTCCATTCGCGCGCGCCGCTCCGCCAGTTCCTCCGCACTGAGTGGGGGCTCTGCAGGTTCAGGAGAGATCTCCAGCGCCGCGGTTTTGGCCGCCATCAACTGGCCGAGAAGATTTGGCGGCGGCGAGCGGCGCTGCGGCCTATTATTCTCGGGCGGCGGCGCAGCGAGGATGATCGCGCGTGCATCCTCCGGCGCTTCCGGCAGAGGTAGCAGACGCGGCGTCGCGTTGCGCGGCGTGGTGTCGGTAGGACCGATGCGCAACTGCAGTGGCCGACGGGAGAGGGCCGGGCCAAGAGCCATGAATTGCCCGCGCTCGAGATCCCGGAACGCCTCGGCCTGCCGCCGCTCCATGCCCAGAAGGTCGGCCGCGCGCGCCATGTCGATATCGAGAAAGGTCCGCCCCATGAGAAAATTGGACGCCTCGGCGGCGACGTTCTTGGCGAGCTTTGCCAATCGTTGCGTGGCGATGATCCCTGCCAGGCCACGCTTGCGGCCACGGCACATCAGGTTCGTCATGGCGCCGAGCGAGAGCTTGCGCGCCTCGTCCGACACGTCGCCGGCGACCGCGGGCGCGAAAAGCTGCGCCTCGTCCACCACCACCAGCATCGGGTACCAGTGATCGCGGGCGACATCGAAAAGTCCGCTGAGGAAAGCTGCGGCGCGCCGCATCTGGTTCTCGGCGTCCAGTCCTTCGAGATTGAGCACGGTGGAGACGCGATGGCTGCGCGCGCGCTCGCCGGCGACCTGCAGCCCGCGCTCGGTATGGTCCTCGGCATCGATCAGGAGGTGTCCGAACCGGTCGGCAAGCGCCACGAAGTCGCCTTCGGGGTCGATGATGGTCTGCTGCACCCAGGCGGCGCTCTGTTCCAGCAGACGGCGCAGCAGATGGGATTTGCCGGAGCCCGAATTGCCCTGCACCAGCAGGCGGGTCGCCAGCAGTTCCTCAAGGTCCAGAGTTGCCGGGACGCCTGCGGTCGTGAGCCCCATCTCGATCGCAACGGTCATGTCTCGACTCAAAGTCCTCTTGCGGAGGCTCGCTTAACAACCCGATCGCTGCGCGTCGAGCGCCGATGGCCGATCATCACAGGTTCTCCACGACTGGCCGAATGCCATCGGCCCGGATGAACGCCGGCCCCGGCCGTGGCAGCGGAACCGAACGTCCAATCCGCTTGCGACCGCGGCATTTGACGCAGGTCGATACACGTTTTGATCAGTTCCATCGCGGCCGTGTTGTGCGCATACTGCGCTTGTAGAGCAATGAGAAAGTTGGCGGAGGAGACGAATGCGCGGACGACGTGTGCTGATGGAATCCCTGGTGTCGCACGGCGTGCGTCATATCTTCGGAAATCCGGGAACGACCGAGACCCCGTTGCTGGATAGCCTCGTTTCCTACCCGCAGATCCAATACATCATGTCGCTGCATGAGGGCGTGGCGGTCGGCGCCGCGAGTTTTTATGCACAGGCCACCGGCCGCACCGCGGTGGCGAACCTGCATGTCGCCCCCGGGCTCGGCAATGCGATCGGCGCAATCTACGGCGCGTTGAAGGCCAGCTCGCCGCTCGTGGTGACGGCAGGGCAGCAGGACACGCGCATGCGGCTCACCAATCCCGTGCTGGGCCATGACCTGGTCGCGATGGCTGCGCCCGTCACCAAATGGAGTGTGCAGGTCGAGCGCGCGGACGAACTTGCTCCCATCCTGCGTCGCGCCTTCAAGGTGGCAACCGATGCCCCCAGGGGACCGGTCTTCGTATCACTGCCGATCGACGTGCTGGAGCAGGAGACGGCAGTTGAAGCCGTGGGCCCTGGTAAGCTGTGGCGTTCTTCGCATCCAGATCCGAGGGGCGTTGAGGAAGTCGCCTCGCTCATCCTGAAATCGAACAGTCCCGCGATCATTGCCAGCGATGATGTTGCCCGTTCAGGCGCCACGGAGGCGCTCGTGATGCTTGCCGAAACGATTGGCGCATCAGTCTGGTTTGAAGGCTTGCGGCACCATGCGTCCTTTCCGACCAGCCATCCCAGCTTTCGCCAGTCGCTTCCGCCCGACGCGGCGCAGATTCGAAAGGCGCTCGGAAGCTCCGATCTCGTCATTCTGCTCGGCGGGCCATTCTTCGAAGACATCTGGTATGCGGAGGGAAGCCATTTTCCTGACGGTGCGGTCGTCGTCCAGATCGAGGAATCGCCCGAGCGGCTGGCGTTCAACCATCGCCTCGATGGCGGGATCGTCGGCGAAATGTCCACCAGCATCGCAGCGTTGACGAATGCGCTGCGCTCGCGGCAGGGCGGGGAATTCCAGCACGCTGCGAAACGCCGCAACGGGGCGCTGGCCGAACTGAGCGCGCGCGACAAGGAGGCCTATCGGGCGCGACTGGAGAAGAGCTGGAAGCGCGAGCCGAGTTCGATGCCGCGCGTGATGGCGGAGCTCAGGCGTGGGCTGCCCGATGATGCCGTGATCGTGGATGAGAGCATCACGGCGAGCCTCGATCTTGCACGAACGTTCGATTATCGCGGGCCGGGGGATTATTTCAGCGGACGCGGCGGCGGCATCGGTCAGGGGCTTTCCGGCGCGCTGGGCGTCAAGGTTGCGATGCCGGATCGTCCGGTTGTCGCCGTTTCCGGCGATGGTTCGGCGATGTACAGCGTTCAGGCGCTTTGGACGGCGGCGCACCACAAGCTCGCGATCGTGTTCGTGATCCTGTCGAACCGGGAATATCGTATCCTGAAGCACAATGTGGACGTCTGGCGTCAGAACTTCGAAGCCGGCACGCAGCATCCCTATCAGCAGATGGATCTGACGGGACCGGACCTGGATTTCGTCCATCTGGCGGCGGGCATGGGTGTCGAAGGCGTCAGGGTCGAGAAAGCCGACGACATCGCATCGGTGCTGGCGACCGCGGTCGCGGCAAACCGGCCGTACCTCATCGAAATTGCGATCGAAGGGAAGCGATGAAGCTACGCCTCTGCATGATGCCTGTACCAGGAGCCAGATGAAGAACGGTGGGACACGCGACCTCGAAACGGGGCAGGTTACCGAAGCGACCAGCTACGGTTCGCCCGGGCATGGCGCCGTCAAGTCGGCGGCGAGGGTGCTGCAGGTTTTCGAGTTTTTCGACGAGATCCAGCGCGAGGCCAGGGTGGCCGAGATTGCGGAGCGGCTGGCCTTTCCGCAATCGTCGACCTCGATCCTGCTGAGATCGCTCGTCGATCTCGGTTACATGGACTACCTGCCGGAAAGCCGCAGTTTTCTGCCGTCGCCGCGGGTCACGCTTCTCGGCACCTGGCTCGACAAGGGGCCGGTGCGCAATGGCAGCCTGATCCGCATGCTTGAAGAGATTTCGCAGAACACCGGCAATACCGTCATCATCGCCGCGCGCAACGGCATCTACTCGCAATATGTACATGTCCTGCAGGCGCGCACCGCGATACGGTTCCATGTCGCCACAGGCGCGCGCCGGCTTGTGGTCTGGTCCGCGACCGGGTTTGCGCTCCTGCTTGGCGCCAGCGAGGCCGAGGTGCGGGCACTGTGCGCGCGAACGAATGCCGAAGCCATTCCCGGACAGCCGCGCGTCGACGTCGCCCAGGTGCTGGAAAACATCAGGCAGGCGCGCGCTGCCGGCTACTTCTTCTCGCGGGAATTGGTCACGCCCGGCTCCGGTTCGATCGCCGTTCCGCTGCCGGACGGGATCGACGGGCACAACCGCGCCCTGACCGTCGCGGTCTCGGGCATCCTCGACGATATCACGAGACGCGAGCAGGAGATCGTGACGCTGCTCAACGACGTCATCAGGCGCTATCTCACGCCTGTCTGACGGCGTTCGGCTTTGGGTCGACGAGCAGTGGCCAGAAGCCTTCGCCACCGACCGCGCAAATCGCCCGGCCGATCATTTCCTGCCAATAGGTTTCCGCGCCCCATTCGTCGCGCCAGCTCCACAGGCGGCGGCTCGCGAAATGCAACGGATGCTCCTGGGTGAAGCCCATCGCGCCGTGCACCTGCTGGCATACGGCCGCGACCTGGCCCGCGGCCTCGCCGCAGCGGGCTTTTGCGATGGCGACCGCAAAGCGATCGTCGCCAAGGCGTTCGGATTCGGTGAGCGCGTCGGCGGCCGCGGACGCTGCCGCGAAGTGACCGGCGGCGATCGCCAGCATGTGCTGCACGGCCTGGAATTTTGCGATCGGACGGCCAAACTGCACGCGCTCATTGGCATAGGTCAGCGCGTAGTCCAGGCAGCGCTCCATTCCCCCGATCATCTGCTGCGCGCGGACCGCGGCGCCGCAAGGCATCAGGCCATCTTCGCTCAGATAGCCCGGCGCCGTGCGGACGTCGTCACTGGCCAATTCAATGTCGTCGAACGAGATCTCGTCCCGCGGCTCATAGGCGACGTTGCGCCGCCGGTTTTTCGAGGCGGCGCCGCTCGCGGGGACGCGGGCCAGCATTCCGGCCCCGCTTGCATTGCGCGCAAAGATCAAGCCAGTCACCTGCAATCCCCAGGGCACATGGCGGGCGACGCCTTTCAGCCGCCAGCCGTTGCCGTGTGGCACGACCGTGAGACGATCGGTGTCGTTGGTCGGGCCGAGCGTTGCCGCGCCCTCGAGCGGTTCGCCGCCCGCGTCAGTCCAGAGGCGATTGGCGAGCATGGTTTCGGCAAGCGGCAGAGGCACTGAATAGAAGGCGGCGCGCCGGATCAGGTTGGCGACGTCAGCCGCTGCCAACCCGACCCCGCCGGCGGCTTCGGGAACCATCGCAAGCGGAAGTCCGGCATCCTCGAGTGCCGCCCACAGCGCCGCCGGCCACTCGCCGTTGTCGGCAGCGGAGAGGATTTCCTTGTTCACATGCTGCTGAAAAAGCCGGTCGGCCTGTTCGAGCACGATTGCTGACATGTCTTCCATGGTCATCCCCTCAACGCAGGCCGAGGCCGCGCGCGATCATCCCGCGCAGGATTTCCGGCGTGCCGCCGCGGATCGTGAACGAGGGCGCATGCAACAGCACATGCGCCAGCGCCTGCGAATATTCATCGTCGTCGTCGAGGCTCGCTTCGATCGGCAGCAGCTTGCGCACCATCTCGGGAATCTCCCGCTCGAAGGCGGTGCCGACATCCTTGACGAGGGCCGCTTCCGTAACCGGGCTTTCGCCGCGTTCCAAAAGTCCCGCGATCGACGACGACATCCGGCGAAGCGAAGCAAAGTGAGCGACGAGACGGCCGATCTCGATCGCTTGCCGCTCGCTCGGTGCGTCGCCGACCTTGTTGATCAGTTCGACCAGCACGCGGACGTCGGACATGAACCGGTCCGGTCCGGCGCGCTCGTAGGCCAGCTCACCGGTCACGCGGGTCCAGCCTTCGCCCGGCTTGCCGATCAGCATGTCGTCCGGCACGAAGCAGTCGCGGAAGAACACTTCGTTGAATTCGTGGCCGCCGGACATATTGAGGATCGGCCGGATCGACACGCCATTCGTTTTGGTGTCGACGATGAACTGCGACAGGCCGGCATGGCGGTTCTCGCTGGGCGGTTCGGTCCGCGCCAGCACGATCAGATAGTGCACGCGATGCGCGTTGGAGGTCCAGATCTTGGCGCCGTTGATGCGCCAGCCGTTCTCGACCTTGTCGGCCTTGGTCCGGACCGCGGCGAGGTCGGAACCGGAATCCGGTTCGCTCATGCCTATGCCGAAATAGCATTCGCCGGCGGCGATCTTCGGCAGGATCATCTGACGCGACCGCTCGCTGCCGTGCTTGAGGATCTGCGGACCGGACTGCCGGTCGGCGATCCAGTGGGCGCCGCCGGGCGCGCCTGCTGCCAGCATCTCTTCGGTGACGACAAACCGTTCGAGGTTGGAGTGCTCACCGCCGCCATATTGCTTTGGCCAGGTCATGCCGATGAATCCGGCGACCGCAGCGCGTTTGCTGAACTCGGGATCGAAGGTCGACCATGAGGTGCGATGGGCGGCGTAGCGTTTTTTTGCGCGCTCGTCGTCGAGGAAGGCGCGAACCTTGCGCCGCATGGCTTCGGCTTCCGGCGGCAGCGTCAGCGATTCAAACCGAAACGCGCGCATGTGGGTCTCCTGGTCCTGTTGTGCGATAGTGCATCGGCCGCAGCTCACGCGCTGCGGAGTTCAGATATGCGCCTCAGGGCGATTTCAGATCGGCCCCGATTTCCTTCAGAACTTCCTCCGTGTGCTCGCCCAGTCGCGGCGCGTGCCGGCGAAGGCGGAACGGCGTCGATCCAAAGGTGACCGGCGCGCGGATGGCCTTGTAGCTGCCCTCGGAGGGATGCTCGGCAAGACCGAACATCCCGACGGCTTTCATGTGGGGGTCGTCAGGCAGGTCGTCGAGGCTGAGCACCGGCATGCAGGGGATGCTGACCTCGTCGCAGAAATCCACCCACTCGGCCGTCGAACGCGTCGGGGCCATCGCATCGATCAACTCGTAGAGCGTCTCGAGATGCGCGACCCGCTCGGTGAGGGGATAGAAGCGCGCATCGGTCTTGAATTCCGGCTTGCCGACGAAGTCGAAGAAATCGCGCCAGTTGCGGTCCGAGTAGGGCAGGATGCAGACGTAGCCGTCTGCGGTGCGGAACGGCTTCCGGCGCGGGCTGACGACGCGGACATACCCGGTCGTTCCGAGCTGCGGTTCGAATGCAAATCCCAGCAGATGCTCGATATAGGCAAACTCCGCGGTGGTTTCGAACATTGGCACCTCGATGACCTGGCCGCCGCCGCCGCGCTCGCGCTGAAACAGGGCTGCGATGACAGCATAGGCGATGGCCTGGCCGGAGAGCTTGTCGCACAGCACGGTCGGCATGAACGCGGGCTCGCCGCGCGAAACCTTGTGCAGCGCCGCCAGGCCCGAGCCGGCCTGAATGATGTCGTCGTAGGCGGCCTTGTCGCGGTAAGGCCCGTCCTTGCCGAAGCCGTAGGCGCCACAATAGATGATGTCCGGCCTGATTGCCCGCACGGCCTCGTAGCCCAGGCCGAGCTTTTCGATCGCCTTCGGCCGCAGCGAATGCACGAAAACGTCTGCCGTCGCGATCAGTTTGTGCAGTGCGGCCATGTCGCCCGCCTGCTTGAGGTCGAGCAGGACGCTGCGCTTGTTGCGGTTGAGGTGCAGAAAGCCGCCGGCCATCCCTTCATTGCGGTTGGGGCGATAGCCGCGGAAGGAATCGCCTTCGGCGCTTTCGATCTTGATCACGTCGGCGCCCATGTCCGCCATGATATGGGTCGCAAACGGACCCATGACCACATTGGTCAGATCAACGATGCGGATTCCCCCCAGCGGGCCATCCGCCATGGTCGTGTCCACCACCTTCGGCTTTCCTTCCTGCTCAAACGAGTATGTACCGTCGCGGCCTCGTATCCAGCCGCGTTGCGCCGCACTTCAATGCGCCGATGATATTTGGATCAATATGCGTTTGGCCGCGAGATGCATTTATCACATATGCGATGGTTGAGATCGCATTCGCCACTTGCCGCGGGGCCATGATCGAAGATATCCCGGAAAGAACAAGAAAAGCACAACGGGAGCAAACGATGATCTCGATGAAGTCAGGGCGCATGGCGCGGGCAGGGCTGGTCGCGGCGGCGCTGGCAATTTCCTCCTTGCCGTTCAATCCGGCCGCAGCGGCCGAGAAATGGGACCTTTACGTCTACAACGCGGTCTCTACCGTCTCGGCCGTCAAGGGGATGAACACCGTCATCGAGCAGATCGAGAAGGAGACCGGAGGTGAGCTGACCATCCGTCTGCACCTCGGAGGCTCGCTCCCGATCAACACCACCACCATCACCCAGGCCGTCAGCGACGACGTCGTGCAGATGGGCGATGATGGATACTTCCTCGGCAACATCCCGATCGGCGGCGTCCTCAGGCTGCCGATGCTGATCCGATCGCCGGAGGAATACCAGAAGGCCGCCGCGATAATGGCGCCTTATCTTGAGAAGGCGTTCGAGAAGAAGGGCGTCCTCGTCCTCGGCCAGTACATCTATCCATACCAGGTGGCTTTCTCGGGCAAGAAGCTGACCTCCCTGGCCGATATCAAGGGCCAGAAGATTCGCGTCACGTCGCCGGAGCAGGGCGAGTTCATCAAGCGCCTGGGCGGCGTTCCCGTGACGCTCGGCGCGCCGGAAGTGCCGTCGGCGCTCGACCGCGGCGTGGTCGATGGCGTGCTCACGGCCAGCTCCGGCGGCGGCAACATCTGGAAGGACCTGCTGAATTCAACTACCGCCTCGGCATCAACTACTTCAACTCGGTCGTGATCGTGAACAAGGAACGCTTCGGCAAGCTGAAGCCGGAGGTACAGGCCAAGGTTCGCAAGATCGTCGAGGCTAACATGCCTCTCATCACCAAGGCGATGGAGGATGAAGAAGAGAGCCTGACCAGGAAGTTCGCCGAGGGCGGGATGACCGTCACGGCCGAACAGGCCGCCGATACCGAAGCCGGGACCAAGGTTATCTCCGCCTTCTGGGATGAATGGGCAAAGTCGAAGGGGCCCGACGCCGTCGAGGCGCTGAAGAAAGTCCGCGCTGCGCTCGGCAGGTAAGCGGCCATGGCCAGTCCCATCGAGATCAAGGAGGTGGCGCCGGACGGCGCCGTCCACCTCATCGAGACCGTGTCGTCGGGCCCGAGCCCGATCGAGAACACGTCCGAGACGCTGTGCGGGTTGTTCCTGGTGGCGATGATCGTTCTGATCGGCGCCGAAGCGATTGCGCGCAACGTGTTTCATACCTCGTTGCAGGTCACCGACGAAGTCGGTGGCTACCTGCTGGTCGCATTGACGTTCCTGAGCATGCCGGTCGCCGAAGCCCATGGCGCCTTCCATCGGGTTGAGCTGATCCAGTCGAAACTGAAGTTTTCCACCCGGATCATTGCTCAGATCGTATTCGACCTGATGTCGCTGATCGCGTCCGGTCTCGTGACGTGGCAGCTGACGCGGTTGGTACTCAATTCCTGGCGCGCCGAAGATGTGGCGCCGACGCCGCTGCAGACGCCGCTATGGATGCCGCAGGCCACCATGGCGCTCGGCATGGCGCTGCTGTGCTTTGCCTTGATCAGAACCATGATCGCCAAGGCGAGGCATCTCGGGAGGCATCAGTCGTGAGCCCGGGCGTTGAACTCATCGTCGTAATGCTCATCTTCCTCGGCCTGCTCTGCGCCGGAATGACCATTCCGTTCGCGATCACGGTGCCCTCGGTGCTGTACCTGCTGCTGCATGCGGGCTTGCCCGGTCTCAAGGGCATTGGCCTCGTGAGCTGGGGCAGCATGAACAGCTTTACGCTGACCGCGATCCCACTTTTCATTCTGATGGCGGAGATCCTGCAGGAGAGCAAGCTCAGCCTGCGCGTCTATCACGGGCTGTCCAAGCTGGTGTCGTGGATTCCGGGCGGGCTGTTGCAGACCAATATTGCGGGTTGCGCGATCTTTGCAGCGATCAGCGGTTCGAGCGTGGTCACCGCGGCCTCGATCGGGCGGGTGGCGCTGCCCGAACTGCAGAAGCGCAAATACGATCCCCAGCTCTCGGCGGGCTCGCTGGCTGCAGGCGGAACACTCGGCATCCTGATTCCGCCCAGCATCGCCATGATCGTCTATGGCACCTTCACCGAGACCTCGGTCGCCAAGCTGTTCATGGCAGGCGTGATGCCGGGCCTGCTGCTGACGGTGATGTTCATGGCCTACATCGCGATCCATACATGGCTCAAGCCGACGGCTGCGCCGGTTGAAAAAGGCGCGCGGTCGACAAGGGAGCTGACGGCGGCGCTGCTCGATGTCTTCCCGTTCGTCGTTCTGATCGGTGGCACGATCGGCAGCATCTACACCGGCCTGGTCACGCCGACAGAAGCCGCGGCGGTCGGCTGCGTGCTCTCGATGATTATTGCAGTGTTCTGGGGAGAGTTCAGCTTCCGAATACTCTGGCACGCCCTGCAGACCACGACCCGCGTGTGCGGAAACATCCTGTTCATCGTCTACGCCGCGTTCCTGTTTTCCTATGCCATCAGCTATGCCGGCGTCGGCGAGCAGATCACGCAGTTCCTGGTCAATCTGAAGCTGTCGAAGCTCGAATTCTTCCTGGCGCTGTTCGTTCTCTACACCGTGCTCGGTTGTCTCGTCGAAAGCCTCGGCATGATCGTCGTCACGGTGCCGCTGCTCTATCCGGTGCTGCTGCAATACGGCATCGACCCGATCTGGTTCGGCGTCATCCTGGTGCTGTTCATCGAGATGGGGCAGATCTCGCCGCCGATCGGCATCAACCTCTTCGTCATCCAGAGCATCTGGAATGGCAAGCTGAGCGACGTCGTGATGGGGACGATACCCTTCCACCTCATCATGTTCGTGTTGCTTGGGTTGTTGGTGCTATTCCCCGATATCGCGATGTGGCTGCCCTCGCGCGCGGCCGTCGTTCCCTGAGAGAGTTCGTGCGATGTACGCTCCGCCCCAGATCATCGAGACCGAGATATTCGCCCGGCTGCCCGACAAGTTCAGGCGGAAGGACCCGGACAACGCCTGGGCCATCGTCAATCGCCGCGGCGTTCCGTTGGATTCGTTCCTCGAGGGGCCGTCATTCGACCGCGACGGGCGACTCTATATCGTCGACATTCCCTACGGCCGCATCTTTCGCGTCTCCCCCGGCGGCGAGTTCGCGCTGGTGGCGGAGTATGACGGCGAGCCGAACGGGCTGAAGATCGCAAGGGACGGGCGCATCGTCATCACCGACTACCGGCACGGCCTGATGACGCTTGATCCTCAGAGCGGCAAGGTGTCGCCGTTGCTGGAGCGGCGGTGGTCGGAACGCTTCAAGGGCGTCAACGACCTCGTGTTCGCGCGCAACGGCGATATCTATTTCACCGATCAGGGGCAGACCGGGATGCACGACCCGACCGGGCGCGTGTATCGGCTGCGCACCGATGGCAGGCTGGATCTCCTTGTCGGCAATGTGCCTAGCCCGAATGGCCTGGTGCTCAATGGGTCCGAGCACATTCTCTACGTCGCTGCCACGCGCGGCAACTGCGTCTGGCGCGTGCCGCTGATGCCCGACGGCACGGCGTCGAAGGTCGGCATATTCGTGCAGCTTTCAGGGAGCCTTGGCGGTCCGGATGGACTGGCCATGGACCAGGAGGACAACCTCGCGATCGCCCATGCGGGCCTCGGCGCGGTCTGGATTTTCAGCCGCACCGGTGAGCCGCTCTATCGGGTCCGCTCCTGCGAAGGCCTTACCACGACCAACGTGGCCTACGGCGGGCAGGACAACAAGACGCTCTACATCACCGAGTCCGAAAGCGGAACGATCCTGCAGGCACGTGTTCCCGTTGCCGGACGGCTCATGGCATCGCATCTCTGAAACGTCCATGCCGTTTTGCACGGTCTAACAGCGCGGCTGCAAGATGTGAAAACGGCTCTGGCGCGAGCGCCAGAGCCGTTGATCGAGAAGTGCGCGTTCAGGAGGCGCGCGAGATTTTCGCTAGCCGAGAACCAATTCGCTCCTGGCCGCAATGCGCGCGCGAGCCTTCTGGATGGGATCGCGAATATCGACGACAGGGGACACCGCCGATCGAACCAGGCGGCTCAGTTCACCGCGAGCTCCATTGTATTCGAGACACGGCGCAAAGGGCTGCATGGCGGGTTGATCGCCGGCGCCGTAGAGTTCTTCGTACTGAATGAAGTTCGCGAAGTGCTCGCGGCCATTGGTAACCAGCAGCGTCTCGGCCGGCGTGCCTTCCGCGAAGACGACTTCGTGGGTTTCCAGTTCGATGTGGAAATACTCGATGGAATCACGGTCATCCATGTCGGCCAACGTGATTGTCTTCCCATTCACAAGCCACTGAACGGGAATGAGAAGGCCGTCGATGAAGAGGCTGTGGTGGGGAGAAAGGAACAGGTCGCGACGGGGATATTGATCGCTCAGAGCAAAAGCCGCGACACGGATCGGCGCGACACTCCAATGCCAGGCGGGGCTGGCCTTCTCGTACTTCTGGCGTCCGATCCATTTGACCGGCATCGGCCCCCGAAGCGTATCCACGAGAGTGCCGATCGCCAGCTCTTCAACGGGGACCTCGCCATCGGGCGTCTGAATCAGCGTTCCCCGAAGGAAACACCTGCCGGATCCGCCGCCGTTACCTCCATCGTTGTGGCCTGGATGGTCGTTCCAGCCGCCCCAACCCAAGGCGTCTGCCTTCTTCGACATCGATGCGAGCAGGGGCAAGCTGACAAGCCCGGTGGCGGCAACTTTTCCCGCCGTGCGGGCCGAAATTCCAAGGAACTGCCTGCGTGATGAATTCGTCACATTTACCTCATGGTTAACAAAAAGACGATGAAGTTAAAAACAGGTTTATGACAGGAACCAACCATAAACCGGCCGGTGTGCCAACCTAAAATTGTCCAAAGGTTCCATGTGGACCGGCTCTGTATGTACTTGCTTAATTTCCGTCGGGCTGAAGCGCTGAAATAATAAGGCGTGCATTTTTCGGGGTTGCGCGCCATCCGATCACAATCCCGCGTAGCGCGATCGTGCGCCGGTCAGCAGTTCTGCTCACTCGCTTTTCCGGCAGGCGCCGTGATAAATTCGTTTCATTTCGGGGCAATGGCCGCGTGCAGTTCAGGCAGCTAAGATATTTCGTGGCGGTGGTCGAGGCGGGCAGCATTTCCCGCGCTGCCACCACGGTTCACGTCGCCCAGCCGGCGCTCAGCCAGCAGATTGCCGATCTGGAAGAGCGTATCGGCGTGCAGCTGCTGCTGCGGACCCCGCGCGGCGTCAAGGCCACGCCGGCGGGCGAGACACTGTTCCGCGAGGCGTCGCTGATCCTGCATCGCATGGACCAACTGCCGGGCATGCTGAAATCGGCGATCGGCGAGACCCAAGGCACCGTGCGGCTCGGCATCGTCGCCAGTCTCGCAGGTCCGCTGGTCGGCGTCATTGTCGAGCATTTCAAGGCCGAGTTGCCGCAGGTCAGGCTGATTTGCGCCGATGGCGACAGTGGTTCGCTTGTCGCCCGCGTGCAATCGCATGCGCTGGATCTTGCGCTGGTGTTCGAGGACGAGCTGGTGTCGGCGCATTCGCGAAATCCGATCTTTTCCCAGCAGCTTTTCCTGATCGGCGAGGACGCCGCGAAGTTCAAGAAGCCGCACGTCTCGCTTGAAGACCTCGTCGGCCTGCCGTTGATCTCGCCCGGAGAGCAACGGAACCGGCGACAACTGATCGACCGGGCTTTTGCCGCCCGCAATCTCGTCCCGAACATCGTGACCGAGGCCAACAATCTGTCGAGCGAACTGTCCGCGGTTCGCGCCGGCGTCGGCAATACTCTACTCAACGTCGGCGAAAACCCTGATGGGCTCGAATCCTTTGCCAAGCCGGTACCGATCAAGCCTCCGCTCTACATGACCTGCTGTGCCATCTTCAACAATGACACCACGCTCAGCGCCGCCACGGAGGCGGTGCGTAGCTCGCTGATCAAGGTGGTCAAGGATTTCATCAGGACAACCAAGCGCCGCGGCGCCAAGGTCATCGACTGACAACTTGGCGGAGAACTGGACGGGCGTTGTAAGGCGCCCGTCGTTGCGTCTCAGTCGCGCCGGTCGGCGAATTCGATGCCTTGTTGTACCTGATCGATTGCCTGCTGGATCAGGTCCATCGCCCGTTCGCGATGGCCGCCCTTGTTCGGGGTAGCTTCCCGCAGCGAGGCGACCGCCTGATACAGCGACGAAAGCGCGTGTTCCATGTTGCCCTGGTAGGCGCTGGCGGTGGTGGCGGAAGCACCGAGCACGCCGAGCGTGGCAATGCCGGTCGCGGCGGCCACGGCAAAATTTCGGCGAGAGATGTTTGCTTCAAACATGAGATATTCCTTTCTGATCAAAATGAAGTGGAGCGCTGCAAGGAAGGGCGTGCGGCGTCGGGAGCATTCGCTCGCGGGCGCTCTGTCGCCGGAAATCGCCGCGGAAACAAATATCGATTGCCTATGCAGGTATAGCGTTCGCCGATAGCCCGCGGTCCCGGCTGCGCTAGCCGCGCGGTCTCGCTGTGCGCAGCCAGAGCCATGACGCGATCGCGCAGAGCGCGATCAGGCATGTGGCCGGCACCAGCATCGGACCGGCGACGCTGCCGGTATGGTGCTGCACCCACGGCGCCAGGTTCGGCGCGAAGAAGCCGCCGATATTGCCGATCGCATTGATCGCGGCGATGCTCGCCGCCGCCCTTGCGCCGGAAAAGAATCGCGACGGAAACGTCCAGAAGCACGGATTGAGCACGGCGATGCAGGGGCCGCCGATCGCGAGCGCGATAAAACGATGCGTGTTGTCCGTCAGCATGATGCTGGCCAGGAAGCAGATGGCGCCGAGCAGGGTGATCACTGCCACGAAGCGAAAGATCGATTTGTCGTTACGAAGCAGCGGCGGCACCGCGATCAGCGCCAGCGCCGCCAGCGCCCAGGGAACCGCGTTCAGCAGGCCGTTGACGGTCGAACCGACGCCGAAGTCGCGAATGATGGTCGGCAGCCAGTAGGTCAGGCCGTAATAGGAGGTGGCGAGCAGGATATAGACCAGCCCGAATCCGATGACGACCGGGTCCCACAACGCCGACCAGGGATTTTCGTGCGTTGCCTTGGGCGGCGTTGCGCGCGCATGCATCGCCGCGAGCAACTGACGGTCCTTGTCGTCGAGAAAGCGCGCGGTCAGCGGGGAGGACGGCAGGAGAGCGACGACGACCGCCGTAAGCAGCAACGCCAGCACGCCGCCGCCGATGAAGACCCATTGCCAGCCCGCGAGCCCCAGCCAGCCGCTGAGGTCGAGCAGGCTGCCGTTGATCGGTCCGCCGACCATGTTGCCGAGGCTGCTGCCGAGCGTGAAGAAGCCAAGCATGCGGATGCGATAGGGATCAGGAAACCAGGTGCTGAGATAGTAAACGACGCCGGGATAGATGCCGGCCTCGACCGCGCCCAGCAGCAGCCGCAGGACGCTGAGCATGTTCGCCGATGCGGTGAATGCCAGGGCCAGCGTGATGACGCCGCAGCCGAAGATCAATAGCCCGAGCCAGCGCCGCGCGCCGTAGCGCTGCAGCGCCAGGGAGCTCGGTATCTCGAATACCACGTAGCCGATGAAGAACAGCGATGCCGCGAATCCGAACGCTGCCTCGGAAATGTGCAGGTCAGAGATCATCTGCAGCTTGGCGAAGCCGATGTTCTGGCGGTCGATGAAGGCGACCAGAAACATCAGGACCAGCACGGGCATCAGGCGCCACCCGAGCCGGTGTATCAGGGCCCGTTCGGCTTCCGAACTGCTCATGCGGCAAATTGCCCGTCGCGCGCACCTGCCATGCGCAGGCGAGGAGAGAATTCCATCATCGGGGATATGCTAGAGCTATTCTTGATTTCAAAGGGGCGCATTTCGAATATCCCCCAAGGTATCTTGGTTCATGCAGTTTCGACAACTCCGCTATTTCGTGAAGATTGTGGAAGCCGGCAGCTTTTCGCGTGCAGCGACGCTGATCCATGTGGCCCAGCCGGCGCTGAGCCAGCAGATCCATGAACTGGAAGAGCGGCTCGGCGTCATGCTGCTCCAGCGCAGCGCGCGCGGCGTCAGCCCGACCGCCGCCGGCGAGTTGCTGTTTCGCGAAGCCACCTCGATCCTGCATCAGCTCGATCAGTTGCCGACCGTGGTTCGTTCGACCAGCGGCGAGGCCGAAGGCGCTGTCAACGTGGGGCTCGCGTCGTCGATGGCGCCGATCCTGATCGGTCCGCTGCTCGAGCGGGTCAAGACCAGTCTGCCCAAGGTCAATCTCAAGCTGTCAGATGACGACAGCGGCACGCTGCAGGCAGGCGTCGCCGCGAGCAATTTCGATTTGGCAGTCGTCTATGAGGATGAATTCGTCCCGTCGCTTTCGCGCCGGCTGATCTTCCGGCAGCGGCTCTACCTCGTCGGCAGTCAGCCGTTCCACGTCAAGGACGCTTCATCGGCGTCACTGCAACAGGTCGCCAAATTGCCGCTGATCCTCCCCGGGCTGCCGAACGGCCGCCGCTCGCTGATCGATCGCGCCTTTGCCGAACGCGGACTGGCGGTCAATGTCGTCGCCGAAGCCGACACGCTCTCCAGCGAATTGCTCGCGGTGCGCTCGGGCGTTGCCAGCACCATCCTGCCGATTTCGGATCGCGCGACCTTCGAGCGCGGCGGATTCGCTGCGCCGCTCCTGGTCGAACCGGCGCTTTTTCTCACCTGCTCGGTGATATCGTCGAGCGACTTTCCCCTGACTCATGCCGGCGAAGCCGTACGCGACATCCTGGTCGATCTGCTGCGGGTGCGATTGCGCGATGCCGGCCTGCTCGGGGTGGAATGGATCGACTAGAGCCCCATTCCGATCAAATCGGAACGCGGCTCTGGATTCTTGGTTCGACGCGTTTTCGTGACGCGAACCGGTTTCCACTTCGCTCGAAAGCGCTCTATGTCTTCGTTGCCTCGCGGTGGTTCATTCACGCGACATCACGGTCGCTTGATGCTTTGACCGGCCATATCGGCAGCCTATACCTGCATATCGAAGCCATATTTGTTTTTGATCCCGGCCTGGATCATTTGTCCGCCCGCGCTGGCGGCGAACCATTCCGGATGCCCCAGCCGGTTAAGGGGCTGCTCCATGCCAAAACTGATTTACCGTGTTGTCTCGGCCTGTGGTGCGCTGGGCTACGGCTATCCCAAGGCATCGCTGGATGCGGCCATGCGAGGGCAGGTCGACGCCATTATCTGCGATGGCGGCTCGATGGACGCGGGTCCCTATTACCTCGGCACCGGCACCGAATATTTCGAGCGCGAAGCGGTCAAGCTCGATTTCCGTCACATGGTCGAAGCCGGCGCCCGGATAGGTTGTCCGGTGGTTCTCGGCAGTTGCGGAATGGCAGGCGGCGATCGCAATCTCGACTGGATGATCGAGGTCGCCAAGGAGGTGTTCGCCGAGCTTGGCATTCAAGGTGCCAAGGTCGCGGTGATCCGATCCGAAATCGACCCAGAAGTCGTCATCAGGGAATTCCGCGCCGGTGCGCTGCGCGCGACGGGGGTGGGCCCCGATCTCGACGAGGCTTCGCTGCGTGAGAGTACCATCGTCGGCCAGATGGGAATTCATCCCCTGATCACCGCGCTGGAAAGCGGGGCGCAATTCATCCTTGCCGGACGCAGCTGCGACATCGCGCTGTTTGCTTCCGACATGATCCGCCGCAACATCGATGCCGGGCTGGCCTACCATGTCGGGCACGTCCTGGAATGCGGCGCGCTGGCCTGCGATCCCGGTTCGCCGTCGGACTGTCTCGTGGCCGAGGTCTATGACGACGGCTCGGCGATCTTCACCGCGCCCAATCCCGCGCGCCGCTGCACGGCCTATTCGATCGCCGCGCATTCGCTCTACGAGGAAAGCCACCCGCAACTGCAGTATTATCCCGAGGGCGTCCTGGTGATGGAGAAGACGCAGTTCTTCTCCCGTGACGGCCGCAGCGCCGGCATCCGCAACAGTCGCTTCGTTCATTCCGCAAGGCCATGGCCCTGGAGCATCAAGCTCGAAGGATCGCGCCGGCTCGGCGCGCGCAAGGTCTCGCTGATCCACCTCGATCCCGCGGACCTTCCGAAGGTCCCGTCGGACGTGCTGGTCTACGGCCGCAACGGCGTGCAGGCGCAGCCTGTCACTGGCTCGCAGCGCGAACTCGGCATCATCGTCGAGGCGACCAGCAAGACACAAGAGGCCGCCGTCCTGTTGGCCAGTCTGCTGACGCATTACCTCATTCACTACGGCTATCCCGGCCGAAAGGCGACCGCCGGCAATATCGCCTATCCGCTGTCTCCCAACCTGATCAGCTTCCAGCGGGAGGACGGTTCGTTCGGCGCCATCGTGCCGAGCGGAACACGCGATCCGGTGTTCTTCGAGAACTATCCCGCGATCAAGGCCGCCGTACTGAAGCTGATCGCGGACGAATTCCCGGACGCGCTCGCAAATGCGACCTATACGATCACCGACGCAGACGTTTCGCATCCGGTCGCACTGCTGCGCACCGTCGACCGCGATACCGGGAAGCTGGCGCAGCGTCACCGGCAGGAGATCGAGCGCGTCACGCGTCTGATAAAGCCCGGCCCCGGTTCGCTGCTCAACCTCGACGCCCCGGACGCCTATGTCTGGTCACTCTACCATCTCCTGCAGAACGAGGACGTGATCAAGAACACGATGTTTCCGATCACCTACTTCGCGGCCAACGGCGCCGACTGGACCGAGCAGGGCTCGGAGCGTCCGCGCTATTTCGACATCGGCGAGCGCGACTATCGCGGCAATGTCGACGACCGGACGCTCTCGCTGATCGCGGACCATGCGCCGGTCGGTGCCCCGGTCGGCTCGCACCGCCTGCTCGACATGGCCGTCGTCATTCGCAGCAAGGATGCCGGCATCAACCGCCTGACCTTCGACATCATCTTCACGTCGGGCGAAAACTACGAGGCCGCGCTGCACTCCAACGTCTTCGCCCGCTGCAATGTCGCGAAGATCCTCAACCTGCCGCCGGCGCGCGTGGTCGGAACTTATTTCGTCGACAGCTGCAACGCGATCAAGATTTCCGTGGACAGGCCGAATATCTCGGCATCGATGGACGAGCGCGACGTGTTCGGCGCCCAGCAGCAGGTCGCAATCGAACAGATGAGCATTCCGATCTATCCCGCGGCGCTGGCCAAGGCTTCGTCGTTCTAAAGGCAGTCAGGCAAACATCATGTCGAACCGAATTGCGATCCGGACCCGCGGCGACAGCCTGGCGTCTCACATCCTGCCGGTCTCGGGGACGATGATCGGGGTCTGCGCAACCCTGATCGGCCTGGCCAAGATCGCCGCGGCCAAGCACGGTTCGTCGCATGTCGACGATTACGCCGCCGTGGTGGCGGTGACGTTTCTTGCAAGTGCGCTGGCATCGTATCTGTCGATCCGCTTGTCGGATCAGACGCGCCTCAGCATTCGGATCGAGCGGTTCGCCGACACGGTCTTTCTCTGCGGTCTGGTCGGCATCACGTTGGTCGCGACCCTGTTTGCGTACGAGGTCATTTAGACCGACGTTCTCCTTGAGTGATGTCGGCATCGCATCGGGGGAACACCCCGGTTATTTCCAAGCATGAGAATTGAAGAGGCGACCATGATCGATCAGGTGAAATCCAGGACGGGCAGAACACGCGCGTTGCGCTGTCTCGTCGCGCTGCTATGTGCGGCGGCACTTTCGCTTCCAGCCGGTGGCGCGCGCGCGCAGACGCCGTTCTATCACGCCACCGCGCAGGAGCTTGTAGGACCTCCCGGTTCGCTTATCCGTTCCGAACCGATGATGTTTGCGCCTGCCGGTGCGCAGGCCTACCGGGTGCTCTATCGCTCGGTCGGCATGCGGGGCGAACCGATCGCCGTGTCAGGGGTGATCGTCGTCCCGCGGGGGCCCGCACCGTCCGGCGGACGGCCGATCGTGGCCTGGGCGCATCCGACCACCGGCGTGGTGCCGCACTGCGCGCCGTCGCTGGCCATCTTCGTGTTCCAGCAGATGGCAGGGCTGCGGCAGTTGATCGAGCAGGGCGCGGTGGTCGCGGCAACCGACTATCCCGGTCTCGGCACCGCAGGCCCGCATCCGTATCTCGTCGGCGACAGCGAAGCCCGCGCCGTGATCGACTCGGTGCGTGCCGCCCGCAGCCTGCCGGGCGTCGGCGATGGCAACAGCTTTGCGGTGTGGGGCCATTCGCAGGGCGGGCAGGCCTCGCTCTATACCGGTTTGATCGCCATGGCCTATGCACCCGAGCTTCGTCTCGTCGGCGTCTCGGCCGCGGCACCAGCGACTTCGCTCGTGACCTTGATGGGCGACGACTTCAAGAGTTCGGGCGGCAAGAACCTCACGGCCATGACGCTGTGGTCGTGGTCGCGCGTCTACGGCGCGCCGATCGACAAGGTGGTGGTGCCCGAGGCGATGCCGACTGTCGACCGGTTGTCCAACGAATGCATCGAATCGATCTTCGATATCCTCGAACGCCGGCAGACCGAGAAGCCGCTCGAGCAGCACTTCCTTTCGGTGCCGAGCATTGCCACCGTGGAACCATGGCGGTCGCTCGCGCTGCGCAACACGCCGGGAACGCTGCCGCCGCAGATCCCGCTGTTTCTGGCGCAAGGCACGACCGACAACATCGTCCGGCCGGAAGTCACCCGCGCCTACATGCAGCGGCAATGCAAGGCGGGCGGCAAGGTTGCCATGATGTGGGTGCCGAACGTCGGCCACGGCTTTGTCGCCAGGGACAGCGCGGATGCCGCGGTGGCCTGGATGATGGACCGGTTCGCCGGGCAGCCCGCACCGAGCGACTGCGGCAAGAACCTCGCCACGGCCGATCCGGCCGAGGCGGCGGCCCAATAGCCGGCCGTCGATCAGAACAACGTGCGTGAGATTCACGCCGACTTAATCCAGATGAATATTGAGGTCCTGTCATGAATTTCATTTCGACATCCCGCATTCAACGCCACCAAAGTTCTTTCTGCCGCGCCAGCCTTGCCAGTCTTGCCGCGCTCAGCCTCGTCGGCCTTTGCTCGGCGGCACATGCCGCGGACAAGCCGCCGCTGGCGCCCGACACGGTCGCGCCCTTCAGCACGGACTCGCGACTGTCGGCCGGGGTCGAGTTCAGCCTGCCGGCGCTTGCAGCCGATATCGATCGGGATATCCCGCAACGGCTTGCGAGCATCGACGAAAAGATCGAATGCGTCCATCGCCGCATCCTGTTCTTCAAGGTCAACGCCAATTGCGATGTCTGGGGCTACGTGGAGCGGTCCGGCGGAGTTTCTCTGTATGGCCGCGGCGATCGCGTCTACGGCTCGGTGCGTATCGATGGCGCGCTCGAAGGGCAGGGCGCCAACCGCTTCACCGCGCGCATCCATGGTGAGACCGAGGCCAGCGCCACCATCGAAGCCACGGCGCGTCCGCAGCTCAGCCGGGACTGGTCGCTCGACCTCAATTTCGGTGACGGGTTCCGATGGAGCGAGCCGCCGGTCCTGCAGGTCATGGGACGCGAGATTCCCCTGGCGAAATACGCCGAGCCGCGAATCCGGTCGCAGCTTGCCGTGGTGAGGTCGCATGCGCTGGCAGCTGCTCGCCGTCTCGATCTGCATGACAAGGCCGCAGCCGCATGGCGGCATGCGTTCGAGCCGATCCAGCTGTCCGACAGTCCGGCGGTCTGGCTGCAGATGACGCCGCAAAGCGTGTCCTTTGCAGGGATGCGGGCAAATACGAGGACGCTGCGCGGGTCGATCGCGCTCTCCGGCACGGTGCAGACCATCGTCGGCCAGGATCCGACGCCGGTGACGGCCACAGCCTTGCCGGCACTTGGCGATGACGTCGGTACATCTGGCGGATTCAATGTGATCCTTCCCGTGCGGGTCGGCTATGACGTGATCAAGGAGAAGCTTTCGCAGGTGATCGCCGCGATGCCGCCGGTGGCGGGGATTTCGGTCAAGGACATTGACGTGTATCCGTCATCGGGCAAGCTCGTCGTCGGTCTGCGCGTCGCAAGGGCCACGGATGAGGATTCCAGCGCCGGAAAGTGGGTTTATCTTTCAGGCGCCGTCCAGGTCGATGCCGACGGCCGCGCCATCATGCTTTCCAACCTTGGCGTCATGACCGGCGATGAGGGCCTCGCCCCGCTGATCGATCCGATCGCGGCGCAGCTCGGATCGAAGCTGAACGTCGATTACGGCATCGCCTACGACAATTTGCTCAACGCCGCCAACGCGAAGCTCAATCGGCAGCTCAAGGACGGTTTCCGCATGGAGGGGCAGCTCTCCTCCGCGAAGCTCGAAAATGTCTATCTGCCCGCTGACGGCGTCGTCATCGCTCTCCGCGCCAGCGGCGAACTGAACATCCTGTACGGGATGTGAGTCACCACCGCCGCCGCCGCAACCCCTCGATTGCGGCGGCGGATTTTGACCAAGTCCTGGATCGAACCTGGGACTGAACCTTTGCCCCGATCTGGAGACACCGATGACGCTGCAAACCCTGGCCTGGCTGGCGATGGCCGCATACGCCCTGCACATCATGGAAGAATACACCTTCGACTGGCGGAACTGGGCGCGGGCCGTCATCAAGCTGCCGGTGGAATGGAGCGATTTCTACGTCACGAACGCGATCGTCATCGCCTTGGGTATTGCCCAGGCACAATTGGCGCCAGCCCTGCCGCTGGCGCCGCTGATATTCGCCTCGCTGATGCTGATCAACGCCGTATTCTTTCACATCCTCCCCGTCGTCCGGACGGGGGGACGGTTCTCGCCTGGCCTCGTCACGGCCATCGTGCTCTTCCTTCCGGTCGGAATCGCCGTCTGGTGCAAGGCCGCCGGCGACGCTCCGCTCCCCTGGACCACGGTGGTGTTCGCGGTTGCGGGCGGAGCGGCGTTGATGGCCTATCCGGTCGTCATGCTGAACCTCCGGGGAAAGCCGTATTTTCAGCAGGGCTGATCGTTCCTGCGACCCCCGACCGCTACCTCAAAGGAGGTATCGAAAGTCGTAGCACCATTGATCCCTTACCTTAGCCGGTGCGGAGCGCCATGGTACCGGCGTGGAATGCCAGTAATTGTCTGCAGATGAGGCACGGATAGCCCGACCGTCGCCGCGGAATTCAGGGCACGATTATTTGATGATTTGAAATGGGAAGTATTGCGCGATAGCTCGTCAGGACGCGTCTTTGCATGCGCCAACCGATCGAGGAAGCACCGAGGGACGGAACAGCGATCATCCTCGAGGATGATGCGAGCGGCATCTATGACGTCGCTCACTGGTCGGCGGGCACGGGTGAATGGCTTGGTGAAAGCGGCGAGCCAACCAAGATCACGCCGACGCACTGGTACCCGATACCCCGCGACCAGTATCTCTCGCGAGAGGACGGCGGCTCCGGCGCCCAACCGCGGACCCGCAGCAGGCGGCGCCTTGCCGCGATCGCCTTAACGCTGTTCGCGGCGGCGTTCATCATCACCTACTTCCGCGCCGAAGTTGCGGCCTATGCGACGCGGTTCGCCGGTCAGGAAGGCCTCTTTGGTCTCGGCCGACATGTCACCGGGCTGTTCGCCAACGAGAACTCGCGGAAAGCCGCCTCGGCTGCCGAAGGACTGGCCGAACCCGTTCGGGCCCGTGCGCCGGCGGAAGCGCAACAAGCTGCGCCGGTGCAGCAAGTCGCAGCCGTTCCCACAGCTGACGAGCAGCCCTCGTCGAAGGAGGATCGCGCGGAGCGGCCGACGCAGGAGCCTGCGGAGGCCCGTCGCGCGATCGAGGGGGCGGAGGGGAAGCTGGCGGCTGAGGTCGCGAAGAGCGCGCGATCGTTCGAGGAGGAACGTGAAAAGGCGGAAGGTCTGGCGCTGGAAGCCGTTACGGCAAAGAAGGAGTTGGCGGCGATCACGCAGCAACATCGCCAGGCGCTGGAAGCGGAACGCGCGCGCGGCGCCGCATTGGCGCGTGAGCTTGCGAACGCGCAGCGGGAAAACGAGAAGCAGGCGGGGCTGTTGAAGGCGAGCGCCGAAGCGGCACAGCTCAGGCAGGCGGAGGCCGCGACCGGCGCACGTTCGCTCGACGAGGCCCGCGAAAGAGCCACAGTTCTTGCGGCGGAGGCGGCGGCGGTCCGAAAGGAACTAGCCGAGAGCGTCGAGCAGCATCGTCAGGCCGTCGAAGAGGGGCGTGCGCGAGGTGCAGCACTCGCCCGCGATCTCGCGGCCGCGCAGCAGGAAAATGAAAGGCTGGCGGCCTTGTTGAAGACGATGGACGAAACGGCGCAGCTCAAGCAGGCCGAAGCCGCACGGAATGCGCGATCGTTCGAGGAGGTGCGCGACAGGACGGCAGCACTTGCGCTGGAGGCTACTGCCGCAAGAAAGGAACTCGCCGCCGGCACGGAGCAGCATCGACAGGCGCTCGAAGCGGAGCGCGCGCGGGGCGCCGCGCTGGCCCGCGAGCTTGCGGCCGCTCAGCGGGACAACGAAAAGCAGGCCGCGCTGTTGAAGGCGAGTGGCGAAGCGGGCCAGCAAAAGCAGACTGAAGCGGCTCAGAGCGCACGATCGCTCGAGGAGGCACGCGACCAGGCGACTGCGCTGGCGGCGGAGGTTGCTGCCGCACGAATGGAACTTGCCGCGAGCACCGAGCAGCATCGTCAGGCGCTCGAAGCGGAGCGCGCGCGGAGCGCCACGCTCGCCCGTGAGCTTGCCGCCGCGCAGCGGGAAAGCGAAGAGCGGATGGCGCTGTTGAAGGCCAGCGGGGAGGCGGGGCAGCAAAATCAGACGGAAGCGGCGCAGAGTGCACGATCCCTCGAAGAGGCGCGGAAGAAGGCCGACGCCCTGGCGCTGGAGGCCGCTGCCGCAAGGAAGGAGCTGGCCGCAAGCGCCGAGCAGCAGCGCCAGGCGGTCGAAGAGGAACGCGGACGCCGCGCCGCAATCTGGAGCGAACTCGCAACGGCGCAGCGCGAGATCGAGGCACAGGCCGGACAATTGCGCCAGGCAGGCAAGGAGGCCGAGCAGCTCAAGAAGGCGGCGGAAAGCGCGGCGGCCGAACTGCGTCAGTATCAGCAGCGCGAACGCGACAGGACCGAGGCAATGGCCCGCGACCGTGACGCCGCCCGCCGCACGGCTGTTGCGCGCGCCAGGCCTCAACCTTCGACGGGCAACCCGGCCCTGGCGGCGGCGCAATCGACGGAAATGGCTGCCGTGAGGCAGCCGGCGGCGTCAGAGACGAAAGGCAGCCCGGAAGCGGCGAGGTTGATCGCGCGCGCCAGTGCATTGCTCGGCCAGGGAGATATCGGGGCTGCACGGATCGTGCTCGAGCGGGCCAGCGATACAGGCAGCGCGAGGGCGAGCTTCATGCTCGCAGAGACTTATGACCCCGCCGTTCTGGCTGCATGGGGGACCTACGGAACGCGCGGCGAGGTGACAAGGGCGCGTGACCTTTATGCGAAGGCGCATGCCGGCGGCATTCAGGAGGCAAGGAACCGTTTGAATGCGCTGCCTCAATGAGGAGAGTGAGGTGAACATGTTGTCACGACGATACTTGCTGCAGCTGGCTGCATTGATCCCGCTGTTCCCGCCGCTTCACTCATCTGATGTTCATGCACAAGCTGCACGGGGCGCTTCGCCGCGGCGCGGCTCCGTCCAGGACTCGAAAAAGGAGGAGATGAACGCCTGGACCGTTGGTCTCGCCGGCGGCCTGCTCGAGGGCGCGCCGCTGCGGCTCGCGGCCGAGATAGCCCGCGTCGTCGATGATGGTCCGAATCTGCATGTTCTGCCGATCGTCACCCGCGGCGCCACCGAAAATCTGAACTCGCTGCTGTATCTGCGCGGCGTCGATACGGCGATCATCAATTCCGATGCGCTGGAGGAGTACAAGGTCCAGGTCCCGGAGATCCGGCGCCGGATCACCTATCTGCTCAATCTCTTCCCGTCGGAGCTGCACGTCTTTGTCCGGCCGGAGATCGCGAGCCTGCAGGATCTCGCCGGCAAGCGGGTGAACTTCAACACCCAGGGAACGGCCGCGGCATATTCGGGGCCGATGATCTTCAGCCGGCTTGGCATCAATGCGGAAAAGACGTTCATTCCGCACCAGATCGCGCTGGAACAGATGCGCAAGGGCGAGATGGCGGCCGTCGTGTTCATCACGTCGAAGCCGGTCGATGCCTTCGTCAAGGGGCGCTGGGAGCCGGGCTTCAAGTTCCTCGCCGTGAACTACGACGGCAAGTTCGAGGACTACTATCTTCCCGCGGTGCTGGAGGCGACCGAATACCCCGGCTTGATCAAGCAGGGTGAGCGGGTGTCGACGATTGCTGTGCCGACCGCGCTGGTCGCGTTCAACTGGTCGGCAAAGTCGAACCGCTATCAGCGCGTCGCCCGCTTTACCGACATGCTGTTCTCGCGCATCGACCGGCTGCAGGCGCCGGGCTTCGACCCGAAATGGAAATCGATCAATCTCGCGGCGACGGTTCCCGGCCTCGATCGCTTTGCGGCGGCGCAGGAATGGCTCGATCGTCAGGCGGGCGCACCGCGGGCATCACGATGAAAGCAATTTTCCTGTTCGTGGCATTCGAAGTTGCGGGCAGGATCGCCTTGGCGCAGGGCCCGGCCGATCCGATCGAGAATCTGCGCGCCTGCGCGCTGCGGGGGCAGGCCGAGCGGCTGGAATGTCTGGACCGACTGTCGCGCAATATCGCTGCGCCGGTTCGTGTGGCGGGGGAGGACGACAGCTGGATCGTCAGCGAGACCACCTCGCCGGTCAATTATGCGCCGATCGTAACCGCCATCGCGCTCTCCCGGGCGGGCACGTTGACGCAACTCGCCATCCACTGCCGCGGCGGCCGCACCGAGCTGGTGGTCTCGGGACCTGCCGCCACCGGCAGCGGCGCGGATTATACCGCGTCCTACAGCGTCAATGACGGAAAGCCGGTCCAGGTTGCGGCAGGTTCGCCGTCGTTTGGCGGCGGCGTCGCGTTCACGGGCGACATCGTGCGCTTGCTGCAGTCGTTCCCCGAGGACGGTCACATCGCCATTCGTATCGCTCCCCGCTCGGGGGCCACCCAGGATGGCCTTTTCTCGCTCGGCGGACTGAAGACGGTGCGGGAAAAACTGGCGACAGCGTGCAGATGGCCTAACGCCGTGGCCGGGCCGCGCAATTAACAGTCGGCGAACATGGGAGGATATGCAATGACAGGGATTGGAAGGTTCATAAGAGTGGTGGCTGGTGTGGTAGCGCTGCTCATCGTCGTTGCGCCGTCGGCGGAGGCGCAGCAAAACCAGCCGGCGAAACAGACGCTGAAACGGCCGGCCGCCGAGAAGAAGTCGCATCGTCTCGTCCTGCAGGTGAACGCGAACGATCCTGCCACGATGAATCTTGCGCTCAACAACGCGACCAACGTCGCACAATACTACAGGGATCGCGACGAGAAGGTGGCGATCGAAATCATCACGTTCGGTCCGGGATTGCACATGCTGCGCGACGACACATCGCCGGTGAAGGCACGCATCAAGACGATCAAGGAAGCGAATCCGACGATCTCCTTCCAGGCCTGCGGCAATACGCAGGAAAACATGCACAAGGCCGAGAACAAGGAAATCCCGCTCATTCCCGAGGCCACCGTCGTGAAGTCCGGCGTGGTGCGGGTCATGGAGCTGCAGGAACAGGGCTGGGCCTATGTAAAGCCCTGACGCCGCAGGGGTCTGCGGGCGCTCGCGCCTGGAACTTGCGCGACGCCGCCCACCTTCATCCGGATGGTTGTATCGGAAGTTGCCGCGGCCCGTTAATGCGGCACGGATGATTTGACCGTTGCCGAGGATTCCAGCGGAATGATTTCGACCACGCCGTCGGGTGCGCTGCCGGTTGCGTTGCGGGCGGCGGCGATGGCGACTTGCGTGCGGTTGCATACGCCGAGCTTGCGCATGATCTCCCGGACGTGAACTTTCACCGTCGTTTCCGTCATTCCGAGCTTGCGGCCGATCACCTTGTTGGGGTCGCCCAGGCAAAGACAGGTGAGAACGGCGTATTGCCGCTCGGTGAACTCGGGAGGCGGTCGGACGCCACCGGTTCCATGGCCAAGCCGGAGGCCGGCCGGCTTCGCTTCGAACATGGTGGAGGATTGCCGTTCATAGATCACATCGCTCGGCTCGACGGGCGGCGCCGGATCGGGTTGCCCGGCCTCCGGGCGCGGTTGCTCCTCGAATATATCCGGTCGCGCGCTTGCGGTCGGCACCCGGCCGGTCAATGCCGGCCCGGCCATGATAGCCGTCGGCGGAAAATAAGTGCCGCCGTGCAGAACGAAGCTGAACGCCTGCAGCGCAAGTTCCGGCGGCATGGAATTGCTGAAGTAGCCCTGGGCTCCCGAACGCATCACGGAAATGACGGTGGCGGGATTTTCGTTGTCGGAAACGATCGCCAGTGCGGCCTGTCGGCGCAGGGTGTGCAACACCTGTACTTCAGCGAAAACTTCGTACGTGGAGGCGGGGGCGCCGACGTTGTAGATCAGCATGTCGCATTCGTGACGATCGACCAGCCTCTGGTGGGCTTCGTCCGGATCGAGCGAAATCAGCTCAGCGTTTTCATTCGCAGCCCAGGGACGTAAAAAGCTCTCCAAACGAGCCCGTCGAAAGGCCATTGCATCGACAACAAGAACTGTCTTCCGGGTCGGGACTGACATGAACGCGCGCCCCCACATTATCTCCTATCATACTAACGAAAGAGTCCTTCCAAAGCGATGACGCCGCTATGAATTAGTTCACTTAGCCTCTAGATTGTCAAAGAAAATCTATCTTCATTGGAGGCGCCTGCCAAGGCGTCGAATCCGGTAGAACGGCGTCCAAACCAGGGAGCAGCAGCCATACGGCGGCAACATCAGACATTTTTCTCGCCGGAATTGTCGAGCGCCATCTGCGACAACCTTAGTAACCTATCTTTCGATGTCTACGTCAGCGCCCACGAAATCGCTACGGTTGGCTTAACCAGCCATTGCCGCACCCGCGGACAGAACGCAATGTTTGTCAGCAAGCTGCCACCAAAGCCCGACTTCGATGTGCTGGCCGCTGCTGCCCCCGATTCGGCCGACCGCCGGACGCATGTTCTGGCGCTGATCGGGAACCTGATCTGCAGCTGGTCGAATAACGAGAGCCTTTTCATCTATGTACTGATGATTTTGCTGCGGACCGACGAAGCCTCCGCGGCCGTCGTGTTCGCGACACTGAACACGACGCGCGCCAGGCTCGACCTGATCCAGCGGCTGGCCAAGATCAGGGTGACCGACAAGGCACTCGCCAAAAGTCTGACGGTGCTGATCGAGCGCTTTTCGGAGTCCACCAAGGTTCGCAATGAGTTGAACCATTGCATGTTCGTGTTCGATCGGTCGGGCGCCATCACCCACACCCAGTCGATGCGATTGATGGAGACAAGGTCGAGCCTGCGGTTCGGCGATCTCAAGGCGCTGGACGAGGCGCGCCTGCAGGAGATGGCGCAGACGACCACCGAAATGACCAGGATCAATCGAGACATCTGGGATCTGTTGCCGCGTCTCGAAGCGCATGTTTGCGGTGATGCGCCGCCGCAGCGCCGGCCTGCCGGTGCAGCCTAGAGCAGGCCGCGATCAGCGAACTGCTCGATCGTCCGTTCCGATTCTCGATTGAAATTCAACGCACGACATCGTGCATTGCTCATCGGGACTGCGCAGCATCGATCGTTAGGCGTCGCAAGATATAGCGTCGGATCGAATGCGTGCATGTTGTTTGCGAAGATGAGGCCGCATCCTGAGGGTGCCGGTATCCGCAATAACGCGAATGCCGGCGGTCGGAACAAGCCGACATAATTGAGCACCGCCGCGTATCGAAGATCGCAGACTTAGAAGATCAGCGCTCCTCGTGTCGTTCGCGATGCTCCATGAAGCAGGAGCTCGTCATGTCTAGTGCAAAGAAGAAGTATGACCCGCGTCACGACGACGACCAGGACCAGAACCAGGATCAGGACCAGAAGCAAGACCAGTTGCAGGCGCAGGCCAATCTTCAGGCTCAGTTGCAGGGTCAAGGCCAAGGCCAAGGCCAGGGCCAGGGTCAATTGCAGTTCGCCGTGCAGTCGCTCGATTCCAAGAGCGAGAACGACAACGAAAACGATAACGACAACAAGAACGAAAATTCGAACGAGAACGAAAACAAGAACGAGAACACCGTCGACAACAAGCTCGACAACAAGGTAGACAACGAACTCGACAACAAGGTCGACAACTCGATCGACAACAAGATCGACAACAGCATCGAAAACAAGGTCGAGAACACCGTCGAGACCAAGGTCGATGTGAGTGTGGATATCGACCTCGACCTCAAGGCCGACGGCCTGAGCAGCCCGGTCATCGCTCTGCACGACTTCAGCGCGGAGGGTGCCATCGTGATGCCCGACGTGGTCAACCAGAAGATGGAGGATGGCAACCAGTTCAATATCGATCAGGTCAACAACCTGGTCGATAACGACACCAACTATTCGCTCGCCAGCTACTATTCGACAGGCAGCGGAGCGTACGGCTATCCAGCCGCCGGGTTCATGGATGCCAAGATCGAGGGCGGCGAGTCCAAGGTCGACAGCGAGATCGGCGACGTTAACGGCACCGGTCTGATTTCCAGCGCCGATGCAGCGATCGACCAGTCTGCGTTCAACCAGAACATCACGCAGGGTGCGAACATCCAGTTCAACAGCATCGAGATTCAGGCTGCTGGTGCCGACATCGAGGATTCTCACGATATACTCTAGTTTCGCGTTCGATCCGCGCGGCATCAGCCGCGCGGATCATTTTTGCTGATCATTTCATTTCCATCGCTGCAGTTGCCGACAAGAGGCTGCAGGCCGCAGGGCCTGAACGGCTCACGGCGACCGGGAGGTTCCCATGGCGTCAGCGAGCTTCGTCGAGATCATTTCGCATTTTGCAGGATACCTGCAGATCTTCCACGACATCGCCCGTGACCGGCCTCACTACGACGAGACGATCGCGCCCGATCGTTTCGGCGACTATACGACGCCGCGGCCGAACTACGATCATCGGTTCTCGCCCGACGACCTGGCCACCAAGGGCGGCTTCGTGCCGGAACTCATCGCCGAAGACGTGATGGATGTGTTCCGCGGCCGTCTGCCCAAATTGTCGCGGGAATCGTTGAGCCCCGATACCGACTCCTTCCCACCCGCACTGAATCCGAAGCTCCCGGTGCCGACGGCGGGCGGCGGCGGTGGTGGTAGCGGAGAAGTCCAGATCAGGGTGACGTACCAGGAAGGCGGCGAGGAGACGCAGCTTACGGTCCATCAGCACAATTTCATGAATGACAACGACACCAACCTTCCAGAGGAAGCTTGGGTGATCGTGGAACCGCTTATTTCGTCTCTCAACGACAATGCCTTCACCACCCTTGAGAATCTCGTGGCCAGTGCCAACGCCGAAATTCCCACCGAGTGGTGGATGACGAAGACCGACGGCGGCGCGGTGGAGTTCATATCCGCTCACGACGCGGCGTGGGCCGAACGCGACGGCACGCCGGACGAGCACTCGGTGGCTCCGGGCTATTACGTCAACGGCGAACTCGAGGAGCGGCCGGTCGAAGAGACGCCACCGGCCAAGTTCGACGACGTGCCGGACACCGGCCACGCAATCGGCCAGTGGGCATCGATGGGCAGCAATGAAAGCATCAACGCCGCCCTGATCGCCGATATTGGCGAGGGCGTCCGCACCATGATGGTCATGGGGGACTACTACAAGACCGACGCCATGTTTCAGACCAATACGATCGTCGACGAGGACGAGGTCCACGTCTCGGGCGGAGAGGGGGAGCCGTCGGTCACCAGCGGAGACAATGCCGTCACCAACATCGCCGACTTTGTCCAGTACGCCAGCATCTACGCCGACCTGCCGACCTTCAGCGCCGGCCCGAACTGGATTGTCGACAAGGTCGAGGGTGATTACTACAGCGTCCATGCGGTGACGCAGACCAACTATCTCTCCGACAACGATGTCGCAACGCAGGTCAGCGCCAACAGCCACTACAACATCGTTGCCGGCCACAATCAGCTCGGCAACGTGGCCCTGGTCGTCGATGGTGACATTCAGTACGACCTGATCATCATCCAGGGCAGCTATCACGGCATGAACATGATCTTCCAGAACAATATCCTGCTGAACAACGACAATATCGTGGTGTCGGCCGATGGCGCCGATCCGTCCCAATCGGTGAACTCCGGCAACAACAGCCTGTCGAACGAGGGGACCATCGAGAATTACGGCGGCTACGATTTCCGGGAAATGATCCCGGGCCTCAAGGTGATCAACGACCTGCTCGCCGCCGGCGCCACATCGATCGATCCGGAACTGGGTGGCCTCATCGCCGGTCATGGCGGCCCGCTGCGCGTACTCTATGTGACTGGAGACTATTACGACATCAACGCGGTCTGGCAGACCAACATCACCTCCGACGTCAACGTGATGTACCAACTGCAGCAAGAACCGTCGGCCGATCTGCTGGCGCTTCATCCCGACGCGGATCTGACGCAGTCGGTCAATACCGGAGGCAACCAGCAATCCAACGACGCCGCGATCGTCGATGTCAATCCCGATGTCATCTACGTCGATGGAGAAGTCTATACCGATTCCGTCCTGGTGCAGGCCGAATTGGTGCCGGTCAATCAGGACAACGCCGTCAACGCCGATACCGACGCGCTGGTAACTGAACTCATCGCCTTTGTTGACGACAGCCAGGATCACGACAACTGCGGGACTTCGCACGTGTCACTCACCGTGCAGGGAGATCCGATCGGGAGCGTGCTCCATTAGAGGCTGGGCAGGGTTTCAGTTATCACGGGTAGCGGAGTTTCCAGATGTCGTTCGGCGGGAATCATCGGTCAGGCAGCGTCGCGAGTTCGCAGTCAAATCAGCCCGGCGACGAGGCTTCGAACACGGCCAAGATCATCCCGCTTCGTCCAGGCGCCGATGCGTCGCCGGCGCCTTCGGAGGATGCCTCCTTCCAGTTCACGGATGAAAAGGCCACGCCGGCTGCAGCCAGGGTAGCGGAACCATCTCCGGTCGAGCCGTCCATGCGTGCGGAAGCAAAGAACCCGCCGCCGGGATCCACAGTCGTGATCGAGCAGGTAGGTCCGGCGCCCCCGCTTGAACGCAGAGGCGACGGGGACGGTGGAGGCTCCGCCGGCGGTGGAGGCGGCGGCGGAGGCGGGGGGCGTAGCGGCGGCGCCCCGCCATTGCAGAGGCGCTCCGGCGACAATGAGTTCCGCGACGTGCTCGGCAAGGGTCTGGCGAGCGCCCGCCGCAACATGGTCACCGTCGGGATCTTCTCGGTCGTGGTCAACCTGCTGGTGCTGGCCATACCGATCTATCTGTTCAACATGTCCGATCGCGTGCTGACCAGCCGCAGCACGGATACGCTGGTGATGCTGACCATTATCGTGATCATCGCGATCGCGGCGCATGTGCTGCTGGACATGATGCGCCGCTTCATCCTGATGCGGGTGGCGGTCGAGACCGAAGCCAAGCTTGGCGGACCCGTGCTGAGCGCCGCCGCAAAATCCGCGCAGAGCGGATCCAGCCGCGAATTCCAGACGCTGGCCGACCTGCAGCACGTCCGCGCGTTTCTCACCGGCCCGGTGCTGCTGACGATGTTCGATACCCCGGTCGCGCCGGTCTATTTCGCCGTCGTGTTCCTGATCCATCCGCATCTCGGATTCATCGTGCTGGGCTCGGGCGCAGCCCTGGTCATCGTGGCGCTGCTGAACCAGCGCGTGACCGCGGTTCCCTTCAACCAGGCCAACAATTACGGCGCCAGGGCAAACATGACAGCGGAATCGATGGCGCGGAACGCCCAGGTCATCAACGCGATGGGCATGATTCCAGAGGGTGTGCAGGTATGGGGCCGCGAAACCGTGGAGTCCCTGAAGGCGCAGGTGGTCGCGCAGGATCGCAACATCCTGATGACGGGATTGTCGAAGTTCCTGCGGCTATGCACCCAGATCGCGATCCTGGGATGGGGCGCCTGGCTGGCGCTGGAGGCCCACGTCACCGCCGGCATGGTCATTGCGGCCTCGATCGTGGCGAGCCGTGCGCTCGCACCACTCGAGGGCACGATCGAAGGCTGGCGCAGCTTCGTCCAGGCGCGTTCCGCCTACGCCCGGATCAGGTCGCTGTTGCTGAACTCGCCGCTCAATCTGGAGCGGCTCCGTTTGCCGCGTCCTGCGGGATATCTCAACGTCGAGCGCATTCTCTATGTGCCGCCGCCGAACAAGAAAGTGATTCTCAACGGCATCAGCTTCCAACTGAAGCCAGGTGAATCGCTTGCGATCGTCGGCGATTCAGGAACCGGCAAGACCATGCTGGCGCGCATGCTGGTCGGATCCATCATCCCGACCGCCGGCAGCGTCAGGCTGGACATGATGGACCTGCGCAACTGGGATCCGCGCCAGTTCGGCGAGAGCGTCGGCTACCTGCCGCAGGACGTGCAACTGTTCCCGGCATCCATCAAGGCCAATATCGGCCGGATGCGCGAGGACATCAGCGACGAGGAAGTGTTCGACGCGGCCGAGGCCGCCGACGTGCATGAGCTGATTTCGGGCTTCGCCCAAGGCTATGAGACCATCGTCGGCATGGATGGCAGCCCGCTGTCGGGCGGCCAGCGCCAGCGGATCGGGTTGGCGCGCGCGTTTTACGGCAATCCGCGCCTGCTCGTGCTCGACGAACCCAATTCGAACCTCGATTCCAATGGCGAGCGGGCGCTCGCCAAGGCCTTGCTGCGTGCCAAGGAAAAGAAGATCACGGTCGTGACGATCACCCAGCGCGCGGCGCTGCTGATGAGCGTCGACAAGATCATGATCATGCACCAGGGCGCAGTGCAGGCGTTCGGCAGCCGCGACGAGATCATTCCGATGCTCACCGGCCGCAAGCCCAACAACAGTGTCCCGAAAGGCACGGACGATCCGCCTTCGTTGAATTGACCGGGACGGGGGCCGGTCTGACAGCAGTGAGGTTACGCGATGGCCACGAGGAAGATTGCGGACCGCTCCGCAACGACAGGCGGTACCTGGTACGATTCGCTGCCGCGATCGACGAGGCTGCCGACGATTGCAGGTGCGCTGGTCATGGCCACGGTGACGATGGGGTTCGGCGTATGGGGCAACATGGCGCCGATCGCCGGCGCGGTGGTCGCGTCTGGCGTCTTCGTCGTCACCGGGCAGAACAAGATCGTCCAGCATCTCGAGGGCGGCGTCATCCGCGAGATCTATGTTCGTGAAGGCGACAAGGTCGAAGCCGGACAGCTGCTGCTCGAGCTTGACGAAACCGCGTCACGCGCAGAGCTGCAGCGGCTGTTCCTGCGTCGCATCAGGCTGACAGCCATGGATGCAAGGCTGCAGGCGGAGATGCGGGAGGAGAAGGAGATCAAGCTTCCAGCCGAGGTCGACGATTGGCTGAGCAAATCGCATGAAGTGAAGGAAATCGTCGACAGTCAGCAGATGACGTTCACGGCCCGCCGCAACAATCTCAACAGCGACATCAAGAGCATCGACGAGAGCATCAAGGCGCTGGAGGAGCGGATCCGGGGATCGCGGGTGCAACTCGACGCGGTCAAGCGGCAGATCGTCCTGCTCGACGAGGAAATCGAGACCAAGGACCGCCTGGTGCAGGCCGGACTGGTGCGCAAGCCGGAATTGATGGTGCTGCAGCGGCAGAAAGCCAATCTGGAAGGCGAAGTCGGCCGCATCATGGGCGACATCGGCGACGCCAAGGAACGGATCGCGCGGGCTGTCGAGCAGATCAACGGCGTGCGCAAGACCGCGATCAAGACCGCGGTCGAGCAGATGCACGAGGTCCGGGGCGAACTCGCCGACGTCCGCGAGCGTATGCTCAGCGCCAAGGGCGTGCTCGATCGGGTCCGCGTCACGGCGCCCGTCAGCGGCGTCGTGGTGAAGCTGCGCTATCATACGCGGGGTGGGGTGATCGAGCCCGGCAAGAGCATCATGGAGCTGTTGCCGCTGAAGGACGAACTCATCATCGAGGCGCGGCTGCGTCCGCAGGACATCGATAGCGTCAAGCATGGGCAGCACGCGATGGTACGCCTGACGGCGCTGAACCAGCGCATCACGCCGATGGTCTCCGGCGAAGTCGTGTATCTGTCGGCCGATACCCTGGCAGACGAAAAGAAGTCCCAGCAGGTCGGGCCGACCGACATCTACCTCGTCCGCATCAGGCTAAACCGCGAAGAAAGCATGGCGCTTCCAGGCTTCAGCCCGACGCCCGGCATGCCGGCCGAAGTTTACATCAAGACAGCGGAACGGACGTTCTTCCAGTACATCGTCCGCCCGATCCACGACAGCATGATGCGCGCATTCCGGGAGCGCTAGAGCAGGGAGCAGCGGAAGCCGGTTTTCCCTCGCGACAAAAGCGGAACGCGTTTGCGCGGAGATGATGCGCAAATAGACAAGGTACAGAACGAGCCACTTGAACATTGGAAAGGCGTTCGCCGTGCATATCGACATCATCGAAACCCTGCCGTCGCTGGCCACGCTCGAGGACAACTGGAACGCGGTCTACGACGCGGACGACGAAGCGCAGGTTTTCCTGTCGTGGCAATGGCTCAGCGGCTGGCTGTCCTGCATCGAGGGCCCATGGTTCATCCTGGCGGCGAAGGCCGGTGAGGCAGCCGACCAGCCTTACGTGGCGTTCCTTCCCTTGCGCCTGCAGACCAAGGTCGAGAAATCCGATGTCACCAGCGACATGCGGATGGCCGGCAATCATGCCGCCGACTACACCGGGATCGTTTGCCGGCCCGAGGCGGAGAACAAGGTCATTCCCGCCTTTGCCCGCTACATCAAGCAGATGAACTGGGCGCGGCTCAACCTCGAAAATGTGCGGATGTCGAAGCGGCGCGCCCGGTTGCTTCTGGCCTGCTTTCCGAAGGCCAGTTTCAACTCCACGGAGGTCAGCAGGGTCAACAAGGTCGATGGTATCGATAACGGTGTCTGCCCGTACCTCCCGCTGCCAAAGGACTGGAACGGCTATCTCGATTCGCTGAGCGCCAACACCAGACAGAAGATCCGGCGGCTCATGAAGCAGGTCGACACGCCCGGCGAGTATCGAATAACGGTGTCGACCGCCGAGACGCTGGCGCGGGATCTCAAGACCTTACTTGGGTTCTGGGAAACGAAGTGGCGTCCTCGCAAGGGCGACAGGGTGGACAGTCTGGTGCGCTCGAACGGCGTCATGCTGACCCGCAGTTTCCAATCCGGAATGCTGTTCCTGCCGACGTTCTGGCACGGCGACCGGCCGGTTGCGGCGCTGGCCACGCTGGTGGATCCGCGCAAGCGGACGTTCTCGTTCTACATGACCGGACGTGACGAAACCTTCGAGGGGCCGCCTTCCGGCGTGATTCTGCACGCGTTCAGCATTCGCCATGCGATTGCTAACGGCTTTACCGAATATGATTTCCTGCGCGGCAATGAGGCGTACAAATATTCATTCGGCTGCGCGGAGCGCAAGATCCGGTGCACCGTCCTTGAGACCAGGAACGGCAGGAATCTCGGCGGCAAGCTCGATCCGCGCGGCATCGCCGATGTCCTGCAACAGGCGACCGCACTGCACCGGAAGGGGCAGACGGCCGATGCCGAAGTCGGCTACCGGCGCATTCTTGAGCTTCAGCCGAAACACGCCGACGCATTGCACAGGCTGGGCCAGTTGCTGGCGGCGAAGGGCGACTTCGCTGCGGCCAGGCGGATCTTCCGTACCCTCACGACAGTTCGCCCTGACGCGGCCAAGGCATGGCAGTGCATGGGGCAGGTCTGTGAAAGCCTCGGCGAGCACGAGGAAGCGCTGCGCCAGTACGTCGAATTCACTCGGTTGCAGCCGGACCAGGCCGACGGGTTCGTCGCGGTCTCGCGATGTCTGGTGAAGCTCGGGCGAATGGAGGAGATCAACACCGCCCTGCTGGCGGCGATTGCACCGGCGGACGCAGCGGCCGGGAGCTGGCGTAACGGCCGGACCACTGCTGGGCAGCACTCGATTTCGGCGTAGGACCATGGCTCTCGGTCGGAAGACGCCAGAGCCGCCCGACGAACATCCACCGATGCCACAACTGACGCGCGTCAGGATGAGTGCGCTTGGCGCGGTGCGGTGCCCAAACCTTGCCGGCAGGGAAGGCGTCGTCGTCGGTGCCGGCCGATACCGCAGCACCGTGCGCGTCATGTTCGACGGGTTCAAGTCTCCGACATCGCTGCACAGCACTTACGTCGAAGCCGTGGTCGAGGATGGCTCTCCCAGCCAGATTCGGGCTCGCTGACGCAAGCCGCGGGTTTAGGCTGTCAGGCAGCCGTTGTCGTAGCAGACGTATCTTTCGGCATCACTGCACGATCTTCCACGCCAGTCGCCTCGATGCAGAGTTTGAGTGCTCCTCCCAGGCTCGCTGCGGCCAGGTCGGCCTTGGCGCCGTCGCGGAGGCTTTCCAGCGCCTCCGGGTCCATCTCCTTCAGGCAACAGGCCAGAATAATGGCTGCCTTCGGCAGTTTGCGGCGAAGTCGTCGTACGGCGTAACGCATGTGAGCCGGAGTGCTGGCGTTCATGTAAACCAGACAAACGATCGCCACTCCAGCCGTCTCCAGCCGGAAGATGTTGGCGGTCGACAAAGCCTCGGCTCCTTCGACGCGGGCTGACAGGCCGTGCGCGGTCGAGAGCTGACCAAGCATGATCGCGGCGGCTTCATCGATGAGAGTTTGCCCGGCCACGCAGAGGACGGGATGCGGGCCCTGCCATTCGGGAGGCAGATCCTCCCTGTCGAGAACCGGCAAATTCTCGTAAGGCGCATCTTCTGACACGCTCTCTACCGCCGACGTCGCTTCCGCATCCGTCGTAGCAATGATCCTGGCTGACGAACTGTCGTCCTGTTCCGAAATGTCGTCGGCGAATTCGTTTACGGCGTCCCTTATCTTGACCATGCGCTCATGATCCAGCGCGCCGCGTTCGGCATCGGCCTGCGCCAACTGCAATCCCTTCAGCGCGACTTCGTCATAATAGGAGCTGAGGGAACGCTCCTTCAGAAATTCCTCGGCCTTTTCGGCAGCTTCGGTCGGATCGCCGGCGAGCATCCGCTGATAGAATATCTCTGGCGGCGAGAGGGCAGGCCTGTCCCCGAACATGACATCGAGAAACTCCAGACGTTCGACATGACGCCCCAGCACCACCAGGCAGACCGTGAGCGGCGTCGCCAGGACAAGGCCGATCGGCCCCCAGAGCGCCGTCCAGAACGTCGCAGATGCGACGACCGCGACAGGCGAGAGCCCTGTGCTGTGTCCGTAGACCATCGGCTCGATCACGTGGCCCACGATCGGCTCGACCACCACGAACAACGCAATCGTCCACAGCAGCATCGACCAGGTGGGATCGACCGCGAGCGCCAGCGTCAGCGGAAACGCTGCGCCGATGAACGCACCGATGTAAGGCACGAATCGCAACACGCCGGCCAGGATTCCCCACAGGATCGCGCTTGGAACGCCGATCACCCAGAGGCCTATCCCGATGACGACGCCGAAGGTTGTGTTCAGAAGAAGCTGAAACAGGAAAAGCCGGCTGAGGCGGCTGGCGGCGTCATCGAGGGCCGCCGTGGTGCGTTGCAAGTCGTGCGAACCCGCCAGCCTGATCAACCGGTTACGAAGGTCCTCGCGCTGGAGCAAAATGAAGACGACAAAAATGACGATGATACCCGTCGTTGCCAGGGGATGCAGCAACGGGGAAATGAGGCTTTGCAGACTCTGCAGCGCACCCGGGTCGGGCTGAAGGACCTGCACGGGAACGGGTTTAGGTGGCACCGTTTGCGGGCTTGCGCCGGGCCCCAGTGCAGTTCCTGCGTCCTTCGGCTTGTCCAGTTCCTTGCTCAGGTCCTTGAGCATGTCGGAGGCGCGTTCGAGCGTGCCGCGGCCGGCAGTGGTCTCACGAAAGGACTGAATCTTTTCGCTGATCGTGGACTGATACCGCGGCAGATCCTCGGCCAGCTGCGCCAGTTGGGTGGCGAGCAGGCTTCCGAGCGCAAATATCAGCGCAAACGCGATGATGACCACGCTGACGACGGCCAGCCCGCGCGGGATTCGGATGCGTTGAAGCAGCCCGACCAGCGGCGCCAGCACGAAGCTGAGCAGGATAGCCAACGCGATCGGTATGATGATCTCGCGACCGAAATACAGCACCATCACGACGATTGCGGCGAGGATCGCCGTCGCCACCGCGCTCAGCAGGGAAATCAGTTCGTCTGCCGTTCGCGCTTTGAAACGCTGCCTGATCACAATCTGTCTCTACGCGGGGGACATCACGAAGGCCTAACCCCCGCGTTTCCGGTTGGTTCCGTGTTGGAACGGGCGATAGCCGCCTTCGTTCCCGGTCGCGGAACTATTTTCCTCCGCCCGCGCGTGAGGTTCAGTGCGGGTAGAGGCCCTCGACGATCGGCAGTCGCGCGGCACGGAGTGCGGGAAACAGTCCGCCGATCAGGCCGACGATCAGGGCGAGGGCGACGCCTTCGGCAATCAGCCAGGGACTGAGCTTGAAGTCGAACACCACCTGCGTGAAGTTGCCGCCAAGGGTCGAGGCCGTGACGCCGTCGAAAATCAGATAGGTGGCGGCGGCGCCGAGCAGCCCGCCGATGGCGGCGAGCAGCAGGGATTCGGCCAGCGTTCCGACAAAGGCCGGAAAGCCGCCGAAACCGATGGCGCGCAGCGTCGCGATCTCGGTCGCACGGGATGCGACCGACGAATACATCGTGTTGAGCGCGCCGGCGATTGCCCCCAGCGCCATCGCGATCGCCAGCGGCCAGCCGAGCTTCTGGATCAGGTCGGAGGTCTGCGAGGCCTGTTCGGCGAAATAGGCTGCCTCCGATTTGACGTCGAGCTTCAGCCGCGGGTCGTTGTCGCTGTAGCTCTTGAGTTCACTCAGTGCAGCCGGACCGGTCAGACGCGCACGCACGGTCTGGACGATGTTGTTGCGATTGAACAGGGACTGCACCACGGGAAGGTCGGCCCATATCTCGGATTCGAACACGCTGCCCCCGGCCTCGAACACGCCGACGACGGTCCAGCGCGTGGCGCCGAACGACACGGTGTTGCCGATGTCGAATCCTGCGAATTCCCGCTGCAAGGCCTTGCCGACCATCACTTCGTTGCTGCCGCGATTGAACATGCGGCCGGCGGTGATCGCGATGTCCTTGCGCAACTCGCTGCCCTGTTCGCCGATCCCGCGCAGCGGCAGGTTGGCCTTGGTCCCTGTGGAGCGCTTGACGCCGTCGACCACGAGATAAAGCTCCGGCGAGATCAGCGGCTTGCCGCCGCTGCCGCGCGCGATGCCGGGGCCGTCCTCGATCAGCCGCACCTGGTCGCGGCTCACGGTGCTGTTGATCTCGGCCTGCGAGCCCGCCCGCAGCACGATCGCGATGTCGTCGGCGCCGGCGCCGGCGATGGTGCGCTGGAAGCCGTTGGCCATCGCCAGGAATGCGAGCAGCACGACCACCACCAGCGCGATCGCGATCACCGTCGAGAGCGAGAGCCAGCGCCGTTGCGCAATGCTCTTGAGATTGATTGATGTGACGGCCGCCACCTGAAGCCAGAGCGAGCGCATGTGCCTATCCTCGTCCCAGTGCGGTGGCGATCCTGAGCCGCATGGCGTTGAGCGCCGGGATGATCCCGGTGATCAGCCCGAGCGCGATCATCAGCGCCAGCCCCTGCAGCGCGATCGTCGGCGACACCGCGAAGGCCGGCACGACGCTGGAAAGGCTCGAGCGCAGCGCCATCGCGATCAGCGCTGCAATCGCAAGGCCCGGGATGCCGCCGAGCAGCGCCAGCAGCACGGACTCGCCGAGTATCATTGCCAGGATTCGCGGGCCCGAGAAGCCGAGCGTCTTCAGCACGCCGATTTCGCGCGTGCGCTCGCGGATCGACAGCGCCATAGTGTTGCCGACGATCATCAGGATGGTGACGAAGGCCGCACCCACCACCAGCAGCACGATCAGCGCGATATTGCCGAGTTGCGCCGCGAACGCCTTGCCGAACGCCTTTTCGGTATCGGTCGAGGTCTCGGCGGTGGAGTTGGCAAACATGGCGTCGATCGCCTTTGCCACGCGGTCGTTGTTCTCCGGCGAGGTGGTCTGCAGGATCATCCAGCCGATGGTGTCCTTGCCGAACGAGCGGGTCTCGTCGAAATAGGGGTACTGGAACAGCAGAAAGTTGGTGTCGACGTGGTCGGCCTTGCCCTTGACGATGCCGGCGATGGTGAGGTCCCAGGTGTGGCCCCCGCTCTTCTGGCTGAAGATGTTGCTGTTGAGCGGGATGCGGTCGCCGATCTTCCAGCCCCACTTCCGCGCCAGCCCGTCGCCGACGACGGCGCTGCCGCGGTCGCGCATGAAGGCCTGGAGCTGGTCGGGCGCGACCTCGAATTCGCTGCGATAGACGTCGAAATAGGTGCTCGGCTCGATCGCGAGCGCCATGACGAAGTTCTTCGGGTCCTGGTAGTAGCCGCCGAACCAGTTGGCGAAGGTCACCTGGCGGACGCCTTCCACCGCGCGGACGCGATTGAAATAGGCGATCGGCATCGGCTGGGTGAAGTTGATCTTGTTGACCGTGATCATCCGGTCCGCGGCGGCGCGATCCTCGCCGGCGTTGAAGGCGCGGTAGAATCCGGCGAGCACGCCGAAGATCATGAAGGCGATCAGGATCGACACGATCATCAGGCCGGCGCGCAACTTGCGGCGGAACAGGTTCTTCCGCACCAGGTCGAAGTCGTTCACGCGGCAAGCTCCCGTTCGACGAAGCGGCCCTTGTCGAGGTGCAGGACGCGCCTGGCATAGTTTGCCGCCGCGGGATCGTGGGTCACCATCACGATGGTCTTGCCGAGTTCGCCATTGAGCAGTTGCAGGATCGCAAGAATTTCGTCGGCGGACTGGCGGTCGAGATCGCCGGTCGGCTCGTCGCACAGCAGCATGTTCGGATCCGAGACGATGGCGCGCGCGATCGCGACGCGCTGCTGCTGGCCGCCCGACATCTCGCGCGGCCGGTGCTTGATGCGGTCGGCGAGGCCGACCACGGAAAGCGCGGTCTGAACGCGCGCCGCGCGCTCCTTGCGGCTCAGTCTGGTGAGCAGCAGCGGCAGCTCGACATTTTGCGCGGCGGTCAGCATCGGCATCAGATTGTAGAACTGGAAGATGAAGCCGATATTGGCGGCGCGCCACGCGGCGAGCTGGCTCTCCGAGAGGCCGTCGATGCGCTTGTCCGCGATGGTTATCTCGCCCGCGTCGACGGAATCGATGCCGCCGAGCAAATTGAGCAGCGTCGTCTTTCCCGAACCGGACGGCCCCATGACGGCGACGAAATCGCCGCGCGGAATGGCAAGATCGAGATGATCGAAGATCGAGATCGTTTCCTTGCCCTTGGTGAAGCGTTTGCTCACGCCGGCGAGGCGAACCATCGGTTGTTCGGCTGTCAAGTCGTTCTCCTCTCGGAATGCGGCGGGGCGCGCGCCTAGTTGGCGGCGGCTTCGGCGGCGCCATTGGCCCTGGCGTCACGCATGAAGTTCACCTTCACCGCCATGTCGGGCAGGATGCGCGGATCTTTCCTGTCGAAGCGGATGCGGACCTTCACGGTCGCCTTCTCGCGGTTTGCGGTCGGCACGATCGCGATGACGGAGGCGGGGATGGTCCAGTCGGGATAGGCGTCCAGCACCGCGTTCACGGCGCCGCCGGGCGTGACGCGGCCGATGAAGGCCTCGTTCACATCCACCTCGATCTCGATCGAATCCATGTCGACGATGGTGCAGATGCCGGTGCGGGTGTAGCCGCCGACCGACATCGGTGAAATCATCTCGCCGGGCTGCGCGCTGCGGTCGACGACGACGCCGGCAAACGGCGCGCGGATCTGGTGCTTGTCGAGCACCGAGGCGCTGCGCCTGGCGTCGATCTTGGCGGTCTCGAACTGCGACTGCACCTGGCGTAGTTGCGCGCTGAGCACGCCGACCCGCGCCTGCGCCTTGGTCAGGTCGGCTTCGGTCGCGAAATTCTTCTGCGACAGCGTCTGCAGCCGCGACATGATGCGGGTCGCGTCCTGCAGGTCGGCATTGATCGCGGCAATGGCGGCTTCCGCAGTCTCGACCCGCGAGCGCGCGAGTTCATAGTCCTTCTCGGCCAGCACGCTGTCGAGCCGCGCCACGATCTGGCCTTCGGTGACCGTCATGCCTTCGTCGATGAAGACCTCGACTACCTTGCCGGTGATCTCGGCGGCGACGGTCGCCTTGCGGCGCGCCACCACATAGCCGGAGGCTGCCAGCGTGCCGCTTGTCCTCGCATTTGCCGCCGGCTGCGGGGAAGGGGGCGGAGGCTGCGACGCTTGTAGCTGTGTGGCCGGCTGCGGTGCACTCTCCTTGGGGGAGTCCTGCTGGCGAAATTCGTAGACGCCATAGGCGGCCGCGCTTGCGACGACGCAGGCAATGAACAGCGCGGCGACCGGCAGCCAGCGGCGGCCCGGCGGTTTCACCCTGTCGGCGCTGCGATCGATCGTCAGCGATTTCAGCAGCTCGCTCTTGTCGTCCGTCATCGTTCATTTCCATCCGGCTGCGCGCTTGAGAATCCTGCGCGGCGGCATAGTTCGCGCTGGCGTCCTCGGTCGCGGCCGGTTTGCATGTCTCGCCATGGAACGGGCCGTCGCCCACATTCTGGCGAGGCGCGCCCGGATTCCCTGTGAAATCTGTTCAATCCTCGCCGACGCCAGGCGGCATCCGTTCGAGGACGCGTGTAGCCCAAATCTAAAGCCTAACAGCGACGGAGGCAAATCCTGCAACCAGCGAGCGCGCGCGTCCGACTCAGCCCTCTGCCGGTTCGACATGATGGACGCGTTTTGCGGCCAGACATTGTCACGCCTGCGCCATATTCGCTTGAAGATCACGCAATCGCGGCGGCCTGAGTTCTCACTGCGCCAGCGGCAGGCCGAGGCGGCCGACGCCCGGCAGCTTCAGCGCGGGCCTTCGGATGTCGAGCCCGACGACGCCGCCGAATAAATTGAGTTCGATCCCCTCGATCCATCCGACAGTCAGCCCGAGATAGCCGCCAAGCGAAGCGAACACGCCGGTGCGCGAGGCCGTGATGCCGTACCAGTCGCCGTGATACGGAAAGTCCTTGCCGATCGCGGTGGGCGGCAGCACCGCGTTCAATTCGGGTACCGCGTGCAGGATCGCCTGGACGAACGTGTTGGAGTTCGGACCGGGCCACGGGCTGTAGTCGCCGGTGGCCTTGAACTGGTAGTTCTCGATCACCGCGCGAATTTTTGGAATCAGCGGCTCGGCCGCTTCGCCGTCGACGCTGCCCACCGTTTCCGGAACGGCGCCGAACCACCTGCCGTCCGCCAGAAATCCGTCGACCCGGATCGGTTCGCCCCACGCTGTATAGTCGTAGCGGCTGTAGCGCGTTGCGCCCTGCTCCTTCACCACGATCCAGGTGTGTACCGCGAAGATGCCGCGCCAGCGCACGGTGCGCGCCGCGAACACCCGGATCAGGGCCGGCGAATGATCGGAAGCTTTTGGCAGCAGGCCGGCGCTGGAGCGGTCCGCCGTCTGCCAGTTTCCCCGCCGGTCGCCGAGCCAATAGATCACGGCCGAATAGGCCACGGGAACGAGTACGAGCAGGATGAAGATGAACAGGTATCTTTTCACGGGCGGGGAGCAACCGGAACATGAGGGGCTGCCCTAATGTAATGATCCCGGTTCCGATTTCGAGTCCGCGGAGCATGCGGGCAGGCGAGCAACGGTCACCCGCTCGCGGAGGTCCAAAGGCTCAGCGGTACGCTTGTACGCCGATCAGAACCGCCTAGTTCAGGGGCAGCCAGGTAAGTTCGCCGGAGCAGCCGCAAGTGTTGCAGTGGGCGGGCAGGTCGAACGTGTTGGCGAGCTGCCATTCCTGCGACTCGTTGCTCCATTGGACGGTCGCGGAACAGGTGATGTCATCGGACCGGCACTGCGAGCAGACTGGCGTGGCACGCGTGGCCCGGGTTTCGTGGTGTCGCGCGGCGGGGGCCGCCTCAGGCGCCTGCTCGAATGGATTGCGAAGCAAAGTAAGTTTCAAGATGCTCCCCCGATCATCCCAATGTTCACTGCGGAACATAACTCCGGACGGTTTGGCTGTCTTCAACGCGCGGCGCGCCTGCTTGTGGAATTCACCAGAATTTAATGATTCGCAAGACGGCTGATATCGGTCCGGATAGCGGATAATCTGGGGCTTTGAGAAGGCTGCCCGGTCCCGGTTCGCCAGGGGAACCGAGCCTGCTCCCACGCGTTCATCCTCGCGGCCGGCGAGCGCCGGCCCGTAAACCTGCGTCTATTTCCGAGCGCCCGAGGTGTCGTGCTCCAAAGCTCATCCATTCTCCTGCCCGGCGACACCGTCTGGAAGAAGTGCAAGACCGGGCGGCTGGCCGTCCTCAACGACGCCGCCGCCTACTTCGCCGCGCTGCGCGAAGCTCTGCTGCTCGCCACGGATCGGGTCTATATCATCGGCTGGGACATCCATAGCCAGACCCGCTTCGTCGGGCCGTCCGGCCATGCCGATGACGGCTTTCCCGAAGAGCTCGGTCCGTTTCTCAAGGCGTTGCTGCAAGCGAGGCCCGACCTGCGGATTGACGTGCTGAGCTGGGATTTCCCGGCGCTCTACGCTGCGGAACGCGAGTGGAGTTCTCCGGCGAAGTTCATGTCCGACACGTCGGACCGGCTTCGCTTTTGCTTCGATGCCAGCCTTCCGCTCGGTTCGGCACAGCACCAGAAGATCGTCGTCATCGACGGGGCGGTCGCATTTTCCGGCGGGCTCGATCTGACGATCCGGCGCTGGGACACCAGCGAGCACGCCGCCGGCAATCCGCACCGGGCCGATCCCGACGGCAAGCCATACCCGCCGTTTCACGATGTCCAGTGCATGGTCGATGGCGAAGCTGCCGCCGCCCTCCTGGAACTGGTCGAGAACCGATGGCGGGCCGCGGGCTGCACGGTCGAAGATGCCACCGTGCCGGCTGGCGACCGCTGGCCGGCCTCGGTGCCGGTTCAGGCCCGCGACATCGTTGCCGGCATCGCGCGGACCGAGGTCAAGACCGCAAGCGCTCCCGGCGTGGGCGAGGTCGCGCGGCTGTTCGAGGCCACCATCAACGCGGCAAACCGCTTCATCTATATCGAGAACCAGTTCACCAGCACCACCGAGATCGCCCGCCTGCTGGTGCAGCGGATGCTGGATGTGCCCTCGCTTCACGTCCTGATCGTTACGCCCAAGATGCATTCGTCCTGGTTCGAGTCCCAGGCCATGCAAGGCGGCCGCGGCGGCTTCATCGATACGTTCGCCGCGGCAGGCGTCATGGACCGGATTCGCTTTCTCTATCCGGCGACGCGGGATGCAAGCTCCGTCGCCGCTGTCATGGTGCACAGCAAGGTGATGATCGTCGACGATTGCCTGCTGCGCATAGGCTCCGCCAACCTCAACAACCGCTCGATGGGCGCGGATACCGAGTGCGATCTCGCCTTCGAGGCGACATCCGAGGAACATCGGCAATTCATCGTCCAGCTTCGCCGCGGGCTGATCGGCCATTTCTGCGGCGTTACCGAGCAGGAGATCGAAAACAACGAAGCGGACCTTCTTGGATATCTCGACCGGCTGTCGGGGGACGACAGGAAGAAGTCACTGCAACCGATCGACCCGAGCAGCCAGTTCGGCAGCGTAGCCAGCATCGTGCAGCCCGTCGCTGATCCCAGGGAACCTCTCGGTCTGGAGCGTGCCGCCAACCGCATGCTGACGCTGCGGACGGTGCTCGCCGTATCCGGACTGGCTGCGGCGCTCGTCGGCCTCGCGCTGGTCTGGCAATATACCTCGTTGCGCGACTTCACCGAGATCGGCCTCGTGTCCTCGGTCATCTCGCGGTCGGAATTTGCGCCGCTGCTGGCGATTGCCGCCTTCGTCGTCGGCGGCCTGGTGGTGTTTCCGGTCGTTGTCCTGATCGCCGCGACGGCCGCGGCGCTCGGACCATGGCTGGGATTTGTCAGCGCCGGCACCGGCGTGCTTCTCAGTGCGCTCGTTCTGTTCGGCATTGGCCGGGTGCTCGGCCATGCGCGGCTGCAGCGGCTGCTCGGGCGCCGCTCGTTGCGGGTACAGAACCGCATCGTCGGCAAGGGGGTCGTCGCCGTCGCCATGATCCGCATGGTGCCGATCGCCCCGTTCTCGATCGTGAACGTGGTCGCAGGCGCGAGCAAGCTGAGCTTGCGGGATTACCTGCTCGGAACGGCGCTCGGCATGCTCCCGGGCATCGTCGTGATGGCAGTATTGGGGGCGCAGATCGCGGACCTGGCCCGCGATGCTTCATGGGGGAACGTGCTGCTGCTTGGCCTTGCGATCGTTGCCTGGATCGCGCTGTGCCTCGGCGTGCAGTTCCTGGTGACGTGGCTGGCGGGAAGAAGGAAGTGACCGGCAGCCTTCGTATCATGACGTGGAATGTTCACGGCACTTTCAACCTCAATCCGAAATTCGATCTCGACGGCGTCTGTTCGCTGATCCGTCACTGGTCGCCCGATGTGGTCGCGCTGCAGGAGGTCGACTCCCGCGGGCGAACCGACGATCCCTTCATGCGGCTGGCCGAGGCCGTCGGCGACCACCGGATCGACGCCCGGTCGATCGTCACCAAGGACGGCGATTACGGCCAGGCGCTGTTCAGCCGCTGGCCTTTCGCCGAGCCGCCCGAGGTCGTCGACGTGTCGTATCAGGAGCGCGAGCCCCGCCGGGCCATTGCCGCGCGCATTTTGTCCGATGTCGCGGGCGAGGTGAGGGTCGTTGCGACCCATCTGGGCCTGAGCATTCATGAGAGGCACGCCCAGGCGCATGCGCTGGTCGATCTGGTAAAGCCGACGCGAACTTTCGTGGTCGGCGATTTCAACGACTGGTTCTGGGTTCGGTCGGTGCGGGGCGTGCTGGCCAAGACCTGCCCGGTCCGGACGCGGCTGCGAACCTTCCCATCGCTGTTTCCGCTGATGCGGCTGGATCGAATTTACGTCTCGCGCGACGGCGTGATCCGCCAGGCCTGGACCGATCGCAAGGCGCGCATGTTTTCGGACCATCTTCCCGTGATCGCCGACGTGGTTTTTCCGGATTAGAGAATATTCTGCGCCAGTCAGGCGCCTTGCTCCGCAAGCCGTTCCCTGTAACGTTGTGGCAAATCCGGCCGCGAAGAGTTTCGAGAACAAAAAGGAAAACATCGATGGGGGGAGTTCTGGAGGGCGTCCGCGTGCTCGATTTCGGGCGCTATATCGCGGGGCCGTACTGCGCGACCTTGCTGGCTGAATTCGGCGCGGAAGTGATCCGCGTCGAAAGGCGCCAGGGCAGCGAGGACCGTTTCGTGGCGCCGGTCGGCGAAGGCGGCGAGGGTGCGCTGTTCCTGCAGGTCAACCGCAACAAGAAATGCATCACGCTCGATCCGATGAAGCCCGAAGGGCAGGAGGTGATGCGCCGGCTGGTCGCGACCGCTGACGTCGTCGTCGCCAATCTGCCGCCGCAGACGCTACGCGCGATGAAGCTCGATTATGAATCGCTGAAGGCGATCAAGCCGGACATCATCCTGACCACGGCGACCGCGTTCGGCGGGCCGGGACCGTGGTCCGACCGCGTCGGCTTCGACGGCGTCGGCCAGGTGATGTCGGGCGCGGTATACATGACCGGCAAGGGCGATCCGCCATACCGGGCCGCGGTGAACTGGGTCGATTTCGGTACGGCGCTGCATTGCGCTTTCGGTACGCTCGCGGCGCTGATCGAACGCGGCAAATCCGGGCGCGGACAGGTCGTCGAAGGCGCGCTGCTGGCGACCGCGCTGTCCTTCACCAATGCATCGCTGATCGAACAGGCTGTCATCGCGGCCAATCGCGTGCCGACCGGCAACCTCGGCCAGACCGCAGCGCCGGTCGATATCTACCGCACCAAAGACGGCTGGGTGCTGTGCCAGGTCACGGGACACCCGCTGTTCATCCGCTGGGCCAAACTGATGGGCGAGGATCACTGGCTGCAGGATCCGCGTTTCGCCGACGATCTCAAGCGCGGCAACAACGGACCCGTCATCAGCGAGCGGATGGCACGCTGGTGCGCCGAGCGCACCATGGAAGAAGCGCTCAATGCGCTCGGCAAGGCAATGATACCCGCCGGCCCGGTGCTGAGTCCGCAACAGGCGCTGGAGCATCCGCACATCCGCGCCACCGGCTTCATGCAGGACGTCGAATATCCGGGCTTGCCGAACCCCGCGCCGACCGCGCGCGTCGCGGTGCGCCTGTCCGAGACGCCGGGCGAAATCGCAATGCGCCCGCCGACGCTGGGTGAGCACACTGAAGAAGTGCTCGGCAGCATCGGCTACGATGCGGGTGCGATCGCGCAGCTACGCAAGAACGGAATCGTGTAATTGTACCGCGTAGGGTGGGCAAAGCGCAGCGTGCCCACCATCCAGTGCCGTGCTCGTTATGGTGGGCACGCTGCGCTTTGCCCACCCTACGAACCTTTGCAATGACCAAGTTGCATCTCCGCTGCGACATATCAACCCGACGGGCAAATCAATCAAAAACCTGTCCATCCCTTCGCAAGAAAATATTCCGCTCGCGCCGTCGGGCAAATCAGTGATGTAATTCCGCGCGTCTCACCCGTTACGAGGGGCGGCTCGCGATCGTCACGAACGCGCGGTGGGATGCGGTGGACGCGGATTGCGCGCAAGACGAAGGCGCATGATGCGTACGGCGAAGTCGTGTGGTCCTGACGTCGCGGTGCTGGCGTCAAGTTCTTGAGGAGCAAGCTCCTTGGGGGCGACGGAGGCAAAAGAGCCGTTCTCCGGGGAGATCACGTTATAAGCCGTAAAGCCACTGCGCAGGGAAGGCCGGAGTGTTTCCGCTGAACCTGTATGCTCGTGTGCGTGTTCTTCATGTGCAATTGCACGCGAGACCGCGGGTGCAGCGCGCACCCGGTCTTCCCTGCGCCCTCGGATATTCTTGAGGGCAACGAAGATGCAAAACTTGGGCGCAACGCGCCGCGAGATCGCGAACCCATATTCAGTTGTCGTCACCCGCGAAGGCGGGTGACCCAGTATTCCAGAGACGGCAGTGATTGAGCCGATAAGCCGCAGCGTACTGATCCCCGCCTTCGCGGGGACGACGAGCCCGGGTGTCGAAACGCCGCAAAACGCCGCTTCCTTGCAAAAGCTTGAAGTTTAAAATATATGCTGAACCCTCATCCAGGAGGCCTGGCCGATGTCGCAGCTATCGCGTTCCTCCCATGCGCTCGTCACCGGCGGCGGGCGGGGCATTGGCTTGGCGATATCGAAGGCGCTGTCGGAAGCGGGTGCTGTCGTCACCGTGCTCGGCCGCAATCGCGCAACGCTCGATGATGCCGTTGCATCGGGTGCGGCGCATTTCGCCGAAGTGGCCGATGTCGCCGATGGCGCCTCGGTCAAGTCGGCCATTGCCGCCGCCGCGGCGCGCCAGCCGATCGATATCCTCGTCGCCAATGCGGGTGCGGCGGAGTCCGCGCCCTTCGGCCGTTCCGATGCGGCGCTGTTCCAGCGGATGATGGACGTCAACTTCATGGGCGTCGTCCATGCCACGCAGGCGGTGTTGCCTGGGATGGTCGAGCGCCGCCGCGGCCGGATCGTCGCCGTCGCCTCTACGGCAGGCCTCAAGGGCTATGCTTATGTCTCGGCCTATAGCGCGGCCAAGCACGCCGTGATCGGCCTGGTACGTTCGCTGGCGCTGGAGACCGCAAAGAGCGGCATCACGGTCAACGCCGTGTGCCCCGGCTTCACCGAAACCGATCTGCTCGAAGGCTCGATCGACAACATCATCAGGAAGACCGGCCGCAGCCGCGAACAGGCGATCGCCGAACTGTCGAAGCACAATCCGCAGGGACGTCTCGTTGCGCCGTCGGAAGTCGCTGACGCCGTGCTCTGGCTGTGCGGCGAGGGCGCCTCTGCCGTCACCGGGCAGGCCATCGCCGTGGCCGGTGGCGAGGTCTGACCGTTCGGTTCCGCAAACAACAATGACACCCAGGGAGACCCCATGAGCAAGCCCGCCAATCCCGTCACGCTGCCGCTGGCGGATTACTCGCCAAAGCATTTCCTGCTGGCCGTGGTCGGCGGCGTCGCTACCGTGACGCTGAACCGTCCCGAGCGAAAGAATCCGCTGACGTTCGAAAGCTACCGCGAACTCACCGATTTCTTCCGTGCCTGCGCGATGGACGACGAGGTCAAGACCATCGTCGTTTCCGGGGCCGGCGGCAACTTCTCCTCGGGCGGCGACGTGTTCGAGATCATCGGCCCGCTGGTGCAGATGGACACCAAGGGCCTCACCGCGTTCACCCGCATGACCGGCGACCTCGTCAAGGCGATGCGGGCGTGCCCGCAGCCGATCATCGCCGCCGTCGAAGGTATCTGCGCCGGGGCCGGCGCGATCATCGCCATGGCCTCCGACCTCAGGCTTGCGGCTACCGGAGCCAAGGTTGCCTTTCTGTTCAACAAGGTCGGGCTTGCCGGTTGCGACATGGGCGCCTGTGCCATCCTGCCGCGCATCATCGGCCAGTCGCGCGCCTCGGAATTGCTCTATACCGGCCGCTTCATGACCGCGGAGGAGGGCGAGCGCTGGGGCTTCTTTGGCCGCATCGTCACCCCGGAACAGGTGCTGCAGCAGGCGCAGCTTCTGGCCAGGCAGATTTCCGAGGGACCGACATTTGCCAACACCATGACCAAGCGTATGCTGGCGATGGAATGGGCGATGTCGGTGGAGGAGGCGATCGAGGCCGAAGCCGTTGCCCAGGCCTTGTGCATGACGACGGAGGATTTCGCCCGCGCGTTCGAGGCGTTCTCGAACAAGCGGACCCCGCAATTTCAGGGGAATTGAGGACATGTAGATTTGTAGCCCGGGTGGAGCGCAGCGAAACCCGGGAGCCGCCGCAGAATTGTCGCGAGAATCCCGGATTGCGCTGCGCTCCATCCGAGCTACGAGTTGGGACTCAAGAGAAACCTTGTCCCAAAATTATTTTAGGCTTAAAGTAATTTCGGATTTGCCCTTGGCCGGCTTCGGAGGCGCGAATGAAAGTGGCGATCATCGGTGGCGGACCGGCCGGTCTCTATGCCGCGATCCTGTTGAAAAAGCAGCGGCCGAAGGCCGAGATCACGGTTTATGAGCGCAACCGCGCCGGGGACACGTTCGGTTTCGGCGTGGTGTTCTCGGATGCGACGCTCGACAATTTCGAGAAGTACGATCCGCCGAGCTACCACCGCATCACGCAAGAGTTCGCCTATTGGGACGATATCGCCGTGCATTTCCGCGGCACCGTGCACCGGGTCGGCGGCAACGGCTTTTGCGGTTGCTCACGCCGCACGCTGCTGCTGATCCTGCAGGAACGCGCCCGCGAACTCGGCGTGAAGCTCGAGTTCGACGCCGATATCGAGGACGAAGGCCGCTTCGCCGATGCCGACCTGATCGTGCTCGCCGACGGCGTCAACAGCCGATTTCGCGACAAATATGCCGATCACTTCCAGCCCGAAGTCGATCTGCGCTCCAACAAGTTCGCCTGGATGGGCTCGACCAAGCCGCTCGATGCCTTCACCTTCATTTTCCAGGAGACCGAGTGGGGGCCGTTCATCGCCCACGCCTACCAGTACGAGGAGGGGCGTTCGACCTGGATCTTCGAGACCGATGCCGAGACGTTCAAGCGCGCCCGGCTCGAAGGCCTGAGCCAGCGGCAATCCGCCGACCGCATGGCCGAGATATTCGGCTGGTTCCTCGGCGATCACGAACTGCTGATAAACCGCTCGATGTGGCGCAATTTCCCCATGATCCGCAGTCAGCGCTGGGTCAAGGGCAACATGGTGCTGCTCGGCGACGCCAAGGCGACGGCGCATTTCTCGATCGGCTCGGGCACCAAGCTTGCTATGGAGGACGCGATTGCGCTGGCTGACGCGATGGCGCAGGCGCCGACCGTCGATGCCGCGCTGCAGACCTACGAGCAGGGGCGGCGCGAGGAGGTCGAGAAGACGCAGCACGCCGCTGACGTTTCGCTGGTCTGGTTCGAGCATGTCGACCGGTTCTGGGATTTCGATCCGGTGCAATTCGCGTTCGGCGTCATGACCCGCGCCAAGGCGATCACCTACGATAATCTGATGCTGCGCGCGCCGGAGTTCGTCCGCGAGGTCGACCAGGCGTTTGCAAGACAGGTCCGCGACAGGGGCTTCGATGTCGATGTCGACAAGCCCGTGGCGCCGATGTTCCAGCCGTTCAAGCTGCGCGAGATGGTGGTGGCGAACCGCGCTGTCGTATCGCCGATGTGCATGTACTCGGCAAAGGACGGGGTGCTCGGCGATTTCCATCTGGTGCATTACGGCTCGCGCGCGATCGGCGGCGCGGGGCTGATATTCACGGAGATGACATGCGTCGGCCGCGACGCCCGCATCACGCGTGGCTGTGCCGGCTTGTGGAACGGCAGGCAGCAGGCCGCGTGGAAGCGCATTGTCGGTTTCGTTCACGCCAACTCTTCCGCCAGGATCTGCCTGCAGCTCGGACACGCCGGCCGCAAGGGTGCCACCAAACTGATGTGGGAGGGCATGGACCGGCCGCTGGAAGAGGGCGGCTGGGATACGATCTCGGCATCGCCGCTGCCATACTTCCCCGATAGCCGGGTGCCGCGCGAGATGGATCGCGCCGCGATGGACAAAGTGAAGAAGGAGTTCGTCGCGGCGACCGTACGCGGCGAGGCGTGCGGTTTCGACATGCTGGAGCTGCACTGCGCCCACGGCTATCTGCTCGCGAGTTTCATCTCGCCGCTGACCAACCAGCGGACCGACGAATATGGTGGCACGCTAGCCAACCGGCTTCGCTTTCCGCTGGAGATCTTCGAGGCGATGCGGGCAGCATGGCCGGCGCACAAGCCGATGTCGGTGCGCATCTCGGCTACCGACTGGGCCGAGGGCGGTATCACCGGCGACGATGCGGTGCTGATCGCGCGCGCGTTCGCGGAGGCCGGTGTCGATCTCATCGACGTCTCGACCGGGCAGACCGTGCGCGACGCGCAGCCGGTCTATGGCCGCATGTTCCAGACGCCATTCTCCGAGCAGGTTCGCAACGAGGCCCGAGTCGCGACCATGTGCGTCGGCAACATCACGACCGCAGATCAGGCCAACACCATCCTCGCCGCCGGCCGCGCTGACCTGGTGGCGCTGGGCCGGCCGCATCTGGTGGATCCTTCGTTCACGATGCGGGCGGCGGCCTGGTATGGTGCATCCGACATTGCCTGCCCGCCGCAATATCTGCCGGGCAAGGAGCAGATTTTCCGCAACAGCGTGCGCGAGCGGCAGGACCTCGAGGACCTCAAAATTAAGGGTAAGCCGAAAACCCGGGCCGAGCTCAAGGCCGAGGCGACAAAGCCGCTTGCGGCCGAATAGGCCGGATGGCAGGCTGAATGACACCCTTTCCCGCGCTGCGCGGGGAGGTGAAGAAATAGCGTTGGAGTACGCGGATGAAGGCGATCATCGTCGGGGGCGGCATTGGAGGCCTCACCACCGCGCTGATGTTGCGGGCGCGCGGCATCGACTGCGAACTGTTCGAACAGTCCGATAGCATTCGCGAACTCGGTGTCGGGATCAACACCCTGCCGCATGCGATCCGCGAACTGGCTGGGCTTGGCCTGCTGGACCGGCTCGATGCCGCTGCGGTGCGTACCGATCAATTGTACTACCTCAACCGTCACGGCCAGGAAGTCTGGCGCGAGCCGCGCGGCCTCGATGCCGGTCACGACGTGCCGCAATTCTCGATCCATCGCGGCCGCCTGCAGAGCGTCATCCACCGCGCCGTCGAGCAACGGCTGGGCGCGGAGGCCATCCATACCGGCTGCCGGCTTGGCACATTCGCGCAGCACGAGGGCGGCGTGGTCGCGCATTTCTTCGACCGCAGCGGCGCCCACGTCAAAACCGCCCGCGGCGACATCCTGATCGGTGCCGACGGCATTCATTCGCGCGTGCGCGAGATGCTGTTTCCCGATGAGGGGCCGCCGTGCTGGAACGGGTTGATGCTGTGGCGCGGCGCGCGCGACTGGCCGGCGTTCCTGACGGGCCGCTCGATGATCGTGGCCGGCGGGCTGCACGGCAAGGTCGTGGTCTATCCGATCGCGGAAGGATCGAGCCCGTCGAGCCGGCTGACCAACTGGGCCGTGCTGGTGAAAGTCAGCGACGGCAATGCGCCGCCGGCGCGTCGCGAAGACTGGTCGCGGCCCGGCAAGCGCGAGGAATTGATGCCGCATGTCGAGCGGTTCTCGGTGCCGCATGTCGACGTCCGAAGCCTGATCTCGGCAACTCCTGAATTCTACGAGTATCCGTGCTGCGACCGCGATCCGCTGCCGTACTGGACCTGGGGATGCGTCACGCTGCTCGGCGATGCCGCGCATCCGATGTATCCAGTTGGATCGAACGGCGCGTCGCAGGCAATTCTCGATGCGCGCGTGCTCGCCGACGAACTGGCGCGATCGGAACATCCGCGCCAGGCGCTGGTAGCCTATGAACAGAAGCGCCTGCCGATGACGGCCGAAATCGTGCGCTCGAACCGGCGCGGCGGCCCGGAGGGCGTGATCGACGCCGTCGAGCAACTCGCACCCGACGGCTTCACCGATATCGAGAAGGTGCTGAGCCACGCCCAGCGCGAAGCCATCGTGCGCGGCTATGCGTCCAAAGCGGGCTTCGCCCCGCCGCCGTTGGGGCTGGCGGCGGTGCGCGCCTGACTCACGCCCCCGGAGGCGGCGGCAGGAAGTGGATGTTGTGCTCGGCCGCCAGCGCCACGACGGCGTCCGGTGTCTGTTCCTTCATGTTGTGGATGCCCCAGAACAGGTCGTACAGCCGCCGTGTCGGCGACACCCAGAACAGCGTCTTCGCGGTGCGGCCGGACTTGTTGAAGATGCCGTGCGGCTTGCCCATCGGCAGCCGCACCAGGTCGCCGGGCGTGGCCGAAGTCTCGGCGCCGTCGAGGAAGAAGTCGAGCTTGCCCTCCAGGATGTAGAGATACTCGTCCTGGTCGGGATGGATATGCGGCGGCACGAACGTCTCGGGCGGGAAGGTCGCATGCCAGGAGAACGAATGTTCGGTGACGTTCTTCGGCACATAGGTCTGCCCGAGGATGTTCCAGGAGATACCCTGAATGCCTTCATTGGCGCGGGTGATGCCGGCGATTTCGGTCTTCATGATGTCGCTCCCTGCTATTCGTTATTTCGCCGCCGTGCAGTCCTTGGCGTAACGGTCGCCGTAATTCGAAAACACCTTTTCGACGATCTCGGTCTGGAATTTGCCGTCCGCGCGCTTGGCGACCTTGGTCAGGTAGAAATTCTGGATCGGGTAGCCATTGACGTTGAACTTGAAGTCGCCGCGCAGCGAGGTGAACTCCGCCTTCCTCAGCGCCGCCGAGACCGCATCCTTGTTCTTGAGGTCGCCCTTAACCGCCTTCACCGCGCTGTCGATCAGCATCGCGGTGTCATAGCCCTGCATCGCGTAGGTACCGGGCACGCTGTTGTAGGCGGCCTCGTAAGCCGCGACGAACTTCTTGTTCTGCGGATTGTCCATGTTGGGCGCCCAGTTGGCGCCGCCGAACATGCCGACGGCGGCGTCCTGCTGCGCCGGCAGTGTCGATTCATCGACGGTGAATGCGGACAGCACCGGAATCTTGTCGGCGAGGCCGGCCTGGCGATATTGCTTTACGAGGCCCACGCCCATGCCGCCCGGCATGAAGGTGAACAGCGCATCGACCTTGGAGGAGGCGATCTTGGTCAGTTCGACCTGGAAATCGAGCGTGCCGAGCGGCGTATAGCTCTCCTCCACGATCTCGCCCTTGTAGTCGAGCTTGAAGCCTGCCGCCGAATCCTTGCCGGCCTGATAGTTCGGCACCAGCACATAGACGCGCTTGTAGCCGCGGTCCTGCGCGACCTTGCCGAGGATTTCGTGAACCTGGTCGTTCTGGTACGAGGTCACGTAGAAAAACGGATTGCACTCCTTGCCGGCGTAGCTCGACGGTCCGGCGTTGGGGCTGATCAGGAACGTCTTGCTTTCGGTGACCGGCCGGTGAATCGCCTGCAGGATGTTGGAGAAGATCGGTCCGACCACGAAATCGACCTTCTCGCGTTCGAGCAGGCCCTTCGCCTTGGTCACGGCGCCGTCGGGCTTGAGTTCGTCGTCAACGACTACGACCTCGACGTCCTTGCCGGCCATCTTGCCGCCGAGGTCCTTGACCGCCAGCTGAAAGCCGTCGCGGGATTGCTGGCCGAGCACGGCTGCCGGGCCGGACAAGGTTACGATGATGCCGACCTTGATCTTCTCCTGGGCTGCCGCCGGACCGGCGGCGACCCCCAGCAAAACGGCAAGTCCTGCCAGCTTCGACGACTGCTTCATGCTATTCCTCCGTTCGGCCGCTCTCCGGCCGAAACCAACGCCACACCAATATGCTCAAGATGCAGCTTATTCTGATGACGACCGCACCCGCAAGCTGCGCAGCGCAGTATGCAAGCCGCGCGCCAATTACTTGAAACTTAAAGAAATCTGGACGATGATCCTGCGCGCGGCGGTTCGGGTGGTTTCCGATCGCCGGGAAGGCGAGACTGCATACCCAAGATTGCACCCATGACCCTTGATTCCGAGACCAAGGCCGTCGAACTCCCGGAGGACCATGGCGACGAACTCCGGCTCTGGCTCCGGCTGCTGACCTGCACGACCCTGATCGAGGGCGAGGTGCGCAGCCGGCTGCGCGAGCGTTTCGACGTGACGCTGCCGCGGTTCGATCTGATGGCCCAGCTCGACAAGGCGCCCGAGGGCATGACGCTATCCGACCTCTCCAAGCGGATGATGGTGTCGAACGGCAACGTCACCGGACTGGTCGAGCGCCTGGTCGAATCCGGGCATCTCGACCGGCGTACCTCGGACGCCGACCGCCGCGCGCAGGTGATCCGGCTGACCAGGGCCGGCCGGGCCGAATTTCGCAGGATGGCGGCGGAGCACGAATTATGGATCGCCGATATTTTCGCCGACCTGACCCCGAAGGATGTCCGCGAACTGATGCGGCTGCTGGCGAAGACCAAGACGTCAGCGCAGAAATCCGCCAAGGCACGGGCCGAGTGAAATGCGATTGCCGGAGGTGATCTATTGAGTCCGGATGTCGACTACGAGACCGAATACAACAATCGCGCGCGGGTTCCGGAGAATCCGGCAATCATCGCCGGCTGGTCGCGCGATGCAAAGGCCTACCGCGAGGCGCATCAGGTGCGTCACAAGGTGATCGCTTATGGTGCGGGCGAACGCAACCGGCTCGACCTGTTTTCCGGCGATGGTGCGGGTCCGATCGTCGTCTTCATCCATGGCGGCTATTGGCAGGCGCTGGACGGCTCGTTCTTCAGCCACCTCGCAGGCGGCCTCAATGCCCACGGCATCGATGTTGCGGTGCCGAGTTACGACCTCTGCCCCACGGTCTCCATTGCCGAAATCATCGCCGAGATACGGGCTGCATCCCGGGAGCTGGCCAAACTCGGGCGACCGCTGGTCGTGAGCGGTCATTCTGCGGGCGGTCATCTTGCCGCGTGCATGCTGGCGACGGACTGGCGCGCGTTCGATGCAGCGTTGCCGGAAGAACTCGTGACCGCGGCCTACGCCATTTCGGGATTGTTCGACCTGCGGCCGCTGGTCGGCACGTCCATCAACAATGCGCTGAAGCTCGATGAAGCATCGGCGAGGGCGGCGAGCCCTCTGTTCTGGAAATCGCCGCTGCGTGGCACGCTGGATGCGGTGGTCGGCGGCAACGAGAGTGCCGAGTATCTTCGGCAGGGCCGCACCATTGTCGATACCTGGGGCGCAACGGGTATCGCGACGCGGTTCGCGATAATTCCCGACGCCAACCATTTCACCGCCATCGCGCCGCTCGCCGATCCCAATTCGTCGATGACGCTGCGGCTGAAACAACTGGCGGGACGCTAGCAAATTCCAACCACATCAAACCGCGACAGAGGAGATGGCGACATGGCAGCGCTCGAGAAAGGCATCACCGCCAACGGTACCGGTTACGGCGGCAAGACCTGGAATATTCTCGGTCAGGTCTACTTCCCGAAGGCCATCACCGATTCCACCTTTGCATTCGAGACCAACAGCGAACCCGGCCAGTTCGTGCCGGTGCACGTCCATCCGACGCAGGACGAATTCATCCTGGTGCAGGAAGGTGTGCTGGATCTCAAGCTCGACGGCGTCTGGGTGCAGGCCAAGGCCGGCGATCTGGTCCGCATGCCGCGCGGCATTCCGCATGGCTACTTCAACAAATCCGACAAGCCGGCGCGGGCGCTGTTCTGGGTGTCGCCGATGCAGAAGCTCGAAGCGCTGTTCAACCAGTTGCACAACCTGACCGACCCCGAAGAGGTGGTGCGGATCTCCGCGCAGCACGAGGTCAATTTCTTGCCACCGGAGGCCAACGAATAGGCACAGCCGCCGAAGGCTTCGCTGGAGCGGAGCACAAGTTCCAGGGCCGGGGCCGCGTAGTGCGGCTGCCCGGCCCATCTATTTGTGGGCCGGACCTCATTCCCCACTTGCGCTGAATTACTTTAAGCCTAAAATGATTTGTGAGACAACGCTGCCGGGCGTCCTCGATATTGATCTCGAGCCTTTCATTGATGAAAGCGACGGGTGATGGAAATGTCAGGTCAAACTCCCAGCCGATCCTCCGGTCCGACGCATGGTCCGGTCCTTGGCCCCTCCGCTCACGTCGACGATTTTGCGCGGCGAAATCTGCCGCCGTTCGAGCAATGGCCCGAACTGCTGTTGGACCGGCCCGAGTTTCAATACCCTGAATATCTGAACGCGGCGGTCGAACTGACAGATCGCATCGTCGAAAAGGGGTGGGGCGACCGGATTGCGCTGATCGGCAATGGCCGCCAGCGCACCTACAAGGAACTGGCGGACTGGTCCAACCGCCTGGCCCATGCGCTTGTCGAAAATTACGCCGTCAAGCCCGGCAATCGCGTGCTGATCCGCTCCGGTAACAATCCGGCGCTGGTCGCGGCATGGCTTGCGGCGACCAAGGCCGGCGCCGTCGTCGTCAACACCATGCCGATGCTGCGCGCCGGAGAACTCGCCAAGATCATCGACAAGGCCGAGATTGCGCTGGCGCTGACCGACAGTCGTATCGCAGACGAACTGGTCGCATGCGCGAAGACCAGCCGGTTTCTCAAGCAGGTCGTGAATTTCGACGGCACCTCGAACCATGACGCCGAGCTCGACCGGGTGGCGCTGAACAAGCCGGTGAAGTTCGAGGCGGTGAAGACCGGGCGCGATGACGTTGCCTTGCTGGGATTTACCTCGGGCACCACCGGCGAGCCCAAGGCGACGATGCATTTTCACCGCGACCTGATGATCGTTGCCGATGGTTACGCCAGGGAAGTCCTTGGCGTCACCGAGGACGATGTTTTCGTCGGCTCGCCGCCGCTGGCATTTACGTTCGGACTCGGCGGGCTTGCGATCTTTCCGCTGCGGTTCGGCGCGACGGCGACGCTCTTGGAAAATGCAGCTCCGAGCGAGATGATCAAGATCATCGAAACCTACAAGGCCACGGTATGCTTTACTTCGCCGACGGCGTATCGCGCCATGATGGCCGCGATGGACAAGGGCGCGGACCTGTCGTCGCTTCGGATTGCGGTTTCCGCCGGCGAGACGCTACCGGCGCCGGTATTCGAGGCCTGGACTGGCAAGACCGGCAAGACGATTCTCGACGGGATCGGCTCAACGGAACTGCTGCACATCTTCATCACCAACCGCGTCGGCGATGCCATCGGCGGAACGACGGGGCATCCGGTTTCCGGCTATGAGGCAAAAATCGTCGATGACGACATGAACGAATTGGCACCAGGCAGCGTCGGCAGGCTCGCCGTGCGCGGGCCGACCGGATGTCGTTACCTCGCCGACAGCAGGCAGTCGAACTATGTACGCGACGGCTGGAATCTCACGGGCGATTCCTTTGTGCAGGACGCCGGCGGCCGGCTGTCCTTTGTCGCGCGCTCGGACGACATGATCGTGTCTTCCGGCTACAACATCGCAGGCCCCGAGGTCGAGGCGGCGCTGCTGTCGCATCCGGCGGTCGCCGAATGCGGGGTGGTCGGCGCTCCCGACGAGGCGCGCGGCTTGATCGTCAAGGCCTACGTGGTGTTGGCAGGCGGTGCCAAAGCCGACGCCGCGCTGACGCAGGCGTTGCAGGATCACGTCAAGCGCGAGATCGCGCCCTATAAATACCCGCGTGCGATCGAATATGTCGCGCAACTGCCGAAGACTGAAACCGGCAAGCTGAGGCGCTTCACGCTGCGGCAGATGGCTGCGGCCGGCAATGCATCGACGCCCGGTGTCGCTGCGGAATGAACTCGACTGAGGGAGATAGCCGGTGACCGCACCAGATGGCCCCGCCTTGACGGTGGTGGCTGCTACAATGAGCGATAGCCCGCAGGTGCTGCAGCCGAGCGGCTGGCCGATGCCGAAAGGATACGCCAACGGCATGGCGGCCGATGGCCGTCTTGTGGTGACCGGCGGCGTGATCGGCTGGGATACCGAAGGCCATCTGGAATCCGACTTTGTCGCGCAGGTACGCCAGACGCTGCGCAACATTTCCGAAATACTCGCGGTGGGTGGTGCGCGCCCGGAGCATCTGGTGCGGCTGACGTGGTACGTTGTCGATATCGAGGAGTACCTGGCCAACCTCAAGAATCTCGGCCGGGTCTACCGCGAGATTTTCGGTACGCATTATCCGGCGATGGCGCTGGTGCAGGTGGTGCGCCTGGTCGAGAAAGCCGCGCGTGTCGAAATCGAGGCGACGGCGGTGGTGCCGCGCTGAGACATTGTGCCTGCGAAGGCCAGCCGCTACCCGGGCACGCGTATCTGCTTGGCGGCCTCAAACGCTGCCAGCCGCTCGTTGAGTTTGCCGTTCGCCATGCCGGCCCGGGCGATGATGGTGGGGACGGGCAGGGTTTCGAAAAAGTGGCAGGCGACGCGATGGCCGGGTGATGCTTCGCGCAGCTTCGGCTCCTCGGCCGAGCAGCGCGCCTGCGCGTGCGGGCAGCGGGTATGGAAACGGCATCCGCTCGGCGGCTTGAACGGGCTCGGCACGTCGCCCTGCAGCATCACGCGCTTGGTGCGCAGGCCCGGATCGGGCTTTGGGATCGCCGCCAGCAGCGCCTGGGTGTAGGGGTGCAGCGGGCGATCATAGAGTGTCTTCTTGTCGGCGATCTCGACCAGCTTGCCGAGATACATCACTGCGACGCGGTCGCTGATGTGCTTCACCACGGCGAGATCGTGGGCGATGAACAGATAGGACAGGCCGAAGCGTTGCTGCAGATTCTGCAGCAGGTTGACGATTTGCGCCTGGATCGAAACGTCCAGCGCCGATACCGGCTCGTCGCAGACGATCAGTTCGGGATTGGCGGCCAGCGCGCGCGCGATGCCGATACGCTGGCGCTGCCCGCCGGAGAACTGATGCGGATAGCGCCGGGCATGCTCGGGCAGCAGGCCGACGATTTCCAGCAACTCGCGGCCGCGTGCGGCCTGCGACTCGGCGTCGCCGATTTCGTGCACGCGCAGCGGCTCGGCCAGGATCTCGCCCACCGTCATCCGCGGATTGAGCGAGGCGTAGGGGTCCTGGAATATGATCTGCATGTGCCGGCGCAAACGCCGCATCTCGTCCTTGTTGAGGTTTGCGATCTCCTTGCCCTTGAAGCGCACCGAGCCTCCGGTGGGGTCCATCAGGCGCAGGATCAGGCGCCCGGTGGTCGACTTGCCGCAGCCGGATTCGCCGACCAGCGCCAGCGTCTCACCGCGAGCGATCTCGAAACTCACGTCCTCGACGGCGCGCACCAGCCCGACGGTCTTGCGCCGGATGAGGCCGCGGCTGACCGCAAAATGCTTGACCAGGCTATCGACCTGCAGGACGGGGACATCGGTCGCGGGAGCGCTCATGACAGTACCTCGACCGGCGCCTTCCAGCACGCTACCTGATGGCCTGGCGCGATATCGCGCAACGGCGGCGGCTGCTGCCGGCAACGCAGGTCCGCGAACGGACAGCGCGGCGCGAAGCGACAGCCCTTGGGCTGGTTGTTGGGGCTGGGCACCGTGCCTTCGATGGTGGCGAGCCGCTTGCGGTCGACGTCGATGCGTGGGATCGAGCCGAGCAGCCCGATCGTGTAAGGATGCTGGGGATCGGCGAACAGGTCGTTGACGTCGGCGCTTTCGACGATCCGGCCGGCATACATGACGAGCACCTGGTCGGCGACCTCGGCGATGACGCCGAGATCGTGGGTGATGATCAGGATCGCCATGCCGAGGCGCTGCTGAAGATCGCTCAGCAGGTCGAGAATCTGGGCCTGGATGGTAACGTCGAGCGCGGTCGTCGGCTCGTCGGCGATCAGGAGCGACGGCTCGCAGGAGAGCGCCATCGCAATCATCACGCGCTGGCGCATGCCGCCCGACATGTTGTGCGGATAGTCGTCGACGCGCTGCGCCGGCGAGGGGATCCGCACCAGGTCGAGCATCTCGATCGCGCGCGCCTTTGCGGCGCGCGGCGACATCTGGGTGTGCGCCAGCATCGCCTCGACGATCTGCTGCCCGACCGTGTGGACCGGGTTGAGCGAGGTCATCGGTTCCTGGAAGATCATCGACATCTTGCCGCCGCGCAGCTTGCGCCGCTCGTCGGCCGATAGTTTCAGCATATCGCGATTGCCGAACAGCACCGCCTCGGCCTCGACCTTGCCCGGTGGGCTCGGCACCAGCCCCATCACCGAGAGCGACGTCACGCTCTTGCCGCAGCCGGACTCGCCGACGAGGCCGATGGTGCGTCCGCGCGGAACGTTGAAGCTGATGCCGTCGACCGCACGGAACAGGCCGCGGTCGGTGGCGAAGTGAGTCCGTAGGTCGCGAACCTCGAGAAGCGTGTCCATCAGAAGGAGTAATCCAGTCCCTTGTAGAAGGTGTTCTGATAGAGCATGTGCGGCCGGACACCCTTCAGCTTCTTGACGCTCGTCGTGTACATCGCGATGTTCATGACCGGCATCCACAGATGCTCCTGTGTGACCCGCTGCTGCGCCAGTGCGTAGTACTTGGTGCGGTCGGCCTCCGTCAGCGAGGCGCGTCCCATCTTCAGGTACTCGTCGGTCTTGGCGTCGTTCCAGTTCATCCGGTTGGGCGCCGGCATGTTCTTGGAGTCGAAGTAGAAGTTGAGCAGGTCGCCTGCCGAGATATAGGGGAACGTCACCGTCCACAGCTCGAAGTCCTGCTTGGCCATCTCGGCCGGCGCGATCGTGGAGTCGAAGCCTACGATCTTCCAGTCGATGCCGATCTTGCGCATGTAGCCCTGGATCGCCTCGGAAACGCGCGGGAAATAGGCCACCTGGGTGAACAGGACCTTCGGCGCAAGCTTGACGCCATCCTTCTCGCGGATGCCGTCGGCGCCCACCTTCCAGCCGGCCTCGTCCAGGAGCTTCTTTGCCCGCTCGACGTCTTCCTTGATGATGCCCTTGGTCGATTCCGCAAAATCGAGCGCCTTGGGATCGATGAAGGTGTAGGCGGGATCGGCGTTGCCCAGCATGATGCCCTTGACGATCTCGGCGCGATTGATGGCGATATTCATCGCTTCGCGCACGCGGGCGTCGGCGACCATCGGCCGCGTCGTCTTGTAGCCGTAATACATCAGCTGGAAGTTTGGCTGGGCTTCCTGGACGGTCAGATTGGGCGCGGCCTTGACCTGCTGGATGAACGCTACCGGAACCTGGTGCGTTACGTCGAACTGTCCGCCCATCATGGCGGCGACCCGGGCGGAGTCCTCCGGCACGATCTTGATGCTGAGCTTCTCGAATTTGACCGGGCCCTTGTTCTGGTACATCGACGGACCCCATTTGTAGGCGTCGTGGCGCTTGAGCACGATTTCGGTGCGCGGCTGCCAGCTTTCGAAACACCATGGCCCGGTGCCGTCGATTCCCTTGATGCCATAGTCCTTGCCGAGCGACTCCACGCTCTCCTGATTGTGGATGGCGGTCGTGAACATCGTGAGCTGGAGCAGGAGATCGGCGAACGGCTCTTTGAGTTCGTACTCGACCGTATAGGGATCGGGCGCCCGCAATTCCTTGATGTTGCCCGCACGCCAGGCGAGAGGCGCCTTGAGTTCGGCGCTGGTCAGTCGCTTGAAGGAATAGATCACGTCGGCGGCGGTGAATTTCTTGCCGCTGCAGAACTGCACGTCGTCGCGCAGCTTGAAGGTATAGAGCTTGCCGTCCTCGCTTACGGTCCAGGACTTGGCGAGATAGGGGATCGCGGTCTTCCCGTCCCAGTCCATCGCCACCAGCGTGTCCTGGAACATGTTGACGATGTCGGAGGTCGGCGACCACGTGGTGCGCTGGCCGTCATAATGCGGCGCGTCGAGCGCCTTCATCATCTTCAGCGTCTGGGCCCCTGCCGCCGATGAAATAGCGGCCGCTCCGAGCATCGCCACAACGCCTGTCAAAACCCTGCGCATCGCATTCTCTCCCTGGTGGTGTTCTTGTTATCGCGTAACGTCCAGCCCCTTGTAGAAGGTGTTCTGGTAAATCATGTGCGGCCTGGCGCCCGTGATCTTCTTGTTGGCGACCTGGTCCATGTTGATGTTGAGCACGGGTATCCAGAGGTGCTCGCGCGTCACCTTCTGCTGCACCAGCGCGTAATATTTTGCCCGGTCGGCTTCGGTCAGCGCGGAGCGGCCCTGCTTCAGCCAGGTATCGGTTTCGGCATCCTTCCAGTTCATCCGGTTGGGCGTCGGGATGTTGGCGGAATCGAAATAGATGTTCATGAGATCGCCGGCCGACAGATACGGCACCGTGACCGACCAGATCTCGTAGTCCTGCTCCGCCATCTTCACCGAAGCGATGGTCGAGTCCCATGGCTGCAGTCGCCAGTCGACGCCGATCTTCCTGAGATAGCCCTGGATGGCGTCGGCGACGCGGGCCGAATTGGCATTCGCGGTGAAATAGACTTTTGGTGCGAGCCTGAGTCCGTCCTTTTCGCGGACGCCGTCGGCGCCCGGCTTCCAGCCGGCCTCTTCGAGCAGGGCCTTGGCGCGCTCGAGATCTTCCTTGACGACGCCGTTGGTAGCGGGGTCGAAGTCGAGCGCGTCCGGGTCAACGATGGTGAAGGCGGGATCCGCATTACCGAGCAGGATCGCCTTGGCGATTTCCGCGCGGTTGATGGCGATGCTCATGGCCTCGCGGACGCGCCGGTCGGCCACCATCGGCCGTGTCGTCTTGAAGCCAAAATAGAGAAGCTGGAAATTCGGCTTGGCCGGCGTCACGGCCAGCATCGGGGCGGCCTTGGCCTGCGAGATGAACTGCGCCGGAAACTGGTGGGTGATATCGAACTGGCCGGACATCATCGCCGCGACGCGGCTGGAGTCTTCCGGCACGATCCTGATGACCAGCTTCTCGAATTTCACCGGCCCCTTGTTCTTGTACATCGAGGGCCCCCATTTGTAGGCATCGTGCCGCTTCAGCACGATCTCGGTGCGCGGTGTCCAGTGATCGAAGCACCAAGGACCGGTACCATCCGCTCCCTTGATGCCGTAGTCCTTGCCGAGTGCCTCCACGCTCTCCTTGTTGTGGATGACGTTGGTGAACATCGTGAGCTGCAGCAGCAGTTCGGAGAACGGCTCCTCGAGTTCGTATTCGACGGTGTGAGGATCGGTCGCGCGCAGTTCCTTGATGCGACCGGCGCGCCAGGCGTAGGGTCCCTTGATTGCGGGGTCCTTGAGCCGCTTGAAGCTGTAGACGACGTCCTCGGCCGTGAATTTCTTGCCGCTGCAGAACGAGACGTCGTCGCGCAGCTTGAACGTATAGGTCCTGCCGTCCTCGCTGATCGTCCACGATTTGGCGAGGTAGGGGATCGGCGTCTTGCCGTCCCAGTCGAGCGCGACCAGCGTATCCTGGAACATGTTGACGATGTCGGACGTCGGTCCCCATGTCGTGCGCTGCGCATCGTAATGCGGCGCGTCGATGCCCTTCATCAAGGTGAGCGTCTGGGCCGCAGCCGGCCCGGCCATTCCGAACGCCAATGCCACACTCAGAGCCAGTCTGATCATGTTTGCAGCCTCGGATCGAGGACGTCGCGGAATGCGTCGCCCAGAAGGTTGGCGGCGAGCACGATCACGAAGATCGCAAAGCTCGGGATCGTCGCGATGTGCGGTGCCATGAACAGGAAGTCGCGGCCCTGCGCCGCCATCATGCCGAGTTCGGCGGTCGGCGGCTGCGCGCCCATGCCGAGGAAGCCGAGCGCCGCGCCGATCAGGATGATCTGGCCGAACCGAAGCGTGAGGAACACGAAGATCGTCGAAATGCAATTCAGCGTCAGGTAGCGCCAGATCAGCGCGCTGTCGGACACTCCGACGGCGCGGCCGGCTTCCATGAACTCCTGGCCCATCACGCCTATCGCGGCGCCGCGCGCGACCCGCGCCACATCGGGCACGGTCGCGACGACGAGGGCAATCACTACCGCCGCCAGTCCCGCGCCGAAGATCGCGGCTACCGCGAGCCCGATCAGGATCGCGGGGAATGCCAGCATCACGTCGACCAGCCGCATGATCCAGCCGTCGAGCCGCCGGTAGTAGGCGGCGAGAATGCCGAGCACGCCGCCGATCAGGCCGCCGACGATCACGCCGACCAGCCCGAGCATCAGCGTGTTGCGCGTGCCGTAGATGACGCGGCTCAGGATATCGCGGCCGGTGTTGTCGGTACCGAACCAGTGCTCGGCGCTGGGTGGCTGCATCACCTTGGTCAGATCGGTAAAGTAGGGATCGTAGGGCGAGATCAGTGGTGCAAATACTGCCGCGAACACGATTGCAGTAAGCACCAGCGCGGCCACGGCGGCGACCCGGTCGCGCAGCAGCCGACGCAGCACACCGGCACGGGCGAACACGCCGGTTTCCTGATCCTTGACGAAGCCTTGCTCCAGTGCCTCGACGCTCATCTTCGCCTCACCCTCGGATCGAGATAGACGTAGAGCACGTCGACCAGGAGATTGATCGACAGGAAGGCTATGGCGAGGATCATGATCGCGCCCTGCGCCGTCGGAAAATCGCTGGAGACGATGGCGCCGACGGCGAGCCGGCCGACGCCAGGCCACGAGAACATGGTTTCGGTGACCACCGCGCCGCCGAGCAGGAAGGCCGCCTGCAGCCCGATCAGGGTGACGACGGGGATCAAGGCGTTGCGCAGCGCGTGATGAATAATCACCACGGTCTCGCGCAGTCCCTTGGCGCGCGCCGTGCGTACGAAGTCGGCGCCCAGTACTTCAAGAACGGCTGTGCGCGTCAACCGCGCGATGGGGCCGATCAATACTGCGCCGAGCGTCAGCGCCGGCAGGATCAGGCTCGGCAATCCGCCGTCCCAAATCGGCCCGGTGCGGCCGGTAAACGGCAGCAGGCCCCACTTGAAGCCGACATACTGAATCAGGATCAGGCCGATGAAGAACACCGGCATCGATACGCCTGCCACCGAGCATGCCATGATGATGCGATCGGTGATGCGGCCGCGATTGACCGCCGCCAGCGTTCCAAGCAAGAGGCCCATCGGCACCGCGAGCAGCATCGATCCCACCATCAGCTCGACCGTGGGCCCGATGGTCATCGCCAGTTCTTCGCTCACCTCCCGGTTGGAGATGATGGAGCGGCCGAGATCGCCGCGCAGCACACGCATGATGTATTCGAAGAACTGGATCGGGATCGACCGGTCGAGGCCGAGCTCCTCGCGGATCGCGGCGATGGTCTCGGCCTTGGCATCGGGGCCGGCGATAATCATCGCCGGATCGGCCGGCACGACCTGTAACAAACAAAAACAGAGGAAGAGAACCCCGAGCAAGGCGGGGAATGAAATCAGCAGGCGATGGACGATCTGTTGTCCCATGCGACGCCAACGGACCGGTTAGGCCATAGGAACGCGCCGCCGCTTACGCTGACGTTGTGCAGTCCCCTCCCTGGCAGCCGCGCTTCGTCCGACGTGCGCAGCATTTGTTTATCACGTGATAGTGACATGCGTCGGACGCGACGTCACGCTTAATCGTTCCGGCTGCGGCGTTTTGCGCTTGGATCCGCAACGGGTTCTTGCGCTGCAAGAAAATCCGCGTCGCGAAATTTTCCGCGCGGCCGGATCTGTCTCAAGTTATGTGCGTCGCGAGCAGCGGCGATCAATTCACGCGACGCGCTTCCAGACTTGCTTGCCGTGTGTGTGCGAACGGTTTGATGGATGTCCGAATTCAGGATCGCCGTCCGCGAGAAGCATCACCTCGACACAGTCGGCGTTCAGGCGCTCGTTGTCGACCAACCGTCCCGCAAGCACCCGCGCCTGAGATGGATCGTCCGTCTGGACGTCGACCCGGCGCTGCAGGCACTTGAAGCTATGGCCGTCGGAATTGCAGAGATCCTTGTAGAAGGAGACGCGATAGGTGTTCATCTTGCACTCCATCCTTCCGGCATGGCGCCGCACGTTACTCCCGGTGCATCATGCCGGCCAGCCAGCAGTGCGTTCCGCCATACGATTTAATGTCTGAGATGCCCTGATATCCTGTAGGTGCAAAGCGCGATCCTGAATACCTGATGGTGGTGTCCGGCGTTTCTCCAGGCGGCCAAAGGCGAGCGCGGCGCAATGGCGCGCCGCCACTGGTCAAATATCATTCTATAAGAGTTGGGGATTAAATCCCTTGACGAGGATCAAATTCGGCGCGTGCCGGGTTCGCTACGCTTGTTTATGGAAGGACAGCCAGCGAGATGGGTACCCGCCCAACCAGAATGCCTGGCCGGAGCAAGGTCTCATCGACAAAGCTCGATTGCGCAACCGCGTTTCAGAAGATTGCGCGGGAATGCGTCGCGAGCATCAAGGCGCATCGGAGCGGCGCGCATGCCGCGGACGCCGAGGCCGTGCATCAAATCCGCGTCGCGATCACGCGGCTGCGCGCCGCCGTGGCGTTCTTCGAGCCGATCGTGGTCGACACCGGCTGGCTCCGCCTGAAAAAGGAAATCGCGTGGCTGAATTCCTCGCTCGGCGCAGCGCGCGATAGCGACGTCTCGGCGGAGTATACCAGCCGCAAGCGGTACCAGGCGTGGGCGGAACGCGAGATTGGCGACGATCTCGCCCGGCGCCGGGTGCGGGACCACCAACGGCTGCTCAAAAGCCTGCGTTCAAGCCGGTTCCAGCGCCTGATCGTGGCGATGGCGGACTGGATCGAGGGGGGATCCTGGCTGGTGCGATGGCAGCGGCGGGTGCGCCGCCATGACGCCCGGTCGCTGGACGCTTATTGCACGCGCGAACTCAACCGCTGGCGCAAGCGGCTGATCCGCAAGGGGCGGGACCTTGAAAACCTCAGCGCTTCGCGCCGGCATCGATTGCGGATCAGGAGCAAGCGTTTCCGATACATGCTGGAGGCACTGACGGAGACGGTCGCGTTGCGCGGCCGTGGCGAACTGAAGCATCTGCACGGGCCGGCGAAGCGGCTGCAGCGCGCCTTGGGCGATCACCGCGATATCGAGCGGCTTGCCGGTCTTGCCCGGCCAGGCGAGGGCGGCAAACAAAAGCCTCCACCGGGCTACCGCCATCGCAGGCAGAAGCTGATGGACGATGCGATCGAGGCCTATCGCAGCCTCAAGCAGGCGGGTTGACGCCAGCCTCTCGCGGCGGGCGCCGTCGGCAATCTGCCGGGTTTGATGTGCATCAAGCTTGACTGCGAAACCGTCGGTTACGCTGGACGCAATAGGCCGGGGCGCGGCGCGCATCCCGCCATATGTCTGGGAGAACGACGATGTTCAGGAATATTCTGGTTCATCTTCCTTCGGAGCGTCCAGTCAGGCCGGTGGTCGACCTCGCCATCGCCCTGAGCGCCGCGCGACGGTCGCATCTCGATGCCGTGGCCGCCGGCTATGAATCGATGGGCACGATCGGGATGGTGGCGGAGGGCGGCGGCGCCGCCGTCGCCGCCGTGATGGGAGACGAACAGGAGCGCGCCCTGGAACGCGCAAACGCCGCGATTTCCGTGTTCGAGATCGAAGCCAAGCTCGCCAAGATCGCCTACGGCGTCCGGTCCTTCGCGGCAGTTCCGGCCGAAGCCGGGCAGACCTTGGCAACGCTTGCCAGGCTTTACGACATGACGATCGTGCTGCAGCCGGATTCCTCGAACTCCAGCTACGACAACTACATTCCGCAGGAGATTTTGTTCAATTCCGGCGGACCCATGCTGATGGTTCCCTATATCCACAAGGGGCCGCTCGATGCCCAGCATGTCGGGATTGCCTGGGACGGCAGCCGTCTTGCCGCGCGGGCGTGGCGGGATGCGTTGCCGTTCCTGATGGGCGCCAAGGCCGTGACCGTGATTGCGGTCAACGAAGAGGCCAGCGAGGCATCCTCGGACCGGCTCGTCAGCCACCTGACCCGGCGTGGCATCGCGGCGCGGGTCCAGCGCCTGACCACGGATCGAGGCGATGTCCAGGGCGCCATTCTGTCGATTGCGGCCGAAAGCAACATCGGCCTCCTGGTCATGGGCGGATACGGCCATTCGCGGTTGCACGAGCGAATTCTCGGGGGCGTCACGCGCAGCATGTTCGACGCCATGACCGTGCCGGTGCTGATGTCGCACTGAGCTTCGAGTTCTGAATTCCAACTCGCGGCAGCGTCTCATTGCGCTGCGCAATCGGGTGGATGCGGATACCGGTTCTGGAAAAGCTCGCGGCTGTAAACTCCCTCTAAAGTTCGTTGGCGCGCGAAGCCAAAAAGCGCGGCGTGCCAACCAACTGAAACCTGTGATAGCTTTCCCCTTGAACGGCTCCGGTTCATCGGGAGAGTGTCGATGAGAACCATCACGGCGTCGGCGGCGCGCAGGCTCGGCAGATTCCTGACCAGGGACTTCCGCGAATTTTTTGGGCCAGCGCAAGACGATATGGCGGAACGCCTCGGTTCGCTCGCCCGGATCACCATCGAATGCATCGGACAAAGCGACGCTCTCTATCACAACTATGAGCATACGTGGCTGGTGACGATGGCCGGCCGCGACATATTGCAGGGCTTGCGGATGTCGCGCGGCATCCAGCCGGCCGACTACACCCATCTCATCGTTGCCTGCCTGCTGCACGACATCGGCTATGTTCGCGGCATATTGAGCGGCGACAGCAGCGACGAGTTCGTCGTCAATGAAGACGGGCTGAAGATTACGTTGCCGCGCGGCGCGTCGGATGCAGCGCTGATGCCCTACCATGTCGACCGTTCGAAGCTGTTTGCCATGGAGCGGCTTGGCAGTTCGTCGGTGATGGACGTCGCGCGCATCGTCGAAGCGATCGAATATACCCGCTTTCCCCCATCGCCCGAGAGGAGGCCGACGGAGACAAACATACCGCGGCTGGTGCAAGCCGCAGACCTGATCGGGCAATTGGGCGATCCGATGTACCCAAGAAAGGTCAACGCCCTGTTTTACGAGTTTGAAGAAACCGGCAGGAACCGCCAGCTCGGCTATTCATCGCCGGCAGATCTCGTGGAGAAGTATCCGGACTTTTACTGGAACAGCGTTTCGGAGCATCTCGACGAGGCCATCAAGTACCTGAACCTGACCGCGTCCGGCCGGCAATGGATTGCCAACCTTCACCACCATCTGTTGTGTGCGGAAAATGCCCAGCGCCTGATGGGTCCGCAGCACTGACAGGCGCTGCCTCCTAATCCTCTACAACCGGCTTGGTCGCGAACTGCGGGAACATCGCCGCGACGATCGGCCCGTCGGTGCGCCAGGAATGGCAGCCGCCGATAAAAAATGGCTGATGGCCGAGGCGCTGCTGGTCCTCCAGCGAATCACGGCCCTCCGGCTCCTTGCCGTGGGACATGGTCTGGAACAGCGTGGTCACGGCGGGGCCGAGCAATTCCATCAGGTGCGTGCGGGTCTCCAGCCGGCCGATCTTGCGCCGCACCAGTTCCCGCCAGCCCGACCCGATGCGTTCGCCGATCAGACGCTGCAGGTCGGTTCGACCTGGATGCAGGTGGGATAGGGCGTCGCGCGCAGCATCGCTTCCGCCTCGCGAACGGTCATGCTGTCGTCGATCGCGAGCCTCAGGCCGATGTCGTGCACGGGATCGCCCGGCTTGAGTTCGTCGCGAAAGCGGCTGGCCGGCTGCAGGAACGGCTTGATGTCGCGCAGCCACGCCTCGACTTCCCAAAGCCCGTCGTCCCGCAGATAGCCGGTGCATTCGACCGAACGCGTATGCATGTGACGGCGGTGGGGCGTCCTGACAGAGTCTTCCAGAGGCATCAGTTAATCCTGTTGCAGTACGGCGGGCGGGCTGGGTCGCTTCAGCCGAATTTGACGATCATCTTCCCAAGCGCCGACCGCGACTGCATGGTCTTGAAGGCCTCGCGGAAATTCTCGAACGGCACCACCTTGCCGACGACCGGCGTCAGCTTGCCGGAGGCGAGCCAGTCGAACAGTTGTGCGATCAGGCGGGCATGGGTCTCCGGCTCGCGCTTCTGGATCTGGGCGAGGTCAACGCCCAGCAGCGCGCCGCCCTTGAGCAGGGGCAGGTTGAACGCCAGCGCCGGAATGGTGCCCGAGGCGAACCCGACCACGAGATGGCGGCCGCGCCAGGCGATCGAACGAAAGGCCTGCAGCGCCACTTCGCCACCGACAGGATCGAAAACCACGTCGGGCCCATGCCCGCCAGTCATTGTCTTGAGCGTCTCCCGCCAGTTCGCCTTGGTGTAGTCGATGGTCTCGTCGGCGCCGAACTGCACCGCGAAGTCACGCTTTTCCTGGGTAGACGCTGCGGCGATCACCCGCGCGCCCATCAGCTTGCCGATTTGGACGGCGGCGATGCCGACGCCGCCCGCAGCCCCCAGCACCAGCAGGATCTCGCCGGACCGAAGCGAGGCGCGGGCGTCGAGCGCGTAAAGCCCGGTCAGGTAATTGGCCTGAAACGACGCGCCGGCGTCGAACGGCACCTTCGCCGGCAGGTTCTTGAGCGCGGCAGATGGAACTGAAATGTATTCAGCGAGCGCGCCAGAGCGTGTCATACCGATGACGGGCATTCCCGGCTTGAATGCGGTGACATCGCTGGCCACGGCATCGACCACGCCGGCAAATTCGGTCCCCGGCACGAAGGGCAGCGGGTCCTTGGTCTGGTAAAGTCCCTGGACCTTCAGGCCGTCGACGAAGCCGACTGCCGCGGCGCCGATCCTGACGCGGACCTCGCCCTTGGAGACCTCCGGCAGGTTCATTTCCTTGATCGAGATGCCGTCGATCGAATCGTAGTTCTCGACAACAACGGCTTTCATGTCGTTTCTCTCATGAGCTTCTTCGTGCTGCGCCAAAGCCTTGGGCCGGCGCGTTCTTCTGGATTCTCAAACTGGATCACTCGGCGGCTTCGGCCTGCTGGTCGATCTCGAGCGCCCCGGCCTTGATCAAAGGAATCAGGTCGCGTCCGATCGCCATCGTGTCATGCGGGTTCTCAAAGCCGCGCAGCAGGAACGAGTGAATCCCGAGCCGGTAATACTCCAGCACCGCCGCCGCGATCTGCTCCGGCGTGCCGACTAGGCACGACGTATTGCCCGGTGCGCCGGTGGCGCGGGCGATCCCCATCCACAGCCGCTCGTCATGGACGTCGCCGCGCGCGGCATAGCCGAGCAGCCGTTCGGCCGAGGTGTTGGTCGGCTGCGGCGCGGCTCCGGTTTTCCGCTCCACGTCGGCCAGGAGCGCGTTCGCCTTGTCCCAGGCAGCCCCCTCGGTATCCGCCATGATCGGACGCAGCGACATGTTGAAGCCGACCCGGCGTCCGAACGCCGAGGCGCGCCGCCGGAAATCCTGCACCCGGTCCTGCGTCTCCTTGAGCGGCTCGCCGAAGATCGCGAACACGTCGCAATATTGCGCGCCCATTTCCAGCGCGCCGTCCGACGAGCCGCCGAAGAACAGCGGCGGGAAGGGTTTTTGGAACGGCTTGATGTCGGTGTAGCCGCCACCGAGGCGGTAGAATTCGCCGTGGTGATCGATCGGGCCATCGCTGGTCCAGAGTTTTCGCATCACGTCGAGATATTCGCCGGCGCGCCGGTAGCGGTCGGCCTTCGGCAGGAAGTCGCCTTCGCTGGCCTGATCCTGGTCACTGGTGCCGGCAATGACATGCAGCGACATGCGCCCTTGTGTGAGCTGGTCGAAAGTCGCGATCTGCCGCGCCGCCAGCGCAGGCGCCACCGAGCCCGGCCGGTGCGCGATCAGGAACCTGATCCGCTCGGTATGATCAGCCGCATAAAGCGCGATCGCGAAGCCTTCGGCGGCGGAAGCATAATAGCCGACCAGAACGGAATCGTAGTTCCACTGCTCGTGCAGGCGGGTGAAATCGATGACCCACTGCCGTGAGATCTGTCCCTTGATCAGGTGAACCGCGACGCCTTCCTGCTGGGTGCCGATCATCCCGATGATTTTGGCTGGCATGGGTTTTTCCTGAGGTCTCTTGGTGCTTGACTGGAATCAAACGCGTAACATCCGGGGAAAGCAAGCTTTTAGGGTCTGCCGGCGCCGCATGCCCAGGGCGCGCTGCGCAAGGGTATTGCGGCTCGCCAAATGTGGCGCCTTCCGCTGGAATGGCCCTTGCCTCGATCAATCCCGGCTGCAATGGATACGGCCAAACCACTTCAACAAATCCACCCAGAAGAAGAGACCGATGAGCCAACTGATTGTCCGCGCGGGCGAATTCACCTTTGAAGCCCGTTTTGAAGACGCGCTGGCGCCGAAGACCGTGGCCGCCTTTCGCAAGGCGATGCCGTTCGAGAGCCAGGCGATCCATGTCCGCTGGAGCGGCGAGGGGGTCTGGATGCCGCTCGGCGATCTCGATTTCGGGGTCTCCTACGAGAACCACACCAGCTATCCCGCGCCGGGCCAGATCATCCTCTATCCCGGCGGCATCAGCGAGACCGAGATCCTGCTCGCCTATGGCGGCGTTCATTTCGCCAGCAAGATGGGCCAGCTCGCCGGCAACCACTTCATCACCCTGACCTCGGGGCTGGAAAACCTGACCGCGTTCGGCAAGACCGTGCTGTGGAAGGGCGCGCAGAAGATCCGCTTCGAGGAGATCTAGCGTGGCCGGTGCCGGCTACCCCCGCGACCTCCGCGGCTACGGCCGCAACCCGCCGGATCCGCGCTGGCCCGGCGACGCGCGGGTCGCGGTGCAGTTCGTGGTGAACTTCGAGGAGGGCGGCGAGAACAATATCCTGCACGGCGACCGCGCCTCGGAGGCATTTTTGTCCGACGTGCTGGGTGCGCAGCCCTGGCCCGGCCAGCGCCACGCCAATATCGAATCGATGTTCGAATATGGTTCGCGCGCCGGTTTCTGGCGGCTGTGCCGAATGTTCACCGAACGCAACCTGCCGGCCACGGTGTTCGGCGTGGCGACCGCGCTGCAGCGAAATCCTGATGCCGTCGCGGCCATGAAAGAAGCCGGCTGGGACATCGCCAGCCACAGCCTGAAATGGATCGAACACAAGGATATGTCGGAGGCGCAGGAGCGAGCCGAGATCGCCGAAGCAATCCGCGTTCACATCGCGGCTACCGGCGAGCGTCCGCATGGCTGGTACACCGGACGCTCCTCGATCAACACGCTGCGGCTGCTGATGGAGACCGGCGGCTTGCTCTATCTCTGCGACTCCTATGCCGACGACCTGCCGTACTGGATCAAGTCGCCCGGGTTGAAGCCGCATCTGGTCATTCCCTATACGCTGGATGCCAACGATATGCGTTTTGTGAACGCGCAGGGCTTCGGCGGTGGCGACGAGTTCTTCACCTACCTCAAGGACAGTTTTGACGTTCTTTACGCCGAAGGTGCGACGGCGCCAAAGATGATGTCGGTCGGCCTGCACTGCCGGGTGGTCGGCCGGCCCGGTCGCGCCGCGTCGCTGATGCGCTTTCTCGACTATATCGGCAAGCACGAGCGCGTCTGGGTGCCGACGCGGCTGCAGATCGCGCAGCACTGGCACGCCAATCTCGGCCATCTCGCCGACGACGCTTTCGATATTGGATGAGCCAATGCTCGGCGCCGAGATCGTAAGCCGGATCGAACAGCTCGGGACGATTTCCGAGACCGCCGACAATCTGACGCGAATCTTCCTGTCGCCGGAACACCGCACGGCGGCCGATCTCCTGATGTCGTGGATGCGCGACGCCGGCATGACCGCGCGCCTCGATGCGATCGGCAATGTCTGCGGCCGCTATGAGGGCGAGCGGCCGGGGTTGCCGTGCCTGATGCTGGGCTCGCATTACGATACGGTGCGCGATGCCGGCAAATGGGACGGACCGCTCGGGGTGATCACGGCGATTGCCTGCGTTGCTGACCTCAACCGGCGGGGCGTGCGGCTGCCGTTCGCGGTGGAAGTCATTGGCTTTGCCGACGAGGAGGGCGTCCGGTTCGCCTCGACTCTGCTCGGCAGCCGGGCGATCGCGGGCACCTTCGACGAAGCCGTCCTCAACGCCCGCGACCGCGACGGCTTGTCGATGCGCGAGGCGATGCGGCAGTTCGGGCTCGACCCCGATCATGTCGGTGCCGCGGCGCGCACGCGTCGCGAACTGCTTGCCTATGTCGAACTGCATATCGAGCAGGGGCCGGTGCTCGAGCAGCAAAGCGTTCCCGTCGGCGTGGTGACGGCGATCTCAGGCGCGACGCGGCTCGCGGCAAATCTCACCGGCATGGCCGGCCATGCAGGCACCGTGCCGATGGCGCTGCGCCGCGATGCGCTGGCGGGCGCCGCGGAATGCATCGTGGCGGTCGAGGAATTCTGCAAGGCTGACGATTCCGGCCTGGTCGGCACCGTCGGCGCCATCAGCGCCATGCCCGGCGCCACCAACGTGATCCCGGGCCTTGTTTCGTTCACGCTGGACATTCGTGCGCCGACGGATCGGCACCGCAAGCTTGCCGTGGCCGACATCGTGCGGCGGATCGAGGCGATCGCGAAGCGGCGCGAGCTGGCGATGCAGATCGACGTCACTCACGAAAACCGCACCGTGCCCTGCGCGCCGTGGCTGAAGGCGCAGGTCGCGGAAGCCGTCGCCGCCGAAGGCTATGGCGTGTTCGAGCTGCCGAGCGGCGCCGGCCATGACGGCATGGCGATGATCGACATATCAGACGTCGCCATGCTGTTCGTCCGCTGCCGCGGCGGCATCAGTCATAACCCGGCCGAGCACGTCGAGACCGCCGACGCCGATGCCGGCGCGCGCGTGCTGCTGCGGCTGATCGAGAATTTCAGGCCGAAAAATTAAACGGTAAGCAGTCGCTCTCGTTATCGAGCTGTCCGCTCGCACATAGCCGGGCGCTTTGTGACGGCGTGATGACATTGCCTGTCATTTCGCTGCGTGACGAATCGATCATGTTCGGAGTACGCAACCCGTGCGTCCGAAACACATGACAATTTCATCCAGGCAAATGAATAGCCAGATCGCAATTCCGTCACATCGCGAATACCGCTTTTACCAGGGCGTGTTTGCCACCTGCATCGCCAACGGCATTCAGGCCGTGAATTTTCTCGGCGATCGATTCCTGCGAACATATCAGGCATCGGCAGGCATCGGTGAACTGTACCGTCACTCGATGAACAGCGCCTTCTCGCCGCAGGAGGCCTTTCTGGTCACCGGCGCGCCGCACGCATCGGCCTATTATCCGCGCGACTTCGCCTGGTTCTATCCCGACGTTCTGGATCCCGAGACCATCATGGATTCCGAGGATGCCGTCCGTAGGGTCCGCCTGCTCGAAAAAAGCGTCCGGCTGATGCTGGAAGCCGTTCGTTCCGGTGTCGTCACGACGACCATCGTTCCCGCAGGCCGCGACCGGTACATCGGCGTCAACTACTTTTCGCTGCCGTCAGATACGCTGCTGGGCATCCTGGCCGGCCTGGAACAGCTTGTTCGCGCCGGCCAGAGCCCAACTTCGTATCTGGCGATGTCGCAAGGTGCCCATGCCGGCCGCCTGTTGATTGCCGCGTATCGCGAGGACCTGAAGAGAGCGCTGTTCGAACTCGCCAAGGCGCTGGAGCCGTTCGAGGACAACGGGCCGACGGCCGTCCTGTGCGATGTCAACGCGGCGCGTTCTGCCGCGACCGACACCCGCGCTGAACGCCGGCGTTTCGTCACCAATGCATGCGTGTACGCGACGTTCGTGCGCGCCATACGGCTGGGAGTGATCGACCAGCGCGAACTCGAATGCCTGCTCGGGCGCGAACTGTCGCAATACAAACAGGAACTGCTCCGGCTGTTTGGCAGGGATGGCTATATCAGGCATGCGCTGGATTCCCGCAGCGAACCGCCGGCGTCTGCCGTAGCGCTGGATTTCGTCAATGTGCATCAGGGGTTTTGGGATCTGAGCGATGCAGGCGAACGCGCGCTGTTCGGGCGGCCACCACCGATCTCATCCTCGGCGAGCCGCGATTTCGAATCCCGGATACATCCCATTTCCTGGTGTCCGCGGATAACCCGCTGAACAAGATGATCCACAGGATCGCTGCGCCCGCCTATCAGGGTCGTTCTTCCTGGCCGACCTTCAACGTCGAATTCGCCGACCGCATGCTGGACTACGACGAATGTTCCGGCACCCAAACTTATGAATCCTGTGCGCAGGCCATCCTGCGCGACATCCGCACCGCAACGGAAACCCACGGCGGATATCAGGAACTGTTGTCGGAAAAAGGCCTCAAGTACCGCACCTGGGCTTATCAGAGCGCCGTCGCCCATTCCTGGTTTCCCCGCTTCCTCACCGTGTGGAAGCGGGCGTTCGGGACCTCGCTGCTCGATGGGGCTTAGCGGTGCCTGCGGCGTCCTCGCTAGAGACACCGCATTTCATTTGCAGTATTGCTGCCGCCGATGACGACAGCACCGGCATTCGAGGAGCGCGAAATCCTGTTCCGGGATTTTGCAAAGGCCCTGTTCAAATCCGACATGGATGCGCTTTACCGCGTCGTGACGCCGGATTTCCTGTGGCTCTATCACGACGGCGTCGCCGTGACGAAATCGCTCTCCGGCGCCGAGGCCATCAAGGCGCATCTGGCGGAGCAGAAGATCCTGTTCTCGGCGCAGCGTTTTCACGAGGTCCGCTACCACCATTTGGCGGAAACGACGTTCATGACGTTCCGCGTCAGCGAGACTGTCGCCGGGTCCGGTGAACTGCGCGAGCAACGCGGCATCGAGCATTACACCTTCCGGGACGGCCGGATCGCAACCAAGGATGTTTATCGGAAGCCTGCGCCGTAACGGCTTACGTCGTCCCTCGCGCCCCGGCTGCTCAGTTGGTGGGCAGATGCACTTCCTGAAAGCGCCGGATCGAGAACGTGGTGCCGCGGCCTTGTTGCTCAACGAATTGAAAGAACAATCGATTCCGTCGGCGCGAGGCGTCCGACACGATTGTACACAATGGCACGCGCCTTGCTTCGCTCCCGCCGAAGAGTTCTCTCGTTCGGGGGACGTGCGTCATGGCGAACTCAGGAAAGCTCGCAGCGGAGCCGGAGCCGATCGCGCTCGATTGGTCCGCGACGGCGCTTCTCATCATCGACATGCAGCGCGACTTCATGGAGCCGGGCGGCTTCGGCGAGACGCTCGGCAATGACGTCAGCCAGCTCGCGCGCGCGGTGAGGCCGATCGCGGCCGTGCTGGATGCGGCGCGCGCGACGGGGATGCTGGTCGTGCACACCCGCGAAGGCCATCTGCCCGATCTTTCCGATGCGCCGCCGGCCAAGGTCGAGCGCGGCGCGCCTTCCCTGCGCATTGGCGATCCCGGGCCGATGGGCCGCATTCTCATTCGTGGCGAGGCCGGCCACGACATCATTCCCGAACTCTACCCGATCGACGGCGAGATCGTGATCGACAAGCCGGGCAAGGGCGCATTCTACGCCACCGAACTCGGCGAGGTGCTGCAGCGCCATGGCATCGAGAACTTGCTGGTCTGCGGCGTCACCACCGAGGTCTGCGTCAACACAACGGTGCGCGAAGCCAATGACCGCGGCTATCGCTGCGTGGTGCTGGCGGATGGCTGCGCATCTTACTTCCCCGAGTTTCACGAGATGGGCCTGAAGATGATCAAGGCCCAGGGCGGCATCTTCGGCTGGGTCTCCGACTCGGCTGCGGTGCTCAGGGCACTTTCACCGGAGAATGCAACGACGGCAGCAGCGGGGACATCACGATGAGCACGAGCGCAACGGGGACATCAGGCACATCCACCTTCAAGCCGGCATTGTGGACGCCGGGCGACTGGAACGCGCTGTTCGGCTTCGGCACCAACATTCTCGTCAACATGCTGGTGCTGACCGGCTTGCTGCGCTTCGTGCTGAAGATGCCTGATTCAATCGTGTTCGGCCGTATCCTGCCGGCGCTCGGCCTGATGATGTGCCTCTCGACGTTCTATTACGCTTATCTTGCCTACAAACTGGCGCAGAAGACCGGCCGCCATGACGTCTGCGCGCTGCCGTCGGGCGTCAGCGTGCCGCACATGTTCATCGTCACCTTCGTGATCATGCTGCCGATCACGCTCAAGACCGGCGATCCCGTCAAGGGCTGGTCGGCCGGGCTGGTCTGGGTGTTCTTCCAGAGCTTTATCCTCATGATCGGCGGGTTCATCGCGCCGTACATCCGGAAGATCACTCCGCGCGCGGCGCTGCTCGGCACGCTCGCCGGCGTCTCTGTCACCTTCATCTCGATGCGTCCGGCGCTGGAGATGTACATGACGCCGCAGATCGGGCTGGTGTGCTTTGCCATCATCCTGGCGAGCTGGTTCGGTGGCGTGAAGTACTGGAAGGGGATGCCGGCCGGCCTTGTCGCCATCGCGGTCGGCATGGTCATCGCGTGGGGATCGAACCTGTTCGGCCTCGGGCTCGGCGGATTGAGCCTGAAGGGCGTCGGCGATGCCTTTGCCAATTTCGGCTTCTCGGTGCCGTTGCCCGCCTTCGGCCACGTCTTCTCGGGCTTCGAGTTCCTCGGCATCATTCTCGTCACGGCCATTCCGTTCGGCATCTACGATCTCGTCGAAGCCATGGACAATGTCGAAAGCGCGGAAGCCGCCGGCGACGAATATCCGACCACGCGGGTCCTGACCGCCGACGGCGTCGTCAGCCTGATCGGCTGCCTGATGGGCAATCCCTTCATCAATGCGGTCTATATCGGTCATCCCGGCTGGAAGGCGATGGGCGGCCGGATCGGCTATTCGGCGGCGACCGGAATCATGGTGGTGCTGTTGAGCTGGTTCGGCATCATCGCGGTGTTGCTGGCGCTGGTGCCTGTGGTCGCGATCTCGCCGATCCTGCTCTATATCGGCATGCTGATCGGCGCTCAGGCATTCCAGACCACGCCGGTCAAGCATGCGCCTGCAGTGGTACTGGCTCTGACGCCGCATCTCGCTGCCTGGGCGAAGCTGCAGATCGACACCATGCTTGGTGCGAGCATGACTGCGGCCCAAACGGTCGGCGGACTCGCCGCCGACAAGGTCGGTGCGGTGAAGGAAGCGGCCATCGCCTCGCTGCCGCAGCAGGGCGTGTTCTATCACGGACTGGAAGTGATGGGTGGCGGCGCGATCCTCGGCGGCCTCGTGCTGGGCGCGATCGGCGTGTTCGTGATCGAACGCGATTTTCTGAAAGCCTCGGCGTTCGCGCTCGCCGGCGCCGTCATGACCTATTTCGGTTTCATGCACGGCGAAGCCGTCGGCATCGGTGGCGGCCTTGGCGTCACGCCGGGCGTCGCGCTGGCCTATGTGGTGATGGCGGCGGGCCTGTTCGCGCTGGCGAAGAGTGGCGAGGGCGTAGCCTACAGCGCGCATGCAGAACCGGTTGCCGCGCCGGCGGAGTGAGTGCCGGCGATATTCCGACATCGCGGGGAATTGCGCCGCAAAAGCCTTTGCGGCGCAATTCGCATTTGCGGTTTGCTCAAGGCGAGCGGAATCGTCGTCGGGCTGCAAGCCTGTTGCCATTCATGCTAAATAATGTACGATAAGTACAATAATTGAACCCGCGTGAAACGGCTTCCATGACGACCCATGACTATCGCATCTTCGACGCAGGCGATGTCCAGTTGCAATCGGGCGTCGTCTTCCCTTCCATGCAACTCGCCTACCAGACCTACGGCACGCTGAATGCGCGCAAGGACAATGTGATTGTCTATCCCACGTCGTTCAGCGCGCAACACTACGACACGGAATGGCTGATCCAGCGGGGTGGGGCTCTGGACCCCGATCGCTATTTCATCATCATTCCGAATCTTTTCGGCAACGGCCTGTCCTCGTCACCCTCCAATTCGGCCGTCACGCCCTTTCCGGCAATCAGCTATCATGACGCGGTCGCGGTTCAGCGCCGCCTGCTGGTGGAGCAGTTCGGAATTTCGAAGATCGCGCTTGTCTATGGCTGGTCCATGGGCGGCATGCAGGCCTATCACTGGGCGGTCGGTCATCCCGACATGGTGGAACGGGCGGCCGTCGTCTGCGGTAGCGCCCGATGTTCGCCCTACAACCACGTGTTTCTCGAGGGCGTGAAGGCGGCGCTGACGGCGGACCCGGCCTGGCAGGATGGCCGTTTCGTTGCAAAGCCCGTCGCCGGGCTCCGAGCCATGGGACGGGTCTATGCGGGGTGGGCGATGTCGCACGCCTATTACCGCGACGAGATCTGGCGCGAGGCCGGCTTCACCTCTCTGGAAGACTATCTTGCGCGCTCCTGGGACATGGCCTTCGCGAGGCGCGACGCCAACGACTTGCTCGCGCAGATCGCTATCTGGCAGAACGGCGACATCAGTCGATGTCCCGAATTCGGCGGCGACATCGGCCGCGCGCTCGCCGCCGTCAAGGCGAGCATCCTGCTGATGCCAGGGCAGACCGATCGCTATTTCGACGTGTGTGACAACGAGGCCGAACTGGGTCGGCTTGTCAACGCAAGGTCCGCCGAACTGCGTCCCATTCCGTCGATCCACGGACACCGCGCCGGCAATCCTGTCGCCAATCCGGCAGACCGCGACTTCATCAACGCCGAAATCTCGGCACTGCTGCGGCGGTGAAACCATCCTGAAAGGGGATTTGCGGCATGAGCACAGCAGTTACCGCGACGGGAGAAAAGCCGCTGACTTCGGCCCAACTGCGCGAGCTATCGGTGCGCTCAAACCTTCAAGGCATCATTCGCGCAGTCAGTCACTACGGCGCAATCGTCATTGTTGGCGCACTGATCTGGCTGGTGTCCTCCACCTATGGCATCGTCTGGGCGGTGCCGCTGATGGTCGTGCAGGGGTACTTCGTCGCCTTCCTCTTCATGGTCGTGCACGAGACCGCGCACAAGACCGCATTTCGGAGCCGATCACTCAATCTGGTGGTCGGACACCTGTCTTCATTCGCGATCGGACTGCCCTACGAATATTATTGCCTGTTCCATTGGGACCACCATCGCTATACGCAGGATCCGGAGCGGGACCCGGAACTGCTGGTTGGCCCGATGCCTGCCTCGGATACCCAACTCGCCATCGCCTATAGCGGCCTTCGGCAGGTTGCCTTCCGGGTCGGGCTGATGCTTCGCCATGCCTTCACCGGCAACGCTTCCGCTCCCTGGATCCCGGAAGGCAAGCGGTCCATCGTCGTGACGGAAGCGCGTCTCTATGTGGCCGGCTATCTCGCGCTAGTGGTCGCCTCGTTCGCGCTCAAAGCCACGCTTCTGCTCTGGGTCTGGATCGTTCCGCTGGTCGTCGGCCAGTTGTTCCTGCGACCTTATCTCTATGCCGAACACACCGGCTGTGACCGCACGCGCAGTGCGTTCCAGAACACCCGCACCACCTACACCGGCATGATCACGAAATGGTTTGCATGGAACATGCCCTATCATGTCGAGCATCATGCCTATCCTTCGATCCCGTTTCATGCGTTGCCGAAGCTGAACGCGATCGTCGACGAGCGGATCGTGTTCCGGGGCCGCGGCTATCTGGCCGTGACGCGCGAGACCTGGGCCTGGTTTCGACGTCAGCGGCGTAGCAGTGTCGAGAGCGTCAGCGGCTCCTGATCATCAGCAGGGTATCGACGAGATTGCGGGCCTGCGTCGGCGAGATCGGCTTGATACCGAAGATGTAGCGATAGAAAAGGCTGCCATAGATGGCATCGTAGAGGTCTTCAGGCGTTCCCGCCGCGCCAACGCTACCGTCCTGCTGGCCGGCGGCGATCAATTCGACCAGCGTCGTCCTTCGATGCCTGAGATAGCGCTCAAAGAAAATCTCCGCCGAGCCGGTGTTCGAGATGCATTCGGAGACCACCGCAAGCTGCACCTTGCCGAATTCACCCTGCAATGCCTTTGCGTAAGCTGCAGCGTGGCTTCTCAGGCGGTCGGCCGGTGTGCCCGATGTCGGCAGTGGCAGCATTTGCGACGCATGGTTCAGGAACGCATCGATCAAGAGCGCCTCGCGCGACGGCCACCATTTGTAGACGGTCATTTTCGAAACGCCGGAGTGCCGCGCAACCGCGTCGATGCTGGTGGCGGCGAGACCGGTGGTCGCCATCAGCGTGTACGCGCTTTCCAGGATGGCGCTGGTCGTCTCAGTGGACCGGGGGCGACCACGGCGGATCGCCGCCGTATCGCCGTCGGTTTCGATCCTGCCCTTCGCCATGCTCCGGCTTCCGATGCCGCGTGCGCCGCCGCCGGCTACGCCACGAACGCCAGCAGCGTGCCGTTGCCTTCAGCCGGGGGCACCACCACGCCACCAGCGCTCTTCACACCGGCCGCGCCCAGCGTCTTCTCCGCCGCCGAGACGTCGGCCGCGATCACGAGCCCGGCGCCGCCGCGCTCGGGCAGGCCGGCCAGCGATACGCCGGGATACCGCTTCCCGAGTTGATCTTTCGTCAAAAATACGAAGTCGGCGCGGTCGCCACCTGAGGGCACTGCTACGGCACCGTCAGTCTCGTTGCGTACCTCTCGGTCGATCATCTTCGACAAGTGCGCGGCCTCCTTGGCAGGTTCCGGCGCGACCATCAGCACCTGCTTCAGCCGCTTGGCGCCATTGGCATGCTTCATCAGTTCGGGAATCCATACCGTCTCGCGCGTCTTGTGCTGGCAGGCAAAGATCCGCACGCCGCCCGGAGCTTCCGCGGTCGGCCATTGGAAGGTCCGGAATTTCGCTGCGGATACCGAACCATCGGGCATCGTCACCGGTCGTTCGAAATCGGTAGGCCCGACCGGTGGGTAGCCGCGCGCGCGAATTTCTTCCGCGCCGTCGGCTGAATCCACCGCGGTGAACGCGATGCGCTCGATGCCTTCGCCGTTTTTTTCGAGGTTCGCCCGCGCCGGAGCATTATGTTCTGTCGGCGTCAGAACGCCGAGCAATTCCATGTAGTCGGGGTCGAACATGATGGTGTAGTTGCCAGATCCCATATGCGCGCTGTGGGTACCGCGCGGTGACACGGTGAAGCCGAGCCGCTTGTAGTTTTCGGCGGCCTTGTCGAGGTCCTTCACCATGACCACGGCGTGATCGATTCCGATAACGTTTTTGAGTGCCACTCTCTTGTTTCCTTCGGCTTTATGGGCAGGCTAAACTAAGCAGAACGATCAAGCGGCTGCAAGAAAGGATACCGATGGATACGAGCAACGTCCGCTGGCCCGAATCCCTCTGGGCGGCGGCGACGCCATCGGGGCCTGAACTGCCCGAACTGACCGGCACCCAGCAGACGGACGTGATCGTGATCGGTGCCGGCTTCACCGGCCTTTCCACCGCGTTGCACCTGCGCGAGGCCGGCGTCGATGTCGCAATCGTCGAAGCGGCCGAACCAGGCTGGGGCGCTTCGGGGCGCAACAATGGCCAGGTGATCCCGACGCTGTCGCGGCCCGATCCGGAGGACATTGTTGCAAGGCATGGCGAGGCGGGAGAACGTTTTGTCGGCATGCTGCGCGACAGCGCTTCCTATCTGTTCGACCTGACGCGGCGCTACAACATCGATGCCGAAGGCGAGCAGGCCGGCTGGGTGCAGCCGGTGCATTCGCCCGGGCGCATCAAGATCGCCGAGCGCCGCGTGAAGCAATGGTCGAAGTTCGGCGCGCCGGTCGAACTGCTGTCGCGCGAACAGGTCCGCGACATGACGGGCTCGGACGCGTGGTTCGGCGGCTTCTGGAACACGACCGGTGGCCATGTCAATCCGCTGGCGCTGGCCCGTGGGCTGGCGCGCACCGTGGTCGGTCTCGGCGCGCGCATCTATGCGCGCTCGCCGGCGGAGAGTTTTGAGCGCCGTGGCGATCGCTGGGTGGTCAAGACTGCGAAGGGTGAAATCTCCGGCCGCGCGCTCGTGATGGCGACCAACGCCTATAGCGGCGAGTTCTCGAAATCGCTGGTGCCTGAGATCGCGCACGAGGTGATGCCGGTGCTGTCGTGGCAGATGTCGACGCAGCCGCTGTCCGATAACGTCCGCAAGACCATCATCCCCGGACGGCAAGCGATGTCGGATACCCATGGCGAGCTCTATTTCGCCCGCTATGACGCACGAAACCGCCTCGTCACCGGCGGCGCGGTGCTTGGCCCAGGCAACAAGGTGGAGCGCATCAAGGCGCGCGTCACCGAGCGGCTGCAGCGGCTGTGGCCGCAGATCGGCGAGGTCTCGTTCGACTATGTCTGGAACGGCTATGTAGGCATGACCGCGGACTTCCTGCCGCGCATCCATCGTTTGGGGCCGAACGCCTATGGCTGGACCGGCTGCAACGGCCGCGCCGTCGCGCTGACGATGCCGCTCGGCCGCGAACTGGCGAAGGCCGTGCAGGGCGTCCCGGAAAGCGAGCTGGCGCTGCCGTTCACGGAGCCGGTGACGTATGTGGCGCACGGACTGTTGCGCCAGATCGCGCCCTGGATGCTGGTGCTCTATCGGCAGCGCGATGCGCAGGAACCGGTCAAGGGTGACCGTTTCGAACTGCTGCGATGGGCGGAGGCTATCCTTGCTTCGCGCCGTACCTCACGCTCCGGCTAGTCCGGCCGTCTCATGTTTCCGTGCGAATTCACCGCCGGGAATCGAATCGAGCAACGCCTGTGTGTATGGATGCTGCGGGGTGCCGAACACCTCGCCGGCAAGCCCATGCTCCACGACTTCGCCGTCCTTCATGACGGCGACGAGGTCGCAAATCTGCGCGGCGACGCGCAAATCATGCGTGATGAAGACGATGGAGAGCCCAAGCCGCTGGCGCAGGTCCGCGAGCAGCTTCAGCACCTGCGCCTGCACCGAGACATCGAGCGCCGATACCGGTTCGTCCGCGACCAGCACGTCCGGCTTCAGCGCCAGCGCGCGGGCGAGGCCGATGCGCTGGCGCTGGCCGCCGGAGAATTCATGCGGATAGCGGTCGCCGGCGGACGGATCGAGCCCGACGAGGGCGAACAATTCCCTGGCGTTCGCGAGCGCCTCCGCCCGCGGCGTGCCGTGCACGATCGGACCCTGCGCCACCAGTTCGGCCGCCTTGCGGCGCGGATTGAGCGAGGCGAACGGGTCCTGGAACACCATCTGGATATGCCGCGTCTCGCGCCGAACCTGTTCTCGCGACAGTTTTGCCCAGTCGCTTCCGTCGAGCACGATCGAGCCGCTGTCGGGATCGATCAGCCGCACGATGCAGCGCGCCAGCGTCGACTTGCCCGAGCCGGATTCGCCGACAATGCCCAGCGTCGCCCCGCGCGGCAGATTGAGCGACACGTTCCTCACGGCTGGCGTCACGCGAGCGCCGCGCCCGAGAAACCCGCCGGTGCGGTAGGTTTTCGAGACATCCGTGATCGTCAGGATGTTGTCGGCGGCAAGTGCGCGGGGCGGCGGTGCCTTCAGCGGCGGGACCGTGGCGATGAGCTGCTTGGTATAGGCATGCTGCGGATGTGCCAGCACAGCTGACGCCGCGCCTTGTTCGACGATCAAGCCATGCTGCATCACCACGACGCGGTCGGCGATCTCGGCCACCACCCCGAAATCATGAGTGATGAACATCACCGCGGTCTTGCGGCGCTGCTGCAGGTCGCGGATCAGTTTCAGGATCTGCGCTTGCGTCGTCACGTCGAGCGCGGTGGTCGGCTCATCGGCGATCAGCAGTTTTGGATCGAGCGCCAGCGCCATCGCGATCATGGCGCGTTGGCGTTGCCCCCCAGATAGTTCGTGAGGATAGGCCTTCGCCGCCACCTTGGGATCGGGGATTCGCACGTCGGCCAGCAGCGATAGAACGCGCGCGTTGATCTCCGCCTTTGACAGATCAGTGTGGATCGAGAACATCTCGGCGATCTGGTCGCCGATGGTGCGCAGCGGATTGAGCGCCGTCATCGGCTCCTGAAAGATCATGGCGATGCCGGCGCCGCGCACCTCGCGCATTTCCGCAGGCGTCGCCGCGCAGAGGTCGCGGCCTTCGAACAGCATGCTGCCGCCGTTGATCGTCACCTCGTCGGGCAGCAGCCGCATGATGGCGTTGGCCATCATCGATTTGCCGGAGCCGGATTCACCGACCACGCAGAGAATCTCGTTGGAAGCGATGTCGAGCGACACGCCCCTGAGCGCATGTGTCCGGTCTGCGCCACGGGGCAGGCGGACGCTCAGCCGGTCGAGCGAAAGGATAGTCTCGTGCGCGCTCATCGTCCCTTCAGCCTCGGATTGAGCGCGTCGTTGAGACCCTGGCCGACCAGCGATACCGCAAGCACGGTGACGAGGATGGCGATGCCGGGGATTGCCGAGACATACCACTGCACCCGTAGCACGTCGCGGCCGAGGCCGATCAGGTTGCCCCAGGATGCCACATTGGGATCGGACAGCCGCAGGAAAGCCAGCGCGCTTTCGAGCAGGATCGCTACCGCCATCACCACGCTGGCGTAGACGATGACCGGCGGCAGCGCGTTGGGCAGGATCTCGCCGAGGATCAGCTGGATATCCTTCATGCCCAGCGTGCGGCCGGCCTGGACAAATTCGCGGTTGCGCAGCGACAGGAATTCGGCGCGGGTCAGCCGCGCCGGCGCCGGCCATGACACCACGCCGACCGCGATGGTCACGGTCGTGAGCGTCGAGCCGAACACCGCGACCAGCACCAGCAGCAAAACGAAGTTCGGCAGGGTCTGGAACGCCTCGGTAATCCGCATCAGGACATTGTCGACCCAGCCGCCATAATATCCGGCGAAGGCGCCGACGAGGATGCCGATCAGGATCGCGATGGCGGTGGCGACGCCGCCGATCAGAAGCGAGATCCGTGCGCCGTAGAAGATCTGCGCGGCGATATCGCGCCCCGAATTGTCGGTGCCGAGCAGGAAGCACGGGTTGGAGAACGGCCAGATCAGCGGGCGGCCGGCCAGCGCCAGCGGATCGCGGGGATAGAGCCAGCCGGCCGTGATCGCCATCGCGATCACAATCAGCAGCAGGATCAGGCCGGCGACGGCGGCGGGACTTCGGAAATAGCGCTTGATCGCATCCATCGTGCTAGCCTGCCGTGATGCGCGGATCGAGCCGCGCGTAGATCAGGTCGACGACGAAGTTGACCAATATGACCAGCAGCGCGGAGACGAACACGATACCGAGAAGCGTATTGAGGTCGCGCTGCACCACCGATTCATAGGCAAGTCGCCCGAGCCCCGGCAGCGAAAACACGCTTTCGACCACGACCGACCCGCCGAGCATGATGCCGGCCTGCAGCCCGATCAGTGTCACCATCGGCAGCAGGGCGTTGCGCAGTACGTGCCGCGTCACCACGCGGGTCTCGTCGAGACCTTTTGCGCGGGCTGTGCGGACGTAGTCGAGGTTGAGGACTTCGAGCATCGAGGCGCGCATGATCCGCAGATAGATCGCCAGAAAAATCAGCCCGAGCGTCAGTGTCGGCAGCACCAGATGGCTTGCGATATCGAGCACGCGCCAGAAGCCGGTCCGAACGATGCCGATGTCCTCGAAGCCACCCGGCGGCAGCCATTGCAGATAGACCGAGAACACGACGATCGCCATCAGCCCGAACCAGAACGAGGGCGTGGCGTAGAAGACGAGGCCAAGCGTCGAGATCAGCGTGTCCGGCCAGCGGTTGACGCCGCGCGCGGCGATCACGCCGAACAACAGCCCGAAGAAGAACGCGAACGACAGTGAGGCTGTCATCAGCAGGATGGTTGGTGGCAGCCGTTCCAGGATGACCGATGCTACCGGCTTGCCGTAGATCGAGGAGAAGCCGAGATCGAGCCGCACCAGTCGCCAGAGATAATTGCCGAGTTGGGCCGGGATCGAGAGGTCGAGACCGTAGAATTTCCGTAGCTCCCTGGCGGTCGCGGCATCGCCGCCGCCCATCTGCGCCATCATGGCGTCGACAGTGTCGCCCGGCGCGAACTGCAGCAGCAGAAACACGCCGATCAGGATCAGGATCAATGTCGGGATCGAGGCGGCCAGCCGCCGCCCCGCAAGGCTCAGGATACGCATAGACCTATCTTGGCGGATATCGGCTTAAGCCGAAAGCCAAAGATCGTGCCAACTCGTCGAGCCCCAGCGCGGCGTGTTGGAGTGGTTGCGTGCCTTCGCTGTGATCACGGTGACGAAAATCTGCTCGATCGGCATCCAGACCGGGAGCTCCGTGTTCACTTCCTTGACAAACTGGGCATACAGCGCCTTGCGCTTCGCAGGATCGACTTCGGTGGCGGCGTCGTCGATGGTCTTGTCGACCGTCTTGTCTTCCCAGCCCCACTGGTTGGTCCAGGGCGCGCCCTTTGGCTGGCCGGAGCGATACCAGACCGTGGTCGAGACCGCGGGATCGTTGCGGTACTGGTGCCAGCCGGTGGCAATGTCGAAGGCGTGCTCGTCATAGACCTGCTTGAGGAAGCCGCCGCCGTCGTTGCGCACGATCTCGACCGGGATGCCGATCTCGCCCAGCGACTGCTGGATGAAGGTCGACCACAGCGAGATGTCCTCGCCCCAGGGCGCGGGCAATAGCCGAAGCGAGAAGCGCGTGCCGCCGCGGCCGGCCTTGTAGCCGGCTTCATCCAGCAGAGCCGCGGCCTTGGCCTTGTCGTATGGATATTGCGGCGTATTCGCGCCCGGATAGAAATCGGCCGAGGTCGAGGGGATCGGCCCGGTGCCCAGCTTGGCGAAGTCGCCGAGGAAATTGTCGATGAAGAACGGCACGTTGATCGCGTGCGCGATCGCGCGGCGTACCTTGATGTCGGACAATTCCTTGCGGCGGAAGTTGAATTCGATGGTGTTGGTGCGCGCGTTGCCTTCATTGCCCTTGGTCGAGACAATGAAGCGCTTGTCCTTGCCCAAGCGTGCCATGTCCGAGATCGTCAGCCCGGAGAATGGCGAGTAGTGCAGTTCGCCGGCTTCCATCTGGGCTGAGGCTGCCGCGCGGTCGGTGATGACGCGCCAGACGATGCGGTCGAGATAGGGCGCATTAGGCCGCCAGTAGTTCTCGTTACGGTCGGCGATGACGTATTGCCCACGCTCGTATTTGACGAACTTGAACGGTCCGGTGCCGACCGGGGCCAGGTTGGTCGGGTTCTGCCTGATATCACCACTCTCGTAGAGGTGCTTGGCCGAGATGTAGCCGAGGTCGGGCAGGGCGCGCAGCAAGAGATTGAGCGGCATCGGACGCTCGTATTTGAAGATCGCGGTCTCGGCGTCGGGCGTCTCGACCTCGGTCAGGAACAGCTGCAGCGTCGAGCCGTAGTTGAGGATCTTCTTCCACATGTTCATGGCGGTGAAGGCGACGTCGGCGGAGGTGAACGGCTTGCCATCGTGCCAGGTGACGCCCTTGCGCAGCTTGAACGTCACGGTCTTGCCGTCCGGGGCGGCTTCCCAACTCTCGGCGAGGACGCCGACCGGCTGGCCATTGGCGTCGAGGTCGACCAGGTTTTCCTGGATCTTGCCGCCGATGATGTAGACGCCGGTGGAAGCCTGGATGCTCGGATTGAGTTGGCGCTGCTCGGCGCCGTAATGGACGTTGAACACGCCACCCTTGCGCGGGGTTTCCTGCGCAAACGCCCGCATCGGATTGATCACGTTGGCCGCGATGGCCGCTGACGTCAGCAGCGCGGTGCGGCGATTGATCTCAAGGCGCGTCAAATCCATGCGAAGTCTCCAAAGTGATACTGATGGTGGACCGTTCAGGCGTCCGCCTTGCGTCAATGTTACGCTGGAAGGGGAACGCGAGTCATTTTCTAATCGCGGCGCGAAACGGAAAATCCTTCCTGAAAACAACGTGCTCAGCGGCTGTTCAGCCTGCTCATTTTTGTGCGCGGGCACGAGAATGAAGGCTCGCCGGGACCGCGGGTGGGGACATCCACAGCCCGGAATTGGCGGGAAATCCGCTGGATCAGGTGTCTGAAACCCCTTAAAAACAGGGGGCCGGCGGCTTCGAGGGCCTAAAAACCAGCCAAAATTGGACGAATCAGTGCAACTCGATTAGCGAGATAGTTGTGCAGATTGTCGGAAACCCTGTTTTTTAGGCGGTGTTCGCCATATCGTCGCCGGTGCCAGAATCAAATGGAGCAATCATGGCCACCCAAATGTCTAAGTCGCAGCTGATCGAGAAGATCGCGACCACCACCGAAGTCTCGAAGAAGGAAGTCAAGAGCGTGATGGAAACGCTCGTTGACGTTGGCCACAAGGAGCTCAAGAAGAACGGGGTATTCCTCGTCCCCGGCTTCGCGAAGTTCGTCGTGGTCAAGAAGCCAGCGACCAAGGCTCGCAAGGGCACCAACCCCTTCACGGGCGAGGAAATGATGTTCAAGGCCAAGCCGGCCCGCAAGATCGTCCGGGCTCGCCCGGTCAAGGCCGCCAAGGACGCGGTGTAAGAAAGCGAAAAGGCCCCCGGCGACGGGGGCCTTTTTGTTTCTAGCGGCACTGTACCTGCACATGGTTCGAGACGCGCGGCGTTGCCGCGCTCCTCACCATGAGGCCTCAGATGGCCCTCGTCCTGAGGAGCCGCGAAGCGGCGTCTCGAAGGATGAAGCAAGCCCTGCACTACACCACCGGCGAACGGCCGCCATCGATATTGATGGCGGTGCCGGTGATGTAGGATCCCTGATCCGAGGCGAGGAAGCAGGCCATGTTGGCGAATTCCTCCGCCGTGCCGATACGTCCCAGGGGAGTGCCCTTGGCGAGATTCTTGGCAAACACCTCGAAGTCCATGTCCGGCGCCTGCTTGGCGTGCCGCTGCACCCATTGATCGCTCATGATCAGGCCGACCAGCATGGCATTGACCAGGATGTTGTGTTCGCCGCCTTCGTTCGCCATCACCTTGGTCAGCGCCATGCCCGCCGCCCGCGTCACCGAGGTCGGCGCTGACGAAGCAGCCGGCGCCTTGGCAAAGGTGTTGAGCACGTTGATGATGCGGCCCCATTTGCGCGCCTTCATGCCCGGCCAGACCAGCCGGGAGAAGCGGATCGCGGCAAACAGTTTGAGGTCGAGGTCGTCCTGCCAGGCCTCGTCCGAGATGGTCTCGAACGCCATCGTGCGCGCGGTGCCCGCGTTGTTGACGAGGATGTCGACCGGACCGAGATCGGCAACGATCTTCTCATGCGCCTTGGCAATCTCCGATGCCTTCGACACGTCGCAGACGTAGTCGCGAACGTCGATGCCGTCCTTGCCGAGTTGTTCTCGCGCGGCCTTGAGGTCCTGTGCGCCGCGCGCGAGAATCGCCACCTTTGCACCCGAGGCGGCAAACTGCCGTGCAACCGCCAGCCCAAGGCCCTTGCTGCCGCCGGTGATGGCGGCGACGCGATCTTTCATCGTGACTTGCATGTTGTTCTCCCGCTCGCGGTCTTCCGTGCCGCTGGTTGGTCCGACAGTTGGATCGGCTCGAAGGGCTCATCATGGTTCCGCGCGGGGGCATGATCAAGCACGCTCTCGTCGTGGTGGACACCGCTCGGACAAGACCCTGCGGATTCGCGTTGCCGCCATATTGGTGATACCCCGCCCTGAAAGAGTTTTGGGGCGAGACGGCTCATGGACGGCAAGGCCGACGGCGCGGGCATCAACATCCGCGCGCTGATTTTTGCGCTGCTGGCGCTGGCCTGCGGCCATATGCTGTCGACGCTGTTGCGGACGATTCCGGCGGTCAGCCTCGACGTGATGGCGGCCGATTTCCGTACGGCGCCGCAGACGCTGGCGAGCCTTACCTCGATCTATCATTTTGCGTTCGCCGCCTCGCAGATTCCGGTCGGCGCCGCGATGGATCGCTTCGGCGTCCGCCCGGTTTCCCTGAGCCTGCTGGCCGGAACCATCGTGGGGGCGCTGGCGTCGGGACTGGCGACGGGGCCGGAGAGTTTCCTGTTCGGGCAATTCCTGCTTGGCGTCGCCACGTCGGGCATGCTGATGTGCCCGATGACGCTCGCAGCCAAGCAGATGTCGGCGGCGCGCTTCGGCCTCTGGTCTGGCATCATTCTATCGATCGGCAATATCGGCATGCTGCTGTCGTCGAGCCCGCTGGCCTTTGTCGTCGAACAATGGGGATGGCGGGCAGGGTTCTGGATCTCCGCCTGTTTCGGCGCCGTCGTCGCCGTGGCGGTGTTCGCGCTGGTCCCGAAGCAGCCCGCCGCGCATGCGGACCAGTCGTCGCCATTGTCGCAAATGGCCGAGGTGCTTCGCATCGGCCTGTCGCGTCAGTTGCGCGGCCTGATCGCGCTGTCGCTGGTGTCGCTGGCGGCGTCGCTGGTGTTGCGGGGATTATGGGGCGGGCCGTGGCTGATGGAGATCAAGGCGCTCAGCCGTATCGAGGCGGGCAATGCGCTTGGCCTGTTCACGCTCGCATTGATCGCAGGGCCGGTGCTGATGGGGATTCTCGATCGTGCCATCGGCCACCGCCGGGAAGTGCTGGCCGCCACCCATTCATTTGCGGCGTTGTTGCTCGCCGTGATGGCGGCCGGAGCGCCGCACTATCCGTTGGCCGATCTGCTCGGTGTTGCCGCCATACCAGCAAGATTTGACGCTGTGTTGTTCGTATTGATGGGCATCGCCATATCGACGCAACCCTTGCTGTACGGCATGACGCGCCAACTCGTGGACGCGCAGAACGCCGGCAAGGCGCTGTCCGCCATCAATCTCGCGTTTTTCCTGGGCGCAGCCCTGATGCAATCTGCAACGGGCGTCGTCGCAACGATGTTCGGATTGCCCGCAGTGTTACTGTTCATGGCCACGACCTTGATCGCCGGGACCGTCGTGTTCCTGACCTTCACCCAGCCGTCGAAATTCTAGCCGCGGGACAGCCGCGATAAAGCCCGGGTTTGCGGCCGTAATTCCAGCGGCTATAAGGGCTTGCCTCACCATGCTTGGACGCCGCATGTATCCGGATTCAAATTCTTCTTCGCAGAAAATGTACGACCGTGCGCTGGCGAGCCTGCCCGGCGGCAACACCCGTACCACCGTGTTCATGAAACCCTATCCGATCTACGCCGCGCGCGGCGAGGGCTGCCGGGTGTGGGATCTCGACGGCAACGTCTACATCGACTGCATCAACAACTTTACCGCGCAGATTCATGGCCACGCCCATCCCGCGCTGATCAAGGCGGCGACCGCGCAGCTTGCGCTGGGCTCGGCGTTCGGCCTGCCGACGGAATCCGAGGTCGACCTCGCCGAACTGCTGGCTTCGCGGTTGCCTTCGGTCGATCAGCTGCGTTTCGCCAATTCCGGCACGGAAGCTGTCATGATGGCGCTGAAGGCGGCGCGTGCCCATACCGGCCGCCCCAAGATCGCCAAGTGCGAGGGCGCCTATCACGGCTCCTACGACTATGCCGAGGTGAGCCTCGATCCGACACCTGAAGCCTGGGGGCGCAACGCACCGGTATCGGTAGCCTATGCCAGAGGTACGCCGGAGAATGTACTGGCTGACGTCGTCACCATTCCGTTCAACGACAAGGAAGCGGCCGTCAGCCTGATCCGCGAGCACGGCCCCGAGCTCGCCTGCGTGCTGGTCGACCCCATGCCCAATCGCGCCGGCCTGGCGCCGGCCGACCAGGCCTATCTGGAGGCGCTGCGAAAGGTCACGCGCGAGGTCGGCGCGCTCCTGATCTTTGACGAGGTTATCACGTTCCGCCTTGGGTTTCGTGGAGCGCAAGGCATCTGGAACATCGATCCGGACCTCACCACGCTCGGCAAAATCATTGGCGGCGGCTTTCCAGTCGGCGCGATTGGCGGCCGCAAGGAAGTCATGGCGGTGTTCGATCCTCGCCCAGGCAAGCCGGCATTGCCGCATGGCGGCACGTTCTCCGCCAATCCGGTGACGATGCGCGCCGGCATCGCCGCGATGGAACTACTCGACGAAACAGCCTTTGCGCGGCTCGATGCGATGGGCGAGACGGTTCGCGCTGGCATCGACAGCGCGTTTCGCCGCCACGGCGTGCCCGGTGGCACGGTGGGCCTGGGTTCGCTGCTAAAGATTCATTTCGCCGACAGGCCGATCCGCGACTATCGCTCGGCCTATCTGACCGAGGAAGAGGCGCGGCGCCAGACGGTGTTCTCGCGCGCCCTGCTCAATCGCGGCGTGCTGGCTGCAGGCTATGGCCTGATGGCTTTGTCGACCCCGATGACGGATGCCGACATGGACGCGATCGTCGGCGCGGCGTCGGGTGCGCTCGAGGAGGTCGCACGGACGGTGTGACGTACACATTTTCGTAGGATGGGTAGAGCGAAGCGAAACCCATCATATGCTGCCCGTGGATCATGATGGGTTTCGCTTCGCTCTACCCATCCTACGAGTAAAAATAAAGAATGTCCGCCAAGATCGACCCCATCACGCGCTCCGTCGTCCAGCACCGGCTCAGTTCGATCGTGAAGGAGATGGGCGAGGCGATGCTTCGCACGTCCTATTCGCAGATCCTCAATTCCAGCCGCGATTTTTCGCTGGCGATTTGCGACACCGATGCGCGCCTGATCGCGCAGGCCGATCACCTCCCGGTTCACGTCGGCGCGTTGCCTTGGGCGACGATTGCCGTCGAGGAGCGGTTCAAGGACGTCAGGCCGGGCGATGTCATCCTGCTCAACGATCCCTATTTCGGCGGCAGCCATCTGCCCGATGTGACCGTGTTCGTGCCGGTCTTCGCCGGTGAAAAGCGTCTGCTCTGGACCATCGTGCGCGCGCATCAGAGCGATATCGGCGGCGGCACCCATGGCGCCTATAACCCCGCGGCCACCGAGATCTGGCAGGAGGGGTTGCGGATCCCGCCGATCAAGCTCTACGAAGCCGGCAAGCTGCGCGACGACCTGCTCGACCTGCTGGCGCTCAACGTTCGCAATCCCAGGGAATTTCGTGGCGATCTCGCCGCGATGCTGGGCGCGGCCCATCTAGGCGAGCGCCGCGTATCAAAGCTGTTCAGCGAGTTTGGCGCGCCGGTCGTCGAAGCTGCGATCGGTGCGATCCTCGACGCGACCGAGCAGCAGACCCGCGCGGTCGTTTCGACCTGGAAGGACGGCGTGTTTTACGGGGAAGCGTTTCTCGACGATGACGGTCACGGCCGTACGGATCTTCGCATCGCCGCCAAGGTGACCAAGAAGGGCAGCGATGTCGAAATCGATCTGTCTGAAAGCGATCCGCAGTCGACCAGTTTTGTGAACTCCTCGCACGCCAACATGCAGGCGGCGGTGGCGATGGCCTTTGCCTACCTGATCGATGCCGAGATCCCCAAGAACACCGGCGCGCTGCGCCCGCTGAAGGTGATCGCCAAGCAAGGCACGGTGGTGTGGGCGGATCCCGGCCGGCCGGTGACGCTGTGCACCAGCCATCCCTCGAATGAAATCGTCGAAGCGATCGTGAAGGCGCTGTCGGCTTCCTGCCCGGAGCGCGCGATGGCGGGCTGGAGCCGCAGATTTCGGATTGCGATCCAGGGCGAGGACCCGCGCACCGGCAAGAATTTCATCTGGCACCTGTTTCAGGCGCGGCCCGGCGGCGGTGCGTCGTCGGGCGGCGACGGCTGGTCGTCGATAGGCGAGTGGCACTCGGTCGGTGGGCTCAAGTTCGGCAGTCTTGAAGTGGCCGAAGCGCGCTTCCCGCTGCATTTCCGCACCCATGAGTTCCGCCCCGGATCCGGCGGCGACGGCCAGCATCGCGGCGGTCTCGGCGTATCGCTCGATCTGGTGCTGGAGACCGAAAAGCCGGCGAAGGGCAACACCGCAGGCGACGGTGCACGCCACGGTCCCTGCGGCATGCTCGGCGGCGAGGACGGCAAGCCGCATCACTATCGGCTGCTGTCGGAAGGCCGCGAGCCGCGCGTGCTGCGCACCAAGGAAGTCGGCATCGAACTGCGCCCCGGCGATTGTCTGGAGATTCGTTCCTCCGGCGGAGGCGGCTGGGGGCCACCTGTCAAGCGATCGCCGGAGGCGCGGCAGCGCGACCGCGAACAGGGCCTGGTCGAAGGCGTAACGGGGCAGGCTTCCTCATGACGTTCAGGATAGGCGTTGACGTCGGCGGCACTTACACCGATCTCGTGGCGACCGACGAGAGCGGGCGGACGGTATTCGCAAAATCGCCATCGACCCCGGCCGATCAATCGCTCGGCGTGATGACCGGCCTGGAAGAACTGGCGCGAAGGCTGAATGTCACGCGCGCGGAAATGCTGGCGGCGACCGACCGGCTCGTTCACGGCACGACGGTTGCGACCAATGCGTTGCTGGAGCGCAAGGGCGCAAAGGTTGCGCTGATCACCACCGAGGGGCACCGCGACGTCATCGAGATGCGCGAGGGCCTCAAGCCCGACCGTTACGACCTGCGCACGCCGCCGCCGGCACCGCTGGTGCCGCGCGATCTGCGCTTCGGCGTTCGGGAGCGGCTTCGCGCCAACGGCGAGGTTTTGATACCGCTGGATACGAAGTCGCTCGACGGCGCGATTGCCAGTATCAGGCAATCTGGCGCGACCTCGGTCGCAGTGTGCTTCCTGCATTCCTATCTCAATCCCGTGCACGAAATCGCCGCTGTCGAGCGGCTGAAGCAGGCGCTGCCCGATATCAGCATCTCCCGCTCCAGCGACGTGCTGCCGCAGATCAAGGAATATGAACGCGTCTCGACAACGATCGTGAACGCCTATGTCGAGCCTATCGTGCGGCGCTATCTGACCAATCTCGAAACCCGGCTGCTCGAGGCCGGGTTCAAGGGCAGCCTGTTCGTCGTGCTGTCGCATGGCGGCATGGCCCCCGTTGAGGAGGCCTCGCGGCTGGCCGCGGGCACCGTCTTGTCCGGCCCCGCGGGCGGCATGTCGGGCGGGCGGCGCTGCGCTGATCTGGTCGGAATTCCCGATCTGGTGCCGTTCGACATGGGCGGCACCTCCACCGATATCTCGCTGATCTCGGGCGGGCAGGCTTCGTTGTCCGCGGACGGCTCCCTGGCGGGCCAGCGCATCGCGCTGCGCAGCCTCGACATCGCGAGCATTGCGGCCGGTGGCGGCTCGATCGCCAGCGTCGATGCCAGCCGCACGCTGCGGGTCGGGCCGGAGAGCGCGGGTTCGGTGCCGGGCCCGGCCTGCTACGGCAATGGCGGGCAGGCTGCGACCGTCACCGACGCCAACGTCGTGCTCGGTTATCTCGATGCCGCGGCTTTCATGGGTGGCAAGCGCCCGCTCGATCGTGCGGCGTCGGAAGCGGCCGTGGATCGCATCGCCAAGGCGATGGATCTGTCCCGCGTGGAGGCCGCCGCCGGCATCTACCGCATGATCAATTTGAACATGGCAGACGGCATCCGCCTGATGACGCTGCGTCGTGGCGTCGATCCGCGAAAGTTTTCGCTGTTGAGCTTTGGTGGCGCCGCGGGCCTCCACGCCGCCGAAGTCGCGCGCGAGCTCGAAATCAAGCGCATCATCGTGCCGACGGTGGCGTCCGTGCTGTCGGCCTGGGGCATGCTGACCAGCGATCTGCGCTACGAAGTCAGCCGCACGCATTATGGCGCCGGGCCCATTTCGGCCGATGAAGTGCGCGAACTCTTCGCCGGGCTGGAGCAGCAGGCCGCCGGTCGCTTGCGCTCCTGGTTCAACGGCAAGGTTGCGATCGAGCGTTCCGCCGAGATGCGTTACGGCGAACAGATTTTTGAGATCGACGTCTCGCTTGACGGTCTCGACTGGGACGCGTCCGATCTGGTCGATCAAATCGAGGATCGCTTCCACATCAGGCACGAGGAATTGTACACCTACGCCTCGCGCGGCCAGGAGGTCGTGTTCGTCAACGCCCGGGTCGCGGCGGTCGGCGAAGTCGCGCGATTGGACTCGGAAACAAAGTCCGCTTCGTCCTCGGGCGCGTGCACGCCACGCAGCAAGCGGCAGGCATTCTTCGGCGGCTGGCGCGAAGTCCCGGTCTATGCGCTCGATGAACTGCAGTCCGGCCACACGCTGACGGGACCCGCGATCATCGAAGCCGAGACCACCACCGTGCTGATCGACACCGGCGACCGCGTCACGGTCAATGCGCTTGGTTGGCTGGATATCGAACTGCGGTGAATAGGGTGGGCAAAGCGAAGCGTGCCCACCATTACGACTCCGCTCTGAAAGGTGGGCACGCTACGCTTTGCCCACCCTACGAAGGAAACGAATCGCGCCGCGCCTACTTCTTCTGTCCGTAGTTCAGTAGTCCGCCATGGCTCTTCGGCGGATGTGCGCGCAGGCCTTCCTCGTTGGGTTCGGTGCCCCAGCCCGGACGATCGGGCATCACGAGATGCCCGTCGACGATCTCGGGTACGTGGGTGAACAATTCGTGATCCCACGCCAGCCGGTCGATGTCGGTTTCCATGATGCGCAAATTCGGCACGGCGGCCGAGAAATGAGCGTTCTGCATGGTGCAGAGGTGGCCGTAGAAATTATGCGGCGCGACGTTGACCTCGAAATGCTCCGCGGCGGCGGCGATCTTCATCGATTGCCACACCCCGTTCCAGGGCGTGTCGATGATGGCGACGTCCATCGCCTGTTCGTTGAAATAGGGCAGGAATTCGCGCAGGCCCAGCAGCGTCTCGCAGGAGGAGATCGGGTGCGGGCTCTGGCGGCGGATGTAGCCCAGCGCCTGCGGGTTGAACGTGTCGATCTCCACCCAGAACATGTCCATGTCCTCGATGGCGCGGAGGATCTTCAGGTAGCCCTCGGTCTTGGCGTTGAAGTTGAGATCGAGCAGCAGGTCGACATCGGGGCCTGCGCCGTCGCGGATCGCTTCCAGGTGCATGCAGAGGTTTCGCAGCACCTTGCGGTCGACATTGATTTCGGGCTCGAACGGCGAGCCGAAGCCGGGCCGCCAGCCCTGCGGCTTGCCGTCGGTGTAGACGAAGATGTTGGTCTTCATCGCCGTGAAACCCTTTTCGCGCACCTCTTTGCCGATGGATTTGACGCCGTCGAGGCTGGTGATCGCCGGCTTGAACCAATCAGGATGGTTGATGCGCCAGGTCGCGCAGTGCGACCAGTAGACGCGGATGCGGTCGCGGATCTTGCCGCCGAGCAGGTCGTAGCAGGGCACGCCGAGCGCCTTGGCCTTGACGTCGAGCATCGCGTTCTCGATGGCGCCGAGCGCCAGCGCCACCACGCCACCCGCGGCCGGCCGCGTCGCGGAAAACAGTTCGGCATAGATCCGCTCGTGCTGGTAAGCGTTCTTGCCGACCACTCGCGCCGCGAGCCGTTCGATCGCCGCGGTCACGCCGGGCGCGCCGAAGCCCTCGTCGTACTCGCTCCAGCCGACGATGCCGTCCTCGGTCGTGATCTTGACGAAGTGGTAATTTCGCCAGCCGGCGTCGCAGGCAAGGGTCTCGACGCTTCTGATCTGGGTGGCTTTTTTCATGATTTTCCTGCCCGGGGCTGGTTGTTGTGGTTGGCTGAGTACAACAACGCTTTTCGGAGCGGGTCAACCGCGCAGCAGCACATGGGGCAGGGCACAGCCTGCATGGTTTGGCGGCTGGCTAAACCCCCGGCGGAAACAGCACAGGCTTCTTCCGCTCGAACACCTGCCGCCCGTTCTTGAACCCCATAAGCATGTCAGGCAGTTCGGCAATCGCGTTGCTGCCGCTGTCGGTATCGAGGATGATCAGGTCCGCGGGGTTGCCAGGCGCGATGCCGTAATCCCGCAAATTCATCAGCCGCGCCGGCAGATCCGTGACGAGATCGAGGCAGGCTTCGAACTCGCTGATGCCGGCATGCGCGACGTTGGCGTAGAAATTCGCCATTCGCAGCAGCGAAGCATCGCCGAACGGCGTGAAGGGGTTGAGCACGTTGTTGGTGGCAACCGAACACAGAACGCCGTTCTCGACCAGCCGGTGCGCAGCCGTCAGCCCGCGCGGCGCGTTATGCGTGGCGTCGCGGCCCATCAGATAGAGGTCGGTCGCGGGCAGCACGGTCACGGCAACGCCGGATTTGGCAAGCCGCACTGTCGCCGCTTGCAGCCGGTCCGGCGGCATCGCCGACAATTTGGTGGCGTGGCCGATGGCGACGCGGCCGTGGTAGTTGCGCCGCTCGGTCTGCCGGCAGACCTCTTCGAGGTGCCACCACGACGGGTCGAGGTCGAAGTCGAGATGCAGGTCGACATCGACATCGAATTCCTGCGCCAGGTCGAACAATTTCTGGATATGTGTGTTCGGATCGGTGTCCATGTAGGGACAGCCGCCGATCGCCTCGCCGCCATCGCGCAGCGCCGCGATCAGCAGTTCTTCAGCGCCGGGATCGTTGGTCAGGCCCTCCTGCGGAAACACGCAGATCGAGAGGTCAAGCGCCCAGGCATGATCGCGCTTCAACGCCTTGACCGCCTCGAAGCCGCGCAGCGCGATGCGCGGATCGATTTCGACATGGGTGCGCATTCGCGTGGTGCCGTGCACGATCGCGCGCTCGATCACCTTGGCGCCGCGCGCGTAGACGTCTTCCACCGTGAAGTCGCGTTTCATCGCCGCAACCGCGGCAATGGCCTCGGCGACGCTGCCATGGTCGTGCCCGCAGCGGCCGAGCAGGCAGGCCTTGTCGAGATGGATGTGAGTATCGACGAAGCCGGGCAAAGCGAGCTTGCCGCCGACCTCGATCTCGGCCGCCTCGCAGGCGAGGCGGGGCTCGATCGCGACGATGCGCCCGCCGCTGACGCCGATATCGACCGTGGTTGCCGCGGACCGTGTCCTGACGTTGCGGAAGATCAGATCGAAGGCCGTTTTCGCGTTCATGGGAACCGGGCAGCGTGGAACTGGCGCCGACCCTAGCGGAAGCGCGCGCATCGGGCAGCTCCAGATTGTGTGCAGTTCGGGTACTCAATTGTTCAAAATATGTGCATGCAGTTTGGTGGGCCGATTGTAATATTGCGCATCAGGAGAAATCGCCATGTCCGTTGCCGCCAAAGCCGATCTCAAGGGAATGTCCGATGCCGAGGTGGTCGAGGCCTACCTCACCGCTTCCATGATTCCGGATCCCGACGCGGCCGCGGCCTACATGAAACCGGGAACGATCATCACCTTCACCGGCGGGCGCGAGTTCGATCATCCCCGCGGTCCGACCGGTTTCAACGCGAAGCGCTATCGCTGGGTCAAGAAGAAGATGGACCGTTTCGATGTCTGCCCGGGCGCGGACGAGACCGTCGTCTACAGCATCGGCACGCTCTACGGCGAATGGATCGACGGCACGCCGTTCGAAGGCAATCGCTACGTCGACCGCTTCGTGGTGAGGGGCGGGCAGATCGTGAAGATGGACGTCTGGAACGACAGCGCAGAGCGCATTCTGGTGCAGCGGGGGATCGAGGCGTGAGGTTTCGGGCTTTCATCCTTCGAGACGCGCGCACTGCGCGCTCCTCAGGATGAGGACTGGCGGCTGAGCATAAGGTCTTGGATCCTCATGGTGAGGAGCGCGGCAACGCCGCGCGTCTCGAACCATGTAGCCACCGGCCTTGCCACGAAGAAGAGCTATGTCGCTCGCACCACCTTCGGCATCTTCACCACCCGGCCGCCATCACCTTCCTCGGCATATGGCGCCAGAATATCCAGCAGATCGCGGCCGCGCTGAGGGGCGGGAGCTACCAGGGCGCGGCTGGCCACCGAATCCAGGTGGCTGTGCATCAGGCCCATCACCTTGCTTTCGTCGCCCTTGACCAGCGCCGCGATGATCGCGCGATGCTCGTTGATCGCGCATTCGGACGAGTGTGGGCGGCTGTACAGGGACAATGTGAGGCAGCAGCGATAGGCGACCTCGCTGACGTAACGCACCAGGATCGGGCTGTTCGTCATGTTGGCGAGCAAGATGTGAAACTCGGTCGCCAACCGGATCGACACCGCATCCGAGCCGTCGCGCGCGCGGTCCTCGGCATCGACATGGGCGTTCAGCTCGGTGATCTGGCTCTTTGTCAGCTTGCCGGCGAGCTGGCGCACCACGAGGCGTTCGAGCTCGATCCGGATGTCGAAGGCATCGCGGGCTTCCTGCCAGCTCGGCGTTGCCACCACGGCAATCCGGTTGCGGCGAAGTTCGACGAGGCCTTCCGCAGCCAATTGGCCCAGCGCATGCCGCGCGATGGTGCGGCTGACACCGAACCTTTCGCCAAGTGAATCTTCAGGCAGTTTCGCGCCAGGCGCCAGCGCCTGCTCGATGATGGCGCGGCGAAGCGCGCGGCAGATCACGCCGACCTTGTCTGATGATTCCGGGCTCTTGCTGGCGGAGCGAGGCGCCATCGGCAAATCCTAAGGAGACACGTGCATCGATGCCGCTCTCTTATCACGACTGTCCAGCAATACAGCGCCTCAATTGCATGCAGTTTGGCGCTTCAATTGCACAAAAGGAATCCGGCCGATCCGATGGTCGGCAGCGATCGTGTTGATTCAGAACGCAGGTTCTGCTGGCATTCGGCTTGCATGCACTTCCAGCCATGATGCGCATGCAACCAAATTCCGAATTCCGGGGCTCGGCGGTTCCGCCCTCCGGGCCACCGATCGCGATCGAGCTGTCGGAGGCCTCCGTCACCTTCGGCCGCGGCGCCCGCGCGGTTCCGGCACTGTCACCCACGACGCTGCGGATCGCTGACGGCGAGTTCGTCGCGCTCGTTGGCCCCTCCGGCTGCGGCAAATCGACCATCCTGCGGCTGGTGAGCGGGCTGGTGCAGCCTACGAGCGGCGTCGTCATCGTCGGCGGCCGGGAAGTGGCGGCGCGCGCCATGCGCGTCGGCATGGCGTTCCAGAATCCGACCATGCTGCCTTGGATGACGATCGAGCGGAACATCATGCTGCCGCTCAAGATCGTCGAACCGTTCCGTTCGCAATTCCGAAAACTGCGCAAGACCGAGTTTCGCGACAAGGCCAATGCGCTGCTGGAGCAGGTCGGCCTCAAGGGATTTGGCAGCCGCTACCCCTGGCAATTGTCCGGCGGCATGCTTCAGCGCGCCAATCTGTGCCGCGCGTTGATCCACGAGCCGCGCATGCTGCTGCTCGACGAGCCCTTCGGCGCGCTGGACCAGTTCACGCGGGAAGAGTTGTGGTCGATCCTCCAGGATCTCTGGATCGCGCACAAGCCGACCGTGCTGCTGGTAACCCACGATCTGCGCGAGGCGGGTTTCCTCGGCAGCCGCATCTGCGTGATGAGTGCGCGACCCGGCCGCATCATCGACGACAGCCGCGTCGATTTCGCCCGTCCGCGCACGGTCGCCATGACCTTCGAGCCGGATTTCGTCGCGCTGAACCAGAAGCTGCGCGCCTTCATCGAGGATGCCAGATCCGCTTCGAAAGCAGCCGCGGCAACACAGGGGACCGCCTGACATGCCCGACTTCGATTATCGCCAGAAAGCCTGGTCGGCGGGACTGATCGTACTGTTCTTCCTGGCCTGGGAATTGTTCTGCCTGATGACCGGGATGTCCGATCTGGTGCTGCCGCGCCCCTCGCAGGTGTTCGCCACGCTGATCGACAAGCTGCCGATCCTTTGGCCGCATATCCTGCAGACGCTGGCGACGACGATGATCGGCTTCGTGCTTGGCGTCGGCCTAGGCGTGGTTCTTGGCGCGGTCATCGGCGTTTCGAAGACGGCATACGATACCGCCTATCCGCTGCTGGTGGGCTTTTCGTCGATTCCGAAAGTCGCCGTGGTGCCGATCTTCGTGCTGTGGTTCGGCTCCGGCTCGGTGCCCGCCGTGCTGACCGCGCTCTCGATCTGCTTCTTCCCGATCGTGGTCAACATCGCGACGGGGCTGGCGACAACCGAACCCGAACTCGAGGACGTGCTCAAGGCGCTCGGTGCCAGCAAGCTCGATATCCTCTGGAATGTCGGGCTGCCGCGAACCATGCCGTTCTTCTTTGCGTCGCTGAAGGTCGCGATCTCCTACGCCTTTGTCGGCGCGGTGCTGTCGGAGACCGTCGCTTCGAACCGCGGCATCGGCAACGTCATGATGACGGCGTCCTCCAACTTCAACGTGCCGCTGGTATTCGCCGGCCTGTTCGTGCTCGCCGGCCTCGGCGTCGCCCTCTACGTGATCTTCTCGCTGATCGAGGGGCGCGTCACCGGCTGGGCCACGCGAAAGAGCGACGTGATCGCGACATGAAGCCAATTTTCGTCAACCGCCATCCAACCCAGTCGAGGAGAACACAATGTTTGCCAGAGTAAGCGCCGCGCTGTTGGGAGTTGTCTTGTTTGCCGGCACCGCAGGTGCGCAGGAGACGACGATCAAGTTCACGCTCGGCTGGAAGACGCAGGGCTCGGACGCCGCGTTCTTCTATGCCAAGGACAACGGCTTCTTCAAGGAGGAAGGCCTCAACGTCGTGATCGACCAGGGCGAGGGCTCGGGTGCGACAGTGACGCGCATCATGTCGGGCGCCTATGATGCCGGCTTCGGCGACGTCAACGCCATCATCCAGAACGCATCGACCAAGCCGCAGGAAGCGCCCGTCATGGTCTACATGATCTGGAACCAGCCGCCGTTCGCGATCGTCACCAAGAAGACCAGCGGCATCAACGCGATCAAGGATTTCGAGGGACGCACGCTGGGCGGCGCGCAGGGCACGCCGACCACGCGGCTGCTGCCGGTGTTCGCCCAGAAGAACAAGCTCGAGGGCGAGAAAATCAAGATCTCCAACATGGCGCCGAACCTGCAGGAGCCGATGCTGATCAAGGGCGATATCGACGCCGCGCTGGTGTTCAACATCACGAGCTACTTCAACCTGGTGCTGAACCGCCAGGATCCCGACAAGGATTACAAATGGTTCTCGTTCGGCGACTACGGCATGGACCTCTATTCCAACGGCGTGATGGTTTCGAAGAAGCTGCTGGCTTCCAATCCGAAGGCCGTTGCCGGTCTCGTCCGCGCCGTCAACAAAGGCATGATCGCGATCGCCAAGGACCAGAACGCGGGGATGAAGGCGGCGGTGAACTACGACAATCTGATCAATGTCGACGTCGAAAAGCGCCGGCTGCAGTTCTCCTTCGACAAGCTGATCGTCTCGCCCGAGATGAAGGAGATCGGCGTCGGCGACGTCAAGGATGACCGCATGGCCCGCGCTATCGGCATCATCGTCGAGGGCTATCAGTTGGCCCGCGCGCCCGCGCCGTCAGAAATCTTCTCGCGCGAGTTCCTGCCGCCGCGCAAGGAGCGCGAGTTGGTCTATACGGCGAATTGACCGTCGCAACGGGTACCGTCATTCCGGGGCGATGCGAAGCATCGAACTACGGTGCGCAATTGCGCACCTGAGAATCTCGAGATTCCGGGTCTGGTGCTACGCACCATCCCGGAATGACCGGCTAGAGAATCGTCGTCATGCCCACGGAAGTCCCCGCACATCGCCTGTTCTCCGGTACTGACCGGGGCCTGCTCGAAAACGTCGTGCTCCGGCACGACAACGGTATCATCACCGACGTCTCCGAGGTAGCGCCGTCCACCACCGGGCCGCGCTCCCTCCTGCTTCCGGCCTTCGTCAACGCTCACGATCACGCGCGCCCGACCGCGTCGTCGTTCGGCGCGCTAGGCATGCCGCTTGAGAGCTGGATCCTCCGCTCCGCGCTCGGCACGCCGGTTGATCCCTATCTGACCGCGGCGTCGGCATTGGCGCGCTCGGCGCGGGCCGGCTGCGCGGCGATGATGATCCATTACACCCGACCGAGCGGCACCATGCCGCTGGTCGATGAAGCCGGGGCGATCGCACGTGCGGCGAACGACGTCGGCATCCGTATCGCCTTTGCGCTCGCCGTGCGCGACCAGAATCCGGTGGTGTATGGTGACGAGGAGCCGTTGCTCGCTGGACTTGCCGGCGAAGACCGCAAGGCGATCGAGGAATTGTTCATCCGCGCGCCGATGTCGCCGCAGGCCTACATCGAACTGACCGACGCCATTGCCGCGGCGATATCGGGTCCCAAGGTTGAAGTCCAGCTTGGCCCGGCCGGCGTGCAGTGGTGTTCGAAGCCGCTGCTGGAGGCGGTGGCGGAGAATTCGGCGCAGACCGGCCGGCGCATCCATATGCACCTGCTTGAGACGATCTACCAGCGCGCCTGGGCGGACCAGCATTTCCCGAAAGGCATCGTCCGCTACCTGCACGATATCGGGTTCCTGTCGGAACGTCTGACGCTGGCGCATTGCATTCACGCCCGGCCGGACGAAATCGAGATGATCGCGGCATCAGGTGCGCGCATCGTCACCAATTTCAGTTCCAATCTGCATCTGCGCTCCGGCCTCGCGCCGATCGCCGCCGCGCATCAATGCGGCTGCGCGATAGCGGTCGGCGTCGACGGGCTGGCGCTGGACGAGGATGATGACGTGTTGCGCGAGATGCGGCTGGTGCAGATGATGCACGGCGGCCTCGGCTTCAAGCGGACCTGGACCACTTCCGAATTCCTCGCGCTTGCGATCGCCAATGGTCGCAAGGCGACGGGTGCTCCGGGCACAGGCGCGCTTGTATCTGGTGCGCCAGCCGATTTCGTCACGATCGATCTCGACCGGCTCGATCGGGATCGCATCATGCCGGTCGATGCCATCGATCTGCTGTTCGCGCGCGGCAACGCGTCTCTCCTGCGCGATGTTGTTGTGGATGGACGGCTGGTCGTCAGTGACGGCCGTTGTACCGGTGTCGATCTGCCTGCAATCGAAAACGAACTGCGTGGAATTTACCGCGTCAGCGCCGGCAAACTCTCGGGCCTTCAACGCGCCTGGCCATCGCTTTCGAAGTCGTTGCAAAACTGGTTCGAAGCCAACATGGGTTGCCGCTAGTCGGTTGCGCTTTCAATTGCTGAAGAAAGTGCACGCAAACGAAAGCTAAGCGCTTCGTACCTCTCGCGAATTCCGTATCGCGGGACAAAATTCCGCTTGCATCAAAATCCCAGCAAGGTTGTCATGTCCGCCAACAAGAAACGGCACCGGCTGCGTCACGCTGGTCATGGGGCCATGAGGGAGCGTGATGGGCGCGTTGTCGCATTTGCGAATTGTCGAGATTGGGAGCAGCGCGGCGACAAGCTACTGCGCCCGTCTGTTCGCCGATTTCGGCGCTACCGTTCGGAAGATCGAGCCGCTGCACGGCGATCCGCTTCGACGTACTGCGCCGCTGACGCCGGGAGGCAACAGCGCGTGGTTTGCGTTTCTCAATTTCAACAAATCGAGCGTCGCCCTCGACCCTGACGATTCGAATTCAGCCGATCGCCTGGCGGAACTGATCGGCGCCTGCGACATCCTGCTCGACGGTCGCGACGTCGATGCCGCGGATTGTCCGGTGATCGACCTTGAGGCGATCAAGCAAGCCAACCCCGGTCTGATCCATGTCGAGACGAGCTGGTTCGGCGGCGAGGGGCCTTATGCAAAGTTCGCCGCGACTGACGCCACCATCCGCGCGCTAACGGGATTGGTAAAACTTGTCGGCCCGGCGGATGGTCCGCCGATGCACGCGCCGGACTTCCAGACCGGCATCCTCGCGGGCCTCTGGGGGTTCATCGCCGCCGCATCGTCGGCGCTGGGCCGGATGGAGGACGGGCGCGGGCGCACGAGCCGCCTGAGCATCTTCGAATCTTCGATTGCCGTGACCGAATACATCATGTTCGAATCGTTCTCGCGCGGCGACATCATGCGGCGGATCGGCGTCAACCGTTTCTGGCCGACCTTTCCGGTCGGCATCTACGAAACCAAACAAGGCTGGCTCGGGGTTACGACGGTGACGCCCGCGCAATGGCGCGCATTCTGCGAGATGCTGGGGTTGAACGCGCTGCGCGACGACCCGACGCTGTTCATGGGAACCGATCGCCTGCAGCGCATGGAAGAAATCGAAGGCGAGTTCATTCCCAGGCTGAAGGCACGCACCGCGCAGGAATGGTTCGAGGAAGGCTTGCGGCGGAAGATCCCGATCGTGCCGGTGCCTGAAATACCCGACCTCATCGCGGACGAAGAAAAGCAGGCGCGCGGGGCCATCGTCCCCATCATGATCGGCGACGAGAGCGGGTTTACCGCGGGTTCGATGCAGCGCCTGATCGGTACGCCGCCGCGGCGGGGAGGAGCGGTCCCCGAGATCGGCGAGCAGATGCTTGGCAGCGCACATGCGGAATCTGCCGTGCGGGCGCCTTTGCCCAAGCCCGACGGGCAGAACCGTTTGCCGCTCGAAGGCATCCGCGTGATCGATTTCTCGATGGGCTGGGCCGGCCCGATCTGCACGCGGACGCTCGCCGATCTCGGCGCCGACGTGATCAAGATCGAGGCGACGCAGTATCCGGACTGGTGGCGTGGCGTCGACCGCCGCCCGGCCTATGTTCTCGAACAGATGTACGAAAAGTCGGTGCGCTACTGCATCATGAACCGCAACAAGCGCGGCATCACGCTCGACCTGACCCGGCCACAGGGGCTCAACCTCGCGCAGCGGCTGGTGGCCGATGCCGACCTCGTGGTCGACAATTATTCGGTCGAGGTGCTGCCCAAGCTCGGCCTCGGCTATAACATCGTCAGCAAGCTCAATCCAAAACTCGTCATGATGTCGATGTCGGCGTTCGGCGCCGGCAGCGTCAACCGCGATTGCCGCGCCTACGGCTCGACGCTGGAACAGGGCTCCGGCCTGCCGAGCGTCGTGGGCGATCCCGACGGGCCGCCGGTCATGAGCCACACGGCCTTCGGCGACGCCGTCGGCGGCCTGAACGGCTGCGCCGCCGTCCTCACCGCGCTGATCCACGCGCGATTGACCGGCAGGGGCCAGTTCATCGATCTCGCGCAGATCGAATGCATGATGCCGTTCGCGGCGCCGTGGATCATCGCGCATTCGATCGACGGCATGGCGCCGGTCAAGCATGGCAACCGGCATCCGGATTTCGTGCCGCATGGCTGCTTTCCCTGTGCCGGCGAGGACAACTGGATCGTGATCGCCGTCGACAGCGATGCGATGTGGCCGAAGCTGGCCGCGCTGCTCGGTCGCGCCGATTGGGCTACTGACACCGGGCTGAAGACGGCGGCCGCCAGGCGCGCGATAGAAGCCGAGATCGAGGCCGCGATTGCCGCGTGGACCTCTGCGCGCGATCCGGAGGCGGCGATGAGCGCTTTGCAGGCAGCGGGCATAGCCTCGGGCGTGGCGCGGCTGCCGATCGAACTATTGAAGGATTCGCAGCTGCACGCGCGCGGCTTCATCCAGGAAGTCGACCGCGCCTTCATCGGCCCGCATCCGCAGCCGTCGATGCCGTTCCGCGAGACCGACAAACCGTTCTCGATCCGCAGCGCGCCGCCGACGCTGGGCGAACACAACCGCGAAATCCTCGGCGGGTTGCTCGGGCTCTCCGACGCGGAGATCGACCAACTCGCGCGCGACGGCATCATCGGCACCGAGATGTTGATGGAGGAGCAGCTCGTGAAAGAGAAGAAGCGGGCGGCGGGCTGATGGCAGCGGGTCAGCCGGCACAGCGTGAAACCTCAGTGCATGCAGCAAGCCCGCTGGCGCTGATGTCGGTGCGCGGCCTCGGTATCCGGTTCAAGACGTCGCACGGCGTCTGGCAGGCGACGCGCAAGATCGATTTCGATATCGCGCCGGGCGAGCGCGTCGGCATCGTCGGCGAGAGCGGCTGCGGCAAGACCATCACCGGCCTTTCGATCCTGCGGCTGTTGCCCAACAATCTGGCCGGCCTCGACGGCTCGATCATGTTCGACGGGGTCGATCTCGCCAGATGCAGCACCCGCGCCATGCGCGCCATCCGCGGTCGCCGCATTGCCATGATCTTCCAGGAGCCGATGAGCGCGCTCGACCCGGTTTTCACCGTTGGCCACCAGATCTCCGAGACGCTGCGCGTGCACACCAACGTCAGCAAGGAGGAGGCGAGGGAGCGCACCCTCGACATGCTGCGCCGGGTCGGCATCGCCTCGCCGGAGCGGCGCATCGACGATTACCCGCATCAGCTGTCCGGCGGCATGCGCCAGCGTGTGATGATCGCGGCCAGTCTGATTTGCGGACCGCAGCTCCTGATCGCGGATGAGCCGACCACGGCGCTCGATGTCACCGTGCAGGCGCAGATCCTGGAACTGCTGCGCGACCTCAGCGAGACCTCGAACACGGCGCTGATGCTGATCACGCATGACCTCGGCGTCGTCGCCGAGACCTGCACGCGCATGATCACGATGTATGCCGGCGAGGTGATCGAGGATGCCGCGGTCGACGATGCGCTGGTGCGGCCGCTGCATCCCTATACATCCGGCCTGTTGCGCTCGCTGCCGCACCTGAGCCCGCGCCACGGCAAGCTGCCCTCGATCCCCGGCCGGGTGCCTTCGATCGTCGACATGCCCAATGGCTGCCGCTTCAAGGCACGGTGTGCCCATGCGGTTGCCGGCTGCGAGCAGGAGCAGGAACTGCGCGACGCGGGCGGTGGACGCAAGGTGCGTTGCTGGCGGTTCAACGAGCTCGACCTGCCCGGCGCATTGCAGCACGCGCCGTCAGCGCCGATTGCCGCCATGGTCGGTCATCCATGAGCACGCTGGCCACCGATATCGCCAACGACGGCGTTACCGACGCCATCGTCTCGGTGCGCGATCTCCAGGTGCAGTTCCAGACCAGTGACCGCCGCGCCACCGTGAAGGCGGTCGACGGCGTCGATTTCGACGTCCGCCGCGGCGAGACCTTTGGCATCATCGGCGAATCCGGATCGGGCAAGACCACGATCGGCCGCGCCCTGGTGTTCTTGCTCAAGCCCAGCGCGGGCGCGATCCTGCACAATGGCGTCGATCCGCTCGCGCTGCCGCGCCGGCAATTCCAGAGCCACCGCCGCGACTACCAGATCATCTTCCAGGACCCGAACGCCGCATTGAACCCGCGGATGACCATTCTCTCTTCGGTGCTGGAGCCGCTGGAATTGGCGCGAGAGGGGGATAAAATCGGGCGCCTGAGGCGCGCGCGCGAAGCGATGGACCGGGTCGGCCTGCCGCAGGATGTCGGCGACCGGTATCCGCACCAGCTTTCCGGCGGTCAGAAGCAGCGCGTGGTCATTGCGCGCGCGCTGACGCTGCGGCCGAAGTTGATCGTGTGCGACGAGGTGGTGGCGGCGCTGGATATGTCGATCCGCGGCGACGTGCTCAACCTGTTTGCCGAACTGCAGCGCGATCTTGGGCTCACTTACGTTTTCATCACCCACGATCTCGCGGTGGTGTCGCATATCAGCGAACGCATCGCGGTGATGTATCTGGGACGGTTCGTCGAACTTGGCCCGACGGAGCAGGTATCCGAACGGCCGCTGCATCCCTATACGCAGGCGCTGCTGTCGGCCGAGCCGCGGCCCCTGCCGTCGTCGATGCGGAGCGGCAACCGCATCGTGCTGCAGGGCGAAATCCCGAGCCCGATCGATCCGCCCTCGGGATGCCGTTTCCGGACCCGTTGCCAGTACGCGCAGGCGCTCTGCGCGGAGAAGACGCCGGAATGGCGGGAGCTGGCGAGGGATCATTGGGTAGCCTGCCATTTCGCCGACCGCCCGAACTTTTCGCCCAATTGAAGAAGAATAGCCCGAGGGAGGACAGGATGACACAGACGACCCGACGCGAGGTAATGGCGCTGATTTCAGGCGCGCTGGCCGGCACGGCGCTCGGCGGCAGCGCGCTGGCGCAAGGCACGCCGAAGCGCGGCGGAACGCTGCGTATTTCCGCGCCCGCCAACCCGTCGAGCCTCGATCCCGCCACCGGCGGCGCCGGCTCGGATCACGCCTTCCTGTTCACGATGTACGACACGCTGACCGAATGGGATTTCGAAACGCTGAAGCCGAAGCCCGGCCTCGCGGAAAGCTGGAGCTTTACGGATCCTACGACCCTGGTGCTCAACATCCGCGCCGGCGTCACTTTCCACGACGGCACGCCGCTCGATGCCGAGGCCGTGAAATTCAACCTGGAGCGCAACAAGTCCGACCCGAAATCCAACATCAAGGCCGATCTGGCCTCGATGGCGTCGGTTGCCGTCACCGGCCCGATGCAGGTGACGATGAAGCTGAGCGCGCCGGACGCCGCGCTGCCCGGCATCCTGTCCGACCGTGCCGGCATGATGGTGTCGCCGACCGCGCTCAAGGCGGCCAGCGCCGGCAATGTCGCGCGCACGCCGGTCGGCGCCGGGGCCTACGCTTTTGTGAGCTGGGCAGACGGCGAGAAGATCGTCGTCAAGCGCAACGAAAAATACTGGAAGCCGAACCGGCCGTATCCGGATGGAATCGAGCTTTCGATCATCCCTGAACTGACGACCGGCTCGCGCTCGGTCACCGCGGGCCAGAACGACCTGATGTACCAGCTGCCGCCGCGCCAGAAGGCGATCATGGACCGCGTTCCCAGCGTCAAGATCGCCAACGGGCCCACGCTCTATGTCTTCCAGATCTTTCTGAACTGGGCAAAGCCGCCGTTTGACAACATCAAGGTCCGCCAGGCCTTCAATTTCGCGATCGACCGCGAGACCTTCGTCAAGGCGGCGCTGGCTGGCCTTGCCGAGCCCGCCTACATGAACCTGCCGAAGGCGCATTGGGCCTACGACAAGTCCGTCGCCGGGCTCTATCCGTACAACCCCGACAAGGCCAAGCAGTTGCTCGCTGAGGCCGGCTTCAAGGACGGTTTGTCGATCGACCTGATCGGCTATCCCGATCAGGATTCGGTGCAGCGCCAGGAGATCCTGATCGAACAGTTCCGCAAGGCCGGAATGAACGTCAAATTCTCCAACGCCCCGATCGCGGAAGCTTCCGCCGCGTTCTTCGGCGCCGAGAAGCGCGGCTCCGGCCTGCTGGCGGCCTGGACCGGCCGTCCCGATCCGAGCCTGACCTATTCGCTGATGTTCACCAAGGACGCCTATTATAATGGCGGCCGCGCGCCGGTGCCGCCGGAACTCGATGCCGCGATCAAGGAGTCGCGCGCCTCAGAGGACATCGAGATGCGTCGCAAGGCCTTCGCCACCGTGCAGCGGCTGGTGATGGAGAACGCGTTCGTGGCGCCGCTCGCGTTCCAGTTCGAACTGGTCGCCATGAACAAGAAGGTACAGGGTTACAAGCCGAACCTCCTGGGCAAACCCAAATACGACGACGTCTGGCTGGAGAGCTGAAGAACGATGGCGCGACGGAGTCCGGTACGGGTGATCGGCGGCCGCCTGTTGCAGGCGGTCCCCGTGATCCTGCTCGCGACCTTCATGGTGTTCGCGTTGCTGAAGCTGGTGCCCGGCGATATCGCAGTCACACTCGCCGGTGACAATGCCACCGACGCGCGCATCACCGAGATCCGCAAGATCTACGGTCTCGACCGGCCGTTCCTGGTGCAATATGGCGCCTGGCTCGCCAACGTCGTGCAGGGCGACCTCTCGCAATCGCTGTTGACCGGTGAGAAGGTCGCCACCTCCATCGCCCGCGCCTTTCCCAACACGCTCCTGATCGTGGCCATCGCTTTGGCGCTGGCGCTCGTTACCGGCATTCCCATGGGCGTAATCGCGGCGATCAAGCCCGATGGCTGGGTCGACAAGACTGTCAGCCTGATCGCCTCGCTCGGCGTCGCCATTCCCGGCTTCTGGCTGGCGATGATCCTCGTCGCAGAAATCTCGCTGAAATTGAACTGGCTACCGGCGACCGGCGCCAAGTCCTTCAGCGCATCGCCATGGGAGGCGATCCGGCACGCGCTGCTGCCCGGCATCGCCATCGCCGCCTATGGCATGGCCGAGGTGGCGCGGCAGCTGCGCGGATCGCTGCTGGAAGTGCTGTCGTCGCAATATGTGCGCACATTACATGCCAAGGGCCTGTCGATGACGCGCATCCTCTGGCAGCACGGCCTGAAGAACGTCAGCGTCAACCTGTTCACCATCATCAGTCTCCTCGTCAACCGCATGCTGGCGGCGACCGTGGTGATCGAGGCGGTGTTCGCCATTCCCGGGATGGGCAGCCTGATCGTGCGCGGCGCACTGCAGCGCGATTTCCCGATCGTGCAGGGCGTGGTGTTCGCGATGGTGATCGTGGTCATCGCGGTCAATCTGATCACCGATCTCTTGTGCGCCGCCGTCGATCCGAGGATCGAGCAATGACGGAGCTTTCGCTGGCCACGCCGAAGTCACGCGCCGAACCGGGCCGGCTGCGGCGCCTGTTCCGCTGGCTGGCCGGCGACCTGCGCGCGGCGCTGGCTATTCTGGTCCTGTTGGTGCTCGTCATCGTGGCAATCGGCGCGCCCTGGATCGCACCCTATGCGCCGACCGCGCAGGATGCCAACAACATGCTCGCGCCGCCCGGGCCGGGCCATCTGCTCGGCACCGACGATCTCGGCCGCGATATCTTCAGCCGCCTGATCTACGGCGCGCCGGCCACCGTCTATGCCAGCCTGCTTGCGGTCGGCGTCGCGATCCTGATCGGCTTGCCGGTCGGGCTCGCTGCCGGCTTCTTCGGCGGCTGGACCGACGATATCATCAGCCGCGTCATCGACACCTTCCTGTCGTTCCCGGCCATCGTGCTGGCGATCGCGGTCACCGGCGCGCTCGGCATCGGGCTGACCAACGGCATGATCGCGGTCGGCATCGTGATGTTTCCAGCGCTGGCCCGGATCGTCCGCGCCCGCACGCTGATCGTGCGCCAGGAACTCTATGTCGATGCCAGCAGGTGCTTTGGCGCGCCGGCCTGGCACATCCTGTGGAAGCACGTACTGCCGAACGCGCTGCAGCCCGTCATCGTCCAGGTGACGCTGCTGCTGGCGGCGGCGCTGCTCGCGGAAGCCAGCCTCAGCTTCCTCGGCCTCGGTATCCAGCCACCGAACCCAAGCTGGGGCGCCATGCTGGCGCGCGCCTACCAGTACATGGAGATCGCGCCGGAGCAGATGTATGCGCCGGGGCTTGCCATTCTGGTGGTCTCGTTGGCCTTTAATGCCCTTGGCGAATCCCTGCGCATCGTGCTCGATCCCACCATGAGAGACCGTTAAACAGGTACTGCGATGTCCTTTCATAAGCTGCTGATCGCCAACCGCGGCGAGATCGCCATTCGCATCGCGCGGGCCGCCGGTGACGCCGGGCTCGCCACCGTTGCGATCTATTCCGTCGACGATGCGCAGTCGATGCATGTTCGTGCTGCCGACGCCGCCCACGAGATCCCGGGACGCGGCGCGCGCGCCTATCTCGACATCGAGGCCGTGATTGCGGCGGCCAAGGCCACCGAATGCGACGCGGTGCATCCGGGCTATGGCTTCCTCAGCGAGAACTCCACCTTGGCCCGGCGCTGCGTCGAGGAAGGCATCGTCTTCGTCGGCCCGTCCGCCGAGGCGCTCGATCTGTTCGGCGACAAGGCCCAGGCCAAGGCGCTCGCCAAGCAATGCGGCGTGCCGATCATCGACGGCACCGGCGGGCCGACCAGCTTGGAGGAGGCGAAGGCCTTTTTGGATTCCCTCGGCCCTGGCGCGGCCGTGATGATCAAGGCCATCGCCGGTGGCGGCGGGCGTGGCATGCGCATCGTCGATGATGCCGCCAAGCTCGAGGAGGCCTATGCGCGCTGCCAGTCCGAGGCCAAGGCCGCCTTCGGCAGCGACGACGTCTATGTCGAGCGCCTGATCCGCAATGCCCGCCATATCGAAGTGCAGATCATCTGCGATCACCATGGCGCCATCAGCCATCTCCATGAGCGTGAATGCACGGTCCAGCGCCGCAACCAGAAGCTGATCGAGGTCGCGCCGAGCCCGTCGCTCAGCGACGCCTTGCGCGCGCGCATCATCGATGCCGCCAAGGAAATGGCGGCGACCGCGAATTACACCAATCTCGGCACGTTCGAGTTCCTGGTTGATAACGATCGGATCAACGACAAGGCGAGCGATCAGGCGTTCGCCTTCATCGAGGCCAATCCGCGGCTTCAGGTCGAACATACCGTCACTGAGGCGGTGCTGGGTCTCGATCTGGTGCAGTCGCAGCTCGCGGTTGCGGCCGGCGCCACGCTGGGTTCGCTCGGCCTGGCGCAGGGCTATATCCCGAAGCCGCGCGGCTTTGCGATGCAGCTCCGCGTCAACATGGAGGTGATGGACGAGAGCGGCGGGACGCGACCGACCGGCGGAACGCTGGCGCCGTTCGACCTGCCGTCCGGGCCCGGCGTCCGCGTCGATACGTTCGGATATTCGGGCTATCGCACCAGCGCCGCATTCGACTCGCTGCTCGCCAAAGTCATCGTTCACGCGGCGGGCGGCGATTGGACCGACGTCGTGCACAAGGCTTCGCGCACCTTGCGCGAGTTTCGCATCGGCGGTGTCGCCACCAACATTCCGTTCCTTGCGGCGATCCTGGCGCATCCGGATTTCGTCGAGAACCGCCTCAGCACCGGCTTCATCGATACCCATGTCGCGGCCCTGGTTGGCGAGGCCCAACTGGCGGCCGAGATGGCGCTGGTCGAATCCAGTATGGCTGCGCATGACAGTGCGCCCGCAGCCGAGACGGCAATAACGGCCGATGCACCGGTTGCGGGGCCGGCAGGTTCGATGCCGGTTCCGGCGCCGCTGCAGGGCACCATCGTTACGGTCGATGTCGGGGAAGGTGACCTCGTCCGTCCCGGCCAGCAGATCGCCGTGCTCGAATCCATGAAGATGGAGCATCTGGTCACCGCGCCGTATGGGGGCCGGGTGACGAAGGTCGCGGCGGAAGCCGGCGTCACGCTGATGCAGGACGAGGCGATCCTCTATCTCGAACCGGCCGAGATCGAAGCCCATGATGAGGCCGAGGAAGAGCAATTCGATCTCGACCACATCCGTCCTGATCTCGCCGAGCTGATCGAACGCCACGCGATCACCCTGGACGAAAATCGGCCGGCCTCGGTCGAGCGGCGGCGCAAGACCAATCAGCGCACGGCGCGCGAGAACATTGCCCACCTCGTCGATGAAGGTTCGTTCGTCGAATATGGCTCGCTCGCGATTGCCGCGCAGCGGCGGCGACGCAAGGTCGATGATCTCATCCGCAACACCCCGGCCGACGGCCTGATCTCAGGCGTCGCCACCGTGAACGCCAAGAAATTCGGCGCGGACGCCGCCCGCTGCATGGTGATATCCTATGATTACACCGTGCTGGCCGGCACCCAGGGCCACATGAACCACAAGAAGATCGACCGCATGCTCAGCCTGACCGAGCAGTGGCGGTTGCCGCTGGTATTTTACGCCGAAGGCGGCGGCGGCCGTCCCGGCGACACCGATCGACTCGGCATGACCGGTCTCGACGGACCGTCCTTTGTGCAGTTCGCAAGGCTCTCCGGCCTCGTGCCGGTTGTTGGCGTCGTGTCCGGCTACTGCTTCGCCGGCAACGCCGCGATGCTCGGCTGCTGCGACGTCATCATCGCCACCAGGAACGCCTCGATCGGCATGGGCGGGCCTGCGATGATCGAAGGCGGCGGCCTTGGCGTCTACCATCCGGCCGAAGTCGGCCCGGTGTCGTTCCAGTCGCCGAACGGCGTAATCGACATCCTGGTCGAGGACGAGGCGGAAGCGACCACGGCCGCGCAGAAGTATCTGTCCTACTTCCAGGGCGCGGTCGCCGACTGGAAAGCGCCGGACCAGCGGCTGCTGCGACGGGCCATCCCGGAAAATCGCCTGCGGGTGTACGACATCCGGAGTGTGATCGATCTGCTGGCCGACGAGGGATCGGTGCTGGAAATCCGTCGGGATTTCGGCGTCGGCATGATCACGGCCTTCATCCGCATCGAAGGCAAGCCGTTCGGTCTGATCGCCAACAATCCAAAGCATCTCGGCGGCGCGATCGACGCGCCGGCCGGCGACAAGGCCGCGCGCTTCCTGCAGCTCTGCGACGCCTTCGATATTCCGATCCTGTCACTGTGCGATACGCCGGGCTTTATGGTGGGGCCCGAAGCGGAAAAGACCGCGATCGTGCGTCACGTGGCGCGCATGTTCGTCACTGGCGCCAGCCTCGCGGTGCCGCTGTTCGGCGTCGTGCTGCGCAAGGGCTATGGCCTCGGCGCCCAGGCCATGATAGGTGGCGGCTTTCACGCCTCTTTCTTCACGGTGGCATGGCCGACCGGCGAGTTTGGCGGCATGGGACTGGAAGGCTATGTCCGGCTCGGCTTCCGCAAGGAGATGGAAGCGATCGCAGACCCGGTCGAGCGCGAGAATTACTACAAGGCCAAGGTCGCCGAGCTTTATGCCAACGGCAAGGCGGTCTCGATCGCCTCGGTGCTGGAGATCGACGAAGTCATCGATCCCGCCGCGACGCGACACTGGATCATGTCCGGCCTGCGCTCGGTGCCGAAGCCGGAGCCGCGCATGACGAGGAAGCGGCCGTGCATCGACGCGTGGTGAAATTGTAGGGTGGGTTAGCTTCACCCGCCCCTCGAGGGGGCGGGTCGGCTCGCATGGAGCGCAGCGCAATGCGAGACGGGGTGGGGTGATCTCTCAACACGGGCACTGTGCGTTGTGGAGAGACCGTCACCCCACCTCGGTTCGCATTTCATGCGAACCGATCCTCCCCCTCCAGGGGAGGATGAGCCGAGTGCTCGCCGCTACCCCAGCCTCAACTCGTCATATCCCTTCGCCGCCACCTCGTCGCATCGCGCACGGTAATCCGGAGCGCTGCCGCTGTAGCGGGCGACGATGCGGGTCTGCTTTCCTTCGACGTTGGAATTGATGCCGGTCATCCAGGAATCGACCTCGTTGGACAGCATCCCTTCGCCGAGCGCCTTGACGTGGTCGGTCCAGGATCGCACGCCCTCCGGCGTCGCCTCCAGCCGCGTCAATCGCTGCTTGGTCGCAAAGGCGATCAGCCCGGTGACCCAGTCGACGCTGTACTCGATGCTGCGCGGAATGTTGCCTAGCGCGGTATGCGGCCCCATCAGCATCAGCAGGTTCGGAAACTCATGGACCATGATGCCGAGATAGGTCTCGGGACCGCGTTTCCATTTATCCTTCAGCCGCGCGCCTCCGACGCCGCGGAAGTCGATCTTGTCGAAGCTGCCGGTGATGGCGTCGAAGCCGGTGGCGTAGATGATGATGTCGAACTCGAATTCCTTATCGCTGGTCTTGATTCCCTTCGGCGTAATGCGCTCGATCGGCGTCTCCTTGATGTCGACCAGTTCGACATTGTCCTGGTTGTAGACCTCGTAATAGAACGTCTCGAGCGGCAGCCGGCGCGTGCCGAAGCCATGGTTCTTCGGGATCAGCTTCTCGGCTGTGACCTGGTTCTTGACCCGTTCGCGGATCTTGCGCGCGACGAAATCGGAAATCGTCGCGTTCGCCTTGCGGTCGATCAGGATATCCTTGAAATTGCCGATCCAGATGCCGAAGCCGCGTTCGCCGTAGAGTCGTTCGTAATTCGCCTCGCGTTCCTCGTCGGAGACTTCGAACGCGCCGCGCGGGTCCGTCGTATGAATAAAGCAGGCGAAGGTCTCGCGGCAGCGCGCGAACATCTCGGGATAGCCGGCCTTGATCTTCGCCTGCGTCTCGGCGTCTATCTTGCCGTTGTGCAGTGGCGCGGCCCAGTTGGCCGTGCGCTGAAATACCGTGAGATGGCCGACCTGGCTGGCGATGGTCTGGATCGTCTGGATGCCGGTCGCGCCGGTACCGATGACAGCCACGCGCTTGCCTGCGAAGTCCACCGGCTCCTTCGGCCATCGCGCGGTATGAAACGACGCGCCCTTGAAATCGTCGCGCCCTTCGATCCTCGGCAGCGTCGGCGTCGACAACGGCCCGATCGCGGTGATCAGGAAACGCGAATTGAATGCGCTGCCGTCCTCCAGCGTGGTGGTCCAGCTTCGTGTGTCCTCGTCGTAGGTGGCGGCGGTTACGCGGCTGCGAAACTGGATGTCGCGGCGCAGGTCGAACTTGTCGGCGACGTAGTTGATGTAACGCAGCGTTTCCGGCTGGCCGGCAAAATGCTCGGACCATTCCCATTCCTGCAGCAATTCCTTCGAGAACGAGTAGCCGTAGGAATAGCTTTCGGAATCGAAGCGTGCGCCGGGATAGCGGTTCCAGTACCAGGTGCCGCCGACATCGGTCCCGGCCTCGAGCACCCGCACGCGCAGACCCTGTTCGCGCAGCCGGTAGAGCTGGTACAGACCCGACAAGCCTGCGCCGATGATGATGGCGTCGAAATCCGGAATGGTCGTTTCTCCCGATCCTTGGTTCGTCCCAAAACTATCCGTTCTCACGCCGGGGGACAAACCCCGCAGGGACGCGTGGCAGGGTTGCAGGTTTGCCGTCGGCCAACCCCGGCCGGCTTTACTCGCGACCGCATCTGCCCCTATCGTCGGGATCGAGATCGCCCGAAAAGCGGCGAAGGAACGAGGGGAGGGAAGCGATGGCCCAGGCGGCACAACGCAGGCTGACGTCGATCGACGTCAGCGATCCCCGCCTTTATCAGGACGACACCTGGCGGCCGCTGTTCGAACAATTGCGCCGCGACGATCCCGTGCACTATTGCGAGGCTTCGCCGTTCGGGCCGTACTGGTCGGTGACCCGCTACGACGACATCTTTGCGGTCGAGCTTGACCACGCGACCTATTCGTCGAGTTCCGAACTCGGCGGTATTCAGGTGGCCGACCAGCCGAAGGGGCAGGAGCGTACCAGCTTCATCCGCATGGACCCTCCCGGGCATACCGCGCAGCGTCGGACGGTCGCGCCGATCGTGGCGCCGTCCAATCTTGCCAATTTCGAGCCGCTGATCCGCAAGCGGACGTTCGACGTGCTCGATGCGCTGCCGCGCAACGAGACCTTCGACTGGGCGGAAAGGATCTCGACCGACCTCACCAACATGATGCTGGCGACCCTGTTCGATTTCCCCTGGGAAGACCGGATGAAGCTGAGCTGGTGGTCTGATGTCGCGATCGCCAACGTGGATTCGCCGGACGCGGTGGTGCGTTCGGAGGACGAGCGTTACGACGAGATGCTGAAGATGGGCGAGTATTTCCGCAAATTATGGGACGCGCGCGCCGATGCGGCGCCGACCTTCGACCTGGTCTCGATGCTCGCGCATTCCGAAGCGACGCGAAATCTGCAGGCGCGCGAATTCATCGGCACGATCGGGCTGTTGATCGTCGGCGGCAACGACACCACCCGCAATTCCATGAGCGGCGGGCTGATGGCGCTGGTCGAAAACCCCGAGCAGTTCGAGCTGGTGCGGGCGCGGCGCGAGCTGATCCCGAACCTCGTCTCCGAGATCATCCGCTATCAGACGCCGGTGCTGCACATGCGCCGCACCGCGCGCCACGATACCGAGCTCGCCGGCCGCCGGATCGCCAGGGGCGACAAGGTCGTGATGTGGTACATCTCCGGCAACCGCGACGAAACCAAGATCGACCGTGCCGATGAATTCATCATCGATCGCCCCAAGCCGCGCCAGCATCTCGCCTTCGGCGCCGGCATCCACCGCTGCGTCGGCGATCGCCTCGCCGAGCAGCAGATCCGCATCCTCTGGGAGGAAGTATTGAACCGCGGCCTTCGTTTTGAGATCGTCAGCCCGCCGCAACGGCTCTATTCGAATTTCATCCGTGGCATCCGTACACTGCCGGTGAGGATTGTTAGCTAAACCGTCATTCCGGGGCGATGCGAAGCATCGAACCCGGAATCTGGAGGTTCCGGGTTTATCGCTACGCGATGCCCCGGAACGACAGGAGAGAGATTCAAGGACCAAGAATGAAGAAACACGATCCCGTTGACGTCCTCATCATCGGCGCCGGTGCCTCCGGCGCGGCCGTGGCGTGGAGCCTCGCCGACACCAGGATGCACATCCTCTGCCTCGATCAGGGCGGCTGGATGAACCCGTCGGAATATCCCAGCACCGGGCGCGACTGGGAGGCGAAATTCTATGGCGACTGGTCGACCAGCCCGAACGTCCGCGGCCGGCCCGAGGACTATCCGATCAACGACGACAATTCGCCGATCAAGGTCGTGAACTTCAACGCCGTCGGCGGCTCGACGGTGATGTACACCGCGCATTGGCCGCGGCTGCATCCAAGCGACTTCAAGGTAAAGACGCTTGATGGCGTCGCGGACGACTGGCCCATTGACTACGACGCACTTACGCCGTTCTTCGAGGAGAACGACCGGATGATGGGCGTATCGGGGCTATCTGGCGATCCGTTGTCGCCGCTGACGCATCCGCCGATGCCGCCGCAGCCGCTGGGACTCTCGGGCCCGCTGATCGGCAACGCCATGAACAAGCTCGGCTGGCACTGGTGGCCGTCGGATACGACGGTGGCGACCATGGACTACGAGGGCAGGGCGCGCTGCATCAATCTCGGCCATTGCACGCCGGCCTGCGCGCAGGGCGCAAAGGCCTCGACCGACATCACCTATTGGCCGCACGCGATCCGCGCCGGCGTCGAGCTCAAGACCCATTGCCGGGTGCGCGAGATTTTGACCAACGAGCACGGCATGGCCTCGGGCGTGGTCTATTACGACAGGGACGGCGTCGAGCAGTTCCAGCCGGCCGAGGTCGTCATCATCGCCTGCAATGGCGTCGGCACGCCGCGGCTGCTCCTGAACTCGGTCTCAGGCCGCTTTCCGAACGGGCTCGCCAATTCGTCAGGGCTGGTCGGCAAGAACCTGATGTTCCATCCCTATGCGCAGATCTACGGCTTCGTGAAGGAGGTGACCGATAGCAATCGCGCGCCGCCGACCTGCCTGTGGAGCAAGGAGTTCTACGACACGGATCTGTCGCGCGGCTTCGTCCGCGGTTACGGCATCCAGTTCGGCCGCGGCGCCGGGCCGGTGTTCGAGGCGGTTGCCAGCGAGCAGAAGGGCATTCTGCCGTGGGGTGCGGATCACCATCGCGTCTTCCGCAAGCTCAATGGCCATCGCCTTGCGGTGTCAGCAATCTGCGAGGACCTGCCCGAGGAGCATAACCGCGTCACGCTCGATCCCGTGCTGAAGGACGGCCATGGCATTCCAGCGCCGAGGATCGACTACACCATCAGCGCCAACAGCCGAAAGATGATGGATCACGGTCTGGCGCGCGGCCGTGAGATTCTCGAAGCTGCCGGCGCCACCGATATCTGCATCAACGATCCGATCCCGTGGGGCGGCTGGCATCTGCTCGGCACCGCGCGGATGGGGACCGATCCCGCGCGCTCCGTGGTCAACGAATGGGGCCGCTCGCATGACGTGAAGAACCTCTTCATCGTCGACGGCAGCGTGTTCGTGACGTCAGGCGGCGTCAACCCGACCTCGACCATCCAGGCGATCGCGCTTTACATCGCCGACCAGATGAAGCAACGCCTCGCCAACCTTTTCGACTGAGACCGCCATGTCCGCAAGCATTGAACTGACCCGAGCCCAACGCAACGATCTGCGCACCATCGCTGCCATGATCATTCCCGCCAGCGACGAGTACAAGGTGCCCGGCGCCGACGATCCCGCGATCCAGGCCGACATGCTGGCGACGCTCGGCCGCGATACCGCGCTGGTAGCGCAGGCGCTTGACGATCTCGCGCGTCTCGCCGGCCAAGCGCTGGCTGAACTCGATCCGGCCAAACGCGATGCCGTGGCGACGGAGTTTCGCACCAAGGGTGGCGCCGCTGCGGCGACGCTCGTCCGCGTCGTCCTGCAATGCTACTACCGCGACGACCGCGTGCTGCGCTCGCTCGGGCTCGAACTGCGTGCGCCATTCCCGAAGGGCTACACGCTCGAGCAGGGCGACTGGGCGCTGCTCGATCCGGTCAAGGCAAGGTCAGGGACGCTCCGGCGGGCACCGTAGCAGGCCAGCCCTGCGCGGAATGGCGAAGCCTTGCGCGTGCGGTTCCCGGCCACCATCTGAGGGGGCCAAAGGATTTCGCCATGCTGGATTTCACCTCGGATATTGCCGGTGACAGCCTGTCACCGCGCGCGACCGAAGCCACACCTGTCGACGATCAGGCCCTGCTCGATGCTTATTCCAACGCCGTCATCGGTGTGACCGAGCGTGTCGGGCCGGCAGTCGTGCGCGTCGAAACCGGGCCGAAAGTACGCTCCGCGCGCGGGCGCGGCGGACTCGGCTCAGGCATCGTCATCTCGCCCGATGGACTGGTGCTGACCAACAGCCACGTGGTCGGATCGTCGAAGGAGATCCGGCTCCGCGACATCGAGGGCTTCGTCACCGACGCCCATGTGCTCGGCGTCGATCCCGATACCGACCTCGCGTTGCTGCGCGCCGATGGCGCGCGGGATCTGCGCTATGCCTCGCTCGGTAATTCCAAGAGCCTGCGCCGCGGCCAGCTCGTGGTCGCGATCGGCAACCCGCTTGGATTCGAATCGACGGTGACGGCGGGCGTGGTGTCCGCGCTCGGCCGCTCGATCCGCTCGGTGAGCGGACGAACCATCGAGGACGTGATCCAGACCGATGCCGCGCTCAATCCCGGCAATTCGGGCGGGCCGCTGGTGTCGTCGTCGGCCGAAGTGATCGGCATCAACACCGCGATCATCAACGGCGCGCAGGGCATCTGCTTTGCGGTCGCCAGCAACACCGCGCAATTCGTGCTGTCCGAGATTATCCGCCACGGCTACGTCCGCCGTGCCTTCATCGGCGTCGCTGGCCAGACGGCGCCGATCCCGCGTCGCCATGCGGTGGTTGCCGGCGTCGACAACACGATGGGCGCGCTGCTGGCGCAGATCGAGCCGGACAGTCCGGCTGCGAAGGCGGGCCTGCTGCCGGGAGACGTCGTGATCAAGCTCGATGGCGTTGACATCAACGGCGTCGACGATTTGATCCGCGCCCTCGACCGCGACCGCATCGGCCGCATGCTGTCGATGGACGTGCTCCGGATGGGCAGGCTGCGCGCGATTGATATCCACCCGGTAGAGCGGAAGCCGGCGAAGCAGTGACGCCAGCTGCTTACCCTCTCCCCTTGTGGGAGAGGGTGGCGCCGAACGAAGTTCGGCGACGGGTGAGGGGTTCTCTCCACGAGGATCGATGTTGATAGAACCCCTCATCCGGCGCTGCGCGCCACCTTCTTCCACAAGGGGAGAAGGAAGAAAACGGAGCACTACTGCTTCAGCGCCGCCAGCAACTCGTCCGGCGCTTCGGACATGATCATGTGGCCGGCACCGGGAACGACGATCGTACGGGCATTCGGCGTCGCCGCTGCGAGAGTCTTGCCGGCCTTCGCGGGCGTCATCATGTCGCGCTCGCCGAGGATGAAGGTCGCGGGCACCTTGACCTGCGCGGCCGCCGCGAGCGCGTTCTGATAGGCGTTGCAGGCATGGAGATCGTTGTAGAGCACGCCGGGGCGCGTCTGCTGCAGCACCCGTTGCGCGCCCTGATGCATCCACAGTCCCGGCGCGAGGCTGCCGCCGAGTTCGGCCTTGAAGCCGAGGCCCCAGATCGAGACCATGTCGATGGCATCGGGGCTGTTGGCCTCGGCAGCCTTGAGCAGGTCGGGCCCGACCGTCATCGCGGCGGCGGTGCCGATCAGGCTGAGGCTGGAGACCTTGTCAGGATGCCGTGCCGACGTCTCCAGCGCGATCAGCGATCCCATCGAGTGGCCGACGAGTTTTGCCTTCGGTGCGCCGGCCGCGTCGAGCAGGGCGGCCGTCCAGTCGGCCATGTCGGCGATGGTCGGAAGCGGCGCGCCGCCGGAGCGGCCGTGGCCCGGCAGGTCGGGCGCCAGCACCGAATAGCCGTGATGCGCGAACCAGCGGCTGTGCAGCGCCCAGGTCGAATGATCGAACCCGGCGCCGTGCAGCATCACGACCGCAGGCAGTGAGGGATCGAACGGACGGCCACCGGTGGCAACGAAGACATCAGCATTATTGACGGACAGCTTCATGGCTCAAACCCTCTGCGACGCGCGAAGCGCCTGGCCGAGATCGTCGATGATGTCGGACACGGTCTCGATGCCGACCGACAGCCGCACCAGTTCCTCGCCGATTCCGGCGGCCTTCAACTGCTCGGCATCCATCTGCTGATGCGTGGTGCTCGCCGGGTGAATGACCAGCGTCTTGGCGTCGCCGACATTGGCCAGATGACTGATCATCCGCAAGGACTCGATGAATTTCTTGCCTGCTGCGCGGCCGCCCTTGATGCCGAATGAGACAATCGATCCTGCCCCGCGCGGCAAAAGCTGCTTGGCGAGTTGATGGTCGGGATGATTCTCGAGCGCCGGATGCATCACCCACTCGACCGCCTTGTTGGCGGTCAGTGCTTCTAGCACCGCCAGCGTATTGCTCATGTGGCGCTCCATGCGGACGCCCAGCGTCTCGACGCCCTGCAGCAGCTGAAACGCGTTGGTCGGCGACAGGCAGGCGCCGAAGTCGCGCAGGCCCTCGGTGCGCGCGCGCATGATGAAAGCAGCCTGCCCAAACTGCTCGTCGAAGACGATGCCGTGATAGCCGGCATAGGGCTCGGTCAATTGCGGGAATTTGCCGGAGGCATGCCAGTCGAACCGGCCGCCATCGACGATGACGCCGCCGATCGCGATGCCATGGCCGCCGATCCATTTGGTCGCCGAATTCATCACGAGGTCGGCGCCGAGTTCGATCGGTCGGCTGAGGAACGGCGTCGCAAAGGTGTTGTCGATCAGCAGCGGGATTCTTGCATCGTGCGCGATCTTTGCAACGGCCGGGATATCGAGCACCTCTAGCCCGGGATTGCCGATGGTCTCGCCGATCACCAGCCGCGTGTTCGGCTTGATCGCTGCGCGGAACTCGTCGAGCGCGCGGGGCTTGACGAAGGTGGTGGTGATGCCGAAGCGCGGCAGCGTGTGCGCCAGCAGGTTGATGGTGCCGCCATAGAGCGAGGCAGAGGCCACGATGTGATCGCCGGCATTGAGAATGGTGGCGATCGCCAGATGCAGCGCAGCCATGCCGCTCGCCGTGCAGATTGCGCCGACGCCGGCTTCCAGCGCGGCGAGCCGCTCCTCGAGCACGGCGGTCGTGGGATTCGAAATGCGGGTGTAGATGTGTCCCGCGCGTTCCAGGTTAAACAGTGCTGCCGCGTGGTCGGAGTCCTGGAAGACGTAGGACGTGGTCTGGTAGATCGGCACGGCGCGGGCGCCGGTGGCGGGATCCGGACGCTGGCCGGCGTGCAGGCTCAGGGTCTCAAAGGCAGGCGGCTTGGGTGCGGGCATGCGGGGCTCGTCAGGTCGATAGGTGGCTGGGAACGTGGTGTCGCAGGCTCAGACGTGCACGGCGGTGCGGACGCGCCCGGCATTGCCGAACACGCGCAGATAGCGTTCGACCTCGGCGGGGCTGCCGGTCGCCTTCTCGGGATTGTCCGAGAGCTTGACCGCCGGCCGTCCATCGACCGACGTCACCTTGCAGACCAGCGAGATCGGATCCAAATCGGCGGACCCGTCAGGCGCACAGCCGACGAAATCATTGGTGAGGTTGGTGCCCCAGCCGAACGAGATGCGCACGCGGCCGGAGAAATGGCGATAGGTCTCCTCGATCGAGCCGACATCCATGCCGTCGGAGAACACCAGGAGCTTCTCGCGGGGATCGCGGCCCTTCTGCTTCCACCACTTGATGATGTCCTCGCCGGCCGTGATCGGCGGGGCGCTGTCGGGGCGGAAGCCGGTCCAGTCGGCGACCCAGTCCGGCGCGTCGCGCAGGAACGGCTTGGTGCCGAAAGCGTCGGGCAGGGCGATCAGGAGGTTGCCGCCATAGGTATGACGCCATTGATCGAGGATGCGGTAGGGCGCCCAGCGCAACTCCTCGTCGGAATTCGCCAGCGCCGCGGCGACCATCGGCAGCTCATGCGCGTTGGTGCCGATCGCTTCGAGATCGTTGTCCATCGCCAGCAGCACGTTGGAGGTGCCGGTGAAGGAGGGGCCGAGGCCTTCCTTGACGGCCTCGACGCACCAGCGTTGCCACAGATGGCCATGGCGGCGGCGGGTGCCGAAATCCGACAGTCGCAAACCTTCGAGCTTGCGCAGCCGCTCGACCTTGGACCACAGCTTGGCCTTGGCGCGCGCATAGAGCACGTCGAGAACGAAGCGGCCCTGTCCCTTGGTCGCCTGGCGCGAGCGCAGCTCGTTCATGATCGCGAGCGCCGGGATTTCCCACATCGTGGTGTGGGTCCACGGCCCGTGAAAGTGCAATTCGTACTGGCCGTCGACCTTGTGCAGTTCGTATTCGGGCAGGCGGAAGCTGGAGAGCCAGTGGATGAAATCCGGCGAGAACATCTGGGTCTTGCCGTAGAACGTATTACCGGCGAGCCAGATCAGCTCCTTCTTGGTGAAACGGATGGTGCGCGCATGGTCGAGCTGGGCGCGCAACTCACCCTCGTCGATGATCTCGCCAAGCCGGACGTGCCTCGTGCGGTTGATTACCGAAAAGGTGACGCGCTGATCCGGATAGAACTCGCGGATCATCTGCAGCATCAGCAGCTTGTAAAAATCGGTATCCAGCAGGCTGCGCACGATCGGGTCGAGCCGCCAGCCGTGATTATAGGTCCGGGATGCAATATCGGTCACTGCCATGGCGGAACTCTATCGTGCCGGGGGCCGCCCAACCAGTGGGTTTTGGCGGCGGCATGGCAGCTCAGCGCGCTATTCCTGCCGGATCCGGTTAACCACTGCGCCAATGTCGGTCCAGGCAGGCTTGTCCGGCGCAAACTGCCGCCTGAGATAGGCGGCCAGTTCGGCGATCTGGCCGTCGGTCAGGCTGTCCCGGAAGGCCGGCATATAGCCGAGGTCGGTGGCGGCCGGCTTCGCGATGCCGTGCAGGATCACCTGGATCAGATTGTCCGGCACGGTGCTGTGCAGATTGCTGTTCAACGCCAGCGATGGGCGGCTGCCGAACAGCGACGCGCCGCCGACCTCGTGGCAAACCGCGCAGGCGCCCTGGTACAGACGGGCACCGACGCTGGAGGCCGCGGACGTCCGCGTGCCGGTCGCGGCCTCGAGCTTGGCGGCAAGCGCTTCCTGCGCCGGCCTGTCGATGGCCGTGTCGTTGAATGAGGAGAGATAAACCGCCATGGCGCGGATGTCGGAATCGGGAAGGGCGGCGAGTTCCTTGACCACCGGCGCCATCGGCCCGGCCGCAACGCCATGGAAGCGGGACTCGCCGGTCCGCAAGTAGGCGTAAAGCTCATCCTCATTCCAGGGGATCGGCGCCCGCGACAGCGATGTCAGCGCCGGCGCCTCCCAGCCCTCCGCAAATCCGCCGGCGAGATGGGCGTTTGCGATCTCCGCGCCGAGTGCGTTGCGCGGCGAATGGCAGGCACTGCAATGGCCGAGACCCTCGACCAGATAGGCGCCGCGATTCCATATCTCGGATCTGGTCTGCTCCGGTTGAAATACGTCGGGCTTGTGGAACAGGGCGTTCCATCCCGCCATCAGTGGACGCAGGGTGAACGGGAATGCGAGCGCATTGTTCGGCGTCTCCGCGCGCACCGGCGACTGCGCCATCAGGTAAGCATAGAGCGCCTGCATGTCGGCGTCGGTGGTTTTGGCGAAGTGCGTGTAGGGAAACGCCGGATAGAGGTGTCGGCCGTCACGATGAATGCCCTCGCGCATTGCGCGTTCGAAGGCGGGATAGGACCATGCGCCAATCCCGGTCTCGACGTCAGGCGTGATGTTGGTCGAATAGATCGTGCCGAACGGCGTCGGCAGCGGCCGGCCGCCGGCGCTGGGAATGCCGTTCACCGAGGTGTGGCAGACCGCACAGTCGCCCAGTGCAGCAAGTTGCTGGCCGCGGGCGATGGTAGCTTGCGAATAAACCGATGCATCGGGACGCGCGATCGGCGCAATCGCGCGCCACGGAAGGACGGCGGTGCCGATGCCGACCACGGCTGCGCACAGCGCCGCGGCAGTAGCGAGCATACCGGTGCGCTTGGCGAACGGACTTTGCCAGATGCGCGAGGGGAGCGCGGGCTGGGGCGATGGCGCGGGCAGTGCCTCCGCTACCGCCTGTTGCTCGCCATGCAACCCGCGCAGAATACGTTCCGGCGTGAACGGCAATTCGCGAAAGCGCACGCCGGTGGCGTCATAGATTGCGTTGGCGATGGCCGCAGCACTGGGGACGGAAGCGGACTCGCCGACGCCGAGCGGCGGCTGATCCTGCCGCGGCAACATCAGGACGTCGATGTCGGGCACCTCGGGGAACTTGATGATGGGGTAGGCGCCCCATTCGCGCGCCGTCACCGAGGTGCGGTCGAACGAAACCTCTTCCATCAGCGCGCGGCTGGTCGACTGGATCACGTTGCCATGAATCTGGTGACGGACGCCGTCCGGATTGATCATCAAACCGGAATCCTGCCCGGCCACCACGCGGGTGACGCTGACGTCGCCCGTGGCCTTGTTGACGGCGACGTCGGCGATCCACGCCGACCACGCCGCGCCATAGCCGGGAAACTTGCTGTGGACATAGAGCGCATAGGCGAAGCCGCGGCCGCGCACGATGTCGCCTTCGGCCTGCATTTCCTCACGCACCGGCCGCGGCTTCCAGCCGGCGCGTTCTGCCACCGCATTGACGAGATCGATCGCGCGCGGATCCTTCAGATAGCGCAGGCGATACTCGATCGGGTCGACGCCGGCCTCGCTGGCGCATTCGTCGATGAAGGATTCGTGCGCAAAAGTATTCGGCAGCGCCGAGACGCCACGCAGCCACGAGGCCCGCACGATCGGCGGCATGTCATGCGCCACAACTCGCAGATTGTCGTAGTCATAGGGTGGGATCGCGGTGCGGTCGCCCATCTCGAAGATCGCCGGCCTGTTCGGGACGGCGCCGGTCAGCAGCAGCGCCAGCGTCGGCGCGCCGTTCGATGGATAGCGCGTGGCAAAATCGTATCCTGCGACGCTGCCGTCGGCGTTCAATCCGCCATTGACGTCCATCAGCTGCGCGGTGCCCTTGGGTTCCCACGCATGCTCCTGTTCGCGCGTGAGCTGCACGCGGACGGGGCGGCCGACCGCGCGGGACAGCAGCACGGCATCGGCGGAAACGTCGTCGGCGCAGTTGCGGCCATAGCAGCCCGCCGCTTCCAGCCGGATCACTTCGATCTCGGCCTCGCGCCGGTGAATCAGTCGCGCCAGTTCAGTGCGCAGATGGTGCGGGTTCTGCGTGCCGGACCAGACCCTGGTGTGGTCGTCCTGATAGTCGGCGACGGCACAGGACGGGCCGATCGAGGCGTGCATCTGATACGGCCAGATGTAGGTTCGCGGCATCGGCCTGGCGGCGCCGGCGACCGCCGCATCGACGTTGCCCTTGTCGATCAGCGTTCGCGGCACGGACGGATTGGCACGCAGCGCGGTCTCGATATCCTTCAGGTCCGGCAGTGTCGGCACCGGCTTCCAGGACACCTTGAGCCGCGTCGCGGCCTTGATCGCGTTTTCCTCGCGCTCGGCGACGACGCCGACGAAATCGCCGAGGCGTACGACCGCGACGAGCCCGGGAATATCTCGCACCGAAGCCTCATCGACGGCGATCAGGCTGTTGCCGATGAAATCGCCGACGTCGACGCCGGCATAGGGCGGACGAACGACGCGACCGTGCAGCATGCCGGGTACGCGCATGTCGTGAACGTAGACCAGTTCGCCGGTCGCCTTCGCCGGCAGATCGACACGCGGGACGGATTGTCCGACGATGGTGTAGGCATCGGCGGACTTCACCGGGACGTCGTCGGCCAGTTCAAGCTGGATGGTTTCGCCTGCGATCAGCTCGCCATAGCTGACGCTGCGATTGTCCTTGCCGCGGATCAGGCCGTCCTCGATGACGAGATCATCGACGCCATGCTCCAGCCGCTCCGCGGCGCGCGCAACCAAAAACTGCCGCGCCTGCGCTGCTGCCTTGCGCAGCGGAACGGCGGTGATCTGGATGGTCTCGCTGGCGATCGTCGCACCCTGGTTGGGGACGAGCGCGGTGTCGCCCAGCACGATGACGACGCGCGCAAAGGAGACGTCGAGTTCTTCGGCGACGATCTGCCCGAGCGCGGTGCGGATGCCGGTGCCGAGATCGACATGGCCGTTATAGGCGGTGACCGAACCGTCTGCGGTGATCCTGATAAAGGTCTCGAACTTGATGGCCTCGACGGGTGAGGCGGGACGGACGACGGACAGTGTGCCCTGCAGGCGTTCGCGATTTCCATTCGTGTCAGGTGCGGCCATCACGCCTGTGCCTCGACGGCGTGGCCGGCAGCGCGCATCGCCGCGCGCTTGATCTCGACGTGTGCGCCGCAGCGGCACAGATGATGGCGCAGGGCTTCCAGCACCTCGGCCTCCGAAGGATGTGGCGAGCGCAGCAACAGCGCCTTGGTGGTGATGATCATGCCGTTGAGGCAATAGCCGCACTGCGCAGCCTGCTCGCGGATGAAGGCCTGCTGCACGGGATCGGGATGCTCGCGCGTGCCCAGGCCTTCGAGCGTCACGATGTCGCGCCCCACGCAGCCCTCGATCGGGATCGCGCAGGAGCGCGCAGCGACGCCGTCGATCAGCACAGCGCAGGCGCCGCATTCACCAAGCCCGCAGCCGTATTTCGGTCCGTTCAAAGCGAGATCGTTGCGCAGCACGTAGAGCAACGCCGTGTCGGGAGCCGCCTCGACATCGTAAGCCTTGCCGTTGACGGTCAGGCGCATCGTGCTCCCTCTGGTCCTCGCTGCGTTGCAAAATTCTGCGCTGGAGGCGTTGGAAAGATACCGTTTGTGTACAAACGTGCAAGCGCGTCGTCCCGCGCTGCAGCGCGTTGCCCGCTTAATGAACAAGGAGGCGAGGCAAATGAGCTATTATGCGGCAGGCGGGGCTTTTGGCTTTCAGGCCCGCTTGACAGCGTTCAAGTCCGCGCGCAACATCATTCGTATACGAACAAAATGATCGGCCGCGAAAGTTGAGCCGATCGACGCCTCCTCGACCGCAGGCTTGTTCATGACCGATACGACGACCGCCGGTGGCGACAAGATCCGCTGCGATGCCTGTCCGGTGATGTGCTACATCAAGCCGGGCGCGGCAGGCGCGTGCGACCGCTACGCCAACCACGACGGCGAACTGGTGCGCGTCGATCCGCATATCGTGCTGGAACGAACGGTATCGCATGGCGGACGGCTGGTGCCGTTTCAGGCCGGTGGCGACTGGGACGGCAAGATCGTCCACGAGTCTAACGTGTTCGTCACCGCGATCGGTGCCGGCACCACCTATCCCGATTACAAGCCGGCGCCCTTCATCGTGTCGTCGGAAGTCGATGGCGTCGACATGGTTACGGTCGTGACCGAAGGCATTTTCAGCTATTGCGGCGTCAAGGTGAAGATCGACACCGACCGCTATCTCGGTCCGGAGACGGCAACAGTCCGTGCGGAAGGCGAGGCGATCGGCCACGTGACGACCAGCGAATACGGCTCGCAGATGCTGTCGCTCGGCGGCGTGCATCATTTGACCGGCGGTTCCAAGAAGGAGGGGCGCGTCACCTGCGACGCGCTGATGGATCTCTCCAACTGCAAGCCGGTGGAACTCACGATCGATGGCGGCGCTACGGTCGTTGTGCAGGCTGGCTATCCGCCGATCGTCAACGGCGTTGCCGAAGAACGCATGCGGGTGGGCTGCGGCTCGGCCACCATCGGCATGTTCGCCAAGCAATGGCACGGCAAGGTCGACGAGGTCGTCGTCGTGGACGACCACATCACCGGCGTTCTCAGTGAGCACCAGGCCGGCAAGCTGCTCGATATTCCCGATACCGGGATCAAGATGAAGGGCCGGCGCTCGACGCCCGGCCGTTACTTCCAGGTCGCCGATCCCGGTACCGGCTGGGGCGGGACCAACATTTCCGATCCGCTGTCGGTGCTGGGGCCGTTTAACCCGAAGGAAGCACGGCCGGGGCTGACCATGCTGATGGTTTCGACCACGGGCGAGCACGCTGCCTATTACGAGCTCGACGAGGCGCTGCGGCCGATCGAGAAGCAGATGCCGTCTGATCTGCAGTTTTCGGTCGAGCGCATACAGGAGAATTGCGAGCCGGCGCTGTGCACGGTGCTGTTCATGGGCGGTGCCGGCGGTTCGTTGCGCGCCGGCGTGACCGACAATCCGGTGCGGTTGACGCGGTCGGTCAAGGACGCGCTGACGCGGGTCACCAGCGGCGGCGCGCCGGTCTATGTCTGGCCGGGCGGCGGCATCACCTTCATGGTCGACGTCACGCAGATGCCGGCCGGCGCTTTCGGCTATGTGCCGACGCCGGCGCTGGTGGCGCCGATCGAGTTCACGCTGCGGCTGTCCGACTATGCCGCGCTCGGCGGCCACATGGATCACGTGCGTCCGTTGGCATCCCTGCGGGAAAATACGGAACTTCGTCCGATGCCTCATCTTCCGGGACGGCGCGCATGACCCGGCTCCCGCAAATCGCGCTTCTGCCTGACGGGAAGCGGCTGCATTTGCAGGATGGCCCGATCGATCTGGTTATCGAGGCGAGTGGCGGCGAGGCGGAGGTGCGTGCGGCCTATGAGGCTGCGGCGCGGCGATTTACCGGCCTGCTCGATGAACTCTGCGGGGAACTGGTCGAACTGCGTCAACCAGCCGATCCGGCTCGGTGCACGTTGAAGGGCGTCGTCGCGCGCCGGATGCACGCGGCGGTAGCGCCGTTTGCAGCGAAACAATTTATCACGCCGATGGCCGCAGTAGCGGGGAGCGTTGCGGAGGAGATCCTCGGCGCGATGCTGGACGTGGCGCGGCTGCAGCGGGCCTACGTCAATAACGGCGGCGACATCGCGCTGCATCTGACTAACGAAGAGAGATTTACCGTCGGATTGATGGACCGGCCCGACCGGTACGGTCTGATGCGAACGATGGAGATCGAAGCCGATGATCCCGCGCGAGGTGTCGCGACCAGCGGGCGCCACGGCCGCAGCTTCTCGCTCGGCATCGCCGATGCCGTCACCGTGCTGGCGCGAACGGCGTCGCAGGCCGACGCCGCCGCCACCGTCATTGCCAACGCCGTGGATCTGCCCGGTCATCCCGCCATTGTCCGCTGTCCGGCCAATGACCTGCAGCCCGACAGCGACCTCGGCGCGCGCCTCGTCACCCGCGATGTCGGCCAACTGAGGGAAGACGAGGTTGACGATGCACTGAGGGCAGGGGCCATCCGGGCGCGGCAATTGCTCGCGGCCGGATTGATCGAAGGTGCGGCCTTGCGTCTACTGGGCGAGACGGTCGTGGTGGGCGCAAAAGGGGGCGGGACACAGGCGTCGCCGACGCTTCACGGAGTTGCGGCAGAAAGTGCGATGCATGTTTGATCGGGAGCGAGGCTGATGGAATGAGCGCGATCATTCGAAAGATCGTCACGGTGGTCGAGGAGACTCACCTCGAGATGGGGCAGAAGGTCGCCCCGCCGACCCGGCGCGCGGCGGCGATCGCCGTAATCGAAAACCCGTTTGCCGGTCGCTATGTCGAAGACCTCTCGCCATTGATCGCGATCGGGGAGGAACTCGGCGAACTGCTGTCGAAGAAGGCCGTTGCCGCGCTCGGCATCGACGGCGCCAAGGCGCATAGCTACGGCAAGGCCGCCGCCGTCGGCGAAAACGGCGAACTCGAACATGCGGCAGCGATCTTGCATCCAAAAATGGGCGCGCCGGTGCGGAAGGTCCTGAGCAAGGGCGCGGCGCTGATCCCGTCGTCGAAGAAACGCAGCGGGCCGGGGACCACGCTGGATATCCCGCTCGGCCACAAGGACGCGGCATTCGTGCGCAGCCATTTCGATGGCATGGAAGTGCAGATCAACGACGCGCCGCGCGCCAACGAGATCATGGTGGCGGTGGCGGTCACCGACAGCGGCAGGCCGCTGCCGCGCGTCGGCGGTTTGACGGTTTCGGAAGTCAAAGGCGAAGACGGTTTGAGATAGTTCCACAAGGGTATTGGAGGTAGGGATGCGACGTAGACACGTATTGGGAGCTGGCCTGGCGATCGCGGTCGCGGGCATGGCGGGCAACGCCTTGGCGCAGAGCGAGATCAAGATCGGCGAGATCAACAGCTATTCGCTGTTGCCCGCTTTCACCGAGCCGTATCGCAAGGGCTGGCAGCTTGCGGTCGAGGAAATCAATGCCGCAGGCGGCATCAACGGCAAGAAGCTGGTCGTCATCTCCAAGGACGACGGCGGCAAACCGGCGGATGCGACGACAGCGGCCAACGAACTGGTATCGAGCGAGAACGTGGCGATGCTGACCGGCACGTTCCTGTCCAACATCGGTCTTGCCGTTTCCGACTTCGCCAACCAGAAGAAGGTGTTCTTCCTGGCGGCGGAGCCGCTGACCGACGCCATCACCTGGTCCAAGGGCAATCGCTACACGTTCCGCCTGCGTCCTTCCAACTACATGCAGGCGGCGATGCTGGTGGAGGAGGCCGCAAAACTGCCGGCCAAGCGCTGGGCAACGATTGCGCCGAACTATGAATATGGCCAATCGGCGGTTGCCGTGTTCAAGAAGCTGATGTCGGAGAAGCGGCCCGACATCCAGTGGGTCGACGAGCAGTGGCCGCCGCAGGGCAAGATCGACGCCGGCCCGGTGGTGCAGGCGGTAGCTGCCGCCAATCCGGAGGCGATCCTCAACGTCACCTTCGGGGCCGATCTGGTCAAGCTCGTGCGCGAAGGCAACACTCGCGGCCTGTTCAAGGACCGCGCGGTGGTCTCTTTCCTCACCGGCGAGCCGGAATATCTCGATCCACTGAAGGATGAGACGCCGACGGGCTGGATCGTCACGGGCTATCCCTGGTACGACATCAAGACGCCGGACCACGACAAGTTCCTGAAAGCGTATCAGGCCAAGTTCAACGACTATCCGCGCCTCGGCTCGATCGTCGGCTACCAGACCATCAAGGCGGCGGCGGCGATCCTTGCGAAGGCCAATTCAACCGATCCGGAGAAGCTGATCGCGGCGACCGAGGGGCTGTCGATGCCGTCGCCGTTCGGCGAGATCACCTTCCGCAAGATCGACCACCAGTCGACGCTGGGCGCCTATGTCGGCAAGACTGCGCTGAAGGACGGCAAGGGCGTGATGGTGGATTCGGTCTATCGCAAGGGCGGCGACTATCTCCCGAGCGATGCGGAAGTGGAGAAGCTCCGCCCGAAGCAGTGAGCCTTGGCCGAGGTTTGGGGCCTTCATGGTTCGAGACGCGCGGCTGTGCCGCGCTCCTCACCGTGAGGGCCTCGAGGATCCCTTCACCGACCTCATCCTGAGGAGGCGCGAAGCGCCGTCTCGAAGGATGAAGGACCCGCTCTGACGATTGCGCTAACCCGGACCACCAATGGCCTTCTACTTCGCTCAGTTCCTGACCGGGCTCGCCAGCGCGGCGTCGCTGTTTCTGGTCGCATCGGGGCTGTCCATCATTTTCGGCGTGACGCGGATCGTGAACTTCGCCCACGGCGCATTCTACATGCTGGGCGCCTATGTCGCGTTCACGCTGACGGAGAGATTCTCCGGCGCGTTCGGCTTCTGGGGCGGCATCGTCGTTGCGGCGCTGGTCGTGGCCGTTGTCGGCGTGCTGGTCGAGATGGTGCTGCTGCGGCGGATCTACCACGCGCCGGAATTGTTCCAGTTGCTCGCGACGTTCGGCCTCACGCTGATGGTGCAGGATATCGTGGTGCTGATCTGGGGGCCGGACGATCTGCTCGGCCGCCGCGCGCCCGGCTTCAGGGGCGCGGTCGATTTCTTCGGCCAGAACATCCCGACCTATGACCTGTTTCTGATTGCGCTCAGTCCGATCGTGCTCGGGGCGCTCTGGCTGTTGTTCCAGCGCACGCGCTGGGGCGTGCTGGTGCGTGCGGCGACGCAGGACCGCGACATGGTGGCGGCGCTCGGCGTCAATCAGAAATGGCTGTTCACCAGCGTGTTTGCGCTCGGCGTCTTTCTCGCAGCCCTCGGCGGCGCGCTGCAGATCCCCCGCGATGCCGTGCATCACGCGCTGGACCTGCGCATCATCGTCGAGGTATTCGTGGTCGTGGTGATCGGCGGGCTCGGCAGCATCATCGGCGCTTTCGTCGCCGCGGTGCTGGTCTCCGAACTCAACGCGTTCGGCATCCTCATTTTTCCGAAGATCTCCATCATCCTGGTGTTCCTGGTGATGGCGGTGGTGCTGATCGTGCGGCCGTGGGGCCTGTTCGGCAAGCCGGAGGCCGCCGCGCGCCGCACGCCGGGTCTGACCGTCACGCCGTGGCGGCCGCTCACCTCGGTTGAGCGGCTGATGTCGGTCGGGGCGCTGATCGTTGCGGCCATGCTGCCGCTGTTCGCCGGCAACTACGCGCTGACGGTGGGTTCGGAGATCGCGATCTTCGTGATCTTCGCCGCCAGTCTCCATTTCCTGATGTCGGTCGGCGGGCTCGCCTCGTTCGGCCATGCCGCCTATTTCGGGCTAGGCGCCTATGGCGTGGCGTTCCTCGCCAAGGCGGCCGGATTGCCGATGATCGTCTCGCTGCTGCTCGGCCCGTTGCTCGGCCTGCTTGGCGCGGCGGTGTTCGGCTTCTTCGCGGTGCAACTCTCCGGCGTCTATTTCGCGATGCTGACGCTCGCCTTTGCCCAGATCGTCTGGTCGATCGCGTTCCAGTGGGTCGCGGTGACCGGCGGCGACAACGGCATTCTGGGCGTCTGGCCGGACAAGTGGGCGGCGGGCCCGGCGAGTTTCTACTGGCTGTCACTGGCGATCGCCGCCGTCGTCGTCACCGTCTTGCGGGTGATCGTGTTCTCGCCGTTCGGTTTCGCGCTCCGTGCGACGCGGGACTCGCCGCTGCGCAGCGAGGCGATCGGTATCAACGGCAAACGCGTGCAATGGACGGCCTTCGTCATATCAGGCACGGCCGCAGGAATCGGCGGCGCGCTGTTTGCGTATCTGAAGGGCAGCGTATTCCCTGATAGCCTCGGCATTTCACTGTCGGTCGACGCACTGGTGATGGTGCTGCTCGGCGGCGTTGAGACGGTATCCGGCGCGGTCATCGGCGCCATCGTCTTCAAGGCCGCCAACATCTGGCTGGTCAGCCAGACCGATCTCTCCAAGCTGGTGCTGGGCGGCTTCATCGTGCTGATGGTGGTGGCATTCCCCAAGGGCATCGTCGGCACGCTGGAGGCGATCAGGAATCGCTGGCGGCCGCCCGAGAAGAAATCAGCTGCGCTTGCCACCTCCCGGATCGAGACTGCCGAATGAGCATGGCTCCCACATTGCTGTCGGTCGAAAACCTGAGCAAATCCTATGGCGGCGTGCATGCCGTGCGCAGCGTGTCTTTCCAGCTCAGGGCCGGTGAAATCCTGGCGCTGATCGGGCCCAATGGCGCGGGCAAGAGCACCTGCTTCGACATGCTCAATGGCCAAAACATCCCCGATAGCGGCCGCATCAACTTGCTCGGCGAGGATACGGTCGGCCGGAAGCCGCGGGCGATCTGGCGGCTCGGCGTCGGCCGTACGTTTCAGATCACCGCGACGTTTCCGACCATGACCGTGCGAGAGAACGTGCAGGTCGCACTGGTGTCGTACGGCCGGCAATTGTTCAATCTCTGGGGTTCGACCGCAAACTACGCGCGCGCCGAGGCTGGCCGGCTGCTCGATCTCGTCGGCATGGGTGCCTATGCCGAGCGGCCCTGCGGTGAACTCGCCTACGGCGACCTCAAGCGGCTGGAGCTTGCGATTGCGCTCGCCAACCAGCCGAAGCTGTTGCTGATGGATGAGCCGACCGCCGGCATGGCGCCGCGCGAGCGGATCGAACTGATGCGGCTCACGGCGCGCATCGCCCGCGAGAAGTCGATCGGTGTGCTGTTCACCGAGCATGACATGGATGTGGTGTTCGAGCATGCCGACCGCATTCTTGTCCTGAACCGCGGCAGCCTGATCGCGGAGGGGTCGCCCGAGGAAGTCCGCGGCAATCCGCAGGTCCGCGCCATCTATCTCGGCGAAGGTCTGGTCTATGACGCGCGTCACCGCGAGGGAGCAGGCACATGAAGCTCCAGGTCGCGGACCTCAACAGTTTCTACGGCCCGGCGCATATCCTGTTCGATATCGCACTCGACGTGGGCGAGGGCGAGGTGGTGGCGCTGCTCGGGCGCAACGGCGCCGGCAAGTCGACCACGTTCCGCTCCATCGTCGGCCTGGTCGAGAACCGTACGGGGCGGATCGTGTTCGAGGGGCGGGACGTCTCGCGCGAGCCGACGCATGCGATCGTGCGCGGCGGGCTCGGTTACGTGCCGGAAGAGCGGCGCATCTTCACGGACCTGACGGTCGAGGAAAATCTCGAGGTCGGCCGCCAGCCGAAGCGGCCGAACGCGCCATACTGGACCCGCGAAAAGCTGTTCACGCTGTTTCCCAATCTCGGCGAGATGCGCAACCGCCCGGGCGGGCGCATGAGCGGCGGCGAACAGCAGATGTTGACCATCGCGCGGACCTTGATGGGTAATCCGTCGCTGGTGCTGCTCGACGAACCCTCGGAAGGGTTGTCGCCCAAGATCGTCGAGCAGATGGTCGACGCCATTCTCGCGATGAAGCAGGAGGGCGTCAGCATCGTGGTGTCCGAACAGAATTTGCATTTCGCGCGGCTGATCTCCGACCGCGCCTACATCATCGAGCGCGGCAAGATCTGCTTCGGCGGAACCATGTCCGAACTCGACGCGCGGCCTGATATCCGGGACGCGCACCTGTCGCTATGACCGTGGCAAGCAAGAGGGAAGGTCAGGGAGCGCAGATGGGAAGGAGTGTTTCGCCGAAGCGGACCGCCAAACCGGCGCGGCCAGCTTACGTTCTCGACGAGCAGATCGGCTTCATCCTGCGCCAGGTGTGGCAGCGCCACGCCACCATCTTCGCCCGCGAGATCGGCATCAACCTGACGCCGACGCAATGGGCGGCGCTGGCGAAACTCACCGAGACCGGTCCATGCTCGCAAAACCTGCTCGGGCGGCTGACTGCGATGGACGTCGCGACCATCAAGGGCGTGATCGATCGCCTGACGGCGCGCGGCCTGACCGAGACCAGCCCCGACCCCGAGGACGGCCGCCGCCTGCTCGTGAGTTTGACGCGCGCCGGCCAGCAACTGGCCGAAAAAGCCGCGCCCAATGCGCTGGCGATCACGAAGGAGACGCTGGCGCCGCTGGACGCGAAAGAGCGCGAGACGCTGATGGAACTGCTGAACAAGCTGCGGTGAGACCTCCGCGCTATCTCACCGTGATCGTGATCTTTTGCGAGACTACCGGAGGATTGAACGGAAAGTGGTCGGCATCGCCCAGCACGAGCTGCAGCGTATGCTTGCCGGGCGGAAGCTCTATCCGCGCCTCGGTTTGGCCCGCGCCAAAATGAAGGTGCGACTTGTCCTGCGGGATCGGTTCGTTGGGATTGAGCGGCTCGTTCACGTTGATAAGCAGATGATGGTGGCCGCTGTTCGGGTAATTGTCGCCGGCATGCGTCACGCCCATGTTGCGCAAACCGAATCGGCACCAGAATCCGCCCTTGATGACGGCACCGTTCTGCGGCCAGACGAAATAGAGCAGCGCATCCTTGTGCGCGGGCTTGCCTTGCGCCAGCGCGGACAATGGCAGGCAGCTGAGCGCCGCCGAGAGGACGATCCACTGCATGAATTTCATGGCCGTCCCCTTTGCCGCTACTTGAGGGTGAGAGCGACGCGGAAGCCGTGGGTCGGATATCGCACGTTGGTGTCGTAGTTGCCGCGGCTTGAGGCCCTCGCATAGTCGGAGGCTTTCCTCCATGAGCCGGAGCGGATGACATGCGAGGTACATTCGTTCTCGTTCCACGCTGATCCGTCCACTGGCGCGCCCTGATAGTTCTTGTGCCAGCAATCCTCGACCCATTGATCGACGCCGCCTCCCATATCGAACAATCCAAAGGGATTCGGTTTGAGGCTGCCGACCTTGACCGGCTGGTCGGTGGGCGGAATGTCGCTGCAGTTCCTGCAGTTGACCATGCCTTGCTGGAACTGGTCACCCCACCAGTACCTGGTTTGCGTACCGCCGCGCGCGGCATATTCCCATTCAGACTCGCTCGGCAGCCGATACGGCTTGCGGGTGGTCTCGGCGAGCCACGCGGCATATTGGCTGGCATCGCTCCAGCTTACGTTGGTGACGGGCGCATCGTCTTTTCCGGTCGCGGTAAATCCGCAGGCCTTGGCCGCCGCGCACGCATTCCATTCTGCCACGGAGACCGGAAATTTCCCCATCGCAAACGGTTTGACCGTCACCTGACGGACCGGCTTTTCCGAAGCGTCTTCGTTGCTGCCCATGGCGAAGCTGCCGCCTCGGAGCGAAATCATTTCGGGTTCTCGGATCGAAGATGCCGCCTGCGCGGGCGGCTGGCTCGCCGGCGTGGTCGGAGAAGCGGCTGGCGCCAGCGGCGCCGCCTGTTTCGGTGCCGGAGACGGCGCAGGCTGAACGGCCGTTTGCTGTTGGGTTGGTGGCACCGTCGGAG